>Ga0209108_10000345_pt1 | contig 25344 bp, 14 predicted proteins | sample Rifsed10ft1_FD_184003 | JGI IMG/M metagenome (GOLD analysis project Ga0209108, IMG submission 184003) | Soil microbial communities from Rifle, Colorado, USA - sediment 10ft 1 (version 2) | ecosystem: Environmental > Terrestrial > Deep subsurface > Rock core/Sediment | place: Rifle, Colorado...
AAAGCTTTGCCCCGAGGGCTAGAAACAGTCCGGATTAGGTCACGCGCAGATTCATCGAGCCGATCCCTTCGATCTCCGCCTTGAGCGTATCGCCGGGGCCAAGCTCTTTTTGGAACGCCGGCGCATCCGGGTTGCCCGTGGCGATAAGATCGCCGGGGTAAAGCGTCGTCACTCCCGACAGAAAACTCACCAACTCCGCCACTCCGTTGACCATCGCGTCGGTTTTCGCCGCCTGGCGCAACTCGCCGTTTACCCAGAGGCGCATGAGCAGATTGTGCGGGTTCGCAATCTCATCCGCCGTCGTGATCGACGGGCCGAGCGGCGCAAAGGTCTCGAAGCCTTTGCGCACGCAGCGGCTACCCGGCAGTCCTTTGCCGGAGCCATAGGAGCGCGCCGTCACGTCGAGAATGATCGTATAACCGAAAACGGCGTCAAAGGCCCGGGCCTTCGTCAGATGGCGCGCTTTCTTTCCGATCACGACGCAGAGTTCAAGCTCGGGGAAAATATTACCGGCGCCCTGGGGAATGACGATGGCCTCTTCCGGCCCGACGATCGCCGAAGGCGGTTTCAAAAACGTCTTTTCGAGAATCTCTTCCGGCGTCGCCGTCCCCGCCGTCCCTCGACCGCGCGCGTCGTCCAGTCCCGCGCTGCCCCGCTTGTAATTGGTCGCCGCCGCCCAAAGCTTCGACGGATTCTCGATCAGCTGCATCGACCCGTCGGCCAGGTACACGTGGTATTCGACGTTAGGAACCGTCGTCACCAGGTCCAGGTCCGACTCCCGCTCCAGCCGTTCCTGCACGATCTCCATGTGCAGCAGGCCGAGAAAGCCGCACCGGAAACCGAAGCCAAGCGCGGTGGACGTCTCCGGTTCGTACTTCAGCGATGCGTCGTTCAGCTGCAGCTTCGCCAGCGCGTCGCGCAGGTTCTCGTACTGCTGCGTGTCCGTCGGGTAGATGCCGGCGAACACCATCGAGTGCACTTCCTTGTATCCCGGCAGCGCCACCGAGGCGTGGTGCTCGGCGTCGAAGATGGTGTCGCCGGCCCGCGTCTCCGCCACCGAGCGGACGTTCGCGAGCACGTAACCCACCTCGCCGGCCGTGAGCTGCGGCGCCTTCACCTGCCGCAGCTGCAGATAGCCGACCTCGGCCACCTCGTAGCGCGCGTCGTTCGTGCCGAACGTGATGTGCATCCCGGGGCGGATCTCGCCATCCACCACGCGCACGCTCGGGATTGCGCCACGGTAGCGATCGTAGTACGAGTCGAAGATGAGGGCTCGTAGCGGCGCGCCCGGATCACCTTTCGGGGCAGGAACCCGCCTGACGATTGCCTCGAGCAGCTCGTCGATCCCCGTGCCTTCCTTGGCGCTGACCAGCAGGATGTCGTCGGGATCCACGCCGATGAGCTCGTGCACTTCCTGCTTCCGCCGTTCTGGCTCGGCGCCCGGCAGGTCGATCTTGTTGAGCACGGGGATGACTTCGAGCCCGGCGTCCAGCGCCAGGAAGAGGTTCGACAGCGTCTGTGCCTGAATGCCCTGCGACGCGTCGACCACGAGGATCGCACCCTCGCACGCCGCCAGCGACCGTGACACTTCATACGTGAAGTCCACGTGCCCGGGCGTATCGATGAGGTTGAGCTCATACGGCTCGCCATTCCGCGCCGTGTACTGCATCCGAACCGCGTTGAGCTTGATCGTGATCCCCCGCTCACGCTCCAGGTCGAGCGTGTCGAGCACCTGTTCCTTCATCTCGCGCTTCTCGAGCGTCCCGGTGACCTCGATCAGGCGGTCTGCCAGGGTGGACTTGCCGTGATCGATATGCGCGACAATGCAGAAGTTGCGGATCTGCTGGAGTTTCAACGTCGTGACTCGTGACTAGTGACTCGTGACTCGGCGTACTACCGGCCCGAGTGGCGCGTGGCCGAGTGAAGTATAGTCGGACCGAAGTCCGCCCCGGCGGAAAAGAGGAGCGCCCCGGAACATGGAATTCCGGGGCGCTCTGCCCGCTGCCCGTTGCCCTCTGCCCTAGTTCTGGGGCGGCTTCTTCTTCTCCGTGGTCGTCCCCTGGATCGACGGAGGATTTGCCGTCGCGCCCGTCGACTTCGTATCAACCGGACGGCTCACGCGGTCAGGGCCACTGCCACTGGAGCGTGGTTCCGAAGTGCCTGTCGATCCAAAGCCTCGCTTCGACGCCGTCTCGCGCCGCGGTTCACTGACGCCTTTCGCCTTCGTCGGCTCACGCGAGGGTGGCTGCACGCCCGTGGTTGCATCGCCGCCGGCGCTCGCGGTTCGCGTCTTCCCGGGTTTGTCCGTCGTGGCGGCGGCGCCATCAAAGCGTGTGGGCGACGCACCCGTGGTCGCGGTGCGTCCGCGCGCCGCATCCTCCTCCTTCATCTTTTTCGTCGCGCGAGCCGGAATGGACATCAGGTTCTCCCACTCGGCGCCGTCGCCCGTTCCCACCTGGTCGAATCGCCCGGTGGGCCGCTCGAGGGGTGGCCCGTCAGGCCCGCCTCCAGCCACGGGCAGCGGCGTCGGCCCGAACAATCCACCGCGCACCACGCCCTCGTTAGGTGCGCTGCCGGTGTCGACGGGCTGGCCGGGAATCGGTCCTGTCGGCCCGGTCACAACGATCGCGCCGATGTTGCATCCGCTGTAGGAGTACAGGGCCAGATACGTGTAGCAGCGGATCCCGCCGTACCAGTCGCTGCACATGTCAAGGTACGGGTACGCCATCCGGTCCCAGCTCGAGAGCTGGGACAGGTACGTGCGCCATCCGAAGGGGTACCCATAGGCGCTGCCCCCGTAGAAGTGCCCGAGGGCGCTGGTCCCGCACAAGGCGTAGGCGTTCGACATTCCCGGATAGCCGACCGGGAAGTAGTAGTCGACGTCGTAGTCGTACGGCGTGTCGACGTCCCAGAGCACCCGTGCCGCAAATCGATCCACGAACACGTCCGGCCGGCGAGCGATCGACCTGTTCGCCACGGTAAACCGGCTCCAGCTGCCAACCCGATCATAGTCACGGTTCTCGAACGACGAGAAATCGAGCGGCGCGTAGCTCGCGATCGCAAAGACGTAGCCGCCCATCCGGTCCGTATTAACGAAGGATACTTCGCCCCCGAGCCGTGGATTGCGCGCGTAGTACACCTGCCCGCCTCGCACCGCGGCTCGCTGCGTGCGCGAATACGGGAAGAGAATGGTCATGCGCCCGTCGTCGTCGACGCGCACGACCGTGACGAAGGCGTTGTCGCTGACCTCGAAGCGCACACGCATAGGGTATCCGAACGGCACGGCGTGAGGTCCTTCGATGGTCACGCGCACGCGCGGCGCTTCATCAGCCCACCGCTCCGTAGTGGCGGGCGAGGTCCGTCGGACTGACTGCGCCGCCAGGACGGACGGCGCGACGAGGGCGAACGTGCCCAACAGGATCAGGGACCTGCGCATGTGACCTCCAACCGAAAACCGCGGAACACCGGCCCGCGACACGGGGAAACGACGGCTGCAGTGGAAACTAACGACGCCGACTGTGAGTGCCAGAACCACGGTATCTTCGTGTGCGAAAGGCATTTGACCCTACTCAGCCCACCCCCTACCTTCCGCCTCCCATGCCCGTCGTAGCCCCCACTCGCGCTGACCTGATCGATCCGGCGTCGCTGGCCTCGCTCGGGCGGATCGAGATCGTCGCGCGCTGGGTTGTGGACGGTTTCCTTAGCGGGCTACACCGTTCCCCCCGGAAAGGTTTCTCGGTGGAATTCGCCGAGTTCCGGCCCTACCAGCCCGGGGACGACCTCCGGTTCATCGATTGGCGCGTTGTGGCCCGTGCCGACAAGTGGTTGGTGAAGCAGTTCGAGGAGGAAACGAACACCCGGGCGGCGCTCGTTCTCGATGTCAGCCGGTCGATGGACTGGAGCGGATCCCCCGAACGCCTGACCAAGCTGCGGTACGCCGAACAGGTCGTCGCGGCCATAGCCCTGTTGCTGATCCGGCAGCGCGACGCGGTCGGACTCGTTCGGTATGACGATCGGCTGCGCACCGTGTTGCCGGCCCGCGCCCGAACCATGCAGTGGAGGCGCATTGTCCGCGCCCTCGAGGACCCCGGTGCCGGAACCGATTCGCGCATGGCCGAAGGAATCCAGCAGGCGGCTCGCCTGATCCGCCGTCCGGGAATCGTGATTGTGATCTCGGATCTGCTCGTTGACCAGGATGAAATGGAGCGGGCGCTCCGTGTGGCGCGCGCGGCCGGCCACCAGGTCACGGTCCTGCACATCATGGATCCGTCCGAGATGGAGCTCGACACGCGCGGCGAAGCGATCTTCTACGATCCCGAAGGCACGCTCGAGGTCACGGCGACGGTCTCCGACGTTCGCCAGGCGTACGCCACGACCGTGGCACATGCGATTGAGGAATGGCGGCTCCGGCTCGCCGCGCTGGGAGCCGGCTACGAGGTGATCCGAACTGACTCGCCGTTCGGAGTCCCGCTGCGAAAGGCGTTCGCCACGCGACAGCGGCTGCCGTGAGCTTTCTCGCCCCAATCTGGCTGGTCCTGTCGGCGGCGGTCGCGGTGCCGCTCTTCTTGCACCTGCTCCGGCGACGGATCGAAATCCGGAGGGAGTTTCCCGCGGCTCGATACCTCCTGCGCGCCGAGAAGGAAAATGTCCGTCGATTGAAGCTGCGGAACCTGCTGCTGATGCTGCTCCGCACATTGACGCTGCTGTTCCTCGCGCTGGCCGCGGCCAGACCGATCGGCGCACTGCTGGGCTCCGGCCATGTGCCGACCGCGCTGGCGGTCGTGATGGACAACACGATGAGTTCGGGCGCGATTGTGGACGGCAATCCGCTGCTCTCCCGGCTCAAGGTCGCCGCGCGGCAGGTCATCGAGGGAGCGGGAAGCAACGACCAGACCTGGCTGGTAACGGCGGATGGCGTTGTCACTGGTGGCGCGCGCAACGTGGTGCTGGACGCGGTGGATCGCATCGAGCCACTTGGCGGACGGGCCGACCTCGTCGCGGCGATCACTCATGCCGCCGGCCTGGCGCTGGCCGCCGACCTCACCGCCAGCACGGTCGTGGTGCTCACCGACGGGCAATCCTCGCAATGGCCGGGAGATATTTCCCTCGGCGACGTGCGTGTGGTGGCGTATGCTCCGACCGGCAACGCGCCGTTCAACCGCGCCGTGACCATGGCCGAGCCGCGGCCGCCCCGCTGGAGCCCGAAAGGCTCAGTCCTGGTTGGAGCATCCGGCGCTGACTCCGTCACCTTTCGCGTGACGCTGGGCGGACGCACGGCGGCGCGCGGACTTCTTCGCGGCAGTGACGAGCAGGTCGTCAGGCTGGAACCCACCGAGCGCGGCTGGCTTGCCGGGGCCGTTGACCTGGCGCCTGACGAGTTGCGCGGCGACGACGAGCGCCACTTCGCCGTTTGGGTTGGCGACGCGCCTGCCGTGAATGTGCTTCCCGGCGCCGGTGGCTTCGTTCGCGAAGCCGTCGACGCGCTGGTCCAGAGTACCCTGATCACCCGCGGGTCGGCGATAGAGGTCGCGTCTGTCGATGAAGCGTCGCGACGGCCGGCGCTGCTGCTGGCTCCCGCCGATCCGGTGCGTTTGGGCGCAGCCAACCGGAATCTCGAACGACTGGGCATCCCGTGGCGCCTGGCAGAGGTGCGCCGCGATGAAACGGTGGCCCGCGGTGCGGAAGTCGACGGCATGCCCGTGCGCATTCGCTTTCCGCTCCGCCCGGTCGCTGGCGCCACGTCGGCCTCTGACACGCTGGCCACCGCTTCCGGTGAGCCCTGGATTGTGGCCGGACCCGATTACGTCCTCGTGGCGTCGTCCATGTCCACCGACGCCACCGCGCTGCCGATTCGCGCTCCGTTTCTCCCCTGGTTATCCAACCTCCTGTCGCAGCGGCTGACGCGCGAGGGATCGGGTCTTGTTCACGCTGACCCGGGTGCGTCGGTTCGCCTGCCCGCCGGGGTCACCGGCTTCGAAGGAGACTCGCAGGTCTTCTCCGTTGGCGGCGCAGCCAGGGCGCCATCCCGTGCCGGCGTGTTCTTTCTCAGGCGTGGCGAAGAAAGGGTCGGTGCGCTCGTCGTGAATCCGGAGCGTGAGGAATCGCGGTTGGACCGCCTGACCGGGCCCGAGCTCAAGGCCAGGCTGCGCGGCAGCGACGTCGCGGTGACCTCCGATCCGTCGGAGCTTTCGCGCAGCGCATTCGACCCTTCGGCCCAGCGACCGCTGCAGGCGATCCTCCTGCTGCTGGCCCTCGGCTGCCTCATCGCGGAGATGGTCGTCGTCAGGCGAGCGGAGCCTCGAGGGCTGCGGCGGGCGGCCTGATGGCGCTGGAAGGGATCCTCGAGGCCTTTGAATCACTCCCCGCGTTCCGGCGGCTGGTCGCGGAACTGCCGGGACCCGGGCTGCGGCGCGCGGTGGCCGGGCTGGCCGGCTCGACCGACGCCGTGCTCGTCGCGTCACTCGCCCGGCGCTTGCCGCGTCAGCTGATCGTGGTCGTGACGGACACCGTCAGCGACGCCGAACGCTGGCTCGCCGACCTGAACGTGCTGGCGGACGGCACGGGGGTCGCGCTGTATCCGCCGCGCGAAGGGTTCGGGGAGGTGGAGCCGCATACGGAGATCGCCGGCGAGCGGGTCGAGACTCTCGAGCGGTTGATGCGCAGCGACGTGCACGTCCTCCTGACCACGTCGCGCGCGGTCATGGAGCGGTCGCACGTGCCGCGCGCCCTGGTCGCCGCCCGCCTCGAGCTGCGCAAGGGCGACGTCCGGCGGCCCGAGGACCTCGCCGCGCACCTCGAGCGCATCGGCTTCACTCGCGTGCCGATGGTCGACGACGTGGCGCAGTTCTCCGTGCGCGGCGGCATCATGGACGTCTACGGGTTCGGCATGACTGATCCGGTCCGCCTGGAATTCTGGGGCGACGAGATCACCGACCTGCGCCACTTCGACCTGCTGAGCCAGCGGTCGGTGCGCGAGGCGGAACTGGCGCTGATCCTTCCCGCGGAAGCGGCGGCGTCGTCCGACGAGGGGGTCGAGCGCCGTTCGCTCGCCGAGCTCTGGCCGCCCGAAACTCTGCTCGTGCTGCCTGACGAGAGTCACGTGGAACCGGAAGTGACGCGGACCTGGGAGGAAGCGGCGCATCATGTCGAAGTCGCGCGTCGCCGCGGTGAGGACTCGCCGCAACGGGAGCTCCTGTTCGATCCTCCGGCCACGGTGCTGGCGTCGCTGCGTGGCTTCGCCCGTGTCTGCGTGGCGGACCCGCATAACGAGCGTGACGTGCTCGTCTTCCCGGTGCGCGAACCGGAATCGATCGGCCGCGACGTGAAGCTGCTCCGCCGCGTCGTGCGGGAAGGAACGCCCACGCTGATCCTCTGCGACAACACCGGCCAGGTCGAACGGCTCGAGGAACTGCTGAACGAGGGCGAATGGTCGCCGAGCCCCGCGGCCATCACGATCGGCGTGGTGAATGGCGGTTTCATACTGCCTCCGGGCCTCGGGCAGCGGGCAGCGGGCAGCGAGGCCCCGGCGTTCGACGATTCCCGATTCCCGATTCCCGATTCCCGCGGTTTGCGGGTCCTCACCGACCACGAAATCTTCCGCCGCGATCGCCGGCTGCGTCGCACACGCAGATATGGCGGCGGGGTTGCGCTCGAGACCGTCACGGCGCTCAAGCCCGGTGACTATGTGGTGCACCTGGAACACGGCGTCGGGATCTATCGCGGCATCGAGAAGATCTTCGTCCGAGAAAGCATGGTCGAGGTGGCGGTGATCGAATACGAGGGTGGCGACCGGTTGAACGTGCCGCTCTACCGTGTGGACCAGGTCGAGCGCTATCGTGCCGCCACAACGGCCGGTGACGATGCGCCTCCGCCCCGGCTTCACAGGCTCGGTGGCCGCCGGTGGAAGCAGCAGCGCGATCGCACGAAGTCCGCCATTCATCAGATGACGGAAGAGCTGTTGCAGCTCTACGCGCGGCGCAGCCTGGCGTCACGCCCGCCGCACGTGACCGACACGCCCTGGCAGAAACAGCTGGAATCCTCGTTCCTGTTCGAGGACACGCCTGACCAGCGCAAGGCCACCGATGACGTCAAGCGCGACCTGGAGCGCGCCCAGCCCATGGACCGGCTCCTCGTTGGTGACGTCGGCTATGGGAAGACCGAGATCGCGATTCGGGCGGCATTCAAGGCGATTCAATCGGGGCGCCAGGTTGCCGTCCTCGTTCCAACGACGATTCTGGCCGAGCAGCACGCGCGCACGTTCGGGGATCGGCTCGCCGATTTTCCTGTCCGCGTTGCGACACTCAGCCGGTTTCTCACCGCGAGTGAGCAGGCGAAGGTCATCGGCGGCCTGGCCGATGGGACGATCGACGTCGTCATCGGCACGCATCGCCTCCTGAGCCGGGACGTGGAGTTCAAGTCGCTCGGCCTCATTGTCGTTGACGAAGAGCATCGCTTCGGGGTCAAGCACAAAGAGCGGCTCAAGGAACTGCGGCTCGAGACCGACGTGCTGACGTTGACGGCCACGCCCATCCCGCGCACGCTCCACCTGGCGCTGGCCGGGTTGCGCGACCTCACGCTCATGCAGACGCCGCCGCGTGACCGTTCGCCGGTGCTCACGTTCGTCGAGCCGTGGGACGATGCGCTGATCGCCGAGGGCATCGCGCGCGAGTTGGATCGGGGCGGGCAGGTCTTCTTCGTGCACAACCGGATCGAGACGATCGTCGCGGTCGCCGACCACGTGAGCCGGCTGGCGCCGCGGGCGCGGGTCGCGGTGGGTCACGGCCAGATGCCGGAGCGCGCGCTGGAGGACGTCATGCGCCGGTTCGTGCTGGGCGAGGTCGACGTGCTGGTCTCGACCATGATCGTCGAGTCGGGTCTCGACGTGCCTAACGCCAACACGATGTTCGTGAACCGCGCCGATCACTTCGGCCTCGCCCAGCTGTACCAGCTCCGCGGCCGGGTTGGCCGGTCTCACCGACGGGCCTACTGCTACCTCATGGTGCCTGACGCGGTTGACGAGGACAGCGAGCGGCGCCTGCAGGTGCTCGAGCATCATACCGAACTCGGGGCGGGCTACCGGGTGGCATTGAAGGACCTCGAACTGCGCGGCGCCGGAAATCTCCTCGGCCCGGAACAATCCGGTTTCGTCCAGGCGGTTGGCTTCGACCTCTACCTGCGGCTTCTCGAGGACGCGGTCCGTCGCGTGCAGGCCGGCGATTCGGCGCCGCGCGATATCCCCGCCGACGTGTCGCTCGACCTGCCCTCGTATCTGCCCGACGAATTCGTCCCGTCACAGGAGGCCAAGCTGGACGTATACCGTCGCCTGACCTCCATGACCGACGCCGTGGGCGTCGAGGAGTTGCGCCGTGAGCTGCGCGATCGGTTCGGGCCCCTCCCGGCGCCGGCGCAGAACCTGTTCGCCGTGTCCCTGCTCCGTGCGTTGGGAGGCCGCCTCGGGATCGAGGGCATCCTCGTGCATGGTGAGGAGGCCCGTATTACCTTTCGGGACACCGCGATGCCCCGGCTCAGGGGGCTGCAGGCGGCGTTTCACGAGGTGCAGTTCCGCGCCGACGTCCGGCGTGCGCACCCGCTCTCGCTGAAGCTCACGCGGCTTGGTGGGTCGGGAATCCTGGAGGGCCTCGTGCGGGCGCTTCAGTCGTTGCAGGCAGGGCCCGACCGCACGCTTGCGTGAGTTTTCGTTTTTTGATCTTCCGGCCAGCCCGCCAGGGTCCTCACTCGCCACTCTTCACTCTTCACTCTTCACTCTTCACTCTTCACTATGTTGAAAGCCCGTCTCGCGGCAATCGCCGCCCTTGTTTCCGTCACGGCCTGTGAAGGCCTCAAGGAAGCGATGACCGCTCACGTGGACGTCGTCGCCCGCGCCGAAAAGCAGGAACTCTCGGTCCAGCGCCTCGCCGACATGATGGGTGGATCCCAGTACCCCCTCGCCAAGCCGGTCGCCGAGCAGATCGCCTACGTCTGGGTGAGCTATCAGCTCCTGGCAAAGGCGGCTGCCGCCGGTGACTCCATGGTTGACACGGTGCTCATCGACAAGGTGATGTGGCCCGTGTACTCGCAGAGCAAGACGCAGAAGTGGATGCAGATGGTGCAGGAGCGCCTCGCCGTCGACACGTCCAACCTCGAAGCCGCCTATAACGAAGGCACGCGCCTCCTCTCCGCGCGCCACATCCTGTTCACGATGCCGGAGGGTCAGGCAGCGACGGGAAGCGATTCGGTCTTGCGGCGCGCCGAAGCCGTCCGTCGCCAGGTGAATGACCGCAACTTCGCGGCGTTGGCCAAGCAGCACAGCGGCGATGCGAACAACAAGGACACTGGCGGGGACCTGGGCGTCTTCGCACCCCAGCAGATGGTGCCGGAATTCTCGCGCGCGGTCGCGGCCCTGAAGCCTGGCGAGGTCGGACCGCTGCTTCGCACGCAATTCGGATATCACATCATCCGTCGCAACACCTTTGCCGAAGCGCGCCAGCAGTTCGCGGCGCTCTACACCGGCACGCTTCAACAGACGGCGCAAAGCACGTACTTCGCCGGCGTTGAGAATTCCGGCAAGGTCGAAGTGAAGCCGAACGCGCCCAAGGTCGTGAAGGAGGTGGCCGCCGACCTCGAAGGACACAAGGGAGACCGGACGGCGATTGCTACCTCGGTGCTTGGCAACTTCACCGCCGGCGACGTGGCGAGATGGTTGGGCAGCATGACGCAGCGTGATGATATGCGTGGCCGGATCCAGTCGGCGCCCGATTCGGTGCTCCCCGGCTTCGTGAAGAGCCTCCTGCTCAACGAATTGCTGCTGAAGCAGGCCGACAGCGCCGGCATCAAACTGGATACGGCGGAAGTCGCGGCGGCGCGCAATGCGTTCAAGAGCCTGGTGCGGAACGCCTGGGCCGGACTCCGCATCTCACCCGAGCTGCTGGCGGACAGCGCGCAGACAGAGGCCGATCGCGGGCGGCTCGCGGCGGCCCGCATCGATGGGTATATGGGCCGGCTGCTTCAGCAGCAGGAGGGATTCGTCGACATACCCTCGCCGCTGGCCGAGGCGTTGCGCGAAAAGTACGACGGCTCGATCAAGCCGGCCGGCATCGCGCGCGCGCTCGAACTGGCTCAGAAGACACGCTCCGCCGCCGATTCGGCCAGGGCAGCGTCGCAACCGAAGAGCGCGATCCCCCTGCCCGACACCGGGTCCAAACGGTAGATGGCTCTGACGAATCCTGACCGCATGATCTGGTGTAGCTACCGGACGATGAAACGACTCGCCCTCGCAGTCCTCGCGCTGATCGCGGCTGTTCCCGCCGCGGCTCAGCAGCAGCCGGCGACGGTGTCCCAGACCACTGACGGCATCATCGCGGTGGTCGGCACTCATCCCATTCTCTGGAGCGAGGTCCTCGAGGTCATCGGGCAGGAACGCTCTCGCGGAGCGAAACTCCCCGAGGATTCCGCCGGGGCGGCCGAGTTCGCGCGCAACATCCTCACGCAACTGATCGACGAGGAAGTCCTGCTGCAGCGCGCGTCGGGCGACACGAGCATCACGGTCGCGGACGCCGATGTGTCGCAAACGGTCGATCGGCAGGTGCAGCAGATCCGAAGCCAGTTCCCGAGCGACCAGGAATTCCTGCGGCAGCTGCGTCAGGCAGGATTCGGCACGCAGGACGAGTACCGGAAATGGATGTCCGAGCAGGCGCGACGCAGCGAACTGCAGCGGCGGCTCGTGCAGAAGTACCAATCCGAGGGGAAGATGGTCAGGGTCGCCGTGAGCGATCAGGACGTGAACGAAGCCTATGAGCGCGCCAAGGCCACATTCCCCAAGCGTCCGCCGGCGGTGACGTTCCGGCAGCTGGTCCTTCCGACGACGGCAAAGCAACAGGCGCTGGATCTCGCACGGGCGAAGGCGGAGTCGCTGTTGGCCGAGATCCGTCGAGGCGCGGACTTCGAGCAGGTCGCGCGTCGTGAATCGCAGGACTCCGCGTCGCGGGAGCAGGGTGGTGACCTGGGCTGGAATCGCCGGAATGAGCTGGTGCCGGAGTTCGAGCAGATGATGTTCGCGCTGCAGCCCGGGCAGGTCAGCCCCGTAGTCTTTACGCCGTACGGCTTCCACATCATCCGGGTCGACCGCTCCAAGCCTGCCGAAGTGAAGGCTCGACACATCCTGATCAAGCCGGCGTACGTGCCCGACGACACCATTCGCGCGCGAGCCCGCGCCGACAGCGCGCTCCAGCTCTGGCGCGGCGGCGCGGTCTTCGATTCGCTGGTCAAGCGCTTTCACGACCGCGACGAGCTCGAGGCGAGTCTCGAGCCGTTCCCGAAGGAGCAGCTGCCGCAGTCCTATCGCGACGCCATCGGGACGCGTGCCAAGGGCGAGTTCGTTGGTCCGTTCCCGATCGCCGACAGGAACCGCGGCGTGCCGAAGTTCGTCGTGCTGCAGCTGACGGACGTGATCGAGGCGGGCGACTACACCGTCGAGGAAGTCCGTGATCGGATGCGCCAGCAACTCTCGCAGGAGCGGTCGTTCCGTCGCCTCATCGACCAGCTCAAGCGGGAAACCTACGTGCGCGTCTATCCGATCGAGCCTTTCCTCGCCAAGGGCCCCTGACCATGACGCCGGCGCCCCGCGCCGGAGCAGGGACGGCTCGCGTCGTCCCGGTCAGGGCAGGCGACGGTTCGCGTCCTCGCATCGCCGTCACGTTAGGCGATCCGCGCGGCATTGGCCCGGAAGTAACGCTGCGCGCGTTGCAGGATGAATCGCTGCGCAATGTCGCCGAGTTTCGTGTCGTCGGGCCGTCCGGCACCGCAATGTCGCCGGATGTGGAGACCGGCACCTGGATGCGCGATGGCGGGGCGCCCCTGGCCGGGAAGCTGGCCGGCGACGCCATTGAGCGCGCCGTATCGATGGCGCTCGCTGGTGAGGTCGACGGCCTCGTCACCGCGCCGATCGACAAGTCGGCGCTTCTGGCGGGCGGTTACGCCTTCCCCGGTCACACCGAGATGCTTGCCGCGCTCACCGGCGCCGAGACAGCGATGATGCTCGCGTCAGATCGCCTCCGGGTCGTCCTGGCCACCACGCACGTGGCGCTGCGCGACGTCCCGCGACTGGTGACCGGCGAAACGATCGAGCGAACGGCGGCGATTACGCGCGACGGACTCGCGGCGTGGTTCGGGATTGCATCGGCGCGCATCGCACTGTGCGCCCTGAACCCCCACGCTGGAGACCACGGTCGATTCGGGACCGAGGATGATACCGTGCTGGCGCCGGCGGCCCGCCGCGCGGGACTGCTTGGTCCATTCTCCGCCGACACCGTTTTCGTCCGCGCGATCCGCGGGGAGTTTGACGCCGTGATCGCACCGTACCACGATGTCGGCATGACCGCCATCAAGGTCGCCTCATTCGGGTCGGCCGTGAATATCACGCTCGGCCTTCCGTTCCCGCGCACGTCCCCCGACCACGGGACGGCGCTGGACATCGCGGGGAAGGGGGTCGCCGACGCGTCGAGCATGATCCGCGCGATGCGCACCTGCGTGGAAATCGTCAGAACTTCGAGGCCAGAGGCCAGAGGCCAGAGGCCAGAGTAGAACCTTCACGATTCACCAGTCCCCGGTCCCCAGCCACCAGTCACGAACGTTGTCCCAGGCTCTCGTTCACGATCACTCGCTTCCGCATCTGCACGACCACGCGCATCCGTCGCACCAGGGCCGGCTTCGCTGGGCGCTCGCGCTCACGGCGGTGTTCTTCGTGGCGGAAGTGGTCGGCGGCGTCATCTCCAATTCGCTCGCTCTGCTGGCCGATGCAGGGCACATGTTCACGGACGTGGGTGCGCTGGCGCTGTCGCTGTTCGTGGCGTGGTTCAGCCGGCAGCCGTCAGCGCCGGAGAAGACCTACGGGTATCTGCGCTGGGAAATTCTGGCCGCGTTGCTGAACGGCGCCGTACTTCTCGTGGTCTCGGGCCTGATAGTCTGGGAGGCAATCGGGCGGCTGCAATCGCCGGAACCGCTGCGTGGAGGCGTCATGCTGGTCGTCGCCCTCGGCGGGCTGCTCGTGAACGCCGCTGCCGCCGCGATTCTCCATCCGATGAACGGACACAGCCTGAATGTGCGTGGCGCCTACCTGCACGTGATCGGCGACCTGCTGGGCTCCGTGGGAACGGTCATTGCCGCCGTCATCGTGCGCTGGACCGGGTGGCTCACCGCCGACCCGATCGCGTCGATCGTGGTCACCCTGCTCGTGGTGCGTTCAGCCTGGCGCCTGGTGAGCGAATCGGTCGACGTCCTGCTTGAAGCGACGCCAGGTCACATCTCGCTCGGTCGTGTGCGCGAGGGACTCCAGGCAATCGGCGGCATCGAGTCGGTCCACGATCTGCATGTCTGGACGGTGACCTCAGGGATGGTCGCCATGAGCGCACATGCGGTTGTCCGTGAGCCGGCTGAGAACCAGAAGGTTCTCGAGGCTGCCGTCGCGGCCATGCAGCGCCTGGGCATCGCGCATGTCACGCTGCAGGTCGAGCGCGATGAGATCTGCGAAGCACCCTGCCCTTAGAACGACCTGACTCCCGCCCCGGCGATCTCGAACCTGATTCGCGAAGCCAAGACGTTCCAGATTCAGTCGTACTGTGTGAATCAGTGCAACCCGTGCATTCCGTGTTCCCGCTTGACTGCGGAAATCCCGTCCAGAGTCAGTTCTTGTCGACGTTGCCCGGCTTATCCTGGTCCAGCTCGCCTCGTCGTTTATCGTAGTCAGCGCGATCGCTGTAACCATATCCCCCGAGGACCTCGCCTCCGCGCATGTAATCGTGGCCGTAGCCGCGACCAAGGGGGTACGTGTCCTTGCCGGGTTCCTGCGACTGACTCATGGGAACACCTCTCGCGTTGAGGACATGACGAGGACTGTGCGACGTGGACGTTGGTCGCACAAGCGCTTGAATGCCGCGTCTGTGGCGGTCATACTTCAAGGCTATGCAGATCCGTAACATCGCCATCATCGCGCACGTGGACCACGGCAAGACGACGCTCGTCGACAAGATGCTGCGTCAGGCCGGTGCATTTCGCGAGAACCAGGTTGTGGAAGATCGCGTAATGGACTCCAACCCGCTCGAGCGGGAGCGCGGGATCACCATCCTGGCGAAGAACACGGCGATCCGCTGGCACGGAACCAAGATCAACATCGTCGACACGCCGGGCCATGCGGACTTTGGTGGCGAAGTCGAGCGAATCATGCGGATGGTCGATGGTGTGCTGCTTGTGGTTGACGCGTTCGATGGGCCGATGCCGCAGACGCGCTTCGTGCTGCGCAAGGCGCTCGAACTCGGCCGCAAGCCCATCGTGGTCATCAACAAGATCGACCGGCAGGGCGCTGACCCGATGCGCGTGCACGACGAGGTCCTTGGCCTGTTCATCGAGCTGGAGGCCGACTCCGCCCAGCTCGACGCGCCCGTCCTGTACGCATCCGCGCGTGAGGGCGTGGCGACTGATGACATGAGCAAGACCCCGGTCGACCTGGAGCCGCTGTTCGAGGCCATCGTCAAGCACGTGCCGCAGCCACCCGACGATAGCACCGGACCATTCCAGATGCTCGTGTCGACCCTGGATCACTCGCCCTATCTCGGACGCCTGGCCATTGGGCGCGTGGAGCGCGGCACCGTGCACGTTGGCGACACCGTCGCGCTACTGCCCATCGAAGGGGTGCCGGGTGTCGAAACGGCCCGCGTCACCAGGCTTTACACTCACGAGGGACTGGAGCGCATCGAAGTGATGGAAGCGTCCGCCGGAGACATCGTCGCTGTCGCGGGGCTCGAAGGGGTCGAGATCGGCCGGACCGTGAGCGACGTCGAGCATCAGGATGCGCTGGCTGGAATCGCGGTCGAGGAACCGACCATCTCCGTCGACTTCGTCGTGAACAACTCACCGTTCGCCGGACGCGACGGCCGGTTCGTCACGTCGCGCCAGCTTCGCGAACGGCTGTATCGGGAACTCGAGCGCAACGTTGCCCTTCGCGTGGAAGACACGGATGCCATGGACACGTGGACCGTTTCCGGGCGAGGTGAGCTGCACCTGTCGATCCTCATGGAAACCATGCGCCGCGAAGGGTACGAGTTCCAGGTCTCCCGTCCTCGAGTCATCACGCGTGAAGGACCCAACGGCGAGAGACTTGAACCGTACGAAGAGCTGATGATCGACGTGCCGGAGACCTATCTCGGCGCTGTGATCGAACGCCTCGGCGGTCGGCGGGCCGAACTGATGGATATGAAGAACCCGGGCTCCGGAATGGTGCGGCTCCGCTATGCGATCCCGGCTCGTGGTCTGTTCGGCTACCGGGGGGAGTTCCTGACCGACACGCGCGGTACCGGGATCATGCATCACCGGTTCTATCAGTACGGCCCGTGGGCGGGTCCGATCGAAGGGCGCACGCGGGGGACGCTGGTATCCATGGAAGCCGGGGCTGCCGTCGCGTTCGCCCTGTTCAACCTGCAGGAGCGGTCGACCCTGTTCATCGCGCCTGGTGCGAGTGTCTACGAAGGCATGATCATCGGGGAGAACTCACGACCGGGGGACATGGACGTCAACCCGTCGAAGGAAAAGAAGCTGACCAACATGCGCAGCAAGAGCAGCGATGAGAACATCCAGTTGGAGCCGCCCCGGGAGTTGACGCTGGAAGGCGCCCTTGAGTATATCGAGGACGACGAACTCATCGAAGTCACCCCCCAATCGATCCGCCTCCGCAAGCGTCTGCTCAGCGCCAACGACCGCAAGAAACTCTCGCGTGAGTTGAAGCGCGAACGCGCCACCGTCTGATCACCCCGACAGGAGACCTTTGTGAAACGGGACGAGCTCGAGTCGTCCGAGCTGCAGGAAACGCCGTGGCCCCCGATCCAGGGGATGATGTTCGGGCCGCGTGAGGACGAAGACGAAGACGCCGATGGCGACGATGGGGCCGAGGACGATGACGACGAGCTCGGGGACGATGACCTCGAGTTCGACGACGACGACTTCGATGACGACTTCGACGACGATGAGGAAGACGACGGCGACGAGGAGGACGAGGATCTCGACGACGACGATGACGACGATGAGGACTTCGACTCAGAGTTGGACGACAGCCTCATCGACCTCGACGACGAATACGACGAGTTCGACGAGGAAGAACGCCACAAGCCCGGACACCCCCCCTATGAAGAATAGAGGGCAGCAACCAGCGTCCGTTCGTCTCAGGGGACGTACAGCCGCACACCCGCGCCGAGTGCGCTCCGTCCTAACGCCATGTACACGGCGGCATCGTCTGAGCCAGGCACTGCGATCTGAATGATCGATTCGGCGCGCGCACGAGTCCGACGCGCGTACGACATCGCCTCGATCGCGGAGCCGACCCACAGGACACCGGCGGTGGCGGCGGCGATCGTGACGTTCGGTCTGGTCGTGCGCGGCAGCGAGTCGACGTATGGGTTTCCAAACGGGTCCCTGAACGTCGACACCTCGAAGCCCTGTTCGCGCGCCAATCCCCACGCGATGGCACCGGCCACGGAACCCAGAATGGCCACGCCAAAGAATGGACGGCCGGTCGACATCTGACCCATTCCGGGAAGGAGAAGGCCGGATCCGAAGGCCTGCCCCGAGCCGAACACGCGATCCTGCAGCCGCGCCACCGCGGCGTTGATCGCCGATCGCTCTGATGGATTCGCCGACAGGTCGAGGTACTTCTGGAAATCCTCGGTCGCGAGGGCCCGCTCGCCGCGCGCCGCGCGCGTAAGGGCGCGGTTGTAGTAGGGCTCCGGCGTGTTGGGCAGTTGAACCGCGATCGAACCGAATATCGAGTCGGCGGCGATGAACTGCTTACGCTCCAGGAGCGCGACGCCGGAACTGAAGTTCGCGCGCGCTTCGTCCACCTGCGCCAGCTGCGACCTCGGTACCAGCCTGACAATGCGACCCTGAACCTCGTCGGCGTCACGCGCATTCGGTGACAGCTGCAGATACCGGCAGTACTCCCTTACCGCGTCCGTGCTCGAGGAAAGAAACTCGTGTTCGCGTCCCAGATAGTAGGCAAGGACTGCATTGCTCGGGCTGCGTCTGGCCGCCTCGGCGAATGCGTCGCGCGCCGCCTCGTGCTCGCCTTGCAGTGAGGCTTCCTGGCCCGCGCTGATCAGACGCCGCGTTTCCGTATCGTCCGAGGGAGCCGACGTTGTCCCGCTCAGCGGAGTAATGAGCGCGGCGCACCCCGTCGGCGCGGCCGCCGCGAGAGTGCGCTTGGGCGCCAATTGCTGTGCGAGGGCGGAATGGCCTTGTGTCACCATCCCCGCCGCCACGAGTATCAGTCCGCATACCGCACGGGGATGGGTGTGCCGCAACCGGATGAGGGTGATCAAGGTGTCATCCTGAAGGTGTTCGATACGGCCACGACTCGACCGGCGGCAGTCTTCGGATCGGCCACGTCACCGAGGCCGGCGTGCCTGCGGCTCGCTCAAACCCAATGTATTCACGCGAGGCAGCCGGGTTCCGCCGAGGTTGGTGACTTGACGCACAGCGCGCGGCGCGACGAGTGCCAGGGACCCATCTCCGTCATCCATCTGGTTCTCGAGGCTGAAAAACGCGATCACGATCGAGCCTGACGTCGCGCCGGTCAAACCTGTCGCCGAGAACGTAATGCTGTACGACCCCGCACCAGTGATGGCGAGAGTGGCAAAGCCCGCGGTGCCGAAACCATTGGTTGGCACCGGGTTCCCGCCCGAGAGCGTTCCTCCGGCACTACCCGGATCATTCAGGGTGGCGGTGACGTTGATTCCACTCGAGTCTACCGTGTTGTTCTGCGCGTCGAGCAGTTGTATCACCGGCTGCAAGGCGAACGGCGAACCGCTGATAGCGATACCTGACGGCTGTTGCACGATCTGGAGCTTCGCCGCGGCGCCCGCGGCCAGGGTGATCGCATTCGAAACGGCGTCGGTGAGACCGGTGGATTTGAACGTGAGGGTGTATGACCCGACGGTTCCGCTGATGCCAAGGTTCGTGAACGTGGCAATGCCTGACGCATCGGTCGATACTGACGCGGTTCCGATCAACGACGCGCCGCCGCCAGTGACTTCAGCGGTGACCGACACGCCGGACTGATTGACGGGGTTTCCGCCGGAATCTCGGAGACGGACGGACGGCTGCGAGATGAAGACCACGCCACTTTGCGCGTCCGTAGGCGGCTGCGCCACCATCGAGAGCTGAGACGCTGGCTCGGTCACCACGATGGCTGACGAAGTCGCACCGCTCAGTCCGGTCGCACTGAAGCTGAGGGTCCACGTCCCCGCGCCGCTGATGCCGAGGCCGGAGAAGGTCGCGACTCCCGATCCATTGGTTGTCGCGGTGGGCGATCCCACAATCGACGCACCGCCACCCGTGACGCCGGCTGTCACGTCGACGCTCGGCTGACTGACGTTATTGCCGGAGGCATCGCGGAGCTGAACCGCCGGTTGCGTCGCGAACGCTGTCCCACTGATCGAGGTCGCCGACGGTTGCGTGACAATGGCCAGTTGTGTAGCTGGCCCCGGAGTGACGGTGACCGGGCTGGAGCTGGTTCCGCTGAGGCCGGACGCCGTGAACGCGAGCTGGTAGCTGCCAACCAGGCCGGTGATGCCGAGTCCGGTGAACGTCGCTATTCCCGCCCCGTCGGTCAGCGCCGACGTCGACCCGGTGAGCGACGCACCAGCCCCGATCGACACCGACACGCTCACGTTCGACGTGCTCACCAGGTTACCGGCGCCGTCCCGCAACTGGACGGCGGGCGGCGTGGCGAGGGCGCTGCCGCTCGCGACCGACGATGACGGCTGGGTCGACATGGTCAGTTGCGTGGCCGCGCCGGCGCCGAGCAGGATGGCCCCGGACGTGACGTTAGGCGCGCCGCTGGTGGCAAAGTCGAGCGTGTAGCTGCCGACGGGGCCACTGAGTCCGAGGCCGGAGAACGTGGCCACGCCGGCGCCGTCCGTCACCGCGCTGGTGGAACCGATGAGGGATGCGCCGGCGCCGCTGCTGATCGAAGCCGTGACGCTGATGCCGGCTGTGGTGACCGGATTCGACTGCGCATCGCGCACCTGAATCGCCGGCTGCGTCGTGAACGCGGCTCCGCTGGCGGCGCCACCCGGTTGCGTCTGGATCGTCATCTGCGCCGGCGCGCCCGGACCGAGGGTCACGGCTCCCGACGTGACGCCGGTCAGCCCGGTGGAGGCAAAGGCGATCGTGTAGTTGCCGACGGTGCCGCTGAGCCCAAGACCCGAAAACACCGCCAGTCCCGAACCGTTGGTCGTGGCGGTGGCGCTGCCGAGCAGGGTCGCGCCAGGACCACTGGCGATCGACGCGGTCACACCGATACCGGCCTGAGCGACCGGGTTCATCTGTGCGTCACGAACCTGGATGGCGGGCTGGGTGGTGAATGCCGCACCGCTGGCCGCGCCGGCGGGCTGTGTGGTAATCGTGAGTTGAGTGGGCGTACTGGCGACGACACTGAAGGAGGACGAAGTCGTTCCAGTGAGTGCGCCGGAGCTGAAGGAGAGCGTGTACGTCCCGACCGTACCGGTGACGCCGAGTCCCGTGAACGTCGCGATACCCCCGCTGGTCGGGGCGGTCGTTGAACCGGTCAGCGAGGCTCCGCCTGCCGAGATGGCCACCGAGACGACCAGGCCGTCGACGGTGAGTGCGTTCCCCGCGCCATCACGAACCTGTGCGGCGGGCGGCGTGCCGAACGCGCTTCCCGTGGTGACGGTCGCTGACGGTTGGGTCGACATCGTCAACTGCGCGGGCGCGCCAGCCGCCAGGGCGATGCTGGCGGAGGTGACGTTAGGCAGGCCGGCGGATGAGAAGTCCAGCGTGTAGCTCCCGACCGTTCCGCTGAGTCCGAGGCCGGAGAACGTCGCCACGCCCGAGCCGTTGGTCACGGCGCTGGGGCTTCCGATCAATGTGGCGCCCGAGCCATTGACCGTCGCGTTCACGGTGATCCCCGCCGTGGTGACCGGATTCGATTGCGCATCGCGGACCACGATGGCCGGCTGCGTGGTGAAAGCGGCGCCGCTGACGGCCCCGGCGGGTTGCGTCTGGATCGTCATCTGCGCCGGCGCGCCCGGACTCAGCACCACGGGCCCGGAGGTGGCCCCCGTCAGTGAACCCGACGCAAAGCCGATCGTGTAGGTGCCGACCGTTCCCGTCAGTCCCAGGCCGGAGAACACGGCGAGCCCGGAGCCGTTGGCCGTGGCGGATCCGCCGAGCAGGGTCGCGCCAGGACCACTGGCGATCGACGCCGTAATCGCGGTGCCGGCACCCGTCGGATTCCCCGCCGCGTCGCGCACCTGGATGGCCGGCTGCGTCGTGAAGGCCAGGCCGCTCGAAGCGCCCCCGGGTTGTGTGGTGATGGTGAGTTGAGCCGCCGCGCCGGCGGCAAGCGTGATCGAACTGGATGTCGCGCCAGTAAGGGCGCCTGACGAGAACGTCAGAGAGTAGCTCCCGACGAGTCCCGAGATGCCAAGTCCGCTGAATGTGGCCACGCCGCCCCCGCTGGTGGTCGCCGTGGTGGATCCGATGAGCGCCCCACCGGCGCCATTAAGCGACACCGAGACTACCACGCCACCCTGAGCAACGGCGTTGCCGCTCGCGTCCAGCAGTTGGAGCGACGGTTGACCGCCGAATGGGACGCCGCTCTGTGCGTTGGAAGGAGGCTGCACCGCGATCACGAGTGCCGCAGCCGCACCGGGCGTCACGTTGATCGCGTTTGACGTCACGGTCGTGTAGCCTGTCGCACCGAACAGCAGTGTGCGAGCGCCGACCGTTCCCGAGATCGACAGTCCGGAGAACGTGGCGACACCGGACCCGTTGGTCGTGGCGGTTGTCGCGCCGCCAAGCGATCCACCGCCGCTCAGGATCGCGACGGACACCACGACACCCGACTGCGACACGGGGTTGTTCGAACCATCGAGCAACTGAACCACCGGTTGGATCGGGAAGGGAATCCCGCTCTGAACCGTTGCCGATGGTTGAACCGACAGGGACAGTTTGCTGCCGCTGCCGGCACTCAGCGCGATCGTTCCCGACACGACGGGCGTGAGTGAGCCGCTTCCGAAAGTCAGGGTGTAGTTACCCGCTGGTCCGTTCAGCGTAATGGCGCTGAAGGTGGCTGTTCCAGCCCCGTTCGTGGTTGCGGATCCACCGGCCAGCGTCACGCCGGCGCTCGGCTGAACGGTTACCGTGATCTGGACGCCGGATTGCAGCACGTCGTTCCCCGAGACGTCGCGCAGCTGGACGACCGAGGGTGACGAGAACACCTGGCCGCTGCTCGCGCTGGATGGGGGCGCCGTTGTCAACGCGAGCTGTGTGGCCGCGCCGGGCTGAAGGTTCACGCTCGCCGAGGTCGCGGGAGTGAGCGCGCCGGAGGTGAACGTGAGGGTGCGGCTGCCGATGGTACCGGTGATCCTGAGGTCGCCGAACGTCGCCGTGCCGGACGCGTTCGTGGTCGCGGTCAGGGTTCCGCCTAACGTTCCGGTGCCGGGGGCGGTTATGGCGGCCTGCACCACGACGCCGGCGGTCGCCACGTCGCCTCCCGCGGCGTCCTTGAGCTGGATGATCGGCTGCACCGGGAAGGCCACGTCATTCAGTGGTGATGCCGATGGTTGCGTGACGATCGCGAGCTGCGCAGCGCTCGGCAGCGGGTTCACGGTGATGGCAGACAACCCGACCGTGCCACCGATGGTGGCGGTCACGTTGGAGGCGCCCACCGCGACCGCGGTTACCAGGCCGCTCGCGCTGACGGTTGCCGCCAGCGTGTTATTGCTGCCGAACGTGGTCGGCCGGCCGCCTAACGCGCTTCCCTGGATCACGTTCCCCGCGGAATCCCGCGGCGAGGCGTTCAGCTGCACGGTCTGTCCGGGCATCAACGTTGCCGATCCCGGCGTGACGACCACGCTGCTCACCCGGACCAGGTCGATCGTGACGTTGGCGACGCCCTGCACGCCTTCGGCCGTGGCTCGAATTTCCACGTTGCCCTGACTCACGCCGCCCACCACGCCGCTCGCCGCCTCGACGGTGGCGATGCCCTGGCTGCTCGAGGTCCAGAGGATGGTCCGGCCGGGCAGCGGCTGACCCGCGGCATCACGCGCTACCGCCGTGAACTGTCGTGCGTAGCCGACGTGCACAATGGCGGGATCCGGCGCAATCACGACGGATGCGACGGGCTGGTTGCTGACGGTGAGTTGGACATTCGCCTGGACCGCCGCCAGCTGGCCCGGCGTCGTGATGGTGGCCGTGACGGTCGCCGATCCGACCGCCACCCCCGTGACGGTGCCTGACGAGTTCACGCTGGCGACCGCCGCGTTGCCCGAACTCCAGGTGATCGTGCGGCCGATGGCGGAGAGCGGTTCACCGTCGCCGTCGAGGAGGTTGACTGTCAGGTTCACTGTCTGGCCCACCTGGACGCTGGCGGGCGACGGCACGATGACCGCACTGGCCACCGGCTCGATCAGCACGGTCACATTCACCGATGTGCTCGGGGTCGTGCCGTTCGGTCCAGCGCCGGGGGCGGACACCGTGATCGTGACCGTCCCGGCTGCGAGGGCTGTCAGCAGTCCCGCCGCCGAAACCGTCGCCACGGCGTCGTTGCTGGACCGCCATTCTACCGTGCGCCCGGTGAGCGGCTGGCCGGCGGCGTCGCGCGGCGTAGCGGTCAGCACCATCGTACCGCCCGCCGGAAGGCTTCCGCCGTCAGGCAGCACGGTGATGCTCACCACCGGGCTGGGGAGCACGGTGACGATGGACGTGCCAGTCTTGCCTTCGCCGGTCGCCGAGATCGTCGCCTGGCCCACCGCGACGCCGGTCACGATACCGGCAACGTTCACCGTCGCGACGGCGGCTGCGCTCGTCGCCCACTCGAGCGGCCGGTTCGGAAGTACCGCCCCCGTGCCATCGAGGGCTTCGCCTTGCAGCGTCAGCGTCCCGCCAACGATCACGTTCCCCGCCGGCGGCGAAATGCGAACGAGGGCGATGGGTGGCTGGGAAACCGTGACCGCTATCGTTCGCGACTGGCCGCCGCTCGAGGCGGCGATCTGCGCCGTGCCTGCACCCACCGCGCTTACCACGCCTTCCTGGCTGACGGTGACGACCGTAGGGTCCTGCGTTGACCAGAAGACCTTCGCGGTGGGCAGGAGCGCTTCGTCGGTGCCGTACACCCGCGCGCTGAGCGTGGCGTTTCCCCCGACGACCAGTGTCAGGACCGCCGGGTTGATATCCAGCCGCAGCACCTCCCGCACGTCGGGCGCAAACGGGCTGTCGCACGACGCCAGCAGCGCGGCGTAGGCGACCGCCAAAGTCCACCGGCGTCGCCGATCGCGGGATCGGGCAGGGGAAAGTCGCGACATCGGTGCCTAACGCGGCGGAACCAGAACCCGGCTGGGGCTCGGCACTTCGTCGCGATCGCCGCGACCGATCTGACCGTCGGTGTTCATGCCCCAGCAGTAGGTCTCGCCGCGCTCGGTCACGGCGCAGGTGTGCGCGCCACCCGAATTCAACGACGCCAGTCGGAACGCCAGCCCTTTCACCTGGACCGGGACCGACCGCGCGGCGGTCGTTCCATCCCCGAGCTGGCCATAGTTGTTGGCTCCCCAGCACCAGGCAGACGCATCCCGTCCACGCGCGCACGTGAAGACCGCGCCGGCCGAAATGGTGCTGAACGGTCCGGCGCCGCTCACGAGGTGTGGAGAGGAAGCATTCGCCGTGCTGCCGGAACCCAACTGGCCATTGCTGTTCCGTCCCCAGCACCACGCCTCGCCTGACGTAGTGACTCCGCAGGTGTGTGCTGCTCCGGCGGTAATGCTGACGAGCTGGCCGTCGAACGACACGCGCGCCGGCGAGGACCGGGACGTCGTCGACCCGTCGCCGAGCTGTCCGGATTCATTCTTCCCCCAGCACCAGGCCACGCCATCCGAGGTAAGCGCGCACGTGTGTGTCCAGCCGACGGCCAGTGCGGCAACGGTGCCCGGCAGGTCTGCCATCACCGGGGAATTCCTCCGCTGTCGCGAGCCGTCGCCGAGCTGGCCATCGGTGTTCGAGCCCCAGCACCACACCGTGCGCGAGCTCGACAGGCCGCAGGTGTGGTCGCGACTCGCGTCGACCAGTCGGAAGGAGACGGTGCTGTTGATGCGAACCGGTGCGTTGCGCGACTGTGTCGTCCCGTCGCCAAGTTGCCCGCTCGTATTCGCACCCCAGCACACCACTTCGTTGCCGGCGGTCAGGCCGCAGGTGTGACTCAAGCCGGCCGAGATCTGCGAGAACGTGAAGTCGCCGGCCACGATCGTTGGCTTGGGACGCATCTCGAAACCGCCATCGCCCAGCTGGCCG
>Ga0209108_10000349_pt1 | contig 25129 bp, 24 predicted proteins | sample Rifsed10ft1_FD_184003 | JGI IMG/M metagenome (GOLD analysis project Ga0209108, IMG submission 184003) | Soil microbial communities from Rifle, Colorado, USA - sediment 10ft 1 (version 2) | ecosystem: Environmental > Terrestrial > Deep subsurface > Rock core/Sediment | place: Rifle, Colorado...
ACAAGTTTGTCTTCGGCCTGCCCGGCAACCCTGTCTCGACCATGGTTACCTTTGAGCTTTTTGTGGTGCCGGCGATTGACTGGCTGAGCGGCGCTGAGCCGCGCCCGCTGCCGCTCTTCAAAGCACGCCTGGCGGCCCCTGTGCATCAGAAAGCCGCTCTGACGCATTTTCTGCCCGCCAAGCTTGCTTGGGAGGCCGGCGATCCGGTGGTGCGCGAGTTGCCCTGGCAGGGTTCAGGGGATATTGTGGCCGTGGCGCGTGCGGCCTGTTTTCTGGTGGTTCGTCCGGAAAAGCTCGAGTTGGCAGCCGGCGACTGGGTGGACGTCCTGCCGCGCCGCGGTCTCTTTTAGCTCCGCAATGCGTAAACTCTCGCACTATACGAAAGACGGACGGGTGGCCATGGTGGACGTTAGCGCGAAAGCCGCCACGACGAGAACCGCAGTCGCCCATGGCTTTGTACGCATGAGCCGCACCGTGCGGCAGAGCGTCCGCCGCCTCGAAACGCCCAAGGGCAACCCGCTCGAAATCGCGCGAATCGCCGGCATCGCCGCCGCCAAGCGCACCGCCGAATGGATACCGCTTTGCCATCCCCTGGCGCTCACCCACGTTGACGTGTCCGCGCGGCTCGTCCAGAATGGAATTGAGATTACTTCGCGGGTCACGGCCACGGCTCAAACCGGTGTGGAAATGGAAGCGCTGGTGGCCGTCTCCGCCGCGGCGCTCACCATCTACGACATGTGCAAGGCCCTGGACAAGGGCATGGAGATTACGGACATTTATCTGGTCGAAAAGGTTGGCGGAAAAAGCGGACACTACCTCCGGACTCGCAGCCCCCAGCCCCCTGCTGCCCGGCCCCGCCGCAGCCGCCGCGCAAAGCCGGCTCGGTAAGTCGCGGTTTGCCATGATGACGCCGCTCAAATCCGTCAAAGTCCTAGTCGTGGACGACAATCCGCTTGTGCTCGGGTGGATGGCTCGCGGGCTGGAGCCGTACTGCGAGGTGATCACCGCCCCGGATGGCGTCGACGCGCTGATCAAAGTCCTCGAAACCCTGCCCGACCTCATCCTCTCCGACTACAAGATGCCCGGCCTCAACGGCCGGCAGCTTTTCGAGAAAGTGCGCAGCCGCCCGCAGTCGCGCCAGATCCCGTTCATCTTCGTGGCCAGCCGCGCCGACATCGAGGAAAAACTCCGGCCGCTGGCCGACGGCGTCGAAGAGTTCATTACCAAGCCGTTTTTCGTCGCCGAGCTCGTCCGCACCACAAAAAAAGTGGTGGACCGCATTCACCTCGAAAAACTGGCGCAGCGCGCCTCGCGCCCGGGCATTATCCAGGGCCGGCTCGAGGAAATGGGCATCACCGACCTGATGCAGTCTCTCGAAATGGGGCAGAAGTCCTGCCGTCTGACGCTGCGCGGCCCGGCCGGCCAGTGCGAGATGTTTTTCGCGGCGGGTCAGTGCAAGCACGCCAGCTCAGGCAGTCTCGTGGGCGACGAAGCCGTCTATCAGGCCATCGGATGGGCCGAAGGCGAGTTCGAAATCGATTTCAACATCGCTGCCTCCGCCCGCACCACCACCACGCGCTCCACCACCGGCCTGCTGATGGAAGCCATGCGCTTGCTCGATGAAGCCAGCCGCGACATGGTCAAGAGCTGACCCTGCCATGCGCGTCGCTATCGTGACCATTAGCGATACTGTCTCTCGAGGGGCGCGGCCGGACGCTTCCGGCCCGGCCGTGGTCGAGCGCTGCGCTGCGCTGGGATGGAAGATTAATTCCACGCATGTTGTGGCCGACGACCAAACCGCCATCGAATCGAGGCTGCTGATGCTGGCTGAATCCGGCCATGTAGATCTGATCCTCACCACCGGTGGCACCGGGATCGGCCCGCGCGACGTCACTCCTGAAGCCACTGTGGCCGTTTGCACGCGTCTGCTTCCCGGCATCGGCGAGCGCATGCGGCTGGAAGGCCGCGCAAAGAATCCCCGCTCCGATCTTTCCCGCGCCGTGGCCGGCGTGCGCGGCTCCGTGCTAATCGTCAACCTGCCCGGCAGCCCGCGCGGCGCCGTGGAATCGCTCGATGCCATCGCCGAGCTTCTCCCTCATGCGGTGGACGTCCTCCACGGCGCCCGCCACGAATAGGCAGCAGAGCAATCCTGCCTCAATGCAACCGCCCCGGTGGTAGAATCGGCGCCATTACCAGCGCCCTTTCGAGGTTAAGCCGATGCCGAAGATGTTCTTCCCGTGCCTGGTCTTCGTTTCGATTCTGGCTCTAGCCGCGTTGTTGTCTGCGGCGCCCGCGGAGCAGTCGCGCCCCGAGACGGTGATCGCACTGGTGGGCGGCCGGCTGATTGACGGCTTTGGCGGCCCGCCGCTCAACAACTCGGTGGTCATCATCCGCGGCAATCGCATTGCGGCCGTCGGCCGAGTGGGCGAGCTTGCGCCGCCTGCGGGAGCACGGGTCATTTCCACCGAAGGCCACACCGTTCTGCCCGGCTTGATGGATATGCACGTCCACCTGATGCTCATCGGCCACGCCGACTACGACCACTGGTTCCGCACCTATCGCGACCGTTGGCGCGACGTCATTATGCCCATCGCCGCCCGCGAGCTGCTGATGGCCGGCATCACCACCGTCCGCGACGTCGGCGCACCGCTTGAAGACAGCATCGCTGTCCGCGACCGCATCGCCCGGGGCGAGATTCCCGGTCCGCGCGTGTTTGTGAGTGGCCCGTTTCTTCAGAAGACTGCGCCGCCGCTCGAAGCCGAGTTTCGCTGGGCGGTGCAAGGGCCGGACGACGCCCGCGCCAAGACCAAGCGCATCCTCGACGCTGGCGCGGACCTCATCAAGGTCATTGATCAGGACCAGATGACGCTCGACGAGCTGAAAGCCATTGTCGAAACGGCTCATGCGGCGGGCAAGCACGTGGTCGCCCACGCGCACCGCGCCGAAGAAATCCGGCAGGGAATTCGCGCCGGCGTGGACTGCTTTGAGCACACCGGTCTCGGCACTCAACCCGGCTACCCGGACGACGTCCTGGCGATGCTGCGCGAGCGCAACGCCACGCTTTTCTGGTGTCCCACCATCGAGGGCCTTTACCTTTACCCTTACACCGTGGATCAGTTCCCGGAGCGGCTCGACGATCCGCGCCTTAAGGCCGACCTCCCGCCGGACGTCTATCAGGACGTCCGCCGCTCGCTCGAAAACCCGCAGCGCCTGGCCTATTTTCAGCTTGTGCGACGTCGCGTCCCCACCTTAGCCAATAAGTTTGCCCAGCTCCGCTCCACCGGCGTCACGCTCATCACCGGCACCGACTCCGGCATCCCGATGAATTTCCACTTCGACTCGACCTGGCGCGAGCTCGATACGTTTGTTCGCCTCGGCGTGGACCCCATGGACGCCATCCGCGCGGCCACGTTTTGGCCGGCGAAACTTCTGAAACGCGACGACCTGGGCACAATTGCTCCGGGCAAGCTGGCAGATGTCATCGTCGTGGATGGCGATCCGCTGCGGTCGATGGAGTCGCTGCGCCACGTCGTCCATGTGATCAAGGATGGTGTCGTCTACAAGTGACGCGGCGGCTGGCGACACTCCCGCATTTCTATCCCTGCCGCTCCGCACCTATCGAGAAGGCTTGACGCCTGTGATAGCATGGCCCCGTTAAGAATGCCTCGCCACTACATTCCGATTTTCATTTTTGCGGCGCTGGCGGCGGCGTTTCCGGCGGTCACGCTGCTCATCATGAAGTTCATTCGGCCGGACTCGCGCGCGATTGGCGCCAAGCTCAAACCCTACGAATGCGGCATCCCACCGGAAGGCGACGCCCGCGGCCGCTACTCAGTGCGCTTTTACATCGTGGCCATGATGTTCGTCATTTTCGATGTGGAGACGATTTTCCTCTTTCCCTGGGCGGTGCAGTTTGGCGCTCTGGGACTCTACGGTCTGCTCACCATGTTTGTTTTTCTGGGCATCCTGCTGGTCGGCTACGTCTGGCTCTACAAGAAAGGCGCCCTCGAGTGGGTTTAGCTCCCGCCTGTCTCTGACTTTTCCGCACTGCTGCCTCCGCCCGACGTTCCCGTTTTGATTGACCCTTTTGCGCCGCTGTGCTAAAAGCTACGGGTTAAATCCCCGGCTGCTCGGTCTGCGGCCGGACTCACACTGGCAGAATGGCCAACGACCCAGAGGAAAAGCAGCCGCCTGTCCCTCCGGCAGGAGAAACGCCTGCCGCGAAGCCGCCTTCGGCGACTCCTCCTGCCCAGGGCACGGGGGATGCCCCAGCAAGGCCCGCAGCACCCGCCGCCGCTTCTCCTCCCAAGCCTCCCGCGCCGCCGGCCGCCGCGGGGCCACCAAAGCCGCCAGTTCCGCCCAAAGAAGCGCCGCCCAAGCCTGAGCCGCTCGATAACGACCTCGTGAAGCGCTATCGCGCCCGGTTTGGCGACTCCATCCGCGAAGCCACCACAGACCGCAAGCAGGCCATTCTGGTGGTTGCGCGCGAACGCTTGGTCGAAATCGCGCAGTACAGCCGCGACGACGAGCAGTTCAACTTCCTTACCGACCTCACCGCGGTGGACTGGCCCAAGCGCGAAAAGCGCTTCGACGTCGTCCTGAATCTCTACTCGTTCCTGAAAAATGAGCGGCTGCGCCTGAAGGTCCACGCCGCCGAGAGCGAGCCTGTCTCCAGCGTGACCGGCGTCTGGCCGGTGGCCAATTGGCTTGAGCGCGAAGCGTTTGACATGTTTGGCATCGTCTTCGAAGGCCATCCCGGCCTGAAGCGCATTCTGCTGCCTGACGAATGGCAGGGCCATCCCCTGCGCAAGGACTATGACATCCTCACGCAAGACACCGCCTGGGTGCGCGAAAACCTGGGCATCGAGAGCGGCCAGTAGCCATGAGCGACACGCGCGCCAGCGGCTTCCTCCCGCAAAGTGGGATTGAAACGACGGTGCTGGGTGCCGACGAAATCATCCTCAACATGGGCCCGCAGCACCCTTCGACGCACGGCGTGCTGCGCGTGAAGCTCAAGCTCGATGGTGAAAAAGTGGTCGAGTCTGAGTGCATCATCGGCTACCTGCACCGCGGCGTCGAGAAAATCGCCGAGCACCGCAGCTACCAGCAGTTCGCCCCTTACGTGGACCGCATGGACTACGTCGCCGCGGTCTCAAACGGTCTGGGCTACTGCGAAGCTGTTGAGAAGCTGATGGGCGTCGAGGCCCCGCCGCGCGCCCGCGTGATCCGCACGATCCTCACCGAGCTGCAGCGAATCGCCAGCCACCTGCTCTGGCTCGGGACGCACGCGCTGGATATCGGCGCACTCACGCCGGTCTTTTACTGCTTCCGCGAGCGAGAAGAAATACTCAAGATTTTCGAGAAGTACTGCGGCGCGCGCCTGACCACGCATGCGTTTCGCATCGGCGGGCTTCAGTATGAGGCTTACGACGGCATGGAGCAGGACGTCCGCCGCTTCTGCGATGATTTCGCCACCAAGATTGAAGAGTACGAACAGCTCCTCACCGAAAACCGCATCTGGGTGGGCCGCACCAGGGGCGTCGGAATCCTCACTGCTGAGGACGCCATCGCAATCGGCGCCACTGGCCCGGTCATCCGCGCCAGCGGCGTGAAGTGGGACATTCGCAAGGCCATGCCCTACGCGGCCTACGATCAGTATCAGTTCGAAATCCCTACGGGCAAGAACGGCGATACGTATGACCGGTACCTGGTGCGCATGGAAGAGATGCGCCAGTCGCGCCGCATTTGTCTCCAGGCGATTGAAAACATCCCCGCCGGGCCGATCATGGCTCGCATCGGCAAGGTGCTGAAGCCGCCGCCGGGCGAGGTCTATCACGCGATCGAGGCGCCCAAGGGCGAACTGGGCTATTACATTGTGAGCGACGGCACCACGCAGCCTTACCGCGTGCGCATCCGCCCGCCGTCATTCATCAACTTGCAGGCGTTTGACCGCATGGTGCGCGGACACCTGGTGGCCGATGTGGTGGCTATCATCGGCACGCTCGATATTGTTCTGGGAGAGGTGGACCGCTGAGGCTCGCGAAGCGATGAACGCACTCGTCGAATTCTTCCGACCGCATCTGCTCCCGCTGCTCTACGCAGTGGTGATTGTGGCCGTGCTGCCGCTGATCGCGGGCTACATCGTTTTGCTCGAGCGCAAGATCATGGCCGACATGCAGGCCCGGCTGGGGCCGATGCGAGTCGGCCCGCACGGCTTGCTGCAGCCCATCGCCGACGCGGTCAAGCTGCTCATCAAGGAAGACATCATCCCCGAAAACGCCGATCGCTGGATTTTCTGGCTGGCACCGTTGCTTTCGGTGACGGCGGGTATGCTGGCTCTGGCGGCGTTTCCCTTCGGCCCCGCGTTCCAGATTGCCGACCTCAACATCGGTCTGCTCTTCATCCTGGGCATCAGCTCAATGGGCATCTTCGGGATTGTGCTGGGCGGCTGGGCGTCGAACAGCCACTACTCGTTGCTGGGCGCGCTGCGCAGCGCGGCGCAGCTAGTCAGCTACGAGACCGCCGCTGGCATGGCTGTTGTGGGCGGCCTCCTGCTCGCGGGCACGCTTTCGACGCGACGCATCGTCGAGATGCAGGCCGAGCAAGGCACCTGGTTCATTTTTCTCGCGCCAATCGCATTCTTCACGTATCTCGTGGCCTCAATCGCGGAGACCAATCGCGCGCCCTTCGACCTGCCCGAAGCCGAATCCGAGCTGGTGGCCGGCTATATGACCGAGTACAGCGGCTTCCGCTGGGCGCTCTATTTCCTGGCCGAGTACACCAACATGGTGGTGGTTGCCTCCGTGGCCACCACGCTGTTTCTCGGTGGCTGGCTGCGGCCGTTCCCGGGGACGACCTGGCTCAATTTCCTCGATTACACGCCGCCGCTGCTGATGCTGTTGCTCGCGGGCTACTGCTTCTACCGCACGCCGCGCCAGCCGGTGAAAGTGCAGCAGGGCTTCCTGGCCGCGGTCGGGCTGCTCTGTTTGTTACTTGCCGTCATTCTCGCCCTGCCGCTTCTGCCGCTGGCGGTTGGCGGAATTGAGGCGCAATCGCTCCGACCGGCGATCCACGGCGGCTTCTGGTTCCTGTTCAAGGTCTTCGCGTACATGTACGTGTTCATGTGGCTGCGCTTCACTTTTCCGCGGTATCGCTTCGACCAGCTCATGAAGCTCGGCTGGCATTTCCTGATTCCGGTTTCGATTGTCAACGTGATGGGCATCGGCGTGGCGCTCGTGCTCGATCGCGAGGCGGGCTGGCCGCTGTGGCAGGCGCTCGTCCTGACGACACTTCTCACACTTGCGGTCGCCGCCTATTTAGCCGTTGTTGGTGAACGCAAAGATTCGGCGGCAGTGGGCGGCGCCGAGAGGTCGGCCTAGTATGCTGGACCTGATTCTTTTCTACTTTTTCGCGACGCTGGCGATTGTCTCCGCAGTCCTGGTGGTGACGCGTCGCAACGCGGTGCACAGCGCCATCTTTCTGATCACGGCGCTGCTGGCCACGGCGGGCATCTTCCTCCAGCTCCAGGCCGAGTTTGTGTTCATCGTGCAAATCATCCTGTACGTCGGCGGCATCATGGTGCTGTTCGTTTTCGTGATCATGCTGGTCAATCTCGATGTCACGCTGCGCCAGATGCAGTTCAACCGCGGCTGGCTGGTGGGGTTGGTGCTGGCCGTGGCGCTGGGGGCGCAGCTTGCCTACGCGCTCTTCCTGGGCCGCAATGTGCAGCTCACCGGCCCGGCCGGTGGCGAGCTTTCCGCGCAGAACACCGAGCAGGTGGGCCAGGTGCTCTTTCAGAACTACCTCCTGCCGTTCGAGATCGCCTCGATCCTGCTGCTGGTGGCAATGATCGGCGCAGTGGTGATGGCGAAGAAGAGGATTTGACGATGGTCCCGACCAGCCACTACCTGTTCCTGAGCCTGGCGCTGTTTACGATTGGCGTCGTTGGCGTGGTGACGCGCCGCAACGTGATCATCATTCTGATGTCCATCGAGCTCATCCTGAACGCGGTGAACATCAACCTGGTGGCCTTCGCCCATCTCTGGAAGCAGGTGAGTGGCCAGGTCTTCGCCATCTTCATTATCACTGACGCGGCTGCCGAAGCCGCCGTCGGCCTGGGCATCATCATCGCGTTTTTCCGTAACCGCGAGACCGTTCTGGCCGACGAGATGGATCTGTTGAAATGGTAGGCTGAATGAACCCGTTGCCCTACTTCCTCGACCACATCTGGCTCATCCCGCTCATCCCGCTGGCGGGAGCGGCGCTGATGCTGCTGTTCGGCCGGCGCCTGCCCAACCGCGCGGTCAGTGTGATCTGCGTCGGCAGCGTCTTTGTATCCTTCATTTATTCTATTGGCGCCTTTGCCCAGCTCCTCCAGCGCGCGCCCGCTGACCGCGTCGTCCAGCGAGTTCTCTTCCAGTGGATCACGCCCGGGCCTGTGCAGACGGTCGGCGGGCTGAAAGGGTTTCTCGCAGAATGGGGGTTGATGCTCGACCCGCTCTCCGCGGTGATGATCCTGGTGGTCACCGGCGTCGGCTTCCTAATCCATTTCTATTCGATCGGCTACATGGGCCACGAGGGCGGCTACTACCGCTTCTTCGGCTACATGAACCTCTTCATGTTCTCCATGCTCACGCTGGTGCTGGCCAACAACATGCTGCTGATGTTTGTCGGCTGGGAAGGCGTGGGCCTGTGCAGCTACCTGCTCATCGGCTTCTACTTTCTGCGCAAATCGGCCGCAGATGCCGGTAAGAAAGCCTTCATCGTTAACCGCGTCGGCGACTCCGGCTTTCTGCTGGGCATTTTCCTCACGATGACGACGCTCGGCACCATCACCTTCTCTGGAGCCGGCCGTCTGGATACGCCGCCGATCACCGGCATCCGCGAAGCGCTCGCCGCCGGCTTTGCCTCCGGCCAGTTTGTCTCCGGCGCGCCGGCCCTGACCGCCATCGCGCTGCTGCTCTTCGTTGGCGCCATCGGCAAGTCCGCGCAGATTCCGCTCTACACCTGGCTGCCCGACGCCATGGAAGGCCCCACGCCGGTCAGCGCGCTGATCCACGCCGCCACGATGGTCACCGCCGGCGTCTATATGGTCGCGCGCACCAACGCCATCTACCAGCTTGCGCCGCTGGCACTCGAAGTCGTTGCCATCATTGGCGCACTCACGGCCATTTACGCCGCCTCGATGGGCCTGATGCAGAACGACATCAAGCGCGTCCTCGCTTATTCCACGATCAGCCAGTTGGGTTACATGTTCCTCGCCTGCGGCGTGGGTGCTTACATCGCCGGCATCTTCCACCTGATGACCCACTCCTTCTTCAAGGCCCTGCTCTTCCTGGGTGCCGGCAGCGTGATCCACGCGCTCTCCGGCGAGCAGGACCTCCGTAAGATGGGTGGGCTATGGAGCAAAATCCCCACCACGGCCAGGACGTTTCTCATCGCCGCGCTGGCCTTGTGCGGAGTCTTCCCGCTGGCCGGCTTTTTCAGCAAAGACGAAATCCTCTGGCAGGCCTATTCGAGCGAGCTTGGCCGCGACCTGGCCGGCATTTTCTGGGTCATCGGCGCGCTGACCGCGGGCATGACCGCCTTCTACATGTTCCGTCTGGTGTTCCTCACCTTCTTCGGGAAGTCGCGCGTGCCGCACGACGTCGAGCACCACATCCACGAATCGCCGCGCTCGATGACCGTCCCGCTCATCCTTCTGGCCGCGCTCTCCATCGTAGGTGGGTTTGTTGGAGTACCCGCGGCGCTTGGTTCCTTTGTTGGCATAAGCCACTACTTCGAGCGTTTTCTCGAGCCGGTAATTGCGCAGTATGCCCCTCACGCCGCCGAGGCCACCGCTGCTGCGGCCGTAGCGCACCACGAGCCGATGGAGTACCTCCTCATGCTGGTTGCGCTGGCCACGGCGGGCGTTGGCATCTGGTTGGCGTACACGATGTATCTGAAGCGCACCGAGCTTCCGGCGCAACTCGAAGCGCGGTTCCCGCGCCTGTACGGACTCATCTACAACAAGTACTACATGGACCAGATTTACGACGCTCTGTTCGTCAACCGCGCCAGGGACCTGGGCACGGCGCTCGGCGGCTTCGACAGCAAAGTCATCGACGGCATGGGAGTGGACGGCTCGGCCTGGCTGACCCGCCGCACCTCGCGCATTTCCATCTGGTACGACACCTGGATCGTCGATGGTCTGGTGAACCTTTCCGCGCGCATCGTCTGGATGTTCAGCTTTCCGGTGCGGATGTTGCAGGGCGGGCGCATTTCGGGCTATGCGCTCTTCATCGTGCTGGGCATCCTGATTTTCCTGGGCTATTACCTGAAAGAACTGCGGGCCATGATTCGATAAGAGAGGCGAGACGTGACTGGCTTATTCGAAAATCATCTTCTGAGCGTAATCCTCTTCACGCCGCTGGTGGGCGCAATCCTGGCGCTGTTTATCCCGCGCGAAAACGCAATGGCCCACCGCGTCGTCGGCAATCTCTTCGGCATGCTGGGATTGGTTGTCTCGCTGCCGCTCATCTGGCGGTTCGTGCCGGAGCAGGCCGGCTTCCAGTTCCCCGAAAGCTACGACTGGATCCCCGCCATCGGCGCGCGCTACACGCTGGGCATCGACGGCATCAGCTTCCTGCTCGTCATGCTGACCACACTGCTCGGCGCTATCGCCATCCTCTCCTCGTGGGACGCCATCCAGACTCGCGTGAAGGAATACTACATCCTGATGCTTCTGCTTCAGGTCGGCATGTTGGGCGTCTTCATGTCGCTCGATTTTTTCCTGTTCTACGTCTTCTGGGAAGTGATGCTGGTGCCGATGTACTTCCTGATTGGCGTCTGGGGTAGCGACCGCCGCCTTTACGCCGCGATCAAGTTCTTTCTCTATACGCTGGCCGGCTCTGTGCTGATGCTGCTGGCGATTCTGGGCCTGTACTTCCAGAACGCACAGGTGAGCGGCCAGTACACCTTCGACATCCCCACGCTGATCGCGGCCGCGCCGCAGTTCTCCGCCGACCTGCAGCAGTTGCTCTTCTGGGGGATGTTCTTCGCCTTTGCCATCAAGGTGCCGATGTTCCCGTTCCACACCTGGCTGCCCGACGCGCACACCGAAGCGCCCACGGCCGGCTCCGTCATCCTGGCCGCCGTTTTGCTGAAGATGGGCACCTACGGCTTCGTCCGCTTCTCGCTGCCGATGCTGCCCGACGCCACGCGCAAGTACGCCTGGGTCATGATGGTCATCTCCGTAATCGCCATCATCTACGGCGCGCTGGTTTGCATGATGCAGAAGGACATGAAGAAGCTCATCGCCTACAGCTCCGTCAGCCACCTGGGCTTCTGCACGCTGGGCATTTTCGCGCTCACGCCGCTCGGTCTTTCCGGCAGCATCCTGCAGCAGATCAACCACGGCCTCTCCACCGGCGCGCTCTTCTTGATCGTCGGAATTCTTTATGAGCGCCGCCACACGCGCATGATCTCCGATTTTGGCGGGCTCTCCACACCGATGCCCAACTTCGCCACCGTCTACCTGATCATCAGCCTGGCCTCGCTGGGCATGCCGTTGCTCAATGGTTTCATCGGAGAGTTCGCCATCCTCCAGGGTGTCTTCGAGCTGCCCAAGAACGGCCCCACCTGGGCGGCCTGGGGCGTGATCGGCATCGTACTGGGCGCGGCCTACCTGCTCTGGCTCTACCAGCGGGTGATGTTCGGTCCGGTCACTAACCCGGCCAACGCCGCCCTGCGGGACCTGAACGCGCGCGAATGGGCTACGCTACTGCCGCTCATCGCCCTCTGCTTCTGGATCGGTATCTACCCGAAGCCCTTTTTCCGCTATCTGGACGTGCCGGTGAAACAAATCGTTGAGCGCGTGAACAAGGACTACTACAAAATGCCGGTCGAAACCGGCCTGGCAGTCGGCCACCCGCCGGCCCCGGAGACGAAATAACCTCCGATGAATGAGCTTCTACAACAGACGAAGAACGACCTCTTCCTGATCCTGCCGATGGTGCAGTTGTCGCTGTTTGGCCTGGGCATTCTGATCACCGATTTCCTGCTCGAGGCCCGCTACAAATACTGGAATGCCGTCATGGCCCTGCTCGGCGTGGCCTTCAGCGGCTTCAGCCTGTGGCGCCTGCACCTGATTTTGCAGGAGCGCGGCTACACGGCCCTGTTGGGCTTCAACCGGTCGCTGGTGATCGACAATTTCTTCATTTTCTTCAGCCTGATTTTTCTCGCCGCCACCGCCCTGGTCATCCTGCTTTCCGTTCGCTACATGGAGATTGAAGAGGAGCACCACGGCGAGTACTACGCCCTGATGCTCTTCGCCGTGGTCGGCATGATGTTCATGGCCGCCGGGTACGACATCATCGTGCAATTCCTCGGCCTCGAGACGATGGCCGTCAGCTTCTACGTTCTGGCCGGTTTCCTCCGCCGCGACCGGCGCTCGAACGAAGGGGCGCTCAAGTACTTGCTCCTGGGAGCCTTCAGCTCCGGCATCTTTGCCTACGGCCTCTCGATTCTTTTTGGCCTCTCTGGCTCAACCAACCTTGAAGACATTACTGCCGCCGTCGCCGGCATCCACCAGCAGCGCACCGGCGATATCCTTGTGCTACTGGCGATGGTGACCGTCGCCGCCGGTCTGTTCTTCAAGGTCGCCGCCGTGCCCTTTCACATGTGGGCGCCCGACGTTTACGAAGGCGCGCCCACGCCCATCACCGCCTTTATCAGCGTGGCCTCAAAGACAGCCAGCTTCGCCCTGCTCCTGCGCCTCTTCCAGACTGTCTTCTGGCCCGAAAAATCCAACTGGGAGATGTTGCTGGCCGGCGTTGCCGTCGCGTCGCTCACGCTCGGCAACCTGGCCGCCATCACCCAGAACAACCTCAAGCGCCTGCTCGCTTACTCCTCAATTTCTCACGTCGGCTACGTCCTGCTCGGCCTGGTGGCCGGCAACGAGACCGGCTTGCAAGGCGTTTCCTTCTACCTGTTCGTGTATGCCTTCATGACCACCGGAGCTTTCGCCGTCATCATCATCCTGCGCCGCAAGGGCCTCATCGGCGACGACATCGAAGACTTGAACGGTCTCATCCAGCGCAGCCCGGCCTCGGCCGTCCTCATGCTTATTTTCATGCTGTCTCTGGCCGGCATTCCGCCGACGGCGGGCTTCCTGGGGAAGTACTACATTTTTCTCTCGCTGATCCAGACCGGCCACTACTGGCTGGCCATCTTCGGGGCGCTGTACATCGTCCCGGCGGTGTACTACTACTTCCGCATCGTGGTCCACGCCTTCATGCGCGATTCAAAGGACGTCGAGCCGGTCACCACGTCCCCCGCGCAGGCCGTGGCCCTGACCGTCACCGTGTTCATCACCCTGGCTGCCGGGCTCTACCCGCAGCCCTTCGCGCAACTGGCGTATCTGTCTGTCTTCAAGCCTTTGTTCTTCGGCCTCCTTGTCCGCTGATCATCCATCTCCGCCCGCCCCTCCCCCGCCGCGCAAGCGCGCGACCGGCATGATGCGCGAGCTGGCAATGGCCATGGAGCTCCCCTTCATTCCCATCGGCGCGGTAGTGATCGCCGGTGGCCTGGGCTACCTGATTGACTCCCGCGTGCACACTTCGCCGCTCTTCGCTCTTCTGCTTGGCCTCCTGGGTTTTGTTGCCGGCATTCGGGAAGTCCTGCGCCGGGTTTCCAAGCTGGACAAGGGGAATGACCGCTCCTGACATCGACTACGCGGCCGCCGAGCGCCGCATCGAAAACTGGACGCTCGGCCTGGGAGCTGCGGCTGCGCTCGTTACCGCCCTTCGCTGGGGCTGGCGCGCGGCTCTGGGCGTGGGGATTGGCGCGGCCTTGGGCTGGATCAACTATCGCTGGCTTAAGCAGGGCGTCGCGACTTTGGCACGTCTCGCCACCGCGCAGGCAGGAGCGCCCGCGCCTCGCGTTCCGAAGACAGTGTATTTGAAGTTCTTCGGTCGCTACGTTTTGCTCATCGGTTTTATCTATGTTATTCTTTCGCGTTCGTGGTTGCCCGCGATTGCTGTCCTCGCGGGCTTTTCCACGCTGATTGCTGCGGTCGTCCTGGAAGTTTTTTTTCAATTATTCCGGTGGGGGAACCCCGGAGCGGCCTGAAGTGCGCCGCACCGTCCGACGGGGAAACCGACTCGATGGAACACCACAAACTCTGGATCACCGAGCTGCTCAACCGCCTCTTCGGCAAGCCCGTCGCGGCACTGCTCAACGCTCTCGGCATTCATCCTCACGACCCGCTGAACCCGATTCCCAACCACGTGGCAATGGAAATGGTGGTTTTCCTGGTTGCCGTTGTTTTTGTCCTTTGGCTCAAGCGGCGGCTCTCTGTGGATCGTCCGGGCGCGGCGCAACAGTGCATGGAGTTTGTCCTGAGCAATCCGATGGGTGTCGGCATCAAGGACTTGCTCAACGACAACGTCGGCCACGGGAGCGAAAAGTATCTGCCTATGATCGGGAGCATCGGGCTGTTTGTGCTGCTCTGTAATTTGATCAGCCTTGTACCGGGATTTGAATCGCCCACGGCCGTGAGCAGTGTGCCGTTTGCCTGCGCTATTGTGGTGTTTCTCTATTACAACTACTGCGGCGTGCGACACCATGGCGCGCTTGCATACGCTAAGCATTTTACGGGACCAGACATGGGCATGCCATTTCCAATCAGTTTCGTAATGGCAGTGATGATGGTGGTCATTGAGACCGTAAGTCACCTTGCCCGATTACTCTCGCTTACCGTCCGACTCTGGGTCAACATGCTGGTCAGCGAGATGCTTTACGTCCTGTTTCTCGGCCTCACGCTCTCCCTGGCCCTCTTTGTGCAGAAGAGTTCTGTGCTCGGATACCCGCTGTACGCAGTTCCGCTGATCGTTCCGATCGCCTTCATCGCGCTTCATATTCTGGTTGGTGTTTTGCAAGCGTTGGTGTTCACCCTCTTGCCGAGTATTTACCTTGGCGTTGCCGTGGGCGAAGAGCACTAATCCGGCTTGATCAGTGCTGTCCAGTGTGATCCCGGCTGCACGAGGATGTCCGGGAGCCACCTCCTGGCGGCTACCTCATACCGAAGGAGAACGAAAATGAAGAAGGCTCTACCGTTGTTCCTGTTTGTGCTGGCCGTAGGCGTCTTGGTACCGGCTGCCTTTGCTCAGGGTGGCGATGCTGCCAGGCCGGCCACCAACTGGGTGGCCATCACATCAGGTTTCGCCATGGCCATCGCTTCGGCGGGATGCGGTTACGCGCAGGCAAAAGCGACTGCTGCCGCTTGCGAATCTTTCGCGCGCAACCCGGGGGCCGCTCCGGCCATCCGCTTTGCGATTCTTCTCGCGCTGATTCTAATTGAGTCGATGGCGCTCTACACCTTCGCCATCATCTTCCTCAAGGTGTCGTAGCGCTGGCTGCGTTTTCGCGATGTAGGGGCGCAGCAGGCTGCGCCCCTGCAGTCCCTTACCGAAGACCGCAAGCTATTGAGAAAGGGCAATCCGTTATCTGAGAGAAGTCGCCGATTGCGTGGCGAATGCGATCACGTGGTTGGGGAAGAGCCCGAGGTAGATTGTGCCTGCGGCGGTGAGCAGCAGCACTAGGGCGATCCCGGCGGGCATCGGCTGCGGCGGCCATTCCTGCTGCGCCGGCCGCATGTACATCACAACAATCACGCGCAGGTAGTAGTAGGCGCCGATGATGCTGTTCACCGCCATCAGCACCACCAGCCAGATCAGGTTGGAATCGAGCGCCGCGCGGAATACGTACAGTTTGCCGAGAAACCCGGCCGTCACCGGCAGCCCTAACAAGGAGAGCAGGTAGATCGATAGAAACGCCGCCGCCAGCGGCCGCTCGGTTCCCAGCCCCGCGTAGTCGTCGATCTCCAGCCGCCGCTCGCCCGTCCCGCCCACGTAGGTGACCAGCACAAACGCACCCAGCTTCATCAGCGCATAGCTCGCCAGGTAGAACAGCACTGCGGCGATGCCGATGGCCTCGCCTGCCTCGCCTGCGCTGCTCACCGCCGCAATGGCCACCAGGATGTAGCCGGCGTGGGCGATCGAAGAGTAGGCCAACATGCGCTTCACGCTCGACTGCACCATCGCGCCCAGGTTGCCCACGCACATGGTCAGCGCGGCCGCAATCCAGAAAACGTAGATCCACGCCAGGCTCGCACCCGCTGATGTCTCGCGGGCAAAGACGAGCGAGAACACGCGCACCAGCAGTGCAAACGCCGCCGCCTTGGGCGCTGACGAAAGCATCGCCGTAACCGGTGTCGGCGCGCCTTCGTAGACGTCCGGCGTCCACATCTGGAATGGCGCTGCGGCCACCTTGAAGCCCAGCCCGATGAAAATCATCCCCAGGCCCAGCGTGAGCAGAGGGCTGTTGGCCTTGCTCCAGTCCATCGCGGCGAGCTGCGTTGTGCCCGTTGCGCCATAGACCATGGCCACGCCGTACAGGAAAAACGCCGTCGCAAACGATCCCAGCAAAAAATACTTCAGCGCTGACTCGTTGGAGCGCACATGTTCACGCCGGAAGCTGGCCAGCACGTAGCTGGCAATCGAGCTGATCTCCAGGCCGACAAACGCCGTCACCAGCTCCTGCGCGCTGGCCAAGATGCCCATGCCGGTGGTGGCAAAGAGCACCAGGGCGTAGAACTCGCCCGGCGGCAGGCTCTCGCGCCCGAGGTAGTCGCTCGAACCCAGCACCACCAGCACGGCCACGCCGCCCACGATCAGGTGCAGGAAGACGCTGAAGGCATCAATCCGCAGCAGCCCCGAATACGCCGCGCCCATGTGCCAGTAAGGGAAGATCGTCGCCGCCAGCCCGAACGTCGCACCAATCAGTGCCAGCCCGCCCATCCAGCGTTTCCTCGGCTTAGCGACGAACGGGTCCACCAGCATCAGCAGGATTCCCGTCAGGCTCCAGATCAGCTCCGGCGCCAGGCGATAGACGTCTTCGAGCGGCGGAAACATCTACTTGGACCCTCCCGGGCCAGCTGCCGACGACTTTACAATGCCGGTCGTAGGGGCGTATGGCCATACGCCCCTACCATGATTTTTCGATGGTCCGGCCAGATAGCCCTGCGGCCGGTTCATGTGCTTCAGCACCTGTTCGCTTGACGCCGCAATCTGCCGCGTAAACATCGGTGACGCCACACCCATCCACAGGATCACTGCGGCCATCGTAAACAGCATCACGCGCTCGCGCAGCGAAGCGTCCGGCAGCGTGCGGTTGCGCTCCTGGGTCAATTGGCCGAAGAACACGCGCTGGTACGACCACAACAGGTACAGCGCCGAAAGGATCACGCCCGTTGCCGCCCACGCGGCCCAGCGCGCATTGTGCTCCCAGGTTCCTAGTAAGATCAGGAACTCGCCCACGAAGCCGTTCAGCATCGGTAGTCCCAGCGATGAGAGGCACACAAAGAGGTACAGCGCCGCCAGCGTCGGCATGGGCGTTGCCAGCCCGCCGAATTCGCTGATCAAGTGCGTGTGCCGCCGATCGTAAAGCATCCCGGCCACGAGGAAGAGCGCCCCGGTGGAGACGCCGTGGCTCAGCATCTGGTACACCGCGCCCTGGATCGAAATCACGTTGAAGGCGAAAATCCCCAGCACCACGAACCCCAGGTGGCTCACAGAGGAGTAGGCGATCAGTTTTTTCAGGTCGGGCTGCACCATGGCCACCAGCGCGCCGTAAATCACGCCGATAATCGCCAGCACCGCGATGTACGGCGCCAGCGCCCGCGACGCCTCCGGGAAAAGAGGCAGGCAGAAGCGCAACATGCCGTACGTCCCCATCTTCAGCAGCACGCCGGCCAGAATCACCGAGCCGGCCGTCGGCGCCTCAACGTGCGCGTCGGGCAGCCAGGTGTGCAGCGGGAAGAGCGGCACCTTAATCGCAAAGGCCAGAAAGAACGCGCCGAAGAGCAGCATCTCCGCCCGCGCCGGCATCACCACCGCGCCGTCCACAAGCAGTTGTTGGATTACCGGCAGGTCAAACGTGCCCGTCAGCCGGTAGAGCCACAGGATGGCCACCAGCATCAGGATCGAGCCCGCCATCGTGAAGAGCACAAACTTTATCGCGGCGTAGATCCGCCGCTCGTGTCCCCAGATGCCGATGATGAAGTACATCGGCACCAGCATCACTTCCCAGAACAGGAAGAAGAGGAACAGGTCCAGCGCCACGAAGACGCCGATGATCCCCGTCTCGAGCACCAGCATCATCACGAAGAAGCTGCGCACCCGCTCGGTGATGCCGCGCCACGAAGCCAGCAACGCCAGCGGCGTGAGGAACGTGGTCAGCAGCACCAGGTACAGGCTGATGCCGTCCACGCCGAGGTGGTAGTTGATCACCGGCGACTGCATCCAGGCGCGAAACTCGACGAACTGGTATTCCGCCGTCCCCGCGTGGAAGCCGAAGGGCAGCAGCAGCGAAAGCCCGAACTCGGCCAGCGCAATTGTCAGCGCCAGCCGCCGCGTCCAGACCAGGTCTTCGCGCTTCAGCAGAAAGAGCGCCGTCGCTCCCACGGCCGGGAGGAAGGTGAGCACCGTCAGCAGATGTGTGCCGGTCACCTTATCGCACCGTCATCCACAACAGCAGGGAAGTGAACGCTACCGCGCCCAGCACAACCCAGGCCGCGTAACTGCGCGTGTTGCCCGATTGCACCAGGCGCACCTCTTCGCCGACCCGCCGCGCCACGTGCGCCAGGCCGTTCACCGAGCCATCGATGCCGCGTTCATCCACCGTCTGCCAGAGCACCCTCGTGGAAATCCAGTTGAGCGGACGAACAAACGCGTAGTCATAAATTTCGTCCACGTAGTACTTGTTCCGGAGCAAGGTGTACGCCCTGTGCAGCGTTTCAGCCAGCCGGGCCGGCATCTCTGGCCGTCGGAGATAGAGCTGCCACGCCACCAGAAAACCCGCCAGCGCCACGGCGATAGCCACGTACATCAGCGAGTGCTCGAGCGTCGCCTCGTTTTCCACCGGATGCGCCAGCGCTGCCTGCGCCAGGATCGCCTTCGACGAAGCGAAGACCGGCGCCAGATATTCCTTGAAGTGGTCGGTCCCACCCCGCAGCACAGGTGCCGCTACCCAGCCGCCGCCTACAGCCAGCGCAGCCAGTACCACCAGCGGGGCGAGCATGTTTCGCGGCGATTCGTGCACGTGGACGGCGTGCACGTCGTAGCGCGGCTGGCCGAAAAACGTCAGGAAGATTAGCCGGAACATATAGAACGACGTCAGCAGCGCCGCCGCAATCCCCACCGCCCACAGGATGCGGCTCCCGTACGGGCTCACAAACGACTGATACAGGATTAAGTCCTTGCTGAAAAAGCCGGAAAAGAGCGGCGCGCCGGCAATGGCCAGCGCGCCCATTAGCATTGTCCAGAAGGTCCACGGGATCTTCTTCCGCAGGCCGCCCATCTGCGGCATTTCCTGGATGCCGCCCAGGGCGTGGATCACGCTGCCGGCGGCGAGGAAGAGCAGCGCCTTGAAGAAGGCATGGGTCATCAGGTGGAAGATGCCCGCCGCAAACGCGCCCACGCCGCAGGCCAGGAACATGTAGCCGAGCTGGCTGATTGTGGAATAGGCCAGCACGCGCTTGATGTCTGTTTGCGCCAACGCAATCGTCGCCGCGAAAAGCGCCGTCACCGCGCCCATCACCGCGACTGCCATCATCGCTGTCGGCGCGTGAACAAAAATTATGTGCGACCTTGCCACCACGTACACGCCCGCCGCCACCATCGTCGCCGCGTGGATCAGCGCGCTGACCGGCGTCGGCCCTTCCATTGCGTCGGGCAGCCAGACGTAGAGAGGCACCTGCGCTGACTTACCGCATGCGCCCGCCAGCAGCAGCAGTGCAATCCCCGTCAGCAGGCCGATCTGACCAAAGCCATCCGCGGGCATCCCTGCGGCCTTTTCAAACACGGGTTTGAAATCCAGCGTACCGAAGTTCCAAAAGATCAGAAACAGTCCCAGCAGGAAGCCGAAGTCGCCGATGCGGTTGACGATGAACGCCTTCTTGCCCGCCACCACGGCCGATTGCTTCAGGAAGTAGAAGCCGATTAGCAGGTAGCTGCACAAGCCCACGCCTTCCCAGCCGACAAACAGCAGCCCATAGTTGGCTGCGAGCACCAGGATCAGCATGAAAAACATGAACAGGTTCAGGCAGGCAAAAAACCGGCAGTAGCCTCCCTCGTGCGCCATGTAGCCGGTCGAGTAGATGTGGATCAGCCAGCCCACGCCGGTCACCACCAGCAGCATCACGATGGTCAACTGGTCCACCTGCAGATCGAAGCCTGCGCGGAAATTGCCTGCCGTGATCCAGGTGAAGTACGACTGCAACCACGGCACCTGGTCGGCGGAGAGGTGTCGAAATTCGCGCACCAGTTCGAGCGTCGCCGCAAAGGAAAGGCCGGTCGTTCCCAGCGCCACCGTGTTGATGGCACGCTGCGACCAGCTCTTCCCGAACAGGCCGTTCACTGCCGCGCCCAGCAGCGGCAGCACGGGAATGATCCACAGATGTTCGAGGATGAACATTAGAGTTTTAAGAGGTCCACTCGCTCGACGTTCAGCGATTCCCGGTTGCGCGCAATCAGAATGATGATGGCCAGCCCCACGGCTGCTTCCGCCGCCGCCACCACAATCACGAAAAAGACGTACACCTGCCCCTGCAACTGCCCCAGCATCCGGCTGAAGGCCACAAACGCCAGGTTCACGGCGTTCAGCATCAGCTCAATGGCCATGAACATCGTGATGATGTTCCGCTTGAAGATGAACGCCACTACGCCCAGGCCAAAGAGCACTGCGCTCAGCACGATGTAATAGGAAACAGGAACCACGTCGCTCACTCCACCGAATGTCTCGTTCCGCCCCGCCGCGCCCCGTTCACACCGGCTCCTTCTTCGCCAGCACCACCGCGCCGAGGATGGCAATCAGGATCAGAATCGAAGTCAGCTCAAACGGCAACAGGAACTCACGGAAAAGCATCAACGCCAGGCTGCGGGTAGAGGTCAGCGCTTGGGTGGTCTGCGCGGCCTGCGCCGGCACTTTCGCCGCCCACCAAACCAGTTGGAGCAGGAACACCACGGCCAGCGGCAGCCCCACGTAGCGCGCCATGCGGCTGAAGCTGGTGCGCTCTTCGACGCCTGCATTTAGCAGCATGATCACGAACACAAACAGCACCATGATCGCGCCGGCGTACACAATGATCTGCACCGCGGCGATGAACTCGGCGCCGAGCAACAGGTACAGCCCCGCCAGCGCCGCCATCACCACGATCAGGGAAAGCGCGCTGTGAATCGGATGCCGTTGCAGGATCAGGCTGACCGCACCCGACACGGCCATCGCCGCCAGCACAATGAAAAGTGCGAGTTCGACCGTCATCGCTGCGCCGCCAGGATTGCCAGGCTGGTCGCCACCACGTTCAGCAGCGCCAGCGGGAAAAGCAGTTTCCAGCCGATACTCATCAGCTGGTCATACCGGAACCGCGGCAGCGTCCCACGCACCCAAACGTACACAAACAGGAAGGTCGTCGCCTTGGCCACATACCAGAACGGCCCCTGAACAAACTCAATCGCCCCGGGCAGCGCGCAAACCGCGGCCAGTCCCAGCGCCAGCAGGCTCACCACCGTCAATTGAATGCGCTTCCAGCCAGTCTTGTATTTGAGGGCATCTGCGAGCAGCGCGAGCCCGCCCAGGCCGAAGATTGCCGTGGGCAGGTACTGCGTCCAGGCCCACAGCGGCGTATCCGGAAAGGGCGAGAGCCATCCGCCCAGGAACAGCGCCGACGCCAGGAGCGAAACCGTGACCATGTTCGCGTACTCGGATAAGAAGAACATCGCAAACTTGAAGCTGGCATATTCGGTGTGGAAGCCGCCCACCAGCTCCTGTTCCGCCTCGGCGAGGTCAAAGGGCGACCGGTTGGTTTCGGCAATGGCCGCAATGAAAAAGATGAAGAAGCCCAGCAGTTGCGGCGCCGGCCACGCGAAGAGGTTCCAGCGCGGCAGGAATCCCCAGGCGAAACCTTCCTGCTTGTGGATGATCTCTCGAAAATTGAACGTGCCGGTCAGCAGCAGAACGCCGACCACGCTTAGCGTCAGCGCCAGCTCGTAGCTGACCATCTGCGCCGAGCTGCGCAGCCCGCCCAGCAGCGGGTACTTGCTGTTCGACGACCATCCCGCCAGCACCACGCCGTACACACCGAGCGAAGTGAGGGCAAACAGGATGAGCAGCCCGATGTTTACATCTGAAACAGCGACGACCGTTTCTTGTCCGAAGATCTTGATCGTGCCGGGTCCGAACGGGATCAGCGCGATGGTCGTCACGGCCAGGGTCAGGGCCAGTGCCGGGGCGAAGAAGTACACAAAGCGGTCCACGCCCGCCGGCATCGGGTCCTCTTTGAAGAGGAACTTGATGCCGTCGGCTAGCGGCTGGAGCAGCCCGTGCGCGCCGGCACGGTGGGGACCCCAGCGCGACTGGATGTGGGCCACCACTTTGCGCTCGAACCAGGAAAGGTAGGCCACCGCCGTCAACAGCACCAGCAACACGACCACAACTTTCAGAAGGGAAACGATCAGGAATGTGTGAGAGGCCAAGAAGTCACTCACTTGGCCGCCTCGGGGACGGAGTTCAGCATCGTGCAGTAGCGCCCCAGCGTCCCGCTGGTGAAGAGCGTGTCGCGCGCGGAGAAGATAGACCCGGCCGGCACGTCATACGCCCGGTGACCGTTCGGCGAAATTGCTGAGATCGTTTGCTCAGCCCCGCCGGTCAGCAGGTTGGCCTGATTTACATCGTAGCCGGGCACGGCCTTGCGAATTTCTTCAAACGCTGCCTCGGCCGACCGCATGTGGATTGCCTGGCCCAGACCCAGCCGCGCCAGTTGATGCGAGAGGATACGCAGAATGTCGAAGTCCGAGCGCGTTCCCATGGCGTCGGCGGCCTTGCGGACCAACTGCACTTCACCGGCCGTGTTGGTCACGGTGCCGTCTTTCTCGTATGTGCATGATGCCGGCAGGACCACGTCCGCCTGCTTGGCCGTTTCGGTGAGGAACATTTCCTGCACCACCAGCAGCTCCAGCTTGCCCAGCGCCTCGGCCGGTACTCCGAAGGTTTTCGCCGGGTTGGCGCCCACCACGTAGAGTGCCTTGAGCTGGCCCTTCTGCGCCGCAGCGAGTATCCCGCGCGCATTGAGGCCAGGCTTCTCTGAAATTGTCGCGCCCCACAACTTGCCAAACTGTTCGCGTGCGGCAGCGTCGCCCAGCGAGGCGTAACCCGGCAGGCGGTCGGGCAGCAGGCCCATGTCTGCCGCGCCGCGCGAATTCGCATAATCGCCGAGCGCCATGAATTTCGTTTGGCCGGGCAGGCCCGATCCGAATGTGACCAGGTCGCGGATCGCAGCTCCTGTAATCTCTGCGCCGAACAGGAACACAACGTCGGGTTCCTTCTGGAGACCCGCCTTCAGCGCAGCCAGCGCCGTCGCCGCGTCGCCCGACACCTCGCCCTGACCCGTCACCAGCCAGTGCATCGCGGCGGCTTCTTCGCCCGGCTCCACCTGCACAAATTGGGTCGCCAGCCGTCGCAATTTGATTTCCTGCGCGTTGATCAGGTAGAGCCGCGCGCCGTGGTGCCGCTTGGCGCTGCGGATTTGCCAGGCCACCAGCGGGTTCTGCTCTGTGGGGTCATTGCCAATCAACAAAAACACACGTGCGCTGTCCAGCCCCGCAATCGTGGCCTGCCGGCTGCCCGCCACATCGCCGAGCGCCGTAATCAACCCGGCGTAGTCGGCCGTCCGGTGGTGGTCCACATTGTTCGTGCCCAATGTTGCTCGGGCGAAGCGCCCGAGCAGATAGTTCTCCTCGTTGGTGGTGTGGTTCGACCCAATCACGCCGATCGCGCCCGGCCCATGCTTCTCGTGGACCTGTTTCAGCCTCTTCGCTACTTCGGCCAGTGCCTCTTCCCAGCTCGCCGGCTCGAGTTTGCCGTTGCGCCGCACCAACGGCTGCCGCAGCCGGTCGGGGTGGTGCGTGAAGTCGAAGCCGAAGCGCCCTTTCACGCAGAGGAAATCCTGGTTGATGCCGGAGAGGTCGCGGTTATTGGCGCGCAGGATCTGGTTGTTGCGCACGCTGAGCGTGGTCTTGCATCCGTTCGAGCAGTGCGCGCACACTGTGCCCGTGTAGGTCATTTCCCACGGCCGGGTCTTGTAGCGGTAGGGGCCGCTGGTGAGCGCGCCCACCGGACAGATGTCGATGCACATCCCGCACTCTTCGCATTCGAGGTGGTCTTCGCGATTGGGGATGATCACCGAGTAGACGCCGCGCTGGCCTATGCCCAGCGCCTTGACGTCCATCCCTTCGTCGCAGACGCGCACGCAGCGGAAGCACAGGATGCACCGCGGCGCGTCGTAATAGACCAGCTCCGACCACTTCTCCTCGGGCGAGTGGATCTTTTCTTCGACGAAGCGGCTCTGGTCGGCCCCATAGCGGAAGACCATGTCCTGCAGCTCGCACTCGCCGCCTTTGTCGCATACGGGGCAATCCAGCGGATGATTGGTCAGCAGGAATTCGAGCATGGCCTTGCGCGCGGCGTGAACCTGCGGCGTATCGGTGCGGACCACCATGCCGTCCAGCGCCACCTGCGTGCAGGCCGTTTGCATCTTCGGCGCTTGCTCGACTTCGACCAGGCACATCCGGCAGGCCGCCTGCAGCGAAAGCCCGGGGTAGTAGCAGAACGACGGCACCTCGATCCCCAGGCGCCGCGCCGCTTCAATCACCAGCGTCCCCGGCGAGACGACGATCTCGCGGTCGTTGATCCTCAGTGCGACTTGTTTCTGCTCAGCCATGGTCCCCGATTTCAATTGCGACGAGTCATTCGACCCCAGAAAGCAGCACGTTATTGCCTCTACCGTACGACCGTCAGCACGTCCGCCGGTTTATAGACGCACCGGCCCTTCAGGTGGTCTTCAAACTCATTGCGCCACTTCTTTACAATACTGATTGTCGGCAGCGCCGCGGCGTCGCCCAGCGGGCAGAGGGTCCGCCCAAGCATGTTTTTCGACAAGTCGTCGATCAGCGGGATGTCCTCCGCGCGGCCCCCGCCTTCGTGGAACCGGTCAAGTATCTTCTGCAGCCACGCTGTCCCCTCGCGGCAGGGGATA
>Ga0209108_10000354_pt1 | contig 24995 bp, 18 predicted proteins | sample Rifsed10ft1_FD_184003 | JGI IMG/M metagenome (GOLD analysis project Ga0209108, IMG submission 184003) | Soil microbial communities from Rifle, Colorado, USA - sediment 10ft 1 (version 2) | ecosystem: Environmental > Terrestrial > Deep subsurface > Rock core/Sediment | place: Rifle, Colorado...
CACCTCGATGGCGAGGCAGCTTTGCTCAACGCTCCGATACCCGCGATCGCATTTCCAGCGATCTCCCAGAGAGTCGAGATATGCGTTCGGCGGCACCTCGATGGCGATGCACGTCTCGTCGAGCATTCGATACCCGCGGTCGCACACCCAGCCGCGGCCATAGGCGCTATCGGTCAGATAAGCATTCGCGGGGACGTCGATGCCTGTGCAGCCCTCGTCAATCTCCCGGTAGCCGCGATCGCATTCCCATCCGCTGCCGTAGCTTCTGGCGCTGGCATTGTCGGGAACGGCGACGGCACCCACTTGCGCGAACGCAAGGCCGGGGCTTGCCAGAATCGCAAGGATCAAAGTGTGAAGGGAAACGTCACGTCGTCGCATCATGCTCATGGGTCAATCCTTGTAGATGCTGAGCAGCCGTGCGGTATTCGCACGTAGTCGGTGACCCGCGTCGGGGAGATCAAGAACCGACAGGGAAAAGCAGGCGGGAATCCTTGATAGAAGCAATCACCATACACGAAAGCCGCGCGTATGTCCCACTTGCGCGTGGAGATTCGCGCGAAACGCGCGCACTGTCATAATCGCGGCCGCGGCCGCCGCAAGGGCGGATCGAAGATCAAAAGCTCTTCGTGTACTGCACACTCCAACGCATCGGCAGAGCTTTCCAGACGAACGGATGCGAGAACGAGACAACCGCTGCCTCGCTCGCGGCGCCTAACTCGCGACCAGAGCCTCGAGCAGGTCGGCGAGCTCGAGCTGCGCGACCGCGACGCCGTAATCCGAGAAGCCGTAGGGGACGATGAGCCGTTTCCCGTGCACGATCGCGCCGCACGTGTAGACGACGTTCGGCACGTATCCTTCGCGCTCGTTCTCGTCGGGCTCGATCAGCGGTGTCGGCAAATGGCCGAGCACGCGCTGCGGGTCATGCAGATCGAGCAGCATGGCGCCGATGGCGTAGCGGCGCATGGGCCCGACACCGTGCGTCAGCACGAGCCATCCGGCCTCGGTCTCGATCGGCGAGCCGCAGTTGCCGATATGCATTAGCTCCCAGGGATGTGTGGGGCGGTGCAGCGCTGTCACTTCGTTCCAGTGGTGCACGTCGTCCGAGATCGACAGGTGCAGGTTCTCGCGGTCCTTGCGCGACAGCATGACGTATTTGCCGTCGATCTGACGCGGGAACAGCGCCATGCCTTTGTTCTGCGCGGCCTCCCCGTTCAACGTGGAGATCGCGAAGCGCACGAAATCTTCAGTCTCGATCAGTTGCGGCAAGATCGAGAAGCCGTCGTAGGCCGTATAGGTCGCGTAATACTTGATGCCGCCGTCGCCTGCAATGAAACGCACGAAGCGTGCGTCTTCCATGCCCCGCGTTTCGTTCGGCCCCGCCGGAAAAATTACGCGCTCCGACAGGTCGGAATCCGCGGGAAAGGTAGTCACGTAGTTGGACGACGCCAGCACGCGAATGATCTTGACGGTCTCGAACCAGATCGCGGGCGGCGGCCCGTGCGCCTCGAGCGCAATCAGGGATGCCTCGAGCTCTTCGATTGTGAACTTATCTCCAAGTCGACTGAGAACGCTCGATGACAGATCGTTGATTGCGCCGAGCTCGAGCAGCTTGGTGCTGAAGCGCGACTTGTCGAAGTAAGCGGGCGACGTCCGCCGGCCGCCGACCAAACGCGTTCCCGCTGGGTCGATGATCATGCCGCCGTCGGCGTCGAGCACGCCGGAGCGGAACTCTATCGACGACAAATGGCCTTCGCCGACCGCACGCAAGCTCATCACGAAGCGCTTCGAGCCGCGCGCGAGACCGCTCTGGTCCGGCGCAAGCACGATCGAAGGGTTGAAGAGAGCAGCGGCCTCGACGGCAAACTCATGCGTGAAGTAGGCGCCGATCAGCAGACGGTGCGCGGCGGACAATTTCGTGGCGTCCGCGATGTAGTGTGAGACGGTCTCGAACTGACGCTCCAACGTCTGGCGGAAGTTGTTATGGCGCTCCCCGAACCGCTGCAAGATCTCCGTGTTGAGCGCGCCGACTCGAGCTTCTGGAATCGCCAAGATGCGCGCGATCAGCGCGTGCGCACGTGAGGGGCCGGGCAACAGGGCCTCGTCGCCCGGAAGATAGGGCTTGGCGAGCACGCGGCGGGCGTCGGGCAAGAGCCGATGCCGAGTACGTGTGATCTCGACGGATGCCATAGTCAGTCGTCGGAGACTTGGCGAGCGTCGCCGTGCCGGAACTCATCTCCGGCAAGCTCGAGCATCTTGAGGAGCGCCATCAAAAAGCAAATCGTGCTTTCGGCGCCTTGGTTCTCGTTGACGTGCGACATGCCCATACCGTCGCGGCAGCCGCCGGTCACGAAATCGTATAACGGCAGCCCCACGCGGTTGGCACCGAGGAACCAGGCGAACGCTTCGCGCATGCGCCGCAAGTAATGCCGATCGTTCGTGACCATGTAGGCGCAGCGAAATGCGAGCACGAAGGCAGCGGCATCGATGGCCTGCTCATCGGCGCACGCCTTTTCGCCGCCGCGGCTGTGCCAACCGGTGTTGCCGACGAGCTGCAGTCGATCGCCCTCGAAGCAGATCTCCTCGAGAAACTCGAGCGACTCACGCGCAACTCGCAGTGTGGCCCGTTCACCCGTGACACCGTACGCGGCAAACAGCGCCAGCGGCAGAATGGCGTTGTCGTAGGTGAGCGTGGGCTCGAACCAGCGCCAATCGTCCATGGTGTTGGCGCGATAGCGCTCCATGAGCTTCTCGACCAGACTATCGAGCATCCCTCGTATATCGGTCGCGGCAGGATCACCGGCGAGAAAACTCACCAGACCGAGGGCGGCTTGCGCGGTGCCGCGCGGTCCCAAGTCGCGGGCGTGCGGCAGCGCGCGATGCAGCATCTCGCGCGCAAGCAAGCGGCAGCCGTCGTCCTCGGCAAGGTCCGCTGTGACTCCCAATGCCCAGATGGCGCGCCCGATGCAATCATCCGACGGCGGCGCCGACTCCAACACACGGTCATAGCTCATGAAGTTGCAGAAGCTTCCGTCCCGATTCTGCGAGTTGTGCAGAAAACTCAGGTAAGTCGTGACGAGCGCGCGCGTTTCGGCGGACCCCTGTATGCGATCGGCATGTATCGCTACGACCAGCGCACGCGCATTGTCGTCGACGCAATAGCCGCTCCGCCGCGCCGGCACGCTGAACGTTGCATGTTGGATGATGCCGGTGTCGTCGGTTAGGCGCCGCAGATGATCGAGGCACAGCTCCGGTAGACTGCTGGCCGACGCAGGCTCCCCGACCGCGTCGGGGCCGGGCTGCTCCGTGCGAGCGTGCAGCGCATTGCCGATCACCTCGACGTAGGCGTCTCCGATACGCGGCCAGGCCATCGAGTGCGCGAACTCAAACGCAGCATCACGCACGCCTCGCAGCCTGCTCGGCGAGCCGAGCAACTCGAGCAACGTGTCGCTCAAAGCCGCGTGATCCTTGAAGGGAAATAAACAGCCGCGGCCGTTGGCAAGCAATTCCTGCGCGTGCCAGTAGGGCGTCGACACAACCGCCGCTCCCGCACCCATCGCGTACGAAAGTGCGCCGCTCGTGACCTGCGCCTCGTTGAGATATGGGCTCACGAAGATATCGGCGGCCTGCAGATACCGGCGTAATTCATCGTCTGGAACGAACTGGCCACGGAACACCAGATGCTCGCGCACGCCGAGGCTCTCGGCCTCGCGTTCGAGCATCGTTCGATAAGCCTCGCCTTCGCGACGGAGGACGACGGGATGCGTTGCTCCCACCACGAAATAGATCAGATCCGGAAAGCGCTGCACCACAGCCGGTAACGCACGGATTACAGTCTCGATGCCCTTGTTCGGACTCAGCAAGCCGAACGTCAGCAGCAACGGCCGGCCAGCCACGCCGAACTTTGCTTTCAACGCCTGCTGCTCGAGTTGGCGATCCATGACTGGAATGCCGTGCGGAATGATCTGCACCTTCGAACCGTGCACACCATACGACGTTGCGAGGAGCTCCTGGGCGATCTGGCTCATGACGACGACCTGTACGCACTGCGCAGCCAGCTTCTGCACGATCGCCTTTTGGTTCTCCGATGGGTGCTTGAGGACCGTGTGCAGCGTGACCATGGCCGGCATATGCAAGGCATCGACGAAATCGAGAATGTATCCGCCGTCGTCGCCGCCGAAGATACCGTACTCATGTTGAATCGAGACTACGCGCACATGGCTGTAGTTCAGGAATTCTGCAGCGCGCGCATAGTCGGCCTTGACGTTCTGCCGGATATCGAATTTGACGTCGGACGGATATTGGTACTGTCCAGGAGGGTCGGTGACCGCCAAAACCATCGGCACGATACGTCGATCGTTCGACGCAACCGCGCGCGCGAGGTCAGCTGTAAAGGTGGCGATCCCGCAGCGGCGCGGGGTATACGTGCCGACGAACGCGACCGCAATCTCGCTGTCGAGCGCTTCGGCTATCTTGGAGCCATGTTGATCGGCAAAGCTCGCTGTCAACAGTAGGCACTTCTGGGCGAGACGCGGCGTGAGCCGTGCTTAAGTGGAACTCTATGGTAGATACCGTGCATCACCAATCAGCCTACCACCCTCTCGCGCCAACCAGCTACCTTTTGTGGCCATTCATAGGAATGCGCACGAATCGGGATCGGGAGGTCATCCCGTATGAAGATCGCGACCGAAGGTCGCTCCTACAGCGGCAACGCGAGCGCCACGAGCTCCGCGCCGCGCTCGCCCGCGACCGAGATTGCGATGAACTGGCGGCCATCGACGGCGTAGCTCATCGGCAGGCCGCCCGATGCACCGGGGAGGTCGATCGCCGCGATCTCTTCGCCCGTCGCTTTGTCATACGCGCGCAAGGTAGGCGTGCCGCCCCAACCGTCCGTGCCGAACAAAAGCGTTTTCGTCGCGAGCAGCATGGCGCGCGTCGCGCGTCCCGTCGGCGGAATTTCGAGGCCCGCGAGCGCCGTGTTATTCGCAACCTCGTCGGGCGTCGGACCGTTCGGGATCATCCATGCGTGCTCGCCTGTATGCATATCGATGGCCGTGATGCGCCCCCAGGGCGGCTTCACGATCGGCAGACCGTTGAGCCACGGCAGCTCGCCGCCGCCGCCGGCGATGAAGCGGATATCCGAGAGCTCGGGCTCGGCCGTCAACGCGAATACGGAAGGGTTCGTGAACGAGCCGATATAAAGCATGCCTGTCTCGGGATCGTAGGTGCCGCCTTCCCAGTTCGCGCCGCCGACCGGGCTCGGCAGCAGCAACGTTCCGCGCGTGCCGTCGGGCGCCTCGCCGAGAGACGGCGGCGTATACATCGGCCCCGTGCGAAAGATCTTGATGCCCTCGAGCGCCTCGGCGCGAAGCTCGGGCGTGAAATCGATGAGGTCGTCTGCGCCGAAGCCTTGGCGATCGAAGGCTAGAGGTTTCGTCGGGAACGGCTGCGTCGGCGCGGTCACCTCGCCCGGCACGTCGGATGAGGGCACCGGCCGCTCCTCGATCGGCCAGACCGGCTCGCCCGTCACGCGGTCGAACGTATAAACCCACGCTTGCTTCGTGATCTGCGCGACGGCTTGGATCGGCTCGCCGTCGACGACGAGGTCCATGAGAATCGGCGCCGTCGGGTTATCCCAATCCCAGATGTCGTGATGGATGAGTTGGTAGTACCAGACGACTTCGCCCGTACGCGCATCGAGGCAGACCAAGCTGTTGCCGTAGAGATTGTCTCCGGGTCGCTCTCCGCCGTAGAGATCGCTGAGCGGCGCTTCGATCGGCAGATAGACGAGCCCGAGCTCCTCGTCGGCCGCCATACGCGCCCACACGCCGGCATTGCCCGTGTATTCCGCCGAGCCTTCGAGCCAGGTTTCGTAGCCCGGCTCTCCGGGCTCCGGGATCGTGTGAAACGTCCACAGATGCCGTCCGGTGCGCACGTCGTAGCCGCGCACGTCGCCTTTGAGATTGGCTTTCGAAGGTGGGCGCATCGCAACGTCATGCGCGGGACCGACGACGACGGTATTGCCGACGACGAGCGCCGGCGACGTATTGCCGATGCTCGATTTGTCGTTGACTTCGCCGCGCACGCCCTGCATGAGATCGACGATGCCGTTCTCGCCAAAGCCCGGCACTTGCCGACCCGTGCCGGGATCGAGCGCGACGAGATAAAAGCCCGGCGTCACGACGAGCAAACGCTCGTCGCCGGCGCCGTCCGTCCAGTACGACAACCCGCGACCGGAGCTTTTGCGCGGCGCACGGTCGAAGCGTTCGCCGTCGTTGGGCCGCCACAGCCACAGCGTCTCGCCGGTCACGGCATCGATCGCAACGACGTTGCGCGTCGTGCCGGCGGTCGTATAGAGCACGCCGCCGATCATGATCGGCGTCGATTCCATCTTCTGCTCGGGGCGCGGACCGAAATTGCCGGCGCTGTAGCGCCATTCGACGCGCAAGCTCCCAACGTTGTCGCGATTAATCTGGTCGAGCGGCGAATAGCGGTGCGCAGCGAGGTTGCCGCCGTAATGCGGCCACTCGACGTATTCGTGCTCGGCCGGCCGGGCATCCGCCTGCGGTTCCGCGCGCGCATCCCCGGCACTTAAGCCGGCCGACGTGTTTGCTCGCGAGTCGTCCGTGGGCGGCGTACACGCTGCCAGCAGCAGGACGAAGCAGAATGAAATCGCCGGCAGCGCCCTGATCATGACTCAAGAATAGCAGCCCACACCCGCCATCCCAATGACGAGCACCTCGGTCGGCTGCGCGGCCGCGAAGGTCGTCTGCTCGGCCGGCTCGAGGCGCACGGCCGAGTGCGGGTGGTAAGGTTGTCCGCCGCAGGTTCCCTCGCCCGCGCGGACGAACACGAGCCGGCGGTCCGCCGATGCGCCTAGCGTCCAAGAGGCTGCCGCATCGATCGCGATGAGCTCGACCGAGAGACCCCGCTCGGGAAAAATTCCCAGCACTTTACGCCGTACGCCGCGCGCCCCATCGATGCCGCGCCACGCGAATCCCTCGGGACGCATGACGATCGGCGTCTTGTAGCGAGGCGTTGGGTACTCGACGTCGCGTCCGAAAACGTGCTGCCAGATCGCCGCGTATGCATCCTGACTTTTGCGGCCGGTGCCCGATTCGCGATGGAACACGCCGCCGTCGAACCGTCCCTGTGTCATGAGCTCCTCGCGGCCGCATCGTGTTTGCTCGACGCTCATATAGCCCTGCCCGCTCGCGCCGCCGAATTGCAGCACGAGAACGATGCGGTCGGGCCCGCCTTCCTGCGGGCCGTAGACGACGCCTTCGGGGAAATAGGCAACTTCTCCGGCGTCGATGCCGAGCGTTTTGCCGATCGGCACGCGCCCTTCGAGACAGTAACGCACTTGATCGAAGTTGTGCCGGTGCGGCGGCGAGTAATAGTCGGCGCTCTCGCGCGCCAGCACGAGGCTGAAGTTGTCGGGACTCATTTCTACGCCGTCGAAAATGCGCTTGTGCGCCATGTTGCCCTGCCGGTGAGGCACGAGATTCTCTCCCCATTCCATGCTGCCCAAGTTCACGATCTCCATGTTGCGCCGCCTCGCGGTCTCAACGCACCGCGGCGTGCGCGCCCGCGATGCGCCCGAACGTCGCCGCGCGCAGCACGGACGTGCCGGCCGGGTAGCTGTGATAGTAGAGTCCCGTTACCTCGCCCGCCGCGTAAAGCCCCGGGATCGGCGCTCCCATCGGCGTCACGACACGGGCTTGTGCGTCCGTCTTGATGCCGCCGAACGTAAACGTGATGGCGCACGTCAACGGGTACGCGATAAAGGGAGGCTTGGTTAGCGGGAAAGCCCAGTTGGATTTGCGCGGCTCGAGGCCCCGAGTGGCCTTGCCATCGCGGATTTTCGGATTGAACTCGCCGGGTCCGACGGCTGCGTTGTATTCGGCGACCGTCGTCTCCAAGGCGTTTCGATCGAGCCCGAGCTTCTCGGCGAGCGCGCCGATGCTCGCCGCTTCGATCGGCGGCTGATCAGTCAGAATGATCGCGGCAACGGGCTCGACCGCGAGCGTCGTCCGGTCGCCGACGAAGAAGGCCTTCTGGTTCTGATGGCGAAATATCTCGACACCGAGATCCTCGAACGTCGAGTCGAAGCTGTCCCTCCCCTCGTCGAAGAAACGCTTGGCATCCGCATTCACGACGATGCCGAAGGGATAGGCATAAACGACGGCGTCGGGCTTCGCGGAACGCGCGTCCACGGGCTCGCCGTGGAACATGTCGAATTGTCCAGCCGTGTCCGCGCCGATCTCCGTCGCCATGCGCAGGCCGTCGCCGCGATTGTTCTTGAGCGTCGGCGCGATCAGCGGCAGGTCGCATGCGCGATGGCCGACGTATTTGGTCAACATCTCGGGGTTGCCCTCGAACCCGCCGCAGGCGATGACCACCGCGGACGCCGGCAGCGTCCGCATGAACCCGTCGCCGCGGCGCACGACGACGCCATCGATGCGCCCGTCGTCGGCAAGACTCAAACGCACGGCTTCGGTTTCATAAAGGATCTCGCATCCCGGCGTGCGTTCGACGACGTTTGCCAAGCCGTCGACGATGCCGGCACCCCCGCGGACGGGCATGCCGAGCCCGCCGCCGGTGTTGCGGTTCGCGAAAGGCTGCTTGAAATACACGAGCTCGACACCGTTGGCTTCGAGGAAGCGCAGAGTCTCCGTCACCTCGTTCGCCAACGTGCGGCAATAGTCGAGATCGGCAAGCCCGTTCGACAGCGCCTTCATCAACCCGACGAATGCCGGATCGAGCTTGCGGTCCTCGGTGATACGAAACCAAGAGCTCGTCCAGCGCGTCGCCCCGCCTCGACCCTCCTTGGTCGCGCGTTCGAGCACCGCAACGCGGGGCGCCGTGCCTCGTGCACGCGCACCCGCAGCGTAGCTCACGGCAGCCGCAAGTCCCGCCGCGCCGCAGCCGATCACGACGAGATCGTAGGCGCCGCGCTGCGTCGTGCCCGCCATGAAGCGGCGACTCAGAGATCCTCGGGTAACATGATACCGAGCCGTCGTCGCTCGCCGCGCCACAACTGCAATAGCTCGGCGCGCTTCTCGGGATACTGCAACGACAGATCGGTCGTCTCGCCGGGGTCGTCGACCACGTTGTAAAGCGCGAAATCCCGCTCGTCGAACGGCTGTTCGAGCGTCATGAGCTTCCAGTCCCCTTGACGCACGAACGCCCGCTGCTGATAGGCGAAAGTCATCACGTAGTCTGCGTCGTGCACCGTTTCGCTTTCACCGGAGAGATATCCCCAAGTGGACTCGCCCAGCATCGGCACTTTGTCATCGGGATAGCGCGCACCCGCGAGCTCGATAAACGTCGGCATGAGATCCATGACCGTAATGTACTCGGCGCTGATCTCGGCGCGGCGCGCAACGCCGTTACCGGCGATGATCATCGGTGCAACCATGCCGCCTTCGCTCGGGAACCCCTTGTAGAGCCGAAACGGCGCGCTTCCGGCCTCGGCCCACTGCGGTCCGTACGAGACGTAATTGCCAGGCTTTCCCATGCGCTCGTACGAGTCGTCGTAGTTCGCCTGGATGTAGTCGACGAAGGGACCCGAGTAGTAGAAATCCTCGCCGGCCGCGCCGTTGTCAGACATGAAGACGATCAACGTGTCCTCGTAGAGATCGTTGACGCGCAGATGGTCGAGCAACCGGCCGACGTGCCGATCGAGGTTGTCGAGCATCGCCGCATACAGCTCCATCTTGCGCGCTTCGCGCCGCTGCTCGGCGGGCGGCAAATCCGCGAACGCCTTGATCGCCGGATTGCGCGGCGGCAGCTTGGAGTCCGAAGGGATTATGCCGGCTGCTTTAAGCGACTCGAAGCGCAATTCGCGCAGGCGATCGTAACCCATGTCGTAACGTCCCGCGTAGAGGTTCAGGTCCTCTTCGGGAACCTGCAGCGGCCAGTGCGGCGACGTGTACGCGGCGACCATGAAGAACGGACGGTCGTCGTCCTTGGCGGTTTCGAGATACTCGATGAGCTTATCGGTATAAAACTCGGTCGTGTACTCCCCTTCGGGCCAATCGACTTCGGTATCGTCCTCGAAATAGGGCTTCTCGATGTCGCGGATGCCGACGCCGTCGAAGTGATTGCCGGCGCCGTATTTCATCGCGAACGAACGCTCGAAGCCGGCCGCCCACGGCGAATGCTCGATCGACTCGCCGAGATGCCACTTGCCCGCGAGGTAAGTGCCATAACTCGCTTCGCTCAAGATTCGCGGCAACAGGCCGACTCGGTCCGGCAGCGTATTTTCGTAGCCGTACAAGCCCGGAATCACGGGGCCGCCGAAGCTGCCTTGGCGCGCGAGACCGGCCACCGTGTTGTTGTTGCCCGAGTAGAGCATGGCGCGCGTGGTCGCGCACAGGGGCGAAGCGTGAAACTGCGTGAACAGCACGCCTTCGCGTGCGAGCGCATCGATGTTGGGCGTGCGGACGTCGCCGCCGTAGACGCCGAGATCCGCGTAACCCAAATCGTCGGCGACGATGAGCAAGATGTTCGGGCGCGTGTCTTGTGCTTGGATCTGCAAGCTCGCCGCCGCCAGCGCCGAGAAAACCAAGAATCTCCGCGCGGTTCGCATCGTCATCGCGGCGGCACGCGAAATTCCCTGACGTCCGGCGGCACGACGGCGCTTTCCACGGGCCTCGCAAGCTGCGGCACCCATTCGTACGGCAGCCGATACGCGCGATAAACGCGGTTCGTTCCGGTTGCGGTCGTTCCGAAATAGGGGCTCACGTACTCCCAGACGATATTGCCGTCCGTAGTGACCTCGAACAGCCGGCCGTCGGCGCCTTCCGTGATCAGCGTGTTGCCGTTCGGCAGCCGCTGCGCCGCGCTCACGTAGTGGCTGAAGAAACGATAGCTCTCCTGGCCGCTCATCGAATACTCCCACACCTTCTCTATCTTCACGGGATCTATCTCGAGCACGCGCGAGAAATGCCGGCGCACACCGTCGCGGCCCTCGGGTGCCATGGGATTCGTGAAACCGTAACCCGACATGCCGCCATTGTCGAACACGAGCAGGTTGCCCGCTCCCGGCAGGCCCTTCGGAATCAGATGCGGTTGGTGCTGGCCGATGATCTGTCCGATGGCTCGCATCTCTTCGGTCTCGCCGTAGTCAGGGCCGAGGCGCCAGATGACCGCGCCGTCGCGAGGGACGATCGCGATGAAGCTCGCCTGACGGCTGCTGATCATCACGTTGTCCGGGTGAAAGCGTATATCGCCCGCGTCGTACCACCGGTTCGGCCCCAAGAGCGTCGCGGAGTTGATGTGCAGCCAGTCGGCACTGCCGCGAGCCTCGTTGAAAGCGGCATGCTCGCGAATCGTCGCGCGTGCCGCTGCCGAGAAGCCGAGCTCGTCGACATGCTCGTTGGCGTGCCATTCCCAGAGCATCTCGCCGTCCCACGAGACCTCGTAGAGCCAGTCGTCTTCGAGCGCCACGCGGCTCACGGCTTCGTTGACGACGTTCTTGTGAGCGAGAATCAACGTTCGTCCCGCGTCGACGCGCGGAGTGAACTCGGGCGAATAGTAGCCGGCGGGGAAGTCGGGGCGCTGCCAGTCGTGATGCTGGCGCGCGGCCCAGATCGCCTCCCCTTCCCGAGTCTTCACCTGCTCGGCACGATCGAATCGCCAGACGAGGTCGTTATTCCAATCGTACTGGACGACAGCGACCTGCTCCTGATGCGGTTGCAGCGAGCCGATCGCACCCATGACATGGCCTCCGGGAAGCATGCGAACGGGGCCGCCGCCGACGCCCGAGAACTGGTCCCACATGCGCACTGCATTGCCGTTCATGTCGATGAGCACGGCGCCGGATTCCGGGAGCACGAATATCGTGTAGCCGCTCCAGGCCTTCGCGGGATCGTAGATAGTCGTGCCCGTCGGATAGACGCTCGGTGCAGCGTGCGCCGCCGGTACCGCGAAAATCACCGCACAAAGGACCGATGCAAATGAAGCGCTGCGTCGTGTCATCTCCCGTCCCTCTATCTTTCTTCTTGCTTCTTCTTTGTAGGAGCGAGCTTCGCTCGCGATCTTTTCATTCGCGAGCAAAGCTCGCTCCTACAATCACAATTCCGCATTCACGATCGCGGCGCCGGCCGCGAGCGCCACGAGCTTACCGTAGGCGATGGCGTGCGGCAGGTACTTCATGCCGCAGTCCGGGGTCGCGATGAGTCGCCCGGGCGGCACGACGTCGAGCGCGCGCCGAATCCGCTCGGCAACCTGCACAGGCGTCTCGATGCCGCGATCGGCGAGATCGAGCACGCCGACCATGAGCGTCTTCGACGACAACGCTTTGAGCACGCCGAGATCGAGACGCGGCTGTGCAGCTTCGATCGAGATCTGCGCCGCGGCCGATGCCTCGAGCTCGGCGAGAAAGGCATAGCCGCGCGCAGGCTTGTCCTTGACGAGCGCCGCGTAACCGAAGCACACGTGCAGCGCCGTCGTGCCCTTGACGCCCGCGAGCGCACGATTGATCGCCTTGATCCCGAACTTCCGCGCCTGCTCGGCGCGCGCCTCGAGCCACGGCTCGTCGAGCTGGACCACGTCGGCGCCGGCTGCGAACAGATCGCGGACCTCTTCGTTGACGGCGTCCGCGTATGCGAGCGCGAGGCTCTCATCGTCCGCGTAGTGCTCGTTGGCCGCCTGCTGCGACATCGTAAAAGGTCCCGGCAACGTGATCTTGATGGTCCGATCCGTGTTGGCGCGCAAGAACTCGACGTCGCGGACTTCGACCGGTCTCAGCCGCGCGATCGGGCCCGTAACGAGCGGCACGGGGATCCTGTTGCCCGTGCGTCCCGTGACCTCACCGTGGCGCTCGCTATCGATGCCGGCCAGCGCGTTCGCGAACCTGTTCGAGTAGCTCTCGCGACGGATCTCGCCGTCGGTGATGATGTCTAGACCTGCGCGTTCCTGATCGCGGATCGCGAGTAGCGTGGCGTCGTCTTGCGCCTGCTCGAGCAGCTCTTCGGGGATACGCCAGATTTGCCGCGCGCGCACGCGCGGCGCCATGAGCTTCGTGAGCAGCGCCCGGTCCACGAGCCACTCGGGCTGCGGATAGCTGCCGATGACGGCGGTTTGGATCTTGTGCGGCATTTTGCTATTTCTCGACGTCATTGCCGGTAATGACGTCGGCAAAATGCGGGGCGGCGTGCGCCGGCATGTACCCGCCGCGCAAACGGCGAAAGTAGTCGTGATATGCGAGCATCGCAATGCGCCCGAAAATCAGCATGATGGGGACGTTGACCCAAAGCATCACCCCGGTTCCGAACGTCGAAAATATGTCGAGCTCCTCCTGTGTGCGGATGAGCTGCACGGACACCATGATCAACAGGCAATAGACGATCCGGTACGGCATGACGGCGCGCTGGCCGATCAAGAAGATTATGCCCTGCTCGCCGTAGTAGCTCCACGAGATGATCGTCGAGAAAGCGAACAGCCATACGGCGAGCGGCACGATCCACGCGCCGACCCCGGGAATGACGCGATCGAATGCCTTCGCCGTCAACGTCGCGCCCTTGAGATCGAGATAGACGCCGTCGACGGCGATACGCGGCGTGACCCCGATCGGTGCGGCAAAGCGATCGAACTCGGCCGTCCAACCGGCGGTGTCGCTGCCCCTGAGCGCGCCGAACACGCGGTGCCGATCGAGCCCGGTTTCGAGATTCATATCGGCCGCAACGACGACGAACAGAACGGCGCCCGGGCGCATCTGCGCGCGCGTCTCGACGGCATCGGCGATTGTGACCTGCACCGCGGATATCTGCCATGCCTGCTCGCCTGCGGCCGTCATGACCGGGCCGCCGTCGGCGACGACCGGAGCCACGGCGGGTGCAGTTTCGAAAGCAAGCGCCGGTGCGCGGTTCCACGCGCCGCTCAAGAGAATCACGAGGCCCGTCAACGTGCAGACGACGAGCGTGTCGATGAACGGCTCCAAGCCCGCGACGAGCCCTTCACGCACGGGCTCGTCGGTCTTGGCGGCCGAATGCGCGATCGGCGCCGAGCCTTGACCGGCCTCGTTCGAAAAGAACGCGCGCTGCATGCCTTTGAGGAAGGCGTAACCGGCGGCGCCGCCGATGAACGCGCCGGCGCCTTCGGTGGGCGAGAATGCCTCCGTGAAAATCAGCGCGAATGCGGCCGGAAGGTCGGCGATACGGATCGCGATCACGACGAGCCCGGCGACGAGGTAGAACAAGCACATGAACGGCACGAGGGAACCCGTCACGTCACCGATGCGCTTGATGCCGCCGACGATCACGGCGCCGACGCCGACAGTCAACACGATACCCGTGATCCACTGCGGTACGCCAAAGTATGTGAACGAGATGTCGGCGACGTTCCATGCCTGGAACATGTTGCCGCCTGTCGCCGTCGAGACCATGAGCGTGAGACAGAAAATCACGCCGACTGCGCTGCCGACGGGCGCGAGCGCCGGATTGAGCCTTGCGAAGCCGCGCCTGCACACCCACATCGGGCCGCCGTGGGGATTGTTGCGATCGGAAGTGTCGCGAAACAACATCGACTGCGTGACTTCCGTCATCTTGAGGCACATGCCTACGCTGCCGGCTATCCACATCCACAACATGGCGCCCGGCCCGCCGAGCGAGATCGCGATTGCGACGCCGGCGATGTTACCCAAGCCCACCGTTGCCGAGAGTGCCGTAGACAGCGCTTGGAAATGATTGATCGCACCCGGGTCGCCCTTGTCATCGTACTTACCGCGCACGATGGCGACGCCGTGCGTCAACGCGCGGTACTGCCCGAAGCCGCTCCACAGCGTGAACAGCACGCCGACGCCCAGCAACACGACCAAGGCATAGTCGTGCCAAACGATCGCGTTGAGGGTCATGATGTAGGCCGTTAGCGTTTCCATATTGCCCTCAGATGGCCGTGAACGTTCGTTCGAAAACCCAGAATGCCGCCACCGAACCGATCACGTAAACGGTCATGCGCGGCAGCCAAACCGGCAGGGTCGCCGCCGCGCGGTGCAGTGCCCAAGCTCCGGCAAGAACGGCGGCAATGAAAGCGAGTTGACCGATCTCCACGCCGACATTGAAGAACAAGAGCGCGAGCGGAATCGCGCGTGCGGGCAAGCCGACCTCGCTCAATGCACCGGCGAATCCGAAGCCATGCAGCAAGCCGAAAGCGAATGCGACGAGCCACGGAAAGCGCACGGTAAGGCTCGGGCGATGTGGGAGCGAGCTCGCATGTGGGAGCGAGCTCGCATGTGGGAGCGAGCTGGCATGTGGGAGCGAGCTTTGCTCGCGACTCCCCGAAGATCGCGAGCGAAGCTCGCTCCTACCCGGCCCGCGGGCAAGCTCTGTGGCGACCACCAAGATACTCAGCGCAATCGTCGCCTCCACGGGCGCAGACGGAACCTCGACGAATCCGAGCGTGGCTACCGCGAGCGTGACGCTGTGCGCGAGCGTGAAGGCCGTGATCGTCGCGACGAGTCGACCGACCCCCCGCACGAGCATGAGCAACGCGAGCACGAACAGCAGGTGATCGATCCCGAGCAGAATGTGCTCGATGCCGAGCACGAGATAGGTCACGATGACTTCGGAAGCGCCCGGGCTTAAGGGGATGACGACGCTCGGCGCGTCGGGGACCAGTCGGTGCGTGAACGACGAGCCGTCGAGATTGTCGATTCTGAGCAGCACGTCGGTGTCCGTGACGGCGAGCCCGTCGACGGTGAACGTGCGGCCCGCGAGCATCTCGCAACTGAGATCGGCGTGCATTACGCGCGCGTCCTCGATGACGTAGCTACGCACCATGCCGTCGACGGCGCATCCTTCGGGGATCTGCGGCTCGAGCGTGTCGGCGAGCCCGCCCGAGATCGACACTTTCCACTGCACGGTGAAACGACCCGGTTCCGTTTCCGTCACGCCGAAATAGGCCGGGCTCAAGCGATGCGCATGAGCCGATGCGCTGCAAAGGCAAACCGCGAGCAGTGGACCGAACCGCCGTGCGTTCACTGCAGGTTCGCTTCGGCGAGAGGCTCGGGCCAGTCGACGACGACGTCGTAGCGCGCGCGCATTTCCGCATACGCGCGTTCGTTCGCCGTCCGTCGCCGGTCCGCCGCGAATGCCTCTCTCGCCTGCTCGCGAACCTGGTCGAACGTGGGCTGGCGGGCCACGCTCCGCGAGATCACGCGCACGAGATGTGCGCCGAAATCCGACTGATACGGCCCCGACCAGTCGCCGGGCGGCAGCGTGAAGACGGCGTTCGTCATGCCCTCGCCGAACAACACGGCGACGCGCTCGCGCGGCGCGTCCTCGAATCGTTCCTGCAATGGTGTGCGATCGCCGACGTCGGCGGGCTCTGCGCCGTCACGGAGCGCTGCGAGCGCTTCTTCGACGTCGCCCGCGAGCGCGTCGCCGCGCGTGCTCGGACTAAAAAAAACCTGGTCGAACGTCACGAGCTCAGGGATAAGGAATCGCTCCGGAGCGGCATCGAAAAACGCGCGCAGCTCCTCCTCGGACGCGGGCTCCGGGTCCACCAGATCCTCCGTCAAATATTGCATCTTCTCGACGAGTCGCCGGCGCACTTCGTCGTCGTCCACGTCGAGCCCAAGCGCGAGCGCTTCGCGATAGTAGACTTCCTCGCGAATCGCCGGCTCGACGAGCTGCTCGAGCTCCGCGCGCGTCGGCTCGCGGCCCTGCAGCACCGCGGTCGCTTGGCGTAGCTGCGTCACCTGCTCGGCCGTGATCAAGATCTCTTGCGGATTCTCGCGGCCGCCGTCGCTCTGCCACCGGAGCAGTGCGAACAGCGCGGCACCGATGAGCAGAAAGTGGACGAGCGGATCCTTGAGGAGCATGGGTTTTCGTATTATGGGTGGGCGGCGAAGGCGCTCACAAGGCCCACTGCTGTCCAAAATCAAGCCCGGCGCGAGTATGATGCCGCCCACACGCCGGACTCCGCCCGCGCTCCACAGGCCAAGGCTCACGCATGAAAGATCTGACGCAAGGGTCGATCACGACCAATATCCTCGCCATGGCCGCGCCGATCGCGGCGGGAATGATTTTCCAAACACTGTATCTGCTCGTCGATCTCTATTTCGTCGCGAGCTTGGGCGATGCCGCGATCGCGGGCGTCGGCGCGGCCGGCACGTTGATGTTCGTCGTAATGGCGCTGACGCAGGTGTTGGGTGTTGGCGCGGTAGCGTTGATATCGCAGGCGGTGGGACGCAAGGACCAGCCCGAAGCCAACCTCATTTTCAATCAATCGCTGTCGCTCTCCGCGTTATGCGCGGGGACCACGCTGCTCGGCGGCTATCTGCTTACGCAGAGCTACGTCGAAGCGATCGCGGCCGATCGCGCGACGCAAGAAGCAGGCATCGAGTTCCTGTATTGGTTCCTGCCCGGCATGGCTCTGCAATTTGCGCTGATCACGATGGGATCGGCGCTGCGCGGCACCGGGATCGTCAAGCCGACGATGCTTGTTCAAGTGATCACGGTCGTGCTCAACACGGTGTTGGCGCCGGTATTGATCGCGGGCTGGGGCACGGGGCGTGCATTGGGAGTCGCGGGCGCAGGTCTCGCGAGCTCCATCTCCGTCGCCGTCGGCGTCGTCATGTTGACGGTCTACTTCATCAAGCTCGAGAAGTACGTGACGTTCGAGCGGGCACTGTGGCGGCCGCGACTCGCAAGCTGGAACCGGATGCTCGCGGTCGGCCTGCCGGCCGGCGGCGAGTTCGCGCTGTTGTTCGTCTACATGGCCATTGTCTACTGGGTCATCGCCGATTTTGGCGCCGCGGCGCAAGCCGGCTTCAGCATCGGCGGGCGCATCATGCAGTCGATCTTCCTTCCCGGCATGGCGATTGCGTTCGCGGCCGGGCCGATCGCGGGACAGAATTACGGCGCGGGGCGCGGGGACCGCGTGCGCGAAACGTTCCACAAAGCCGTGCTGCTCAACAGCGTCGTCATGGTGCTCCTAACGATCTTTCTACAGTGGCGGCCCGAGCTGCTCGTGGCCGCGTTCACGAGCGAGACCGACGCGCAGAACGTCGGCGCGACGTTCCTAAAGATCATCTCGTGGAACTTCATCGCACAAGGCGTCGTGTTCACGTGCTCCGGCATGTTCCAGGGGCTCGGCAATACTAAGCCCGCACTATTGAGCTCGGCGCTGCGGCTCGCAATATTCGTGCCGCTCGCGATCGTGCTCACGCGCGAGCCGGGCTACACGCTTGCTCACGTTTGGGAGCTGTCGGTGCTGTCGGTGCTGATCCAGGCCGTGTTCAGCTACTTGCTGCTGCGCTCGCAATTCCGCCGCCGCCTGGCCCCGCAACCGGCCCTGTAGGAGCGAGCTTCGCTCGCGATCTTCTCCCTGTGGGAGCGAGCTTCGCTCGCGATTCTTCCTCTTTCCCCCGGCTGTCCCTTCAAGGCCATGCTCGCGCCGCGATCGCAGCAAAAAAAAATGCGCCCCGCGGGGGAGGAAACGGGGCGCAAGGGGGGAACCGTAGCGGGCCGCAATACCCGCCGCCGCTTAGGCGAAATCGAGCGCGACGAAGCGCTGCGCGTCGCCGCGGCGGACCAGCAACAGAGCGCGTCGCCCCTCGGCTCGCGCTGCCGCGAGCTCGTCGAGCACGTCGGCGGCCGAGTCGATGCGCTGCTGATTGACTTGCAAAATGACGTCACCGGGCTCGATCCCTTCGCGAGCGGCAGTGCTGCCGGGCGCGACGCGCGCGACGACGGCACCTTCGGTGTCGGCATCGAGACCGAGCTGGTCGCGAGCGGATTGCGTCAAGTCTTGAAGGACCAAGCCCAAGTCCGTGCCGACGTCCGACGCCGCCGGAGACAAGCGCGCCGTCTTGGCGGGATTGTCGAGCTCGCCGAGCTCAACATCGATCTCTTCGCTCTGGCCGTCGCGCCAGACGGTCAGCGACACGCGGCTGCCCGAGTCTTGCTCGGCGACGAAGCGGCCGAGCGTTTTCGTCGAGTCCACGGGCTTGCCGTCGAACTCCATGACGACGTCACCGGGCACGAGGCCGGCGCGTTGCGCGGGGCTGCCGCCCACGACGTCCGTGATGAGCGCGCCGTCGGTGTCGTCGAGCCCCAAGCCTTCGGCGAGGTCCGCGTCGAGATCCTGGATCTGCACGCCGAGCCAGCCGCGGCTGACACTGCCGTTTTCCTTCAATTCCTCGATGACGGCCCTGGCCTGATTCGAGGGAATCGCGAAACCGATGCCGATATTGCCGCCGTTCGGCGAGAAGATCGCGGTGTTGATGCCGATGACCTCACCCGCCGCATTGAACACGGGGCCGCCGGAATTTCCCTGGTTGATCGGCGCGTCGATCTGCAAGTAGTCGTCGTAAATTCCGGATTGGATATCGCGGCCGCGCGCGGAAATGATTCCGGCGGTCGCGGTGCCGCCGAGACCGAAGGGATTGCCGATCGCAAGCACCCAGTCGCCGACGCGCGCACGATCGGAGTCACCGAAGCGCAACGTCGGCAGTTCTGCCGGCGCATCAATCTTGAGCAACGCGAGATCGGTCTGCTGATCCTGCCCGACGATCGTCGCGGGCAGCTTCTCGCCGGATTGAAGCGTGACGAATACTTCGCTGGCGCTTTCGATGACGTGCCGGTTGGTCGCGACATAACCGTCGTCCCCGATCACGAAACCCGATCCGAGCGCTTCGCGCTCACGCGGCATTTGGAAATCCGGTGCGCCCGGGGAACCGAAGAACTGACCGAAGAATTCGTCGAGCGGCGACTCGCCGCGCGGCGGCAACCGCCGTAGGCCCGACGTCGGCATCGTCTGCGTCACCTTCATCACCGAGATATTGACGACGGCCGGGCTCACGTAGTCGACGACGTCCGCGAACGAGGGCGGGCCGGCGAACGACGGGGCAACACGATCCTGCGCCGTCGAGAGATTCGTGAACGCGAATGCCAAAACAGCGGTCGCGGCGACGGCGGCGGTCGCTATTTGCAACGTGCGCCGCCTGCCTCGGTCTAACGAGACGTGCAACATGGTGTTTCTCCGTGCAATCCAAGTGCGTGGAACTTAGGGGAGACGATACGTGCGGCCACGTTACGGTAAGTTCAATGCTTCCCTACGGATTTTTCATGTTGGGCGGGGCCCTGAACGATCGTTAATGCTTCGTTCAGGTAGCCGCAAGTAGCTTATAGCCATGCTTCAACGGAGGTGGGTTATGAAACGGTTAGCTTTCGGTACATTGCTTGCGCTCAGCATCGGTTCGATGGCGCACGCCGCGACGGATGCGATCGATGCGAGCGAGACCGCGACTTATGAGTCGGTGCGCAGCATCTGGACGTACGGCCGTCTCCACGACTTCGACGTCATCGACCGCGATACGCTGATCCTCTGGACGACGCCGTTTCAGCCGTACTTGGTAGAGCTCATGGCGCCGAGCCACGACTTGCCGTTTGCGGACGTCATCGCGATCGAATCGACTTCGCACCGCATCTACGCGCGATTCGACTCGGTACGCATCGCGGGATTCCGGTACCCTATCAACGGAATCTACAAGCTGAGCCGCGACGAGGCCCGGCAGCTCAAACAGGCATCGTAAGGGCCGTTCCGGGGGTGGGTTGCGAGTATTGATCATCGAGGACGACAGGGACGTCGCCTCGTTCATTCAAAAGGGACTGAGCCAAGCGGGCTGGAACGTCGATCACGCCGATGACGGCAAAGACGGCCTGTTCCTCGCAACGACGGAAAAGTACGACGCGCTCATCGTCGATCGGATGCTGCCCGGCGTCGACGGCCTAACGCTCATTCGCACGCTGCGCGCGTCGAGCAACAGCACGCCGGCACTCATCTTGAGCGCGCTCGGCGAAGTCGACGACCGCGTCAGCGGGTTGCGCGCCGGCAGCGACGACTACCTCGTCAAACCGTTCGCGTTCAGCGAGCTGCTCGCGCGCCTCGAAGCCTTGGTGCGGCGCGCCGGCGCGAGCAGCGTCGCCGCGAAAACAGTCCTGCAGGTCGCCGATCTGCGCATGGATCTTCTGCGCCGTGAGGTCAACCGCGGCGATCGTCAGATCGATCTGCAACCGCGCGAATTTCAGCTGCTCGAGTTTCTCATGCGCCACGCGGGTCAGGTCGTGACGCGCACCATGTTGCTCGAAGGTGTTTGGGACTACCACTTCGACCCGCAAACCAACGTCATCGACGTCCATATCAGCCGCCTGCGCTCGAAGATCGACAAAGGCTTCGATCGCCCGTTACTACACACCGTGCGCGGCGCGGGATATCGTCTCGACGGATAGCTCACGCTTCGGCCGAGACTAAATGATGCGGCTACCGGCGCTCTTACGGACCAGCGTATTCCAGTTGACGCTCATCTATATGGCGTTGTTCGGCGTTTCCGTCGCCGCGCTGTTCGCATTCATGTATTGGTCGACCGTGGGATTTCTCGAACGGCAGACCGACGAGGTCATCGACGCGGAGATCACGGGCTTGCGCGAGCAGTATGCTCGCCGCCAACTCGTGGGCCTCGTCGAGATCATCCGCGATCGAGTCCGCCGGCCGGGTCAAGAACGATCCGTCTATCTGCTCGTCGACGCAGGCTTGCGGCCGCTCGCGGGCAACATGAGCTACTGGCCCCCGGAGTTCGACCGCCCCGCGGAGCTCGTCGAGTTCGTGTACAAGGATGCCCAGGACATGGAGGTTCCCGTGCGCGCACGCGTCATGGGAGTCGGCAACAGCGGCTTCCGCCTGCTCGTGGGCCGGGAGGTGCGCGAGCTCGCGCAACTCAATCAAACGTTCAGCCGCGCCGCGACCTGGGGCGTGGGGCTCACGATGTTTCTGGCGCTCATCGGCGGGGTGCTGGTCGGGTGGAGCGCGCAGCAACGCATTGCGCAGCTAAACCGTACGACACGCGAGATCATCGGCGGCGACCTGAGCAAGCGCGTGCCGACGAGCGGCAGCCACGACGAGCACGAGGAGCTTGCGGTCAACGTCAACGCGATGCTCGACCAGATCGAGAGCTTGCTCGCCGGATTGCGGCATGTGGGCGACAGCATCGCGCACGACCTGCGCGGCCCGCTGACGCGGTTGCGCAGCCGTCTCGAGATGCTGGCCGCGGAGGAAACGCCTAGCCGCGCGGTCATAGAGGAGTGCCTCGCCCAGGCCGACGGGCTGCTCAGCACTTTCAACGCGTTGCTGCGCATCGCGCGCGTCGAGTCGGGCGCCTATCGCAGCGCATTCGCGGAAGTGAACTTGAGCGAGATCGTGCGCGATGTCTGCGACTTGTATCGGGCCGCCGCCGAGGAAGCGGAGCTTAAGCTCCATTGCGATTGCGTCGAGCGCGGGCTGGTATTCGGCGATCGCGAGCTGCTTGCGCAAGCCATGACGAACCTGCTCGACAACGCCATCAAGTACACGCCGGCCGGCGGGCGCATCGACGTGCGGCTCACGAAAGACTCGAGCGACGTGCGCGTGACCGTCGCGGACACCGGCCCCGGCATCGCGGTGGCCGACCGCGAGCGCGTGCTCGCCCGCTTCACGCGTCTCGATCAAGCACGCTCGAGGCCGGGCAACGGGTTGGGCCTCGCCCTCGTGCGCGCCGTCGCACTTCAGCACGACGGCGTGCTCACGCTCGGCGACAACTCGCCGGGGCTCGTCGTTGCCCTCAAGCTGCCGCTCGTTTCTCCGCGCGCCGAGTCTTGAAACTCGCAGCGGGATCGCTTCATCATTGCCGGGCAACGTCGCGCAGCCCTAGGAAGGACATCGATGCGATCAGCGGACCATAGGAGCTTGGCGGGCGTCGCCGCGTCGCTCGCGGCCCTGAGCGTCGCGCTGCCGGCCCGCGCCGAAGTCGACATCTCCGGCTTCTGGCAACGCATTCGTCACGAGTGGGAGCAACCCGAGGGCGGGCCTGAGCTCGGCGATTACAGCCTCTATCCGCTCAACGAAGAAGCCCTGTCGCGCGCGCACGCCTATGATCCCGCGATCGACGAAGTGCAGCAGCAGCGGCAATGCTGGCCGCACTCGATCGGTTACGCAATGTTCAGCCTCGCGCCGATGCAAATCCGGCAGGAACCCGATCGCATCATTTTTCGCGTCATGGCCAACGAGGCCCTGCGCACGGTGTGGATGGACGGCCGCCCTCACCCGCCCGAGTACGCATTGCACACGTGGTATGGATTCTCGACGGGCGAATGGGTGGACAACACACTCGTCGTCACGACGAGTCACGTCAAGGAGGGCCACGTGCGCCGCAACGGCGTCCCCCACAGCGATCAGATCAAGGTCACCGAGTACTTCACGCGCCACGGCGAAAACTTGCTGACCATGGTCGCCGTGTTCGACGATCCGATTTACTTGAGCGAGCCCTTGGTCCGGCACATGTCGTTCCGGTATGACCCGAACGGCGTCATGCCCGAATACCCGTGCGAGGAGCGCGAGCTCGTCGAGCTCGGCGGCGCGCAACTGATCCCCCATTTCCTGCCCGGCGAGAACCCCTTTCTCGAGGGCGCCAACGTCGATTACTTCCGCGAGTGAGGCGCAACCGGCATGAGTAGGACGGCGGCGCCGGCGCTCGCGGGCGCGATCCTGCTGCTCGGGCCGCTGCCCGCGCGCCCGCAAACGGATTTCTCGGCCGTCGAGATCGAGCCTTACCACGTCTCAGGCAACGTCTATATGCTCGTCGGCGCCGGCGGCAACATGGCGGTCTCCGTCGGCGACGACGGCGTGCTGCTCGTCGACGACCAGTTCGCGCCGCTCACGGAGAAGATCGTCGCCGCGATCCGCACGCTCTCGGACGAGCCCATCAAGTATGTGATCAACACGCACGTGCACGGCGATCACACGGGCGGCAACGCGAATCTCGCGGCGCGGGGCGCCGTGATCGTCGCGCACGAGAACGTGCGCGTGCGCATGACGACCGCGGACAGCCCCGAGGGCGCGCTGCCCGTGCTGACGTTTTCCGGCCCCGTGACTCTTCATTTCAACGGCGAGGAAATATCGATGATCCCCGCCGTTGCGCCCGCGCATACCGACGGCGACAGCTTCGTCTACTTCCGCGGCTCGAACGTGCTGCATACCGGCGACGTCTACGTGACGACGAGCTTCCCCGGCGCCGACACCGCCAATGGCGGCAAGATCTTGGGCCATGTCGACGTGCTCAATCAAATTCTGGAATTGAGCCAAACGGCGGCGGGGTTCCTATCGGGCTTCGGCAACGCCCCCGGGGCGTACCCGGAGCGCCCAGTCGGCGCGCTCGGCCGAGCGCATGGCCGCACGGATACGTTGATCATTCCCGGTCACGGCCGTCTCTCCGACGAGGTCGACGTGCTCGACTTCCGCAACATGCTCGTCATCATCCGCGATCGAGTACAGGTTTGGGCCGAGCGCGGCATGACACTCGAGGAAATCATCGCCGCACGTCCCGCGCTCGGTTGGCAAGCACGCTACGGATCGGAGACGGGTCCGCGCACCACGCGGCGCTTCATCGAAGCGATCCATGCCGAGGTCACGGCCGAGCAATGAACGGCTGCTGGATGATCTCGAAGGATACGCTCGCGTCCTGAGTGATCTCGACGACGCCGGAGCGATGCTCGGGCGCGACGACGGCCAGCGCCGCGAGGGCGGCGTCCCGCCGATACAAGGGCATCGCGCCGCGTTGCCGCGTTACGGTGACCGACAACACGCGTCCGACTTCGACACCCATCGTTTTCGCAATCGCTTCGGCTTGCGCGCGTGCATCCATGAGCGCGAAGTCGCGGGCCTGTGCAAGCAGCTCTTGCTCGTTCGACAAACCGAACTGCACTCCGCCCATCGCATTCGCGCCGGCTTCGAACGCGGCATTTTGCACGGCGTCGAAATCGTCAAGGTCGCGCAGGATAGCGGTCGTCGTACGATTGAAGCTCACGAGCTCGCGCCGCGTCTCATTGTCGATGTAGGGATTGAACGTGACGGGCGTCGAGCGGATGTCGTCGGATTCGATGCCGAGCCGCTCGAGGCGGCGTACGAGATCGGCGCTGATGGTATCGGCTCGCATGCGCGCATTCTGCGGCGAATCC
>Ga0209108_10000356_pt1 | contig 24979 bp, 28 predicted proteins | sample Rifsed10ft1_FD_184003 | JGI IMG/M metagenome (GOLD analysis project Ga0209108, IMG submission 184003) | Soil microbial communities from Rifle, Colorado, USA - sediment 10ft 1 (version 2) | ecosystem: Environmental > Terrestrial > Deep subsurface > Rock core/Sediment | place: Rifle, Colorado...
TGCGCAAGACGCTGATCGCCGCCAACTGGAAGATGAACCTCGGCCGCCCGGCCGAGGCCGTCGAATTCGTACGCAGGACGCGCCGGGCGCTGGGTGAGGTCGAGGGCGTCGAAGTCGTCCTATGCCCACCCTTCACGGCCCTTGCGGCCGTGGAGGAAGTCGTCCGCGGAACACATCTCGGGCTGGGCGCCCAGAATATCCACAGCCAACCGAAGGGCGCGCTTACCGGGGACATATCGGCAGCGATGCTGACCGGGCTGTGCGCCTTCGTGATCCTCGGGCACTCCGAGCGTCGCGCCGGCGGCGGTTCGGACGAGACCGACGCCGCCATCCACACCAAGGTCGAGGCGGCTTTCGCTCACGATCTGATCCCGATCTTGTGTGTCGGCGAGAACCTGGCTCAGAACGAGGCCGGCCAGACAGCCGAGTTCGTCGGAAGGCAGGTACGCGCGGCCCTGGAGGGTCTGGCGACAGACCTCGTCGACCGGTGCGTCATCGCCTACGAGCCGATCTGGGCGATCGGCACCGGCCGAGCGGCGACCCCGGCCGACGCCAACCGAACCGTGGCCCTGGCGATCCGCGGTGCGTTGGCTGATCTCTTCGGCCAACGGACGGCGGAGACGGTGCGCGTGCTCTACGGCGGCAGCGTCACCGTCGAGAACATCGCCTCCTTCATGGCGATGCCCGACCTCGATGGAGCCCTCGTCGGCGGCGCCAGCCTGAAGGACGACTTCCCCGAACTGGTGCGGCGGGCGGCCGCTGCCAAGCACGTCTAGACGCGGCGACCCGAGCCTGATCGGCCCTGGGACTCGGCGCTAGTCGGCGAGCGCCACCTGGTCGACAATGCCCACGATGACGGCTCGAATGGCGCCGGGGTCCAGGTGGAGAATCTGTCGGGCGCCATTACCCTCATCAATGACCAGCACCGTATCCCCCGGGCCGGCCTGAACGACGTCCACGGCGATATCGTAGTCGTCGGTTTCGTTCCCCTGCAGATCGAGCTGGTTGACCAGCAACAGCTTGCGGCCGTCCAGGTGCGAGATCTTGATGGTCGAGACGACGTTCCCGACGACTTTGCCGATGTACATGCCGGTTATCCGCTCGTCGTCCACGCCGCGGTCGGGCCGCGGCGGCGCAGCTCGGGATCATCGTCGACCTCGTCAACGATGCCCGTGATCGCCAGATCGGCCGGGACAAAGACGACCGGGAGGGCCTGCGCCGCCTCACGGCTGCCGACGACGAAGACCAGCTCGCCCCGGCCCGCCTGAGCTGTGGCGTCGGCGGCGATCTGCGGGTCGCCGCGCGGTTGGCGCCGCTCGTCGAGCAGCTGGACGACCAGGAACTTGACGCCCTCCAGCCCTTCGGCCTTGCGAGTGGCGACGACGGTCCCGATCACACGCGCGAATTTCATCTCGAGTCCGTGACCCGCTGGCGGAAGCGCGTCGAGTCGGAGACGTTGGCCCACATCTCGGCATGCAGCTGCGGGATGACGACCTGCCGCACCAGATGCTCCGGGCGGCGCAGCACGCCGACGCCGATGGCGACCGCCGCTTCGACGTCGGCCACCAGCCCCGAATACAGGACGATACCTTTCCCTCCGAGGCCGTCGCCCAGCCGAATCTCGACCAGGTGGACCTCGGCGCCCTTGACGCCGGCGTCCGCCGCCAGAATGGTCGAGGCGACGCTGGTCGTCTCGATGACGCCCAGCGCGTCGATCGCCTGCGGGCGCCGAAGACCGGTCACCGACTCGACGACCTCCGGGTGGACGACCGGCAGGAAGACGTAATCGATGACCGCCTCGCCCCCCATCTGGCGCCCGGCGGCCAGAGACTCCTCGACGTCCCCGACCTCGCCGCCGAAGAGCACCAGGAACTTGCCGGGCTGAATCGTCCCGACCTTGAGGACGCGGATTTGCGCCTTCTTGACCACGGCGTCGGCGGCCTGCAGCCCGGCGGCGATGCTGCTGTATTCAATCAGGGCCAACGCCGGCTCGATCACTGCGACCTCTCCCCAGGGTTCAGGCGCGAGGCACAGAGCACCCGTGCGTCCACCTCACCCCTTGCCCTCTCTCCGCGGAGAGACGCTCGACAATCGGCGGCACGTGGCGGAGAAGGGGTTGAGGTCCGAGGGGATAGGGGGAGCTTCGCTCCCCCTATCCCCTCCAAGACACCCTCCCCTCCCCCTGCCCCTGACCACCTGCGGGCAATGCATGCCGATGCAGGGGGAGGGGTAAGGGGTGGGGGTAGGAGGAACGTTGTCACGATTCTCTCGCCTACACAATCCGAAACGCATCCTTGAGCGTACAGCGCCGGATCCGGCTGAAGCTCACCGGGTTGGTCAATCCTTCGCCCGTCGGGCTGGCGATGGTGTAGGAGCAGAACCCTTCCCCGCCGTAGCCCAATCCGGCGACCGAGGGCCCGTTCTTGACGAAGATGCTGCAATCCATCACGCGGGCCATGCGGCTGAGGTGGTCCAGGTTCTTCGAGTGCATCACCGCCGTGTGGCGGAAGCCGTGTTCGACTTTCTTGGCCAGGTCGATGCCTTCGTCGGCGTCGCGCACGCGCACCAGGGGGAAGACCGGCATCATCTGCTCCGAGAGCACCAGCGCATGATCGGCCTCGACCTCGGCCAGAATCAGGCGGACCTCGTCCCCAGCTTCGATCCCGATCTCGCGCAGGATCACATTGGCGTTCTTGCCGATGAAGGCCTTGTTCATCGTCCCATGCTGGCCGCGCGGCGGGATCTCGGAGAAGACGACCTTCATCAGGCGCTCGAGCTGAGCGCCGTCGATCTCGAAGGCGCCGTGCCGCCCCATCTGCCTCTTCAGCTCGTCGGCAATGGAGGCGACGGCGAAGAGTTCCTTCTCGTCGGTGCAGGTGATGTTGTTGTCGAAGGAAGCCCCGAAGACGACGTCGCGACCGGCCTGCTCCAGGTCGGCGGTTTCATCGACGACCACCGGCGGATTGCCCGGCCCGGCACAAATCGCCCGCTTGCCGCTCTTCATCGCCTCCCGCACGACACCGATGCCGCCGGTGACCGTCAGCAGGCTCACCTCCTTGTGGCGCATCAGCTCCTGCGCCGTCTCGATCGTCGGATCGGCCAGGCCCACGATCAGATGGGCCGGGCCGCCGGCCTCGACGACGGCGTCGTGCAGAACCTGGACGGTGAGGTTGCTGCAGCGCTTGGCCCCCGGATGCGCGTTGAACACGACGGCGTTCCCGGCCGAGACCATGGCGATGGCGTTGCAGATGACCGTCGCCGTGGGATTGGTGCTGGGGACGATCGCCCCGATCACCCCGTAGGGAGCGTACTCCACCAGCGTCATGCCGCCGTCGCCGGTCCAGGCCGTCGGCGCCAGCATTTCGGTGCCGGCGGTCTTGTTGGCGTTGAGCAGGTTCTTTTGAACCTTGTCTTCGTATCGCCCCATCCCGGTTTCCTGTACCGCCTCCAGCGCCAGTACCTGCGCATGCTCGCGGCCGGCTCGGCGCAGGTGCGAGACCATCTGCTCGCGCAGCCCCAACGGCATCTCCCGGAGCTGCACGAAGGCCTGGCGGGCGGCGGCGACGGCCTGATCGACCGTGGCAAACAGGTTGTCGGCGTGCCGCAGGGAGGGCGTGGTCGGCGGCGCGCTGATCGCTGCCGCCTCGGGCGGCGCCCCGTGACGGACGCGTTCGCCCTGGCGCAGCTCGCTCATCACCTGCGCCACGATGGCGTCGATGCGGGCGTCGTCCAGCGGTTGGGAGCGCGTTTGATCGGGAGCCGACGAGACCCTGGCTGCCATCAGCCCGCCTCCGCCTTGTCGTACTTCATCTCCCCGTCGACCTCGAGCTGGTCGACGATGGCCATGATCACGCCGTCACACGGGCGCTGGTCCGTCACGCGCGTCATGCGAGCGGAGCTGCCGGTGGCATACAGGACGACCTCGCCCAGGCCGGCGCCGACGGCGTCGGCCGCCACGCGGTAGCCGCGCGTCTCGGCGGCGTCGATGTCGAGCTGGCGCAGGACGAGGAACTTGATCCCCTCCAGGCTCGGCTCCTTGCGCGTCGCCACCAGGGTGCCGACGACTTTCCCCAGGAGCATCAGGCTCTCCTTTCATGGCGTGCTCGTTGCCGAGCTCCGCCCGCAGGCCTCCCTGAGCCGTGCTCGTCCGTCGGCCGTGCCGACGGACGAGCACCGTCGAGGGGCGATCAGGACTGACGGCCGAGCGGCAGCGTCCGGTCGACGTTCGTGTGCGGCCGCGGGATGACGTGGATCGCCACGACTTCGCCGACCTTCTCGGCGCCTCGGGCGCCGGCTTCGACGGCGGCCTTGACGGCGGCGACGTCGCCCCGCACGACCGCCGTGACGAATCCGCCGCCGGTCTTCTCGTAGGCCACCAGTTCGACCTTGGCCGCCTTGACCATGGCGTCGGCGGCCTCGACCATGGCGGCGTAGCTCTTGGTCTCGACCATCCCCAGCGCTTCGGTGCTGCCCATACCCTGATCCGACATGACGTCCTCCTGTTGGCCCGCCCCGGCGGCTTTGCGCGGCGGCGGTGCGGCACTTGTGGTTTGTCGTTTCATCGCTTGTTCCCTGCTCGCCGAACTACGCCCGTCGGCCGCTGTCCATCTCGCGGCCGTCGATCGACTCGATGGCGCCGACGGCGGCGCCATAGCCGGCCATGATGTCGCTCTCCTCTCCCCCCAGGTAGACGCGCCCGAAGCTGCCGAAGGCGCGCACCTCGAGGATGTTGATGTGGGCCGCCTTCTCGGCTTCGTTGGCGGCCAGCGCGGCGTAACCGGCGGGTTCAACCTCCAGCACGTAAAGCGTCTGCCCGGCCAGCAGCATGTGGCCGTGGCGCAGGCGGTTGATCATCTGCACCTGGTGGGCGTCGATATGGCGGATGATCTGGCTCGAGACGACCTTCGGCTTGAGCCGATCCGACTCCTGCAGCTCGAGCGCGTCCAGGATCGCCTGCCCGGCGGCGCGCACCTCGGCCTGGTCTTCATGATGGACTTCCAGCAGGCCGAAGAGCCGCTCGACGATCTGCATGCCGGGCCGCACGCGGGTCGACTTGAGGGCAATGTCGGTGATGCGGTTGATCTCGATGCCCGGCGAGATCTCGACCCACAGCGAGGTGTCGTTAGGGAGCGGCAGAAACCCCTGCGCCACCGTGCCCAGGAAGCCGGCGTGCTGCAGCTGCAGGTTGTCCAGGAAGACGTACGTCCGTAGATCGACTGTCATCGTGCCTCCTTGGGCGGCGGGGCTGTCCGTCGTACCCCCACCCCTCCCCCTCCCCCTGGTCCGTCTTGGTTTCTCGCCCGCAAGAGAGAGCCAGGGGGAGGGGAGGGTTTTTCAGGGGAGAAGGGGGAAGCAAGGCTTCCCCCTTCTCCCCTGAAACCTACTTCCCCCCTCTCCGCAGCTCTCCCAGAGCCTCGGCGGTTTCTCGAGGGGGAGAGGGGGGCCAGGGGGGTGAGGTAGAAGAATCCATCTGCTTGAGCAGTCTCGATCAGAACTGGGAGGAGACCCGCAGTTCCCACGCTAGGACCCCGCTTCCTGCATGATCTTGACGCTGGCGCTGGCGCCTAGACGGGAGGCGCCGGCGGCGATCATCTCCTGCGCGTCGGCTAGGGTGCGAATCCCACCGGCCGCCTTGACCCCGATCGTCGGACCGACGACACGCCGCATCAGGGCGACGTCGCCCGCCGTCGCGCCGCCGGGTCCGAACCCGGTGGAGGTCTTGACGTAATCGGCGCCGGCCACCTTGGCCAGCTGGCAGGCGATCACCTTCTCCTCATCGGTCAGCAGCGCGGCTTCGATGATCACCTTGAGCAGCGCGTTCCCGGCGCGGCAGGCCCGGGCGACCGAGGCGATGTCGCGCTCGGCCAGCTCGTAGTCGCGGCTCTTGACGGCCCCGACGTTAACCACCATGTCGATCTCGGCGGCGCCGTCGCGGATCGCCTGCTGCGTTTCGTACACCTTGACTTCGGTCGGGGTGGCGCCCAGCGGGAAACCGATGACGGTGCAAACCACGACCGGGCTGCCCTTGAGCAGCTCGGCGCACAGCCGAACGTAGGACGGGTTGACGCACACCGAGGCGAAGGCGTACTTGCGCGCCTCGAAGCAGAGCTGGGCGATCTGGTCCTGCGTGGCGTCCGGCTTGAGCAGGGTGTGGTCGATCATGTGGCCGAGCTGGCCGTCGGTCGGCGCCGCGCCCAGGGTCGTGCCGATGCGGTCGGCGCCGGCCGAGACCACCGGGCGCAGGTGTTCGGCGAAGTTGTGCGGGGACAGCGCCGGAGCCGGGTTGGACGGCGGCGGGGAGGCCTCTTCCAGCAGGACCAGCACGTTGCGGGTGACCTGCTCGATGATGCGGTCGAGGGTGGCGTCGTCGAGATGTCGCATCGGATGGGTCCGGTCAGCTCCGTCGAAGGTAGCGGCGTTCGATCTCGAGGATCTTGCCTACGCGCCGGGCATGGCGCCCGCCGGCGAAGCGCGTTTCGAGCCAGGCGCGCACGATCTGGCGCGCCAGCGCCGTCCCGATCTGTCCCGCTCCGAGAGTCAGCACGTTGGCGTCGTTGTGTTCGCGGCTGTTGACCGCCGTCGCCAGGTCGTAACACAGGGCCGCCCGGACGCCGGGGACCTTGTTGGCAGCCATGCTCGATCCGATCCCGGCGCCGTCGATCAGGATGCCGCGCTCCGCGCGCTGGCCGGCAACCAGCTCGCCCACCGCCAGCGCGAAGTCCGCATAGTCGACGGGCTCGGTGCCGGAGGCGCCGACGTCGACGACGGCGTAGCCCAGCTCCGTAAGGTAGGCCTTGAGGTCCTCCTTCAGCGCGAACCCGGCATGATCCGAACCCAGAGCGATCGGCCCGCGGCCCTTTCGACTTCGCTCGCTGACGCTCGCTTCGCGCGGGGCAGGCTCACGACTTGGCCGGCTGGCGCTCCCTTCCTCCAAGCCGGACGAAGACAGCGGTGCCGGACGGGTGAGGCGAATCTGGCGCTCGGTCAGGGTCTGTCGCGCCAGGGGAGTGAACAGAGCATTGGCCGGGGCAGTGAATCCTCCCCGGAAGGGGAGATCCCGAACGTCGTCCTCCGTCACGATAGTGCGTCGCGCCGCGCCGCCTTCCGTCTTTCTTCCAAGCGTGCGATAGACGACGGCCCGCACTTTCTCGCGCACGCGACGTTCCGTGAGTTTCGTGTCCGGCGCCATCAGTTGTGCCCGATCTGCAGGGGAATGGCATCGTCCTGGCGGACCTGGCGATCAAGCTCGACGACAAAGCGCGAAAGAAAGACGCCGCTGAAGTACTCCATCGGCCGTCCATCCTCCAGGAAACTGACACTCTCCAGGCGGAGCAGCGGGGCGCCGCGCTCGACCTCGAGCAATCGCCCTTCCTCCTCGTTGGCCAGAACGGCCTCGATTTCCCTCCGGCCGGCGGCGATTCGCAGCCCGTACTCCTGTTCGAGGAAGGCGTACAGGGACTGATGGCGCAGATCTGCCTGGATCAGGGTCGGGCACAGGCCATACGGGAGATACGAGCTGACCAGAACGACCGGGTGCCCGCCGACGGATCGCACACGCGAAATCTTCACGACCGGCGTCAGGGCGTCGGTCTTCAGGCGGGCGCCGACTTTCTCGCCCGCCGGCAGGAGGACTTGCTCCAGGACGCGGGTCTCGGTGGCCAGGCCCATCTGCTCCATGTCCTGGTAGAAGCCGACGAGGGAATGCACCAGACTTCGGCTGACGACCTTCGGCTCCGACACAAACGTACCAAGCCCCTTCTTCCGGACGATGGCGCCCTCCATCGCTAGTTCTTGCAGCGCCTGCCGGATCACAGGCCTGCTCACACCGTATTCCTTGCACAGTTCCGGTTCCCCCGGGATCCTCTCGCCCGGGCGCCATTCCACCCCTGCCAGACGTGACTCCAGCCCGCGGCGGACCTGGGCGTAAAGCGGCAGCGGACTACTCCGGTCAATCTCATGTCGAGCCTTCCGCAGGGACCTGGCCATCTCGCCTCGCCGATGGGTGCGCTTATTGAGCACCACACGGTCATAAGCCTGTCCTTACAAGCCAGTCACATTGTAGTTATAAGCCTTTCACATGTCAACCCCCGATCAGGGTACCCATGCGCCTTCCCAGGAGCGGCTAGGGCGACCAAATGGCGCCACCTCTTGGTCTCTATGCGCAGTAGGTCCCCCCGCAGCCCCCTGCCACGGAGACATGGGGTGATACAATCCCCGCCCTCCACAGGCTCCAATGAGTGGAATGTTGACCAACGCCCTTGTCTTCACCACGATCGCCGTAGGGATCGTCGCCCTTTCCGCGTGGTGGCTCTACCTCTCGCCCGTGAAGTCGACCGTTCGGTCCTGGCGCATTTCCCCCGCCCTGGGCATCTCCATGGCCTCGGCCCTGGGTGTGTCGGCCGCGCTGATGGTCGGCGGGGCTTTGTGGGATGCCAGCATGCACCTGTTGACGGGACTCGTCCCAGGCGGGCAGGATTTTCTTTGGCCGCCTCACCTGCTCATCTACAGCGGCTTCCTGCTCGCTTTCGCCGTCGGTGCGGCGGGGCTCGTGGTGCTGGTCTCATCTGCTCGAGGGGCCGGCGCCCGGGATCCGCGTCCCTGGGCGCGGGCCCATCCGATGATCGGCGCCGTCGTCCTTGCCTCCGGTTACACGTTGCTGGCGATCCCAGGCGATGGCCTGTGGCATCAACTGGTGGGGCCCGATCTGACCGCGTGGAGCCCGCCTCACCTGGCAATCGCGGCGGCGACGACGGCGGTCGTCCTGTGTGGTGTAGGCTTGCTCCTGCAGGCCGGGCATGGGCGCCGGCCTTCCGCGTGGCTCGCCTTGGGCCTCTACGCCCTGCTCGGGCTCGCCCTCAACACGCTGTACACCGTGGGGGTCCTGGAGTGGGAGCTTCCAAGCGGCCTGGCGCGCATAATCGCCGAGCGCCCGGGTTGGGCTTATCCCGTCGTGGCCGGCAGCGTGGCTTTCTTCGTGTTCAGCCTGGCGCGATTCTCGACCGGCCACCGAATGGCGGCGACGGCAACGGCGTCTTCGTTCCTGGCGTTCCGGTTTCTGGTGTCCACCCTGCTGACTTCATCGGGGAATGTGGCCCCTGTGACCCCGTTGTGGTGCCTTCCCACCGCCCTGGTCATCGACTTGGTCCCCTGGCGCCGCCTCAGAGGCCGCGCCGCCCGAGATGCCGCCCTGGCCGCCGCATACAGCCTGGCGCTGACGCTGGCAGCGACGATCGAACTGATGGGCCCGACCGGCCGCCACTCCTTCACCCCTGGCGACGCCTTGTTGACAACCGCCATCCTGTGGAGCGTCTGCTTCGGCCTGACCGTCGTGGCTCGGCGAACAGGATCATTCTTGGGAGGCGAGCAAGGTACCCCGGCCTCCACGGCCGCTCTCCCGGCTGGAATGCGTCCTTGACCGCTGGGCCGGGCCGCCGCCGGAAGGACTTGCGTGCCCGCTGCCGCCCCGCCGAAACCGTGTAGACTGGTGCCACTCCGGCCGGCCTGGGGACGAATCGGGAAGGACGATCATGAACGAGCTGATCCTGATCGTCGATGATGAAGTCAATACCCTGAAGCTGCTCGGGATGGCCCTGGAGCGGGAGGGCTACCGCATCGCCGCCGCCCAGGATGCGAACCAGGCGCTGGCTCGCATCGATGCACAAGTCCCCGATCTGTTGATTCTCGACGTCATGATGCCCGGCGTAAGCGGCCTGGAGCTCGTCCAACGGTTGCGCGCCCGGCGCGACACCGCCACCCTGCCCGTCATCTTGCTCAGCGCCAAGGGAGAAGTGGCCGACCGGGTGGCCGGATTGCAGGCCGGCGCCGATGAATACCTGGTCAAACCGATCGACACTTCCGAACTGATGGCCCGCGTCGCCAGCCTGGTGGAGCGGACGCGCCGTCTGCGCGCCGACGGCGGCGGCCGACCGACGAAAGTCATCAGCTTCATCGGCGCCAAAGGCGGCACCGGCACGACCAACGTCGCCCTCAACGTCGGCGTCGCCTTCGCCTCACCTGAAACGGAAGCGGTCGCCGTCGAATTGCGAGGTCACGCCGGGACGTTTCCCACGCTGCTGGGGATGAAAGCCGTCAAGGGGCTGGACGGCCTGGTGGAGATGGATCCGCGGGCCATCACGGCCGACGAGGTCGGTCGCCGGCTGGTTCGGCACACCACCGGATTGCAGGTCCTGTGTGCGCCGGACCGCATCGGAGGCGGGCGACTGGGTATGCCCCAGGCGGAGGCGATCCTCCTGAGTCTTGTGGGCAAGGCCGACTACCTCGTGGTCGACCTTCCTTCGGCGCCGACGCCGTCCGTCCACGCGGCCATTCCGCGCAGCCAGGCCGTCGTGCTGATGGTCGAGCCGACGCGCGACTGCGTCGATCGCGCCTCGGCCATGGCCTCTTTTCTCCAGGGCCTGGCCGTCGGCGGCGCGGTGCTGCAATCGGTCGTCGTCACCCGCTCGCCGATCGCCTCCCCCGTCTCCATGAGCGAGATCGAAGAGCGCGTGGCCTGGCCGGTGGCCGGCGCCATCCCCCCGGCGCCAGACGCCTTCGCCCGCGCCGCCATGCTCGGTCGGCCGATTCTACAAATCGAGCCGGATGGATCGGCTTCCCAGGCAATCCGACAGCTGGCGGGGATCCTGCACTAGCAGGTTGAAGAGGGACCGGCACAAGCCGATCACCGATCTTTCGGAGTATGCGGGGGGAGGGACCGGAGTCGTTTTCCGACAGGCTCCGGCTCAGCGCAGCTGGGACTTGCCCCGAGCGCCTTCCCACCACTTCAGCACCCGCAGCGCGCACAGGGTATTCCAGCGGCTCGGCCTCCCCACCAATTCCATTTCGAAGAACAGTCTTCCCGAGCCGATGCTGTGCTGCGGCCAGCGCCCAGCTTTGTTTCGCTTCTTGGTGAGGAGGTTGATCGCATCTCCGAGGCGCCGATCCCTCGGGGCCCTGGCTGCCTGGAAGTGATCCAGCGCACGAAGGAAATCATAGCGCCACGTGGGTTGCGACGGAGTCCTGGTGAAATGAGCGCTGACGATACGGCCTGTCCGATGGGATCGATAGAGTTGGTGCCTCAGAAGGAACGGGCGGCCGCTGGCAAGGGCTCGAGGGACGGGGAGCTTGTTCTCGGGTCGGAAAGCACGGTACTCCCGCAGCCCCTCCAAGACCAACAGCGTGGTGTTGAACGAGGCATGGCTGGCGCATCTGGGTATTGGCAGTTCCAGCCGTGGTCGTCCATTTGTTGGCCGAGGAGATGCTCGGCGATCAGGTCGACGCGCTCGTCCTCGGTCTGGAAATACGAGAACAAGGCCAGCGCCATCCCTGTGATACAGGTTTCACCGCGACCTCTCACCGGGCGCCGCGGCTGCCCCCTCGTTCGCCTCCGTCGCACCCCCTCTCCGGAGAAATCCACGCCGTGGTCGGGCCGAAAGCCCTCGTCGAGGAGCACCCGGCATGCCTTGCGCGCCTGCGAGTTGCCGGGAGGCAATCCGAGGAAACGCAGCGTCCAGAGCGTGCAGTGAGTCGAGATTCACTTGGGCGAGTACAACCCGTTTCCCCAGATTCCCTCCTTGTCCCGGTATGAAAGGTAGCGTGCACCCCACCCTTCGGAGGCGATCTTGGCGCGCTCCGTCTCGTAAACGGCAGGGTTCTCGGCCAACAGATCGCGTTGCACCTGCCAGCGGATGGCAGGATCTCCTACGATCAGCCAGTCCAGCGTCGTTGAGTCAACGGCAGGCATGATTCGACCGAAGCTTTGGAAGATCAAGAACCGCCGGCGGGAACGAGGGTTCTTTCCAGGACGCCTACCTGTCGGCGCGTGGTCGATGCGTCTCGGAGAAGTACGCCTTCATCGGGGTGAAGTAGTGTTCCTTCCACCCTTCCTCGTACTGCGGGCCTTGCCCGTCCGGGATCTCGCTATGCACCAGCGTCAGCCGGGTGGCGGAGCCGTCGGGCTCCAGGCGGACCTCGAGATGGGAATCGGGCGACCCTTCCGGAAACTCGGTGGTACGCCAGGATTGAACGATTCGGCGTGGTGGATCGAGTTCCAACGTCCGGCCGGTAATGTACCCGTCCCAAATGTCGTACGCCCCTCCGACGCCGGGAGCGATGGCGGCGGCACCACCGACGAAGGCGGCATGCTCGACCGGATCGAGCCAGCCGCGGTAGACCGCCTCCACTTTCGCCGGCAGCGTCGTGCTGATCTCGAATCGATCCGACATTCGACTCCTCCTGGGGACCCGGCCAGGTCCGGTTAGCCCAGCCAGCCGCGCAGCGCGTAGTAGACGAGCGCCAGGACCTCTCGGATGGCGGTCTCGCTCTCCGCCAAGGCCTCCGCCGAAGGCAGGAACGCCGCCGGTCCGCTGGAATCCGCCGACGGCCCATGGACGGCGGCCGACGCGATCGGCTCCATGCCTTCGCCGACGAAGGCTCCCAGGGCCCGTCGCATGTGAGGCAGCGAGGTCACCAGCACGAAGGCCTCGACGCCTTCCTGCTGCAGCAGCTCTCCGACGCGGACCGCCTGTTCGTGGGTGTCCGGCGAGGCGGTCTCCAGCCAGATCTTGTCATCCGGTACGCCGCGCGCCATCAGATCGGCTTTCATGGCCTCGCTTTCCGGGGCGCCGTCGGCTCCGGGCCCGGCCGGACCGCCCGAGAGGACAAGGACCGGCTCTCCCATCATGTGGTAGAGACGTTCGGCCTCCAGCAGGCGATAGGCCGTGGCCGTGCTGGGGACGTCGATGGTCCCATCCAGACCATGAAGCGTGACCCCGCCTCCGGTGAGCACGACCACGTGCCGCGCTTCGCCGGCCTCCGCGGCAGACGCCAGGGGCGCGTAGCCCGCCCCCAGCCAGGTCTCCAGCGTCCGCGGGACGACCGGCAGGCTCAAGAGCCAGTAGAGCAGGGCCAACCCTGCAAGCCAGGCCACGGCCGCAGGGCGGCGGCCTCTCCCTGTGAGCAGGAAGGCCAGGCCAATCGTCACCCCCACCAGGAGAAACAGCATCGACCCCGGCAGGAGGGCCTTCACCAGCGCCGAGGCGATTTCGATCAGGACATTGGCGACAGGCATCAGGGTTCCTTCAATCGGACGGAGGGCCTACCAGGCGACCCAGTGCATCGGCCGGACTCGGATCAGGCGCGAGTATTCGGCCTCGGAGCGGATCGACCAATCATACTTGCGTTGGAACGCGGCCACCACGCCTTCCGGCCACGGCCGGCGGACGGCCGTGCCCTGCCCTTCGCAGATCAGGGGATTGGCCCCGTCCTCCAGCGCCACCACCAGACGATCGTTCCGCTCCAGGTTCTTGGCCTTGACGCTTCCCGGCGCGGTGCAGATGTAGAAGAAGGCCTCATGCCACACGAACCAGACCGGGACGAGGTGGGGCGATCCGTCCGGACGAGTCGTGGCGATCCACAGATTCTGCGCCTGGGAAAGACGCCGGGCGGCGCCTTCCGGGGGCTCGGCGACCTGGAGCTGCGGCGAGCCGGTCAACGGCCGTCTCCCGGAGCAGCCGGTGATTCAGGCATGGACCCCGATGGCCCCGTGATAGAGGGCGATGATCTGCTCGGCCATCAACGGCCAGGCGTACCGCTTGGCATATTCCGATGCCTGCTGCCCGAGACGTTCCCGCAGGAGTTCATCGCCCAGCAACTGCCGCAACCGCTCGGCCAGCGCCTCCGGATCGGCGGTGGGAACGTGGAAACCGGTCTCGCCGTCGCGAACGAGGAACGCCAGCCCGCCGGTCTCCGAGGCGACCACCGGGGTACCGCAGGCCATCGCCTCCAGGGCGACCAACCCGAACGACTCGTAATGCGACGGGACGACGACGACCTCGGCCGCCGAGTAGTAGTACGGCAGCGTGTCCTGGGCCCGGCGGCCGAGGAAGGTGACCATGTCTTCGATATGCAAGCCGCTGCGCAGCTCCTGCAAGCGGCTCATCTCATCGGTTTCGCTCAGGCCTTCGTCGCCCGCCTCGCCGCCGATGACGGCCAGGCAGAGCTGCCGGCCGAGGTCGGCGTCATGGGCTCGCAGGATGGCGATCGCTTGCAGCAAGCTGTCGATCCCTTTGAGCGGCTCGACCCGGCCGACGAAAAGCAGCATGCGCTTCTCCGGCGGCACGCCGGCGAATTCACGCGCCTCGTCGGCCGGTATGGGATAGAAGTGGCCGGTGTCGACCCCCGGCGGGATGACGGCCACACGCCGTGTGTCGACGTGATACAGCCACTGGAACTGCGCCAGCTCGGCCTGGGTGGCGGCCACGATCCGATCGGCCTGGCGCAGCAGCCGGCCTTCCGCCTCGAGCCGTATCGTCGAGCCCGGCTCCTCGTCGTCGCGCGCCACCCGGTTCTTCATCGCCGCCAGGGTATGGAACATGTGGATCACCGGCAGACCCCAGCGCGCCCGCAGCTCGAGCGCCGCCAGCCCGGAGAGCCAGTAGTGGCTGTGCAGAATGTCGTAGCGGATGTTCTTGGTCGAGGCGAAGTCGACGATGGTCTCGATGAAGGTCGGCAGATAGTCGACCAGCCGGTCCTTGGCCATCGGCGTCTCCGGCCCGGCCGGGACGTGCACGATCCGGTTGCCGTAGCCGAGATCGTGCAGCACATGGGGCACGTGCTCGTCCTGCGACCGGGTGAAGACGTCGACCCCCACGCCGCGCCGTCCCAGCTCGCGCGTCAGGTCGCGGACATAGACGTTCATCCCGCCGGTGTCCTTGCCCCCCAGCGTCGCCAGCGGGCAGGTGTGGTAGGAGATCATGGCGATGCGCACGAGGCGATTATCGCCCGCGCATCTCAAGTTGCCAAGCCCCGCCTTCGCCCTACCCACCTTTCCCCCTCTCCCATGAGACAGCATCACCTCTCGCTGCGCTTTGGGGGAGGGGTGAAGCCGTTTCCCATCGCCATGCGCCTTCTCCATGACCCGGTTGGTATAATCCCCTCCGCCGCCACCATAGCTCAGCTGGCAGAGCAGGCGTTTCGTAAACGTCAGGTCGTGGGTTCGAGTCCCACTGGTGGCTCCATGACTTTCGATCGATGTGGGCGCACCCGGCGCGGGTGCGCCCGGCGTATCCGATGAGCCTTCACCCCAGCGCCCAACGAGTCCAGGACGAGCTCCACCGACGCGGCGCGGCGGCCGAGGTGCGCCAGCTCGACCGCACCACCCGCTCCGCCGCCGACGCGGCCGAGGCCGTCGGGTGCCAGGTCGGACAGATCGCCAAGTCGCTGGTCTTCCGCGCGGCGACGTCCGGGGCGCCGATCCTGGTCATCACCAGCGGCGCCAACCGTGTCGACGAGACGGCGCTGCAAGAGCGCATTGGGGAGGCCATCGGCCGCGCCGATGCCGAGTTCGTCCGTCAGGCGACGGGCTTCGCCATCGGCGGCGTGCCGCCCCTGGGGCACCCCCGCCGTCTGACGACCTTCTTCGACGAGGACTTGCTGCAGCATCCGACGATCTGGGCGGCCGCCGGTACGCCCAATGCGCTTTTCGAGATCGATCCTGCCGAGCTGCAGCGTCTTTGCGGCGCCGCCGCCGTCCGCGTGAAGAAGTAGGCAGCCTTCGAAGCGCCGGACCCGATCCCAGGGATCCGGTCCGGGTCCTTCGACCTTACGCCATGTGTCCTGCCTCCAGGAAGCCCACGGTTCATCGCCTCGATCCCACCCGCCGCGACGATTTCTCGCGCCTGCACTCCGAGGCCAACGGCTGCGGCGTGTGCCAGTGCGTCGCCTGGTGGACACCCAGTTGGGACGGCTGGGGCGAGCGCACCGCCGAGCAGAACAGGGCGTTGCGGCAATCGCTCTTCGAAGACGGTCAGGACGACGGCTACCTCCTCTACCTCGAGAGTGAGCCGATCGGGTGGGTGCAGGTTGGACCGCGCGATCGATTGACCAAGCTCGTCGCTGAATACCGGCTACCCTCGGCGGAGCACGTCTGGGCCGCCACGTGCTTCTTGCTGGCCCCGCACGCCCGCGGCCGCGGCTGGGCCCGCCTGCTGCTTCAGGAGGTCGTGCGCGACCTGCCGGGCCGCGGCGCACGCGTCCTGGAGGCCTACCCCCGTCGGGGTCTGGGGTTGGACGCCGGAGCCGTGTGGACCGGGCCGGAGGCGCTATTTGTGGATCTCGGATTTACCCTGGTGCAGGAACACCCGCGCCGGCCGCGCTACCGGCTGAGCCTGGAGACGGCCAACCCATGACCCGCCACGTATAATCGGCGCATGACTTCGCGCGTGACGCCGATCATCATCGGAATCGCCGGCGGGACCGGTTCCGGGAAGACGACGGTCGCCAACGTCATCCTGGAGCGCGTCGGCGCGGGGCGTATCGCCCTGTTGGCCCACGACGCCTACTACCGCGACTTGAGGGATCTGCCGCGCGGCCAGCGCGAGATGATCAACTTCGACCACCCCGACTCGCTCGAAACCGAGCTGCTGGTCCGTCATTTGGAAGCGCTGCGCCGGGGAGAAGCGATCGAGGTGCCGATCTACGATTTCACCACCCACGCCCGCACCAACCTGACGCGCCGCGTCGAAGCGCAGTTGGTGATCCTGGTCGAAGGCATCCTGGTGTTCGCCGAGCGGGATCTGCGCCAGCTGTTCGACGTCAAGATCTTCGTCGACACCGACCCCGACGTGCGCTTCATCCGCCGGCTGCAGCGCGACCTCGAGGAGCGCGGGCGGACGGTCGCCTCCGTCATCCAGCAGTACCAGATGACGGTGCGGCCGATGCACCTGGAGTTCGTCGAACCGTCCAAGCGCTACGCCGACGTGATCATCCCGGAAGGCGGGCTGAACACCGTCGCCATGGACATGGTGGTCGCCCGGATTCGAACCCTGCTGACCGATCGTTAGGAGATGACGATGCCCCGTCCCCCGTACAGCGCTCCACCCCCGATGGCCCTCGATCTGACGAAACACTACCAGGCGCGCCTGCACACCGACGCCGGCGACATGCTGATCGACCTGTACGCCGATCGGGCGCCGCGCACGGTCAACAACTTCGTCTTCCTGGCGCGGCAGGGCTTCTATAATGACGTGACCTTCCACCGCGTCATCGCCAACTTCATGGCGCAGGGCGGCGATCCGACCGGCACCGGCAGCGGCGGTCCCGGCTATGCCTTCGCCGATGAATTCCATCCGTCGCTGCGCCACGACGGCCCGGGGATCTTGTCGATGGCCAACGCCGGCCCGAACACCAACGGTTCGCAGTTCTTTCTGACCCACGTCGCCACGCCGTGGCTCGACGACAAGCACACCGTGTTCGGAGGCGTCGTCGAAGGCCTGGATGTCTTGCTGGCGATCCCGCCGCGCGATCCGAACGCCCGCGGCGCCCCGGCGGTACACATCCAGTCGATCGAGATCCTCGAGGCGTGACGGCACCCTCCGCCGCCCGTCGCACCGGGCTGACGCTCGCCCGCGTCGGCGCCCTGGCGGCCTGCGTCGGGATCAGCGTCTACATCTACTCGATCCGCGACCAGACGCAGGTGCTGGCGTCCTACGGGCTGCCGGGGATCTTTCTGCTGTCCCTGCTGTCCAACGCCACCGTCATCCTCCCGGCCCCCGGCTGGGCGCTGACTTTCGCCATGGGCGGCGTCATGCCCCCGGCCGCCGTCGCCCTGGCCGCCGGCGCCGGCGCGGCGCTGGGCGAGCTGACAGGTTACCTGGCCGGCTTCACCGGGCAGGCGATCGTGCCCCATACGCCGACGTACGTGGCGCTCGAGCGCTGGACGGCTCGCAACGGCGGTTTCGCCATCCTGGCGCTGGCGCTGATCCCCAATCCGTTCTTCGACATCGCCGGGGCGACGGCCGGCATGCTCCGCATGCCGGTGGGGACGTTTCTCTTGTGGACCTGGATCGGGAAGACGATCAAGATGCTGGCGATCGCCTATGCCGGGTCGGCCTCGGTCGATTGGCTGCAAGCGTACTTTGGGTGGGCAGGCTGAAATGCGCAAGGTCCGGCTTCGCGGTCCGAACCATCGCCGTGCCACGGGACGTGGGTCGCGCCAGGTGGGATGCTTGCGGGCGAAGCGATGCCTTGCCCCTACACTATCTTCCTCGTCATTGCGAGCCGCCCCATGGGCGGCGTGGCAATCCCATCGGCTTGAGAGAGGCGCGGCTGTCGCTGCGCGCCCGCGAATCCGAACGACCGCCCCGGCGGGGGATTGGGCGGGCGAAGCGGTGCCTTGCCCCCTACACCATCTTCCTAGTCATTGCGAGCCGCCCCAAGAGCGGCGTGGCAATCTCATCGGCTTGAAAGAGGCGCGGCTGACGCTGCGCGCCTGCGAATGCGAACGACCGCCCGGGCGCGGGATTGGGCGGGCGAAGCGGTGCTTCGCTCCTACACCATCTTCCTCGTCACTGCGAGCCGCCCCATGGGCGGCGTGGCAATCTCATCGGCCTGAAAGAGGCGCGCGAAGAATCTCTGCACCGTCAAGAACGACCGGCGCCGAATTCACCCCGCCGAACGGTCACTCGATCAAGCTCGGCCAGGTTCACCTCCACCCCCAGTCCCGGCCCGGTCGGCACGTCGATGGTGCTGTCCGGGTTCAGTGTGAAGGTCGGTTCGGCGAGGTCTCGAGCGTAGTAGCGCGCCGAGGCCGAGATGTCGCCGGGCAGGGTGAAACCCGGCAGCGAGGCCAGCGCCAAGTTGGCGGCGCGTCCGATCCCGGTCTCCAGCATGCCCCCGCACCACACCGGGATCCCGCGCGCGCGGCACAAGTCATGGATCGCCACGGCTTCCACCAGCCCGCCCACGCGCGCCGGCTTGATGTTGATCACCCGGCACGCGCCGATGTCGAGCGCCTGGCGGGCGTGCCGCACCGACAGGATCGACTCGTCGAGACACACGGCCGTCCGCAATTCGGCCTGCAGTCGGGCGTGGTCGATCAGATCGTCCTCGGCCAGGGGCTGTTCGATGAGCAGTAGATCAAAGTCGTCGAGCGCCTTCAGGGTCTCCGTCTCGGCCAGCGTGTAAGCCGAGTTGGCATCCACCTGGAGGGCGACCGCGGGAAACGCCCTTCGCACGGCCCGCACTTCTCCCACATCACGCCCCGGCTTGATCTTGACCTTGATCCGGCGATAGCCCTGGTCCAGGTATTCCCCGGCGGCGCGCACCAGCGACGCCGCATCGGACTGGATCCCGATCGACACGCCGACGGGTACCCGCTCCGCCTCGCCGCCGAGCAGCGAACGCAAGGATCGCCCCTCGGCCTTCCCCAACAGGTCCCACAGCCCCAGTTCCAGGCCGGCGCGCGCTTGCGGATGGCCTTTGTAGCGCTCGATCCGATGGCGAACCTGGTCGACCCCGTCGATCCGCTGCCCGACGACAGCCGGAAGAAAGAATGCCTCCAGCGCGTGCCACGCCGTGCCGACGGTTTCGTAGGAGTATCCCGGGAAAGCGCCAGCGACGCATTCGCCCCACCCTTCCAGGCCGTCGGCCCACAGGCGCAGCACCAGGGCCTCGCGGTCGTCCTCGACTCCGAAGGACGTCTCGAACGGCGACAGCAGTCGCATCCGGATGTGGCGCATCTCGACGCGCTCGATCAAAACCGTCATCCGAAGGTCGTCTCCCCTTGCAGCAGGATGTAGTAGGCCCGCGGCCAGGTCTCGCCTCGCAGGTACACGAAATCGGTCACCAGGTAGCCTTGGCGAAAGGCCTCTTCGAACAGAGGCCGGCTGTGGTCGCGCCAGGCGCGCGCCAGGCCGAGATCGGCCGCCCGCAGGGCCTGGAAGTCCGGGGGGATCTCGGCCAGGAGCAGATTCCCCTGCAGCGCCTCGATGGCCGAGGGCGGCTCCGGCCAGCCATCGGCGCGCAGCGCCGCCGGATTGACCTTCTGAGCGCCTCCCTCCAGGAAGTGCACCAGATCGAGCGGCGGCCGGCGCCCTTCCAGCCGCGCCTCGACCCGGTGCGACGTAACCCACCATTCGACGTCGAACCGATCCGACGCCAGCCCGGCATTCAACCCGTCGCGCATGTTTCCGTACGCGTCGCGCCGGTAGGTACGGCAGACGGCTCCCAGCCGCCGGATGTTGAGGTGGGCGTTGAGGCTGAGCAGCGGGTCGTAGGTCCAGGTGGCCAGGCGGACCCCCTGCCGAACGATCGCCCGACGCTGCGCCAGCTTCAGCTCGAAGCCGATACCGCGGTTGCGGGCTGCCGGATGCACCGCCAGCATGTGAGAGCAATGTTTCAGGCGCGCCATCGCCACCCGCTCGGGGTCGGCATCGTCCACACCCAGGAAACCGAAGACCATCCCGACCAGGCGATCGCCTTCGAACGCCCCCAGGATCACCCCGCCGCCCTGGGCCACCGCCAGCAGCATGTGCACCGGGACGACTTCGGTTTCGTTCCCGCTCCAGACGGCGCGCTGGAGCTCCTCGATCGAGGCCATGTCCTCCGGCGTCGTCATAGGCCGGATTCGCAGCGGCGCGTCATCCATCGATCCCATCCTGACGGGCGTGGCGGCGCAGCCACTCCCGGCGCCAGTTTCGCCGGCGCAGGTACCCCAGGTTATCTTGCATGCGCGACGGCTGCAGCCCGAAAGCCCGCGGCAGCGTGTCGAGCGCGGCGGTGCGGCCGGCGGCAAGATAGTCGATCCAGAATGGAGTGAAGGGAGGCCGCGGCAGCAGCGCCTCGCCCGCGCGCACGAGGGCGCGCACAGCCCAGGGCCGGGCTTCGACCAGCACGCGCCGGATGCGCGCCGCCGACATCACCATCCCGACGACGTCTCGTAGGGTCAGAATCTCCGGCCCGCCGACCTCGTACGTCCGGCCGACCAGACCGTCCTCGTCCAGGGCCCAGGCCAGCGCCGTCGCCAGGTCTTCGATCCACAAGGGCTGCAAGGGCGTCGTCCCCCCCGACGGCAGGAAGAAGAAGCCGGGTGCGAGCGCCAGAGTCGTCGCCAGCGAAGTCGTGAAGTGGTCCTCCGGACCGTAGGCCACGGCCGAGCGGACGATGGTGTAGGGAACGACCCCGCGGCGGATGGCGTCTTCGGCGAGGGCCTTGGCCTGCAGCACCGGGTAGGCCGAGGCGCGGTCCGCTCCCAGGTGACTGAGAAACAGAACACGCCGCACGCCGCCTTGGCTGGCGGCCTCGACCAGCGTCCGCGTCGCCTCGGCGTCGGAAAGGGCGAGGTCGGCGCGGCTCCCCTGCCCTTCGCCCCCCGCCAGGTGCAGGATCGCCTCGACCCCCAGCAGGTCGGCGCGGAGACCGCGCTCGTCCATCAGACTGGAGAGGCCGACTTCGACGGAGACGCCGGTAGGAAGACGTGGCGAAGCCGGCGAGGGGCGAAGCAGGATTCGCACCTGGTGTCCGGCCTGCGTCAGTTTGGGAAGAACGGCGCGTCCGACGAAGCCGGTGGCGCCGGTGACCAGCACGCGCACGGTCGTGCCGCCTCCCGACGGCCCTGGTACACCAGGCATCTCGCTGCGGGGTTCGGGCATTCTAGCACAGCGCCATGCTCGGCCGCACCGCCTCTGCGAGCCGGGTGTTATACTCGTACCTTCCGCAGAAGCAGGCTACCTGTCGGGAACCGGAGGAAGTCGTGTCGAGGACGCGCGTCGTCGTCACGGGCCTGGGCTGTATCAGCCCGCTCGGCAATACCGTCGCGACGAGTTGGGAATCGGCGATCGCCGGACGTTCGGGGGTCGGCCCGATCACGCAATTCGACGCCCGTGAGCTCAAGACGCGGTTCGCCGCCGAGGTGAAGGGCTTCGATCCGCAGGAAGCGCTCGGGCGGCGGGAAGCCCGCCGGATGGACCGCTACGCCCAACTGGCGGCGGTGGCCGTTCTGGAAGCGGTCGGGAACGCCGGATTGGCCATCGACGACGGCAACCGTGATCGAGTCGGCGTGATCCTCGGCACCGGCATCGGCGGCGCCGGCACGCTGGTGAACGAGACCCGCAAGTTCGTCGAGCGCGGACCGCGTTGGGTCAGCCCGCACCTGGTGCCGATGATGCTGCCGGACGCCGCCCCCGGCCAGATCGCCATTTTGCTCGGGGCCCGCGGGCCCAATATGAGCGTCGTCACCGCCTGCGCCTCGGGGACGAACGCCATCGGCGAGGCAGCCGAGATGATCCGCCGCGGCGCCGCCGACGTGATCCTGGCCGGCGGTTCGGAGGCGGGCATCGTCGATGTGGCCGTGGCCGGGTTTAGCATCATGGACGCGCTGTCGGCGCGCAACGACGACCCCCCGGGCGCCTCGCGCCCCTTCGATCTCAACCGGGACGGTTTCGTCGTCGGCGAAGGCTCGGCCTTCCTGGTCCTCGAATCGGAGGCTTTCGCCCGCGCTCGCGGCGCCCTTCTTCTGGCCGAGGTCGTCGGCTACGGTACGACCAATGACGCCTATCACATCTCGGCCCCGGCGGAGAACGGTGCCGGCGCGGCGGCCTGCATGAAGCTGGCGCTGGCAGACGCCGGACTGGCCCCGTCCGAGATCGACTACATCAACGCCCATGGTACAAGCACAAGGCTCAACGACATGAGCGAGACCACCGCCATCAAAGACGTCTTCGGGGAGACGGCCTACAACATCCCCATCTCTTCGACGAAATCGATGACGGGCCACCTGCTCGGCGCCGCTGGCACCCTGGAAGCTATGTTCTGCATCCAGGCGCTCCAGACGGGCGTCCTGCCACCGACGATCAACTACGAGACCCCCGACCCGGTGTGCGACCTGGACTATGTCCCCAACCAACCGCGGCAGGTCGCTATCGACTACGCCCTCTCCAATTCCTTCGGGTTCGGCGGGCATAACGCCTGCCTGATTCTCGGGCGTCCCGCCGCCCAGCCGAGCGCTTGATGTCCCCCTTCGCCCACGTCACCGGCTGGGGGATGGCCGTCCCCGAGAAGGTCCTGACCAACGATGATCTGGCCCGCATGGTGGACACCAACGACGAATGGATCGTCGCCATGACCGGCATCCATCGCCGGCATGTGGCCGAGAAGGGTGAGACAACGGCCAGCCTGGCGACCAAGGCCGCCGTCCAGGCGTTGGCGATGACCGAGCTCGAGCCGGCCGACATCGACTTGGTGATCGTGGCGACGTCGACTCCCGAGCACCTCTTCCCGGCGACCGCCTGCCTGGTACAGGACGCCCTGGGCGCCGGCCGCGCCGGTGCCTTCGACCTGTCCGCCGCCTGCTCCGGCTTCATCTTCGCCCTGAACATGGCCGCCCAGTCGATTCGCACGGGCGCCATCCGCAATGCCCTGGTGATCGGGTCCGAAACCCTGTCGCGCATGATCAACTGGGAAGACAGGTCGACCTGCATCCTGTTCGGCGACGGCGCCGGGGCTTTCATCCTTCAGGCCAGCGAACGGCCGGGGGGCGTATTGGGCTGCGTCATGCGCTCCGACGGCTCGGGCGGCGAGCTGCTGAGCATTCCCGCCGGAGGCAGCCGTTATCCCGTCACGGCCGAGACGCTGGCGCGCAAGATGCACACGATCCACATGAACGGCCGGGAGGTCTTCCGCTTCGCCACCCGCGTCATGGCGTCGGCCACCAAGGAGGCCGCCGCCCGTTCCGGCCTGCGCATGAGCGATATCTCGCTCATCATTCCCCACCAGGCCAATCTCCGCATCATCGAAGCTGCCGCGCGCGGCCTGCACTTGCCGATGGAGAAGTTCGTGGTCAACATCGGGGAATACGGCAATACCTCCACTGCCTCGATCCCGATCGCGGCGTGCGAGGCCGTCCGCGACGGCCGAATACGGCCGGGGGATCACGTCGTCATGGTCGGCTTCGGCGGCGGACTGACCTGGGGCGCGCTGGCGCTGCAGTGGGTCGAACCCTTCCGGCGCGTCACGCCCGCCCGGCGCCGCCGGCGAATCGTCCTCACCTGGCTGGCCCACGTCCGCTCGTTCTTCCGTCGAGTCTGGCGCCGCGTCGAAGGGCTGTTGTGGGGCGGGCGGGCCCGCCCCACCGCCTGACACAAACGGGTCGTTGGCGTGTCGTCGGGCACGGCGCGGCGGTCGGCGGCGCTGGCGGCGCTTTTCGTCGTCTTCCTGTGGGCCACTTCCTGGGTGCTGATCAAGTTCGGGCTGGAAGCCATCCCGCCTCTGACCTTCGCCGGTCTGCGCTATGGGCTGGCGAGCCTCGTCCTCCTCCCCGCGCTGCACTTCTCCGGCGCCGGCGCGGCCCTGCGATCCCTGACCCGTCAGGACATCGGGCGGTTGATCCTGCTGGGGATCCTGCTGTACGGAGTCACCCAGGGCGCCGTTTTCCTGGCCTTGGACGCCCTGCCGGCGGTGACGGTCAACCTCTTGTGGAGCTTCAGCGTCATCGTCGTCGCCGGGATGGCGGCGCTGTGGCTCTCCGAAACCCCGACCGCCCTGCAGTGGACCGGAGTCATCGTTGCCACGCTCGGGGCGTTGATCTACTTTCTTCCTGCCCGGTTCGCCCTGGATCAGCGATTCGGCCTCCTGGCGGCGCTTGTCGGCGTCACGGTCAACGCCGGCGCGGCCGTTCTGGGACGTGACGTGAATCGATCCGGCAGGACGCCGCCGGTCGTCGTCACGGCGGTGAGCATGTTGGTGGGCGCGGCGCTGCTGCTCGGCGCGGGCCTGGCTCTCGAAGAGCCCCCGACGCTCGATCTGCGCGGCTGGTCGATCATCCTCTGGTTGGCTGTCGTCAATACCGCCCTGGCCTTCACCCTTTGGAATAGCACTCTGCGCGTGCTGACCGCAGTCGAATCGAGCATCATCAACGGGACGATGTTGATCTGGATCCCGATCCTGGCCGCCGCGTTCCTCGGGGAACAGTTGACCCTCAAGCAGGCGGCGGGCTTGCTGCTGGTCGCGGGCGGGACGCTCCTGGTCCAGCTGCGCGGCCGACCCCGCGCCGGACGCCCTCAGGCGCGCTGAGCCCTTCGACAAGGGTCACACCGACCCGGTGTCCTACCGGGAGGGCAGGCTCCGGCCCTCGGGGAGCTCGGGAACGTATCGATCCGCGCCGCACATTGCAGACCTATGCGCTTCGACTGCGGAGGCGGGTTGCCTC
>Ga0209108_10000359_pt1 | contig 24850 bp, 22 predicted proteins | sample Rifsed10ft1_FD_184003 | JGI IMG/M metagenome (GOLD analysis project Ga0209108, IMG submission 184003) | Soil microbial communities from Rifle, Colorado, USA - sediment 10ft 1 (version 2) | ecosystem: Environmental > Terrestrial > Deep subsurface > Rock core/Sediment | place: Rifle, Colorado...
GACCAAGCGGGTCGTCAGGCGGCGTAAAGCCGGGCCAAGCTAGGATCCGAGATAAGACCACAGTAGAGGTCAATCTCAAAGGGATCGAAGCTGGCCGTCGCCGCCGGGTTAGAATCCCAGAAGGGAACTACCTAGCAAGAGTCCACAGAGCAGTAGCAAAGCCTTTCAAGACTGGGAACCCTGGTGTTGAGTGGCAATTTGCTATAGCTGACGGTGGCAAGTATGACGGGCAAGTGTTCTACTACAACACCATGCTGATGCAGGAATCTCTGTGGAGCTTCCGGGCTGTGTTGCAGGCACTCGAACCTGCCGTCAAGATCAGTGACTCTGCTCAACGGATGGATCTCTCTAGACTCATCAACCGTACCTGCGCTATCGAGGTCGTAGATGGTGAGTACGAGAACAAGATCCGTTCCGAAATCAACGACGTCTTCCATCAGTCACAGCTTGAGGAGGAGGAAGAAGAATTCGAGGACGAGGAAGAGGAAGACGAGGAGGTAGAGGAGGAAGAAGAAGAGGCTGAGGAAGAGTGGGAGGACGAGGAAGAGGAAGGTGAGGAGGAAGAGGAAGAAGGCGAGGAAGAGGAAATCGACCTCGAAGCCATGACTCTTGCCGACCTCAAGGAACTTGCTGATGAGGAAGGCATCAGTACGAAACCCAGTAGGGGCAAGCAGCGCCTAACTGCCAAGCAGCTTCGGGCTAGGCTTCAGGCTCACTTCGAGTCTGAGTCTGGAGAAGAAATCGAGGATATTGATCTGGACGACGAGGATCTGTAAGCTCTGCATAGCTCGTTCGCTTGTATGCGCTCAAGAGAGGGGGCTGGATTCATGAGGCAACTCTACATCCAGCCCCCAATCTTGTGGGAGAGTTCCAGTGAGTAGAGAAAAGGTACTCACCGACCAAGTCCTGAAATATCTCAGGGCTAGAGGGGGTTGGTGGGTGAAGATTCATGGGGGACCCTATCAAACTTCGGGGATCCCCGATATTGTAGGTTGCTACCGAGGTAAATTCTTAGGGCTAGAAGTCAAGCCATCTGGACGCAAGTCTGATCTCTCCCTACGTCAGCAGGTAACGCTGACTCGTATTAGAGATGCAGGGGGCATTTCCGCATTAATCTCATCGACCCAGGATGCCTTGGACGTTCTGGATGAAGTCGATAAGCTCGCTCAAGAACGACGTTAGCCGTTCGGCTTATTTCGCGATGAATTCTGTCTAGTAAACCAGGTTCCTAGACCATTCACCGTCACTGCCATGATTCCGAACCACAGGGGAGCCGCTTCCCAGAAAGCTAGAGCAGCCATTAAACCTGTAGATAGAGCTCCAAAAACCACTGCCGGTTCTCCGAAGATTAAGAGCTTAAAGAACTGGATCATGGTGCATTACCTCCTGCTAAATTTGCCGCCACAACAGCTCCTATGGCTGTTATGATGGCTGCCCAAACTCGCCATGGGATTCTTATCTGAATCTTTCCCTGACGAATGAGTGCCTTCTTCTCATCCCTTCCCCCACCAAGGAACTCGCTTCTCTTAGGGCCTACAATCACTGTGGCTATATCCTCCAGACCTGCTTCGATTACATTTACCTTTTCTGCTATCTGCGGATGATCTATGTCGATGTGGTGTTTAATTTCTCCCTGAACCTCCTCAATCTTTTGGTAGATTGCGAGATGATCTGGCGACATATGGTTTTCAGTCATCCCAAGTCCCTCAGAATGACTAGGGCAATACCTCCAAAACCTTTGCAGTTTGCTGGTGGAGCAAAAACCTTGAAACGGAAATCTTCGATCTTGGCATTGAAACCAGATCGTGCCCCAGGAATGCAGGAATCGAGGTCTTGAAAAAAAACCGCATTTCCGTCTCTCCACAGGTCCATTAACTTGTTCCGAAGGTCTACAGCATAGCCAACGAATCCAACCTCTCGACTATTCATCGTGGTCATTTTGTCATAGACCATGAGCGGTACAATGTACCTGAATCGACCCAGGTGACGGGGCTCCCCACGAATTCTCCATTCATTCATGATTGGTCTGCTAGTTGGATCGGCGATAGGTGAGTTGAGGGAAATCTTGAGATCAAATCTGGTTGCCTCTACACTCAATGGCTCAGTGAGGGAGCCAATTATTCCACCAGTTATATGAGGTGAGAATGGGTTTTCATCTTGAGCTATATCTAGCCCAAGAGTACCAAGACCAGTGATAAGAGCATCGAAGAACCGTATCACCTTTGTTTCGTAGGTATTGAATCTGATCTCTCCTGTGGTGAAGTAGCCACTGGCAACGTAGTTAGTTCCATGTTCTGCAAATACAGCCTTAGTAGTGCCAATCATGCTGAACACAGGACGCTTGTTGAAAATGGCAATAGAGATAACATCCCCCTGAGCAGTTGCCATAAGATCAGAGGCATACACGAGGTCTCCAAGCTGAAGTTTTCCAATCCCAGATGAAGTGCCATCGAACTTACTCCATCCGAAATACATGAAGTCGCCGTATGGATAAAGAGCCTTGACTGGTTGTGGTGTTTCCACAAGAACTGGACCAACATCCAAATCTGTGCCTGAGATAATTCCTACTCTTACACCACGACTTGTGCCAATTACTAACCCAGTTCCTCTGTAGCCTCGAATGCTTTGGATTATTTCTCCAGTTGGTGCAATCCAGACTGAGCGAGGTGCCCCAAGAGTTAGACCGGCGGCAATATCGCTAGCGTCTAATCCTATTAGGAGAATTTCAGATTGATCGCCAGAGAACCCTGAGCAGAAAATTCCTGGGCCTCCCTCTGTTATCCCGGTCCATGTCCAGTCTGAGAACATATGGGTGTAGATGGCTGCTGGTTCAGTTGTAGCTGTTCCATCGTGAGGTATGACTTGGTAAAGCTTGTTATCTTTTCCACAGAGAAGTCGTCCTTTTACGAAGCCCATTATCTCTGGATCGAGATCATTTACCAGAGTTACTGTGGGAGATCCACTCCAGTCAGCCGTCATATCCATCCTCTTGATGCCGTTGTTGCCCCCAACTTCCCAAGCCACGTAAATATAACGGCCATCTGAAACCATAGACACGACCTCCTCACCAGCTACACCAAAATCTTGGCTATTTGAGGAGGTGGGGTGATCGTCAATGTCTAGAATTTTCCAGATCGTTCCAGCCTTGGCAAGGAATAGGAATCCAGCATCTACCAGAAGATCGAAGTCCGATGGTGTTCCGCTGTCTAATTGGAAGGTACTTTTGAGAAGGGTGATCTTACCATCTTCCCAAATATCCAGACCTTTTGAGGTATCGAAGGCAAATCTAGAGGAAACTGGACCATCAAAAACCTTTTGTCCCGCTCCTTCATGCCACGAATGCTGGGCTCGGGGCCACCAATAGCTAAGGGTCTGTTCTCCAGGTTCTCCTGACTGATCTATTCTGAGATTTTCTGGTTGAATGGACTGGACCTCGTAGCTTCTGAACTCGAATGGGGACTCCTGGTCTAGAGTTGAGAGAAGGTAACCTTGACCGTCTATAGCCACATTCCAGACCGTCCCTACACCAACAACCAGAACTACTGAGGCCTTTGGAGCTATTAGCGATGATGGAAGAGGAAATGGGAGTCTTGGCATTTAGTTAGACACTATGGGCGACCAGATAGCTATGCATTTCGACCGCAGTAGTACCGACATTGGATACGTTCTGTGCCCATTGCAATTGGCAGTTACCAGCAACCCCGGCGTTGATGATGATCCCGTCAATCACAATGTGGCGCCGGGTAATGTCCGCACCGAAGGGGATTCCGGTAGTCTCCTCGACCTGAACGCTAAAGGGAAATAGAGCGTCGCTGGTATCAAGACGGACCTCCCAGCCGTGGCGAGTGACGTAGCCGGTCGGTCCTACAACGCGCATCTTGATGTCAGCCGCCGCAGGACTACTATACATCACGAAGAAGGTGAAGACCCAGACCTCGTTAGCTCCGATGGCGAAGAAAAGGTGGTCGTCGTTCTGGAAAGTGGTAGTGGAGAAGATTTCCTCGCCAGCGGTCTTGCGAACCACCACTCTTTTGCCTGCTTCTCTACCATGTTTATGGTCATTGCGGGAGAAGCCAGAACCAACACCCTCACTGGCGCTATCCCCAGGTGTCGATACTGAAGGAACTCCAGAAGTAAGAGCATCGGCTCCACCGATAGCATGACGAGTAGCGTGGTCCTCGTCATGATGATCGTTTGGCCCTATATTGATTAGGCTGTCATGATCTACTTGACCAGAACCATCAAAGCCATCATGAATGTGCAAGATATCGTGATGGTCATCCGTAGTGATATTGGTGAGGCTTGGATGAGAAACAACGCCAGATCCATCTGCTCCATCGTGAAGGTGAGTTTTTTCATGATGCTCATCCGGACCTGCATCCACAAGATCAAGGTGGGAGATCAGGGCAGAATCATCTGCTCCTGGTCCAGCGTGAGAGTGAGCAAAAATGGTGTCAAGATCCAAAGCTATTACAACATGGACAATAGCCGCATTGGCTAGGTGCTGCTTGGCAACTGTACCATCAAATGCTCTTGTGAGGCCTAGAAAGTTGGTGCCACTCTTACTTCCAACTAGAATTACCTCCTGATCGGCTGTTCCCTCATCAATCATGAGGGCAAATGGAGCCTGAGGAAATCCAGTTGCGTCTGCTACTACAAGAGAAGTATCCGAAGCGTCAATTCCGCTAACTAAGGTAGTAGCTACTGCAATGTTGGAATAATGTCTACGAGCCATAACCCGCTGTCACCACTTCCCTTACCTGTCTACGGAGCCTTGCCCTTGCATTTCTAACTGCATCAAGGAATCTGGCTTGATACCATTCACCAGTTCTTACTGCGAGGAATGGCGGAACGTCTTGGGCTCTCTGGTGTGATTGAGCAGTATCGGTCTTGGAGCGATCAATCTCTTCCGCTACCATCAAACGACTCATAGGGTAGTAGAAAAGACAGTCCTGCATATATTCAGCCACCCCCAAATCGTCCAAGATATCCGTCTCTAATTCCGCTGGTGTAAATGGCTTCCGGTACTTGATCTCTATCGTTGAAGTAGAAGGTAAAGCTACGCGGATATTCAGAACACTTCCATCTGCTTCCCAATCACTGATCCTCTTCCAATAATTGGCCCCGGAATCCACAAGAGCCCTTACCTGAAGTATTCCATCAGCGTCGGAAGGTAAATCATAGCCGATTATGGAGGTGAGGTAATCAAAGGTATCTTCACCAATGTCGTACAAGGTTGGATACATGGCGTTGAGGGCATCGTTTATCAAAACCAAGATATCGGAGCGGTAGATTCTTGGGTCAATAAAGAACTCCTCACCAACCAGATGGTTGGTTTTCGTAGTGCCAAGAATCCCTCTTAAGACCTTCACTGTTCCGCTCGTTTGGAAAGTCTCAAGAACTGCCATCATCTCGGTTCCCATCTCAATCCTAGTTCCAGGACCAAGATTTGGAAGTATCTCAGTAAAGGTTAAACTTTCCTCATCTGAGCCAATCCCAGCTTTGAGGATACCCATGGAATCACTAACTCGGAACGACTTAGCGATCCGATCAACGAGGTTCTTCACCAAAACTACCATTACCTGTCAGCTTTCGGTAGATTGGGACTTCATCACGCTCAGTATAATGGGGGTGTCCTTCCCCTGACAACGAGAACACGTAATCCGATTCCCCATAAAGGTGAGGTTTAACATGATCCACCACGAGCCCAGTATCGACCCAGACCTCGAAACCACATTTCCCCGCAGTAAGGCAAAACGCGACGTCCTCCCCTATTACGACGCCATTATGCATCCCGTGAGCGAACCACGGCATCGCATGATCTCGACCTCTTGCTTCCCAGATACCTTCCGCGACCTTTCGCTTGACAAGGAAACAAGCAGCCCCTATGGCATCGACTTGGATGAGCGTGTTGACAGGATAATCCCAAAGGGGCTGAAGGGTCGGACTACCGTCCGAGCTTTCCACTATCACCCTGATAGCTGGGATTACCCGGTTCCCATTAAAGCCTGTGGTGAAGCATAGAGCGCTAGCAATATCCTTGTTACAGGCAAGGAGACGATCTAGAACGTCCACAGGCAAAACCATATCTGTGTCTACCATCAACATGTGAGAGGCGTCAGTCTCAGTCAGCCAGACTTTGAAGATATCGTTCCGTGCTGCATCCACTTTCGGCCCTGAGTTGACGGAAATCACATAAGGGATCCTTCGCCAGTTTTTTTGGAGAAGGTTAATTAGAGAGGTATGCCAAATCGAGGAGACTTGGTAAGGATGGCAATAGCCTATGGCTATCTTACCTGACCGAGTGCGAAGTGCGTAGGTCGCTTTTTGGGTTGACGTCGGCAATCGTGGCCGGCGTTTCTTCTGGTTCCCCATAAACCATTGCCATATGAAGAAGCTCGTCCTTTTTCATGGTAAGGAGATCAGTTCGACTGGCAGTTACGATGGTATTGAGAAAATCAACAAGTTCCCTCTTGGAGAAATTTTCAATCTCACTGTAGGTTGCCATCAGTTCTCCTTAAGGCAGAAAGATGGGGGATCCTTTAGACCTGCTCGCCTCATTTCGATCCCCCATCTTCCTTACTATCACTGAAGGGCGGTGAACTTGAAGTGGGCCTTCTCGTTCTTCACCTTCATGGTCACCTCGGAAATGAGCTCCCATTGCTGGCGGTCACCAGTCTTGGCCAGAGCCTCGACGAAGAACCTATCCATCCATTCCATTGAGATGTATTGCGTCTCTAACCCGAAGGCGAATCGCAACGGTACCCAACGGTCAAGGACGATGTAGATTCGTCCGAAGTCTGAGTCGTACCAGTCGACCACGGAGCCACGCACATTGTCATCTCTAGCAAGTGCGATCTTGGAAGCATCGAAGGCCGAGATTTTCCGCTTCTGCGTCCCGCCTACCAAGAGGTAGTCTACTGAACCCCCTCTGTCGTAGGAATTCTGAAGCTGATCTAGGAGAGCAGCTTCAGCCATAATGGTGGTCGTGGAATCTGCACCAGTTACGATGAAGAAGTCCAGACCTCCAAAGGAGCGACGCTTGGCGGAAGTGTCATCGTTTCGGGTGCCCAGAATGATGTTCCGCTCCATCTTGATGGCGTTCTCCTTGAGCCGCTTACCAATCTGGTATGCAGCCTCAGAAGCAACCCCATACTTCGCTGCCCGTTCCTCAGTACGGGTGACCTCGACTTCGTCCTGGAAAATCTGAGTGATGTTGAACGGCTGAGTCCGTTGGAAGTTGATCCCGGAAACCGGATCAGACCCTTCCGCAGGCAACATGCCCAGAATCAGGACGGTGGCGGCGTTGGAGTGTTGAGCGGCTGCGGGAGTACCCCACGAACGCTCGACCTCCAGAGTGTCCGCAGTTGTCCCATACTGCGTAACCCTCATGTATTCGTCGTCGATACGGATAAGGTCGTTGGTCTTGAAGTACGTTCGGTTGACGACTGTGATGTAGGTATCGGCAGTGACTGCCGTTGCACCCAGAGAATCAGAGCCGGGAACCAGTTCGTCTTCCAACCATTCAACCTTGACCGTATCAGTTCCACCAGAGCCGAGGACAGAGCGTCTCTCCGCACCATAGGTCCCCAAGAGGGGAACGTCGAAGGGAGAGATCATGAAGATGGCATCCTCCACGTTGAGCTTCTTTCCTACGGTTGAATCGTAGGACGTTCGAGTCCCAACTTGAACGGCCACTTACTGCTCCTTAGTACCCAATCCGAATTGGGCCTTGACCATAGTCCCGTGAGTCAAATCGCTCTTTCATCTTGAGAGGAGCACCATCCTTATCGAGATAGGAAATCCCTCTCTCGTCAGTTCGGTTCCCTCTTTCGAAGGAGTTTTTGTTCCCACTAGGCGGAGTGTCTCTGTTCGTCACTCCGTTCGAGTACGACTGAGCCCTATTCGTAGACAGGATCTTGCAGTGGTAGCACCCCTCGACGTATTCGGGATGAGTGTCCCTGTGATGGGCCAATCAGCCTTCCCCCTCGACTGGTGCTTGAGCGGTGAAAAGAGCTTCGATGCCCTCTCCCATGGCATAGTCCTGAGTCTTGCCAGACTTCCTTGCCGCCTCGTGGGCATCGAACATCTGCTCATGAGGTTCCTTGGGAGCTTCGGAGGGTACTACCCCACCAGAGCTTCCAATGGCAGCCCCTACTAGCTCAGTTACCTTCACCGTTGTTTCCTTCTGCTTCCTGATCGCCGACAGAGCTTGCTCGTACTCCTCTACGGTCTCGAATCCCGCATCGGTCGCAGCCTGCTGCCTCAACTTGAGAACCGCAGTCTGCTTGGCTTCTGCTTTACTCTTGACAAGTTCCGTCGTGATTCCTTCGGGTGGGACTTCTCCCAGGTCCTCTAGAGAGACACTGTAGCTCCGCAACTCCTCAGGTAATGCTGCCACAGCCTCCTGAAGCCTTTGCTGCTTCACTAATGGTGCCCATTCTTGGAGCTTCTTGCTGGAAGTTTCGGCCTGATCTCTGAGATTGCTGCCGCTATACTTCTCCTTGAGTTCAACGGCTGCTTCAGCATCCCCGGCCAAAGCCTTATCAACTAGCTCCTCGTACTCACTGGCCATCTTGTCAACTCTCCCTTCTCCGCTTTCGAGGTCGGGAAACTCTCGAAAGGACTTGGTAGAACTCTATCAAAAAGTCCGGCGAAGGTCAACTAGATCGAGTAGCCCGCCCGTTCGAGATTGTCTGGCTGTAGGACCTTGGAATGCGGCCAAAGACGTTTCAAAGATCCTTCGTCTTTGACCAAGAATCTCAGGATCCTCGTGGAAGAACAGTTGTTCCAAGTCCTCTTGAGATAATGGTGAAAAACGATGAATCTTGGCAAGCTGTTCCAGGAGAGGTTGCTCCCGAGCAATGTCGGCGAATCCAGTGCGGGCAATTTGCCCCGTTACACCGCTCTTGGCAAGGAGCTCGGCCCTGGTTCTAGTGATATTGAGGCCATATCTTAGAGCTTCCGCCCCCACCATTGTGGTCATGAGTTGCTGCTCAATCTCCTGACTACCACGATCAGTGTCGAGGAAGTAGAGAAGCAAGGCATTTGGCGTTGGCTCAACTCCATAGAACAAACGGAAGGCCTCACCAACTACTGGTGCAGCATCCACAACAGCAGCGTACCCTTCATCTAGTCTACGGCTAATTTCCAAAGGCGAAACATCTGTGCCGATGAATCCAGCCGCTAGACTGTTCCATTCTGTGGGGGAAGTACCAAAAAATGACCAAACACCATAGTCCCGTAGCAGATTTCGATACTGGTCCTGGATGGCCATATACTCTCGCTCGGTAATGGCTCCTAAACCCTTAGCTCGACGAAGCTCCATACCACCAAAACGGGTCTTGTATACATCGGTCTGTCTAACCTGTTCAGCAATGGCGGCAGGTGGTACGTCAGAAATGACCAGATCGACAATGAGGTTATAGATATCCGGCCCTAGCTCCTGCAACCAAGGGAAGTCTGCCAGTACCTCTTCTATCGCATTGAAGTCAGCCATTATGCGATGTATCCAAACTGTCTGCCCAGACCTACTACGGCATTATTTAACTCGTTACGGAGAGTTGAAGTCCGAAGAAATCTAGGGTCCTTCCTGATAGTTGTCACGGCGTCCTGTCCCTGGTACCCCTGTGTAAGCAAGGTATTGAGCAAGGAGTCACCATCATCAAGCGAGGATAATTCAAGAAGGCTTTGCATGAGTCCTTTTGTGGGAGCAGCCCAGTCCTGCCAAGGTACATCAATAGGCTTAACTGTCCATCGCCCTTGAGCGATAGCCTTCAAGCGAGTTTCTAGGTCAGCTTCACTCTGTTCCTTCATGAATATCCGATTGCCCCATTCTTCAGAGAAACCGTTAGGCATAGGAGCGGGGCCCACCCACGATCTCCATTGGTCCTGAACAAACTTGGTGAGGTTCTCAATGGTCACTTCCCTAGACCCGGCCGCTCGCTTTTCCTCAATAACTGCTCTAGCGGCAGGCGTATCGGCAATCCTCTCTGCACCTCGTTTGGTGTTGTATTCCCACTCCTCAAAAGTCGCAGCGCCAGAGGTTATCGCCTGAGCGGAGCTCAGGATGCTTGAGTTGGAAATTCCGCCAGGTGGATCAATACCCCACCAAGATCGGTAGCTGTCTACAAGACGAGTAGCCGTAACACGGACTTGCTCGTTCTGCTCCGCCTTAGAAAGAACTGCCCAGGATCGCTGATTCTCCGTAAGGCTTTGGTAGTATTGAGTTCCTTGATAATTAGCGACAAACTCATCGCCAGACCAACCCTCAAACCAACCTTGAAGTATAAGTCTACGGATCTCTGAATCATCGAACCCTGGCACATGACCGAACTGAGCAAAGATCCTTGACCGCATATCCTGCCAAGGATCATCGGCAGTCTTGTCGATCTCAGCAACACTTCCCCAATAATAATTACCATATCGGGCTCGAAAGGAATCTACAGAAGGAAGTTCGTCTGTAATGTAGTCCCAGTAGTTATTGCCGTAGATTTGCTGTAGCTGGGTCCGACTGATACTGTACCAAGCGGCACCTAACCCATCACCTAGGTCCCAAATAAGACGATAGATACCACCTTCTATCCTAATTAGCCTTACTCCAGGTGGTAGGGCTAGAGGTTCACCTGTTTCAGAAACCTTGATTTCTTCTTCGGCCATCAGAATCCCGCTCCGAGAAGTCTGGCAATACCTCCAACAAAGTCAGACATGGATCGCTCCTGTCGAACGTCCTCCCTGAACTGTGCCTCTCCACTCTGCTGAAGTTCCTCAACGAATCTAGCTTCAGGATCAACATCTACAGAGGTACTGCCACGAATTCGCTTGACCTGCTCACTGTAGGCTTCCTTGTAACCAGCCATAAGAGTATCTATAGCCTTGGCAAGCTCGTCTGGTCTTGCCTTTCTACCCTTAGATTCCTCGATTGCTCGCATGGCAAAAGTACGAAGGGTTGCCTTGTCAGGTTCTACGAAGGGGGGAATGGTGACACCGCCGCCCCCACCCGCTTGAGCCGCAGCTACAGCTTCTAGATCGAAGATTTGATTGGACAATCCAGAACCCTGAGCGTAGTTGAGGACATTTAGTACGAAGGCTTGATCCACAGAGTTAGTGAATCGTCCGGATGCTACGAAGGCCTTCGCCTTTTCTGGATCTTTGAAGGCCAAAATGGAAGCTTCCCAGCTACCAAACTGATTGAATCCATTTCTCAACCGAGCGGCAGCTAATCGCAAGGAGAATGTTGGATTCTGTCCTCGTTCCTTATCTGATAGCTGCGCTAGTCCAAATGCTGTACCTTGAGCGCCAATTGCTCCAGGGTTCCAACCACTCATTTGATTAACGATTCCATAGATAACACTCAGAGGAACACCATAGTCAGAGGCTGCCTGTCCAGCAACTTCCAAAAGTGTTTGACCACGTTCAGGCTCTTGCCGAAATACACCTGGATTGATCTGGGCACCCCCTGGAAGAAAACCACCGGTAATCTCTTGTGGTGGTAGTCTAGGAACTTCCTCACCTTGTGGGGTGAATTTGGTTATTTGGCTTGGTCTCGGCTCCGGGACGAATCGCCCTGGATAAGTTGTAGTTGGTAGACCTTCTACAAACCTACGGAAGCCACGACCAAATCGAAGTTCCTTTTCACCTGGAACGGTACTGGGAGGAGGAAGCTTGCCACCTCTAAAGGTAGAAGCCTCATCTATCTTTACTGCCCCAAGTCCTTGTGGATCATAAGAGACCGTTCCACCTAAACCAGAAAGAGCCGTAGACAGCCCAAGACTTTCCAGTAAGGCTTGAAGGTCAGAGCCTACATTACCTGTATCAGCGGCATCAGTTGACGTGCCTGCTACTCCATATTGCTGATCCATCATTTCCCTAGGAATCTGAGTAGATTCGCCTGTAGCGGGATCGGTTAGGATATAAGGAGCAGAGGTAGTTGGAGAAAGTGATCCATCAGGCTGAGTTTGGAGTGGTGGCTGTTCTTCCCCGCCTGTAGCTATTCCATAGCCGCTAGCAAGCAGACCAGTACCAAGAGCAACTTTGCCTTTCTTAGCCCAAAGCCATTTAGCTACGGCTGAAAGAGCCCCGGGAATACCAATTCTCGATGCAATACCGGCTCCACTAACTCCCGCTTGCTTAGCTAGGGCTGAATAAGCGGCAGCCTGCGGCCCTCCTCCAGCAGCCACGACTCCAGCCGTTCCTCCAGCAACTAAACCTGCCGCTAGGAGACCTCCCAAAGCCGCAACAATGTTCTCTGTAGCCTCATCAGCGTCGATAGACTCGGCCTCACCAGCAGCTTGGTCAAGTTGCTGGGACATGGTTGGGTTAATGGCCTCCAGACGATTCTGGAGTTCCGTATAACCTATAGGAAAAGTTACCTGAGCATCTCGAAAGTACCCGTAAGCTAAGGTTTTCAGTTGCTCAGTTGTGAGGTCTTGACCAGCCAGAAGGCCATTGACGAATTGGCTGTAAACGGTCTGGCGATCTCGCGGTGGTGGCTTTTCACCATTAGCCACTTACAGGGTCTCCTTCTAGATATCGAAAGTATATCGGAGCGAAGGCAATGTTGTCACTTAGGATTTTTGCCACAATAGTTTCCCAAGCTATCAGAAGATCCTGATTAGTTAAGGCTTGTAGAGTGGCAGACCCACCAGATTGCTTACGATTATTGAGTTCCTGACGAATGAGGCCTCTAGCTTGAAGATAGATTTGAATTCCCTCCATATCTGGTCTATCCTCCATAAGCTCATTTGAGGAAATAACCCGTAGAGACTCCATCCGTTGTTGCCACTTCAGTTCGTTCCTCTCAGCAAAAGCTCTCGCCCAAGCGGGATATTTCTGTCGAAGTGCAGCGGTAATGAGTCGTTTCAGATTTGCCAGATCCTCAGCATCTTTCACTCTCAGATTCGGCAAGCCTCGAGACCTACGCTCGACCTCAATAAGATCCATCGCCTTGATGTATTCTATCCAGCCAGCTCTCCTATCAATCTCCTCAACCTTGCCAGTATCTGGATCTAAATCCAATTGGCGATATTGACGTTCCACAGGCGCATTGGGATCAAGTGGGTGTCCAACCTTTGTGGAGAGTTGAGAGGCATAGGCTGCTGTAGAGAATTCCCCAATACCGGCAGCATTTCCAATGATGAGGTTACCCCATTCTGGATACTTTTCGATGAGACTTTCATACGCTCGACGTGCCACCTGAGCATTTATCGTCGGTGGGATCCCCGTTTTCGTGACGGATCGACTCAGAGTGACTCCAAGATACTCAGCACCGTATTGATTGAGGAAAATCTCCTCCGCCATATCAGACCCATACTGCTCGATCAGGTCACGATGGATGTCGATGTACGGTTTCAGTGGCGTGTCAAAGATAGGCTGAGCGGGGGAGAGGAGATTGGCTAAAACTCTCAGGACGTTTATCTTCCCAGCTACTTCATGAGCTTCCTCATAACTGGGAGGAACACTAGACTGTCCAGTTCGGTAACGCCAATCTAGCCAAACAGTTACATCCATCCAGGCTCGTTGGTAGCTTCGATCTCCCTGCAAGCCCGTTAATGCGGACTCAGCCCTTCTCCAAAGAGGTGATTTGAGTAGTTCAACGCTATCGGGCTGCACCCCATAAGGTAGAATGAACCTGAGGTCAGCCTCCCATTCTGGTCGATTCTTCAGAACCTCATTAACTGGCACCTGAACCAGAGGGCCTGCACTAGGAGCTGGATTAGCCAAGACCATGTTGAAGGATTGCTTGTTAACCTTAACTCCACCTTCTAGAACATATCTCAGCCAAGACGCACGAACACCTAACTTGTCCAGAGTGCCTTCAGAAAGCTGAAGGGTGATGTAGCTGTTCCCTTCATCATCCTTCGTGACGAGGTTAGCTCTATCGGGTGCATTCCACAGAAGAAGGGCTCGGGCGGCAACGCTTGGATCCTTCGCAGCGATACCTAACCAAACAGTTAGGATTTCTTGCCAAGCATTGTAGAAGGGGATGAAGTGACGAGCTAGAGCTCCGAACCTTGAAGTCTCTGCGAGATCGTAGAGGTAAGTCCTTACTTGTTGCACAGCGTAGGTTCTTGCTGAAACCTGCATCTTCTTCAGATCGTTTACTGTAGGCTCTAGGCCTTGCAGCCGAGATTGTCTGCGAAGCCTTGACATTTCTTCGGCATACATATGCCTGAAGAAAGGTTGACGGCTAAGAGTATCGGTTGGAAGAGACCCGTAAAGGTGAAAGGTTGTAGTCAAGGTATCATTGATAAACTCATTCACCACACCACGATTGAGAGTCTGGTCAATGATCTCTCCATGAATCGTCTCAGGCCAAAGGCTCTCGTCTACTGTCTCCAACACCCTTGCCGTGACTCGCTTGTTGGCGGCAAGCTTGCCAATGATGTTAGGATGGAAATCTGCGGTGACGTACTGAGTAAGCCCAATTACCTCATCAACCCAACGATCTGGTCTAGCTGCCCGCCATGGTACCTTAGCAGCGTAAGCCCGACCCTCTGCCGTCAGCAACCATCGTCTCATGACCTCTGCCGCATCATCAACTGATAACCCCTTGCCCAGGGAAGTCACTAGAACCTGAGCAAACGGGTCTTGACGAATCTGCTCATTGAGAGCCCGCTCCCAAGATGGGGCATACATTGGATCGCTTCGGCCAACACTTGTCCAGTTCCCAGTAGATCGAGACTTCAGATGGTCCCAAATCCCCATTTCCCCGGCTGAGAAAAGGGTGGCCATTTCCATGTTGATCTGCTCATTAGGACCACCGAAGCTAGCCCTTGCAGAGGCCATCGGCTCAGTACCAGCCTCAACTAGATCGTCGTAGAATTGAGGATCAAGTCTACGAAGCCGTCTTGCTGGTTTACTTAGACCCGCAGCTAAGCGTTGGGCAGTAGCCGTCTCAACTGTGGGGATTAGGCCATATGCAGACCCTACAACTTGCCCGCCAGACATTCCCTTCTCGAAGTGAGCGAAGCGGACTCTCTCGCCGGCTTCTATAGCAGCAAGGTGCTTGACCAAACTACCAGTCTTGGCGAGAATACGGAGTTGCTCATCGGCTACCACTCGAACGAACCAACCCCCTCTGAGAAGGACCGCTGGCTTCCAGACCGCATAGAAGCTATCCATGATTTCAGGAGCTACTCGACCACCATGGCGATTTATATACTGCCGAACCTTGGTCGACTGACGGATTACTTCACGAACGTCGGAAAGAGGAAGCCAGGCCTGAAGCTGAGTTCCCAAGATTGGGAGGGCCATCTCCATTACTTGACCACTATCAGGATCAACATAACGGACAACATCCATCTCACGCTCTGGCGCATAACGGCGACTTTGAAGATATCTTCCCACAGTTCGCTTGCCCCGATTTGCCTTTGAGACCAGTTCCTCTATTTGTTTCGGCTTTAATCCAGCCCTTTTCCCAGCAGCCTCAATAATGCGGTTCTCGGCAGCAATCACTACCTGAAGCTTCTCGGCCTCAGTCACAGCACCCATGTATCTAGCGCGGAAACCAGCTATCTCATCAGCCGAGATATTAAGAACCGTCTTAGCCTCTTCCAATTGACGAACTAGTTGGATATCTCCTTGTGGATCATTGAGATGAAGGAATCTGTGAGGCCTTTTCTCGATCACCGCCCGAACAGGTCGTGAGATCGGACTAGATTGATAGAACCTAGTCTGGCGAATGGACTCTCTCACAGAACCAGTAGCGGTAAGTCTAGGCAACTCCCGAGTTGGTGCTGATACGGCAAGGGCATCCATGAAATCCCCGTATTGAATTTCCTGATGGATGAGGTCAAGCTCATTGCTGTGGAGACTTAGAAGAACGTCGAAATCCTCATCAAACACACCAGTAAGCATGCTAGCCTCAACTGGGCTAGTAATAGGGCCACCTCTAGCAACTGACTCCATATCGTCAAGGAGCTTGTCAAGTTTGGCTCTAGCAAGTGGAGCGATAATTATGGAATCAGGAATCCTTTGCCCCATTGATGCAGCCAGAATCCAGTATCTCTCCTGATACGAGTCAGCTTGGCTCAACCAGTGAGAGAGCAATGGACCATACGCATTCTTAGGAAAGAGGCGTCGGCGGATTTGGTCAGCCGTTTTACCATCTATCCAGTTCAGAGATTGCTGGACTTCCTTGCGAGTCATGAGTGCTTCGGTCATGGAGCTTACTGCGTTAGGGCCTTGTCTAGAGGAACGATAAAAGCGAAGGAACTTTATAGCGGCATCTTCACCAGCCGTTTGATAAAGATCCGATGCCGCCCGAAAAACAATATCGGCCTCATCCGACGAAGCTAAAAGGTTTGGAGGAACAGGTGAACCATCTGGGTTATAGAGTCGTGTAGGCTTCACCCGATTGGATATCAGTTTCGCCGTAAGGGCAGGCGTTACATCACCCGAGAATGGGCTTAGAACTGAACGGACGTTGGGGCCTAGGTTCCTGATATCAGCCATAAGAGCTTCACTGCCTGGGACCCCATCAACCAAATCTTCAAGGAAATCCTCAAAGAAAACTGGCAAGCCCTTAGAATCCACTTCAAGGATGATGCTAGGATCACCTGGGCTGACTTGCTGAAGATCGGCAGCGTACTTCAATGCCTGTTCCTTGCTATCAATAAGGAAAGCCGTTCGATTAGTAGGAACAGCATCAGACGCCTGATCCAATAATCCAGCAGGAATCTTTGCCTCATCAATATCCAAACCAGTCCGTAAGAGATTTCTCAAATCGGATTGACGATAGACCGCATAGAAGGTGCCGCCCTCACCAAGACTAAACCCCACAGGAGAGTCAGGGATGGCTTCAGCATTCAATCCGTAACGCTTGACCATTCTAGCCTGAAGCCGATCAAGATTGTATCGAGCCCGGAATTTCCTAACTCCTTTACCAGCAAGAACCTCTGGCTGTAGATACCATCGAGACACGGCATCTATAGAACCAGAAACCAGATTGTACCACCATTGTCCCTTGATGATTTCCTGTTCCTGAGGTGAACGGCTATGGAGCCCCACTAAGCCACTAACTACAGATTGACCAGGAGATTGAAATGCCGATCTAGACCAGGATCGGGCAGCAGCGGTAAATGGATCCTCTGGCGATTGACCAGTCAAGAACCCTAATGTACCCCCTACTGTAGCCCCGGCAGTGGCACCAGCCCGCTGGATGCTAACGGCCCCCGGCTGAACTCCAAATTCCCTCAGTCCTACTGGTGCTTGTCCAAGCTCTCTCTGATATGAGGTATTGTAAAGAAGCTCCCCCTCCCGAATGATGGCACCCAAAGCTTCATCCACAGGAGTCTCGGTTGCGATGATTTCCCCAACCTCATTGAAGCCTAAACCTCTAGAGATACCAGCTACCCCACCAATGGCTTGGGTTAGTCGTCGACCAGCAATTTGCCCGGGATCGAAATTCCCATCAGGTATGGATCTTAGAACATCGACAACGAACCCTAGAGGGGCTGTAAAGAGATCAGCCCCTCCCTTCGCCGCCTCTGTTAGTCTCTCCAACAGCCCCAAACTGCTCTCCTGGAAATAGTGGCACTTGCTGAGGCTGGACACCCAAGTTGGCTCTTAGCCTCTGTGCGAGGATTTTCGATTGAGTGGTTGCGCCGGGCATGGTCGCTAGACGCATGATAACAGGATACGCATACCTGAGTTCCTGAGCAGCTAGGCGGTTTGAAAGATCGAGAGGGGAAGGAATGAGAGCCCCTGCACCTGGCCCTGCGCCCAAATCAACACCTGCCGTGACAGCCTCTTGTGGAGCTCTACTAGGACCCATAAACCCACCAGCTTGAGGTGTAAGAGCCTCCAAGGGAATTGATTCTAGGGCTCTCTTGAAGCCTCCTACTTGACCAAAAGCGATCTGCGGCTCCGCAGGATTGGGAGGAAGGGGGGTACCAGGACTCCCCGGCAGAGCCGACAGATCGCTCCGATTCGGGCCCGGAGCAAACGGAACGGCAGTGGGACGAGGCACTCCATCCGGGACTCTCGGACCCCCACGTCTCTCCCTATCAGTCACCTTAGTGACTCATCTTGGTTGGAGCAGCCGGGAAGGCTGACGCTGTACCTGCCGTGACAGTGGCAGCATCACTCCTGGGGGGAGAAGTGAAATACGACCCTGCTTGCGCTCCATCTCCATTATGAGTATGGGCATCAAAGAGGGTTTTCATGGATGCCACCGTATCTACCAATTCGTTGACAACCTCCCAAAGCTCCTCAAGCATCTGCCGAGGATTAGTGGGAACCGCAGTCCTGGTTATGGCTTGACCTGGCATCTCTATTCCTGTGGCGGAACTTTGCGTGGTGGCTTTGGTGAGTTTGGGGCCATTCTGCTATGGTCAGAGGACCCCTGATTCTTGACGTGATGGACTTTCGCCCCTTCGGGAGGATGCATATCTCCTTCCTCCGTGTATTTGGCCCCGCCTTCCGGGCCTCCTACAGCACCACGCCTGGTACCAGAGCCTTTATCGTATCGGCTACCTGGCTTTGCGGGCATATCGCTTCCCTTTCTTCCGCTTCTTGTGCTTTCCTTTCGGCACTATCTTCTCCTACCCTGCACTAGAGATAATAGCTGAGCTGGCGTTGGGGTGCTAGGAATCTGCGGCGCAGGTGCTTCTGGAGGAACCATCCCGCCCCCTTCAGGACCCATCGGCCCTTCAGGCATTCCAGGAATTGGCATAGGATTCTCTTGAAGCCAAAGCCATGGATCCTTTTTCGATTGCACAGCCTCGTGCCATTGAGAAATATGATTCACGATCTCCGTGGGAGCTCCCCCTGCCATCAGTTCGAGAAGAACCTTCTCAAGTCGATCTAGCAAAACCTTCCTACGAGTCTCGGAGACCGATCTAACCCACGGAAGATGTTCCATGACAGTCTGCTCATCCATGTAGCCTTGAGCAGCAGCCTGCATGAGTTCCACAAAACCCTCTGGTCCCCCAAGACCAAGACCAAAGTCGATGGCAACGTTGTAATGACCAGCAATGTCCTTGGCAGGAGTGTAGCTTTGCTCGAATTGCTCACCCTTCACTCTACCAACCATTTCCTTCTTGATGCCACCGTAGAGGTTCTCATCCATAGCAAGAGCAGCCGACTTAACGAACTCAAGGTCAGGCTTCATTATGTCCCAATGATCCTGGACCACAGTTGTGACATCCCGATTGAGTTCCCTTACACTAGGACCAGTGATAATTGAGCCGGGCGCTTCACCCTGCATAGCTTCGGTGTCTCGGTTCATGACCCGGATCAAACGATCAAGAACCTCAAGATCACGCTCCACCTGAGGATTACCAGGAGGGGCAAGGAACTCAGCATTACCATCTTGGCTCATGATCTCGATAACCCGAGATTGATGGTCAATGTCGGACAAACCTCGAATTACGAGCCAAGGCCAAACGATGTTCTCGTTATAGGTGAGCTTCTGGTTCAGGAGTCTCATGTAGGCGAGCATTAAGCCAATGTTCTGCTCGAACATACCTTGCCCACCCAACTGATCTGGAATCTCCATTTCAGTCATGCGGAAAGGAACTAATCCTAATCCATGCTCAACCTGGAGGAATGCCTGTTGCTGGATCAGAACAACCCACCAATCCTTATCCATGTAAATGAGATGGTTATAGGGAGTGGCAAGATTCTTCGGGTCTGCATCCACAAGCTTGAGAAGCCTAGCCATTGTTTCATCATCGGTTCCATACTGATCCAGAAGATAAGTAGACGTGACCGTCTCATTGATGATTACGGAATGGAGAGACTGTGAAGTCATGAGAGGCTTGGACATCATGCCAAAAGCTGTGGAGGTACCCGGACGAGAGCCTGCACCGGGAGCAGGGAGAACGGTTCGAGGATCCCTAACGATGAGGCGGGGGGTCCGTACAGTGGCGTCTGGAACAACGCCGATGGGGGCTAAACCCCCCACAACCAGCCAGAAAGCATAGCGCTTCATGAGCCGGTTCATATCCGACAGAGAATCGTAGTAAGCGAGGATCTTTTCGATAGTGTCTGCTTTAGTCTGAGATAGCCTTCTCACACTAGATGGCATGACCCAGTTCTTTGGAACCTTACCGACCATCCCCTTATAGCGTTCTGTAGCCAACTTGAACCAGTTAGCGATCTTAGGTTCCTCACCTCGTCTGAATTCACCCGGCCACAGTTTTTGGAAGTTGCCATGGTAGGCTTCCAGCAGAAGCTCAATACGATTATGAGCTTCCTGCCAATAGGTCAAGGAAGTCTGTCTTTGGGAGAGAATCTTATCGGTTGAAGGAGCAGGCATTACCCAATCACCAGCAATTTGACTGTCTCATCTTGGATGAAGATTGTAGCAGATTCCGAAAGGGCAAAGCTATCTGTGGTAAACCTATTGGTATCATCCACATCGCTAGTCTCTAGCAAGGTAAATGTGTCTGAGGCAATCTTCTCCTCCGTGACAACCAAACCAAGCTCACTGAGGGTAAATAGGTCATTGACGTCTATGGTCAACTCTGAAGGAACCCCTACATCTGTAAAGGTAAAAAGATCAGAGGCAATTTTCTCAGCCTCGGTCAGAATGGCGGCATCAGTGAAGGAAACAATATCCATGGGCGGTCCGTTGCCATAAATATCGTCGTAGACGTCGGTATAACCAACATTGATAAGGGCTGAGATGGTTGGTGATTCCGAGAGAGCAAAGGAATCACTGGCAGCTATTGGCGTACCGACTGCGCCAGAGTCACTGAGAAGGAAACTGTCTGAGGCAGTTTTTTCTACTGCGCCACCAGTCGCATGCCTAGCAGCAATGGTGATACTGCCCCAAAAATCTGGACCATTAACCGTTTGCTGCCATGTTGGGTTAGTAACGACCCCAGGATTACTGATTGCCTTCGTTGCTACTCCAACAGCGTGATCGTTCCCTACGGTGGTATCGTAAGCCGATCCACTCATACGAGCAGTAAAACCCTGAGCAGTTTGGATGGCCAAACTGTTATCATCGGAAGTAGCCACAAAGGAAATGGCTAGGGCATTATCCGTAACCGTAGTAATCCCGTTTGGAGTAAAGGTCGTACTTGCTCCAGAGCTATCAAGGATAGAAGCAGCATCCTCTGGTGTAGATAAGTCACCATTTCGGGTCGCCATCATCTGAGCAGACCACCCATTGTCTCCACTAGAAGCGCCAGAACAGGTAACGGTGGGACTAGATTCGGATGCCCCAGCAATCTTCCTCAAAACCTCTATTGAAAGATCAGCCCCAGCTACATCAACATAGACATTTCCCAGTGAGTTGTAACCAGGAGAGGAGAAAGTTCTAGAACCACCAAACCTAGCAACACAGAAAACATAAAGGGTATCGTTTTGCTGAATACCTGATGGAAGTGGTGGATTAAGAAGGTTAAGGACATTTAATCCTGTAACCTGAGCTCCAACACCCAAAAAATCAGGCATTCTAAACCTCTACAATAGCTAGGATGTCTCTAGACTCGATCACATGGGTCCGTCTGTCTAAATGACCCACCATCCTGGCAGTATGCCAGTAATCATAGACTACCAAGTCACCAATGGAAATTGGCTCTAGAACCTTGCTACCTATGGAGAGAACTCTACCAAGCCTCGTCTTCCACTCACTTAGCCTTAAGTCCACAACGAGTAAGCCAGAGTCTCGGACATTTTCTGGTTGATCTTCTTCTAGGATGAGGACTCTCTCTCCCAAGGCCCTCATGACTAGAACGCATTGACGAAGTTTGGAGCTCCCCCTTGAACAGCGTCCAATATGGGGTAGTGATTATTGATGAAAAGGTTGTTATTGGTCGTATCCCTTACGATTCCGGGTGGGACCGTAACAAAGCTTTGGGCACCATTACTTCGATACTCGATTCTGCCTGATTGAGCAGCACCAGAAACTACCAAAGCATTTCGGGTTGCATCCAACTCCAAGAAAACCCCAGCACCCCGTTCGCCATGATTGAAGGCGAAGTAGAGTGGTCGACCTCCCTTAATTCTGTAAAGCGGACCACTGACAACCTGTTCCACCTTATTATGCATCACGAAGAATCCATGACCCCTAGAAGTTTGCCCAGTAACGTTTGAGCCCAAAAGGAGCTCTATATATGGACCGGTCATTACGTCTTGACCAGCATCCGCAGCGCTTCCACCATCGTTACGCCAGATTCGCCAAGAGTTAGATGACTCATTAGCTAAATCGACGGTAAGGAGTTTCATATTTCTGGTCTGGTTTTCATCGAAGAAACACCAAGACAAATCAGTATCCGTTATACCACGGAGGAGGCGCTTGTTTATGTGGGCAGTTGGATTATTTGTCGGGTCAAACCCTCGACAATCGACCATTTTACCCCAATTGACATTGTTCCATCGAACACACTCAGCAGAAGCAGAAAGCCCACGGGGATCAAAGTCAAGGTGAAGCCAACGAGCACCATAGGTACTACCACCCGCACCAGAAGCGCCAAGATCCATGTACCTAGCAAAAGAACCGGAAGCTGCACCAATGACGGCACGTTCGTTTCCAGATTGCCAACGAGCGCTTGGGCCTTCAGGACCCTCAAAGGACAGACGTTTCTGCCCAAATACCACCGGCCAAGAATCGAGATCGTGACGCTGAGGTGCAAACTTGATGATTGCTCCTGTGGAAGGGGCGGCAGCGTTGGCTCCAGCAATGGTCCGTTTAGCATTTAGCCAAGAAAGACCACTGTTGCCGTTGCCTACACCACTAGGAACATCTGATCTGAGGTAAAGTTCAGTGGAGAATTCGTACTGGCTACCCCCTCCACCGACAAGGTCTGGTGACCAGTCTGCTACAACTCCATCAAACTTAACAACGTCCCCAAGAAGGGCCCCCAAAATCTCCAAATCAGTGATGGGGTGTGTATGAGGGCCTCCACCACCCCCCATATCAGTACCCACATAAAGACCAGAAGTTGGATCTTTGGCCCAAACCTGATTATCGGTTGGTGGATCAGCATGGTCGAAGTCGAGATAGAACTCCGCCATAGCCTTGACCCATTGATGAACAACGCCGGTATGGAGTAGCTCACCGGTCTGGAAATCAACTACCACATCTGGTAGCTGATTATGGTCAGGCAGAGGCATCTCTACCCCTTATTAAGCAAGCGTCAGAGTGACTACAAAGGCCCAAACGGAAGCAGAAGTCTTGGTGCCCAACGACTCCACTTTCCTGTTCAGCATTCGCCCACCAGAGGAACCATTAAAAACGCCCCACTCTTGCCAAGCAAAGTTAGCGTCACCAGTCCCGAATGTGGACTTGAACACAATGTCGTTGTTGGCGTCGGTTACACCATCAGTATGCTGAGGATATGTAGCATCCATCGCCTTCCTCAGCTTGTTGACGGCAGCCTGAAGATCGGTCTGCGTCGCAACGGCGGCGGTTGTACTGTCACCAACACCAATGTAGGCATTGGCGTTGTTGAAGAAGGTCAAAGTCTGACCAGCAGTTCCCGTCCCATTACCAATAAGACACTGCCAGAGGTTAGATGCCCCGCCGAACATGAGAAGGTTCTCTAGGCGATCTAGAACCTCATAAGCAGAAACCCCTGCGGCGAGAATCTCATCCACAAAGGCGCTTTCAGGGTCTAGACCTTGTCTCAGAATGTCAGCAGCGTGGAACTTCTGAATCGACCACTTTGCTCGCCATTTCAGCGAGTCTTTCGTTATGGTTTGCACTCCCACCTCCGCTTTCTCAGTGAGGGTCGTCTGTTCTGAGGAACCCATGGTTGAACTCTATCAGATCCTTGCAAACCATATCAACCTCCATCGACCCCCACAACGATCATCAAATCCTTGAACCCAGCAACGGATGGGATATCAGTGACTTGCGAAGCCTCAGACAGGGTAGCACTATCAGAGCTAGACAAATCAGAATCAAAGTCACTTACCTCAGTAAGGCTAAAACTGTCGCTGGCTACCTTCTCAAGAACCTCTGTAATCTGAGAAGTCTCCGTCAGGGTAGCGGAATCATTACCAAAGACATCCATTATCTCATCAACGTCAGATACCTCGCTAAGCGTAAAGGTGTCAAAGACCTCTCTATCTGCATCAATGGAGCCAATCTCTGAAGAAAGTGTAAAGGTATCGGAGGGACTAGACGATGCTTCTATAGATATAGCCTCGGTTAACGACGGTGAATCAGAAACCGATACATCAACATCAAAACTGGTTAAGGTATCCGTAAAGCTATAGGAATCTACAGAGCTTAAGCCTATCTCCGTAGGAACATCAGTCAAGGCTGCTGAATCGGAAACATTCGTCTCGGCAGTAGAAGTTGAGACCTCTGTAAGGGAAGCGGAATCGGCGACACTAAGCCCGATTTCATTCACAGCTTCCGACAGAGCAAAAGAGTCAGAAGCTGCTTTTTGTTCAGGCGCAGCACCTAACTTCATGCCCCAGACCAGCAACCCCCGGTCGTTGACCGAGCGATTACCCCCAGCGGTGTGGCGTAGCATCAAGTCGATGTCGAGGGTGCCGGACAGGCTGGCGTAGGCGACCCAGGCCACATCAACCTCGTCGGTGGCGTCGTAGGACCAGTCGGCACCGAAACCAGTTCCCCCATCGGTGTCGGGCTCAATGTCGGCTCCCCCCGACCGACCCCAGAGGTAGGTGGGGATGTCCACAGTGTCGATGTTGATGACCCCGGTACCGATGATGAGGCAGTTCTGAGCCTCGGAGAGCGTGTTGGTGACGGTGGCGATCTGGGTGTCGGTGGCGGTGGAGACGAGTCCATCGGCGGGGCCGTTGAAGTAGAGGTCGGGGAAGGTGGAAGCCTTGAAGACGAGGAGCCGGGTGTATTCGTGCTCGTGGGCGCTGGCCTGGCGGACGCCTGGCTGCTGTTCGACAAGGACGGCAAACTGATCGA
>Ga0209108_10000360_pt1 | contig 24821 bp, 26 predicted proteins | sample Rifsed10ft1_FD_184003 | JGI IMG/M metagenome (GOLD analysis project Ga0209108, IMG submission 184003) | Soil microbial communities from Rifle, Colorado, USA - sediment 10ft 1 (version 2) | ecosystem: Environmental > Terrestrial > Deep subsurface > Rock core/Sediment | place: Rifle, Colorado...
GGCGGTGACGCTCGTAGCAGCGGCGGAAGTTTTCGAAGTGCATAGCCTCGTCCGCGGCCATATCCTGCAGCAGACGCCGCAGTTCCGGGTCGTCTGCCGCAGCGCCCAGGCCACGGTAAAAGACCGCGGCCTGGGCGGCGGCCATGCTGCAGGTAAGCGCAACCTTCGCAACTCCGGCGCCTGTCCCGGTCGTCAGTGTCAGCCGCCGGTGATCCGCCGAGAATTGATCGCAGGCAGCCACCCATTCGAATTCGGGCCACATCGCTTCGACGTAAGCGCGGGTACGCTCCGCATGCGCCCGCTTTGCGGGCAGCCAGACCTGCTCGATCCAGCTACGCGATTGCGCGTCCGCGCCGAGTACGGCGAGCAGCGCCGCGCCGCGGGCAGCGCCGGCCGTCTCCAGGAGGGCGGCGGCGGCGATGCCATAGAACATCACGGGATTGTGGCGGGTCACGAGTTGTTGAGATGAGGCTTGCCGGCGGAGCGGACGCGTGCTGCCCAAGCTGTTCGGTGTCATGATCTCCTCCTGATCGATGAGATGAAAAGCGCGGTGTGTCAAGGTCATTTCACCGCACCGGCGGCGGCGCAGCAAGCGCCTCCGGCAAGGTTGCTACCGGTTTACCCGCGGGTATTAACATGTGATACTGCCCGTCCCGGCAGCTTCCCGGAGACTGCGATGACGGCCAGCGCTGCATTGATCGATGCGTTGAAGCACACGCTCCGGGCGCGTGGCCTCACCTACGCGCGCGTCGCCCGCCACCTCGGCATGAGCGAGGCGAGCGTGAAGCGGATGTTCTCCCAGAAGAACTTCACCCTCAAACGCCTGGACTTCATCTGTGATCTTGCGCATATCGAATTCTCGGAACTGGCGCGCGCGCTGCACGCGAACGAAACCCACCTCTCGCAGCTGACTCCCGAGCAGGAGAAGGAAATCATCGCCGATCGCAAGCTCTTTCTGGTCGCGGTGTGCGCGTTGAACCAGGTGACGTTCGAGCAGATCGTCGGCACCTACGACATCTCGCGCGCCGAGTGCACCCGTCTGCTGCTGCGCCTGGACCGCCTGAAGTTCATCGAGCTGCAGCCCAACAACCGCATCCGACTGCTGGTTTCCCAGGCATTCTCCTGGCTGCCCGACGGCCCGATCCAGCGCTTTTTCAACCAGCAGGCCCATACCGAGTTCTTCCGCTCGCATTTCGACCGCTCCCACGAGTTCATGGTGGTGGTGAATGGCATGTTGTCCAGGGCGTCGAGTGCCGCCATCGTGTCCCGGCTCAAGCGCGTCGCGAAGGAGTTCTCCGAGATGCACAACGATGACGTGCACCTGCCCCTTGGTGAACGCTCGGCGATGAGCGTGCTGGTGGCAATCCGGCACTGGGAACTGCAGGCATTCGCCGAGTTGCGCCGCCACCGCAAGTAGGCGAAGATGGCGCGGCGGCGCAGGCCGTCCGCAGTCTGTAAGGCCCGGGCGGGCATCGCGACCAAGGCAGCACATCATACGGACATGCGAGGACAACCATGAAGAAAATCGCTTACCTCTTTGCCCTTGCGGCGGCGTCGCTGGTGGGTGCCGTGACCGGCCCCGCTGTTGCCCAGACCGTAAAGCCCGTGGCGGAGAAACCGGTCACGGCGAGAGCGACGTTCGCCGGCGGCTGCTTCTGGTGCGTGGAGGAGGCCTTCGACAAAGTTCCCGGCGTAGTTGCGACGACCTCCGGCTATTTGGGGGGCCACGCCAAGAACCCCACCTACGAACAGGTGTCGGGGGGGCGCACCGGGCATGCCGAAGTGGTGCAGGTCGAATACGACCCGAAACGGGTCGGCTACGAAAAACTGCTCGAGGCGTTCTGGCGCAACGTCGACCCGACGCAGAAGGACGCGCAATTCTGCGACCATGGCTCGCAGTATCGCAGCGGCATCTTCTATCACGACGCGGAGCAGCGCAGGCTCGCCGAGGCGTCAAAGGCGGCGCTCGCGAAGAACAAGCCGTTCAAAGGCGAGATCGTGACCGAAATCACCAAGGCGTCGGAGTTCTACGCCGCGGAAGGCTACCATCAGGACTATTACCAGAAGAACCCGGTGCGCTACAAGTTCTACAAGACCGGCTGCGGCCGTGAGGCTCGGCTGAAGAAACTCTGGCGTTAGGAGTGTGTCGGCCTCGCGTCCAGCACACTCCTTATGCAAAACCGCTGCCTGATCAAATTTAGGGTCAGGCAAAGACGTCCCAGCCGGGTCCGGAGAACGTGGTTGGGATCAATCTCCGCGTCATTCATCTGCTTTCCTCGTCGCGTTTCTTGTGAGGCGGTTTTGCAATAGGGGTTTCTCGCACTTAAGTGCGAGAAACCCCTGTGTGGTAGCGGGTCACGCGCTCGACCTCGTTCCTCGAGCCCAGGATCACGCCGACGCGCTGGTGTAGCGCCGAGGGCTGGATATCGAGTATGCGGGCGCGCCCGGTGGTCGCCGCCCCTCCCGCCTGCTCGACGATGAACGACATCGGGTTCGCTTCGTACATGAGCCGCAGCCGGCCTTCCTTGTATTTGGAGTCCTGCGGGTACATAAAGATGCCACCGCGCGAGAGGATGCGATAGACGTCGGCCACCATCGAGGCCACCCAGCGCATGTTGAAGTCCTTGCCGCGCACGCCGGTCTTGCCGGCGAGACACTCGTCGATATAGCGTTTCACCGGCGGATCCCAGTTGCGCGCGTTCGACGCGTTGATGGCGAACTCCTGGGTGTCCTCGGGAATCACGATGCGCTCCTGCGTCATCACGAAATATCCCAGTTCGCGATCGAGAGTGAAGCCGACGACGCCGTTGCCCACGGTCAGCACCAGTATCGTCGCGGCGCCATACACCGCAAATCCCGCCGCCACCTGATTGACGCCGGGCTGCAGAAACGCCTTCTCGTCCGGCTCCGTCATGCCTTCGGGACAGCGCAGCACTGAAAAAATGGTTCCCACGGAGATGTTGACGTCGAGGTTAGATGAGCCGTCGAGCGGGTCCATCGTGAGAAGAAAGCCGCCTTTGGGATAACGATTGGGAATCTTGTACGGCGCTTCCATCTCCTCGGACACCATGGCGGCGAGGTGCCCGCCCCACTCGTTCGCCTCGACCAGCACCTCGTTCGCGATCACGTCGAGCTTCTTCTGCGCCTCGCCCTGCACGTTCTGCGTGCCGACCGCATCGCCGATCCCCGCGAGCGGCCCCTTGCTCACGGCATGGCTGATCGCCTTGCAGGCGCGCGCGATGATCTCGAGCAGCAGCCGCAATTCAGGCGAAACCTTACCGTGGTGACGCTGCTGTTCAATCAGATACTGTGTCAGCGTGACTCGGCGCATGATGGGTCCTCCTGCAGTCCTGTTCTGGAATGCCAGATTATCCGGTTTCCGCACGCTGTTTGCACCTTTGACGCATTACCACAGCCCGTGAAGCAACTCCTTCTCCTTGGCGGCGGCCACAGTCACGTCGAGGTCATCCGCCACGTTGGAGGCGGCGCAGGTGGCGTGGAACTCGCTCTCGCGCTGCATTACAGGCTCGCGCGCTGCCGCCCATCGGCACCCGCACGGATTCACGTTCTCACCGATACCGCGACGATCGTGCCCGGCCATGCCCCGGGGGTGGTCAGGTTCGTGTACCGCATCCTCACGGCGCGCGGCATCGCCCTTCACGCACAATGCAAGGCGGTCCGCGTCGAGCCGGGGCGGGCTCCACACCGGGAGCGGCACTGTCGTCGCGGCAGACCATTTCATCTGGGCCACCAGCGCTTCATGCGCCAATACGCTGTTTGACAGGCAGCGTTCCGGGGATGCGGTGTCCGGCGGTCAAACCACGTTGACGCGCGCAAACTTGCGTTTGCCGACCTGCGTCACCACGGTCGTCCCTCTTGCGACTCGCAGTGCTTTGTCGCTCACCTTTTCGCCGTTCAGCCTGACGCCGCCCTGCTCGATCATGCGCAGCGCCTCGGAGGTGCTCGGAGTGAGGCGCGCCTGCTTGAGGATCTGCACGATAGTGAGGCCGTCGCCATCGGATTCGAGACTCACTTCCGGGATGTCGTCAGGAACACCGCCTTGCTTGAAGCGTTTCTCGAAGTCGACAAGCGCGGCCCGCGCCGCCGGCGCGCCATGGAACCGCGCGACGATCTCCTGGGCAAATCCAACCTTGATGTCGCGCGGATTACGCCCGGCGTCGACCTCACGCTTCCAGCCGCGCAGGATGGCGGGCGGCTCGAACGAAAGCAGATCGATGTAACGCCACATCAGGTCGTCGGACACTGACATGAGCTTGCCGAAGATTTCGGCGGGCGGCTCGTTGATGCCGACATAGTTGCCGAGCGACTTGGACATCTTGTTGGCGCCGTCCAGCCCCTCGAGCAAGGGCATGGTGAGTATCACCTGCGGCGGCTGGCCGAAATGCTTCTGCAGTTCGCGCCCCATCAGCAGGTTGAACTTCTGGTCGGTGCCGCCAAGCTCGACGTCGGCCTTGAGCGCGACCGAATCGTAGCCCTGGATCAGCGGGTAGAGAAACTCGTGGATCGCGATCGGCTGGTTGCCGTGATAACGCTTGCCGAAGTCGTCGCGCTCGAGCATGCGGGCCACGGTATGAGTCGCGGCGAGCTTGACCATGTCGGCAGCGGAGAAGCGGTCCATCCAGGCCGAATTGAATGCAATTTCGGTTCTTGCCGGATCGAGTATCTTGAAAACCTGCTCGGTGTACGTCCGTGCGTTGCGGGCGACCTCCTCACGCGTGAGTGGCGGACGGGTCGTGTTCTTGCCGGTGGGATCGCCGATCATCCCGGTGAAATCTCCGATCAGGAACAGGACATGGTGTCCGAGGTCCTGGAACTGCCGCAACTTGTTGATGAGCACCGTATGCCCGATGTGAAGATCGGGCGCGGTCGGGTCAAACCCGGCCTTGACGCGCAGGGGCCGTCCTGCCTTGAGCTTGTCCCGGAGCTCGTTTTCCAGCAGCAACTCGTCGCCGCCGCGCCTGATGATTGAGAGTTGTTCGTCGACCGGCGACATATATCACAGCCCGTTTGTCACGATGTGAAAACCGGGGTTGCCAATACGAGGGATTCTGCTAAGCTTGCTGCTTCCAAAAAAGCCAAGAAATCATGCAGCAAGGAAACAGGAGGATTCTAGCGCAATTTCTGCGTTGGCTCGCCGGCTATCCCAAGCTCCGCGCGTTCATGCTTCTGGCTGCATTGCCCTTCATGGGCGTATTCGCGGCCTTCGGGATCGCGCCAGACACCGTAACGGAGCTTCCGCCGGTCGCAAAGGTTATTGAAGAGATCACCCTTCCCGCGGTCGAAGCCATCCGGCATCTCGACGAAGGCTACTGGCAGGAAGAACGCATCCAGCGCGGCGATACCTTCGCAAGCCTGCTTACCCGGCTGGAGGTCGATGATCCGGAGGCTGCCCAGGCGCTGCGGGGTAATCCCGACACCCGATTGCTCTATCAGATGGTTCCCGGGAGAACCGTGCGCGCCAAGGTAACCGCAGAAGGGCGGTTGCTCGCGCTGCGCTATCTCGCCGGCACCAACCTCCTGGCCGTGGAGCGGAGCGGAGACACGCTGTCAGTGTCGAATCACCCGGCGCCACTTGAAACTCGAACCATGATGAAGACCGGCGAGATCAGGAGCTCGCTGTTCGCTGCCGCGGACGCGGTCAACCTGGCGGACGCCGTTGCGATGCAGGTCGCGGACATCTTTTCCACCGACATCGATTTCCACCGGGACCTGCGCAAGGGCGACCGGTTCACGGTGGTGTACGAGGTTTTCTACCATCAAGGCGAGCCGGTGAAATCCGGGCGCGTTCTCGCCGCCGAGTTCATCAACCAGGGCAAAACCTATCGTGCCATCTACTTCCAGAATGCGGAGGGCGAAGGCGGTTATTACACCGCGGACGGCAGGAATATCCGCAAGGCGTTCCTGCGTTCGCCCATCGAGTTTTCGCGCATCACCTCCGGCTTTGCCCGGGCGCGCTTTCATCCCATACTCAAGCAGTGGCGGGCGCACAAGGGGATAGATTACGCCGCGACCGCCGGCACGCGCATCCGGGCAACCGCGGACGGTGTGGTTGAATTTGCCGGGCGGCATCAAGGGGGCTACGGTAACCTGGTGGTGCTGCGTCACCAGTCGAAATTCACCACGTGGTACGGGCATCTCTCGGGCTTCGCCAGCGGCATCCGCAAGGGTAGGCGCATCGCCCAAGGTGACGTAATCGGATACGTCGGCGCCACCGGTCTCGCGACCGGACCGCACCTCCATTACGAATTCCGCATCAACGACGTACACCACGACCCGCTGCGCGTGGCGATGCCTGCTGCGCCACCGATCACTGCGGAGAATCAGCCCGCCTTTGCCGCGACCGCCCGGCCCCTGGCAATGCGCCTTGAACTGGTGCGCGGCACCAATCTCGCGCGGTTCGATTAGCCGCCCCGCCCCGGATAGTAAAAAGGCGGCATGCGCCGCCTTTTTTTGCAACAAGAGGATCCGCTACGCGGAAAAGGACGACCCGCAGCCGCAAGTCGAAGTGGCGTTGGGATTCTTGATGACGAACTGCGCGCCTTCGACGTTTTCCTGGTAGTCGATTTCGGCGCCCATCAGGTACTGGAGACTCATCGGATCGATCAGCAGCGTGACGCCGCCGCGCTGCATGGCGGTGTCGTCCTCGTTGGTCGTCTCGTCGAAGGTGAATCCGTACTGGAAACCGGAACAGCCGCCGCCGGTCACGAAGACCCGCAGCTTGAGTTCGGCATTGCCCTCCTCATCGATCAACTGCTTCACCTTGTTGGCGGCGTTATCCGTGAACACCAGCGGATCGGGTATCTTTTCGGTTACTGCATTCATGTCACGCTCCCGCAAAACCTGAGGCCCGCATTATCCTGTGCGCAGGCATGGGGGTCAATCGCTCGTGGCCGGCTTCAACCGCACCACCTTGTCGGATTTTCCTTCACCCTGGTTTGAGAGCCGGCCCTGCACCACGGCGCCCAGGTGCATCTCGATCGTCTTGTAATGCACGTCACCTGTGACATTTGCCTTGGGTTGCAGTTCAATGTACTCGGAGGCGTGCACCGGCCCGGTCACCGTGCCATTGATAACCGCGTGGGAAACGCGGATTTCGCCCTCCACCTGTGCATGCTCTGAAACCACCAGAGTGCCTGCCTCACCCTCGGCCGCCGCCACGTTGCCGCGCACCCGGCCATCCACCCTTAGTCCCCCGGAAAACGTGATGTTGCCATCGATCGCGGTGCTCGCTCCGATCAGGCAATCGATCCGGCTTTCCAGTTTTTTTGCCTTGTTTCCGAACATGGTGACCCCTCCTCACGAAATCTTCAACGTCTGGGTTAGTTTAGGCGCTTTGCTGCCGTTCTCAAAGACCCTCACCTGCATGGTGTTCACCACCGCATCCGGCGCCAGCTTGAACGTCCCCTCCACCCGCTGGAAGAGCTTGAAGTTGAGCTGAAACTCCCTGGCGCCCTGCTCGCCGGGCTGGGGCAGCGTCAACACCAACGGCCTGCCGTCCTGCGCCACGTTCAGCACGAACTGGAGGCTCCCCCGGAACTCCTTGACGCGCTGGCCCGCATACACCAGGAGCAGCCGGTAGCGGTACTCGCCCGGCATGCCGCCGGGTTCGAGGCGGAAGCGGTTGACGCTGAGCGCCCCATCCGCCGCTGCCACCGGCATCAGCGACTGGAAAAAAGCCAGGTCCTCCTTGAGCGTCGCGTTCTCTTCCGTCAGCGCTTTCACCTGCTTCGCCACGTCGCCGTGGGTTGCGCGTTCGATCTCCAGCTGGCTCTCGGCCTGCCCAACGCGGCTCTTCAATGCACCGATCTCCTGCTGCTGGCGCGCGATGGTTTCGTTCAGCTTCGCGAGTTCCCGGTCGGCCTCCATCTTGCGAAAGCCGGCGAAGGTCATGCCGAAATCATAGGTCGCCCAGCCGATGCCGACCACCAGCGCGCCGAGCGCCACGATGCCGAGCCAGCGCCAGTACCACGGCATGTGCGTGCGCACGGCGACGCGCGGCGCCGCGATTCCGAACTTGCGCTTGAGCGTGCGCCACAGCGGCATCGTTCCCCCCGGCGCTCAGGGCAACAGGGCGATCTGCCCGAGCCCCGTGGTTTCGGGCAATCCGAACATGATGTTCATGTTCTGAACCGCCTGGCCGGCGGCGCCCTTCACCAGATTGTCGATCACGCACAGCACCACCGCGATATCGCCACCCTGCGGCTGGTGCACCGCGATGCGGCAGAAATTCGCCCCCCGCACCGAGCGCGTGTCGGGGTGGCTGCCAGCGGGCATGACGTCGACGAACGCCTCCCCGCCATAGCGCTTCTCGAAGAGCGCCTGCAGGTCGGCGGGCCCGGTAAGCCGCGCGTAGAGCGTCGCGTGGATGCCGCGGATCATCGGCACGAGGTGCGGCACGAATACCGTCCTGACGGGCACGCCGGCGATCTGCTGCAGCCCCTGCACGATCTCCGGATAGTGCCGATGTCCGAGCACGCCGTAAGCCTTGAAATTGTCCGATGCCTCCGCCAGCAGCGTGTGGACTTCGGCCCGGCGTCCCGCACCTGAAACGCCGGATTTCGCGTCGGCGATGAGGTGATCCAGATCGACGACGCCGGCTTCCAGCAACGGCAGAAATCCGAGTTGCACCGACGTTGGATAACACCCCGGGTTGGCGACGAGCCGTGCCCCGCGTATCCGCTCGCGGTTGACTTCGGGCAGGCCGTAGACCGCTTCGGCCAGGAGTTCAGGGCAGGCATGCTTCATCCCGTACCACTTTTCCCACACGGCAACATCCCGGATGCGGAAATCGGCGGCAATATCGATCACGCGCACGCCGGCATCGAGCAAAGCGCGTGCCCCACCCATGGCGACGCCATTGGGCGTCGCGAAGAACACTACATCGCAGCCGGCGAGCGTCGTCGCGGAGGGTTCGGTGAACCTGAGCGCCACGCGGCCGCGCAGGTTGGGAAACATGTCGGCTACCGGGGTGCCGGCTTCCGTGCGCGAGGTGATCACGCGCAGTTCCGCGTTCGGATGCTGCGCGAGCAGGCGCAGCAACTCCACACCGGTGTAACCGGTGCCGCCCACGATGCCTATGCTGATATTCCTGGCCGCCATAACGCGTTATTGATGCGCCCTTCGCGCCGACAAGTCAATCGGTGCCGGTCACCCCTATAAACGACAAAGCCGCCCGCAGGCGGCTTCGATCCGCGAGGAGCTTGTCGAACATCGTCCCGACAAGCTCCTAACGCAAAACCGTTCCATGACGGACAACATGAAAACAGCCTCGAAAAAATGAGTTAGAACCCACTCCAGTCGGCACCATCGGCCAAGAGAGGTAGGGCGTCACTCAGCTAGACTGCAAATTTCCGGGCGGTCTTGTCCAAGGATTTTGCCGGACAGGGTACCGGCAAAATCCTAGCGCTTCGAGAACTGCTTGCGGCGGCGCGCCTTGTGCAGGCCAACCTTCTTGCGCTCCACCTCGCGCGCGTCGCGCGTGACGAGTCCCGCCTTCTTCAGCGCCGGTTTGAGCGTCGCATCGTACTCGATGAGCGCGCGCGTGATGCCGTGCCGCACCGCACCCGCCTGGCCCGACTCCCCGCCGCCATGGACGTTGACCGAGATATCGAAGCTTTGCAGCCGCTCGCTCAATGTCAGCGGCTGGCGCACGATCATGCGTCCGGTTTCACGCGAAAAGAACTCGTCGACGGGCTTGCCGTTAACCGTGATGGCGCCCGTGCCGGGTCTCAGAAACACGCGCGCCACGGCGCTCTTGCGCCGGCCGGTACCGTAGTTGCTCTGCACTGCCATAGGATTCCTCAGATCTGAAGCGCTTTGGGTTGCTGGGCCGTGTGCGGATGATCGGTGCCCGCGTAAACCTTCATCTTGCGCAGCATCGCGTAGCCGAGGGGCCCCTTGGGCAACATGCCTTTCACCGCCATTTCAAGCACGCGCGTCGGATGGCGCGCGTGCAGCTTGCCGAAACTCGTGCTGTAGATGCCGCCCGGATACGTGCTGTGGCGGTGATATATCTTGTCGCGCGCCTTGTTGCCGGTAACGCGCAACTTCTCGGCGTTGACCACGACGATATAATCGCCCGTGTCAACGTGCGGCGTGAACTCCGGCTTGTGTTTGCCGCGCAGGCGGCGCGCGAGCTCGGCGGCGAGGCGGCCCAGCACCTTGCCTTCCGCGTCCACGATATACCAGTCGTGCGTGACTTCGTGCGGCTTGGCGGAAAACGTCTTCATGGGTGTCGTCCTGCAACTGGCGCCGCATTCGGCGCGAGGGAAAGCGGCGGATTCTATTGTAAATCAGGGGCCTGTGTCAAATTTACCGGCCTCGTGGGCAAGCGGCGGCCCGCATCGCGAACTCTCTTTAAACAACAGCTTATGCTCGACTGGCTGATCCGGAACGCGGTCGCTTCGGCGCTTCTGCCGCCCGGCTGCCTCCTGCTCCTTGCGGCAGGCGGGTTGCTCGCGCTCAGGCGCTCGCCGCGCACCGGGCAAACACTTCTGGTGCTGAGCGTGGTTCTCTTATACGCGCTCTCGACGCGCTTTGTCGCCGATCACCTCCTGCAGGCGCTGGAGGCGCCGGCGCATGACCCGCTCGCGAGCCGTGCGGGACAGGCGATCGTGGTGCTGGGGGCGGGAACCTACTTCAACGCTCCCGAATACGGTGGTGACACCGTAAATGCCCACGGACTCGTGCGGCTACGCTATGCAGCCTACCTGCATCGCGCCACCACAAAGCCGATACTCATCACTGGCGGCAGCCCGCAGGGCGCGGCGCAGGCGGAAGCGGCCCACATGGCCGCAGCACTCAACCGGGATTTCGGCGTTCCGGCCGCCTGGATCGAGGACAAGTCGCGCACCACGCTTGAGAACGCGCGTTACTCCCGCCGCTTGCTGGGCGCTGCCGGCATTGGCACCGTCTATCTGGTCACGCATGCGTGGCACATGCCGCGCGCCGTTCGCGCCTTCGAGAGCGCGGGCTTCACCGTCATTCCGGCGGCGACGGGTTACGCCACGCGCTTCCGGCTCACGATACTGGATTTCGTCCCCGATGCGCACGCGCTTGCGGACAGCAGCAGGTGGTTCCACGAGGTGATCGGCATGGCGTGGTATCGAATACAATTGACCTTGGCACGCGGGCAGTGAGCGCGGCGCGACACCGGCGCCGCGTATCCACCCGGAAGGCAAGCGATGAAGGCTCGCATCAAGTGGATTGAGAACGTCAGTTTCGTCGGCGAAGCGGAAAGCGGTCACGCCATCGTGATGGATGGCGCGCCCGAAGGCGGCGGGCGCAATCTCGGGCCACGGCCGATGGAAACGGTATTGATGGGAACCGGCGGCTGCACCGCCTACGACGTGGTGCACATACTGCGCAAGAGCCGGGCGCCGATAACCGATTGCGTGCTCGAGATCGACGCCGAACGCGCGCCGGAGGATCCCCAGGTCTTTACCAGGATTCACTTCCACTTCATCGTAACCGGCAAAGGGCTCAAAGCGCCGCAGGTCGAGCGCGCAGTCCATCTTTCCGCGGAGAAGTACTGCTCGGCGTCGATCATGCTCGCCAAAACCGCCGCGATCACGCATGACTTCGAGGTGAGGGAAGCGGAGTGAAGCCGCCGCACTGACGGCCGTCTATTCGAACCTGACGTTGTGCTCCCGGATGATGTGCCCGAGGCGGCACACCTCGGCGACCACGAAAGCGTCGGACTCCGCGGGCGAGGTGCTGTCCGCGATCGGCACGAGGCCTTTCGCAAGGCGGTTCTTCAGTTCTCGACCCTCTCGATTGTGCCACTCGCGCACGAGCGGACGACGGCTTCGAGCGCGCAGATCGTGGCGCGCATGTCGTCATGCGTGATCGGGTACGGCGCGCGTCCCAGTGCGGCATCGGCGAAGGCCTCCAGGTTCGCCAGCACCGTCGGTGCCGGCGGAAACTCGCGCGTTTGCATTTTTTCGCCGCGCAATCTCACATTCATGATCCAGCCTTGCGGGGTTTCCGGGTGCTCCTTGTCGAGGAGCTCGGCCCAGCCGTGGCTGCCGTAAACGGCAAACCGGCCGACAAATGGAGTCGCGAGGATTCCGGTAATCGACGCACTCGCTCCGCTCCTGAACGCGAGCAGCATCGCGAGCGTGTCGCCGTTTGCGAGCGCGCTGCCGAGCTGGCGCACGGTGGCGTGCACGCGCTCCGCTGCGCCGAGAAAATGCACCGCCATGTCGAGCATGTGTATCCCCGTTGCGGTCAGCGGGCCGGCCGGCGCCTCGCGGCTGGAAAGCCGCCAGTTGTCGGCCGGCAGCGCAAGAAACTTGTCCTGGCTCAGGTTCGCTTCGATGTGCAACAGCGTTCCCAGGCCCCCCGCCGCAACGAGTTTCTCCAGTTCCAGCACCGGCGTGTCGAAGCGCCGCTCGTGACCCACGCCCAGCGCGACCTTGTTCTCCTCAACGGCGGCGATCGCCCGCACGACCTCGCCACGCGACATGGCGAGCGGCTTCTCGCAGAATACGTGCTTGCCGGCGCGCGCCGCCGCCACGATCTGGGAGCAATGCAAGGTGTGCGGCGTGCACAGGATGATTCCCTGCACTTCCTTTGAGGCCAGCGCTTCGTCGAGATTGTCCGCCAGGGGAAGGCCGGCTTCTGCCGCGAATGGGGCGGCGGCTTCGCGGTTCGGATCGACCAGCATGAGCGGGCGCAGTTTCGCGCTCTTCCGCAGGAAGCCGACGATCGTGCGGCCCCACCAACCCACTCCTGCAACGGCGACTTTCAACATGGCTTGCTCGACACGTTCAATGCGGGCGCGGCGATCCTTTTCTCACAATATGAACGCCCTTGATCGATCGCCTCTTGTAGGATAGCCTCTCGACACGCATTGCAGCAAGCCACACACCCGGTTTGCCGGGACCTTCGTGATCACATTATGAAACAGCAGCGCGCGCCTCCTGCCCTCGCGCACATTCGCTTGTGAGTGACGCGTCAGCGGGGGGATCGAGGAGCAAGAAAACAATGCCAGACCAGACACGCGTCGCGGTCCTGCGATCGCCCAGAAAGTTTGAAATCGTGGAACGGCCACGGCCGGTCGCCACGACAGGCGAAGTCATCGTTAAAATCGCAGCCACGGCGGTATGCCACACCGATCTCGAAATCTATACCGGCCACCATGCCGGCGTGCGCTATCCGGTCGTGCTTGGGCACGAAGCCACCGGAACGGTCGAGTCGGTCGCGACCGAAGCGCCCGGACTGAAGCCGGGCCAGCACGTGCTCATCAACCCCGTCATCACCTGCGGGCACTGCGATTCATGCGCGCGCGGGCTCGCGCACCTGTGCCGCAACGCCGGATTGTTCGGCCGGGAGATCGAGGGCTCGATGAGCCAGTACGTGCACCTGCCGGCGCAGTATCTCTTCCCGCTGCCTTCGCACCTGCCGCTGCCCGAAGCCACGCTCATTGAGACGCTCGCGACGGTGCGTCACGCACAGGTGCGTGCCCGCCTTGCGCCAGGCGAATCGGTGGTGGTGCTGGGACAGGGCACGACGGGTCTGCTGCACACCCGGCTCGCCGCGCTGTCGGGCGCGAGTCCGGTCATCGCGGTCTCACGCACGCGGTGGAAGCTCGACATGGCGATGCGCATGGGCGCGAACCAGGCGGTGGATAAGAGCGCGGAAGATGCGGTCGATGAAATCATGCGGCTCACCGGAGGCAAGGGCACCGATGTCGTGATCGATACGGCCGGCGGCGCCGGCACGCTCAAGGCCGGGATCGACATGCTGCGTCCCGGCGGCCGCTTCTGTTCCTTCTCGTTGAGCCACGAGCATGTCACCGGCTTCAGCGCCTTTCCGCTGTACATCAAGGAAATCACCATTATCGGCTCGCGCGCGCTCACCCCCGACGATATCAACGCCGCGATCGCGCTGGTCGCCTCGGGCAAGATCGACGTCTCCGGCTTCGTCACCACCACCTATCCCCTGGACCATGCGGGCGAAGCGTTCGTGGAGTATGAGCGCAACCCCGGGCGCTATCTGCGCATCGTGATCGACTCGGGCGCCGATGGCCGGTGAACAGGGAACAGTGAACAGAAAACGGTGAACTGTGAACGGTAAACAGTTAACGGCAAACAGTTGCAGTCGCCGGGCGGTCGCACGCATGAGTCGATCACGGCTTACAGTTCTCTGTTCACGGTTCACGGATCACGGTTCACTGAGTAAGCGAAGCGTACATGGATGACATTTTCATCACGAACGACGACCAGCGCGCGATCCTGAAGACGGTCGCCCGCTTCGTCGATGAGGAGGTCGTGCCCCGGGCGGCCAAACTCGACGCGGAGCCGGACCCGGCGGCGGGTTTCTCGTGGGAAATCGTCGAGAAGGCGCACGAACTGGGCATCCGCACCATGACGCTTTCCGAGCGCTGGGGCGGTCTCGGCACCGATTCGCTCACCACCGCCATGGTGATCGAAGAACTCGGCAAGGGAGACATCGGCGTCTCCGTGATCTTCGCCCAGACGCTCAAGATCGCGCAGATCATGCAGAAGGCGTTGAACGCCGAACAGCAGCAGCGCGTGCTGCCGAAATTCGCCGCCGACCCGCGCGGGATGCTCGCGATCGGTATCACTGAGCCGGACAACGCCTCCAATTACTTCCTGCCCTATCCCACCCCGTTTCGCACGCAGGCGCAAAAGATCCGTGGCGGGTGGATCGTCAACGGCATGAAGCATTTCATCTCCAACGGCAATCGCGCGAGCCACTATCTCATCTTCGTGCAGACCGACAGGGACAAGCCGATGGCCGAAGGCGCGACCTGCTTTCTGCTGGAGCGGGATCGTCCCGGCTTTTCCATCGGCCGCGTGCACGACAAGATGGGAGAGCGGCTGGCGAACAACGCCGAGTTGATCTTCCAGGACTGTTTCCTGCCCGACGGAAACGTCGTGGGCAGCGCGGGCGAAGGATTCGGCGTGCTGGCCGAGTTCTTCCCGCAGTCGAACGCCTATGCCGCCGCCACCGTGCTCGGAGTCGCCGGCGCCCTGCACCAAAAGGCGATCGAGTGGGCCCGGGTGCGCGTGCAGGGCGGCAAGCCGCTGATCGAGCACGACGGCATCCGCGCGCAACTCGCCGAGATGCGTATGCTGATCGATGCCTCGCGCTCCTATATCCATCGTGCGTGCTGGCTCGCCGACCATCAGGAGCACGGGTGGGACCGGACGCTGGGGGCGCTTCCCAAGGCGATGGCCTCGCAGGCGGCGTGGAAAATCGCGACCTGGACCATGGAAATCCACGGCGGCCACGGTTACATGAAGGAGCTCGGCGTCGAGAAGCTGGTGCGGGACGCGGCGGCGTTTCTGCATTCGGACGGGGTCAACCGCACGCTGTTCCTCAAGGCCGCCAACTTCATGTTCAGGGACTGACAGCGGATCGCGACGGGGCGCAAGCGATGAAGGCCATGGTCCTCAAGGGCGCAAACCAGCCTTTCGAAATGATGGAGGTGCCCGATCCCGTCGCCGGCCCCGGGGAAGCCGTCGCCCGGGTCCTCGCCTGCGGCTCCGGACTCACCATACAACACATCAAAGCCGGGCGGATCAAGGCCGGTTTCCCGCGCATCATCGGCCATGAGATCACTGGCGAGATTGTCGAAATTGGCGCCGGGGTAAGAGGGCTGGCCGTGGACGATGCCGTGACCGCCTACTACTATCTCAATTGCGGTCACTGCCGCTGGTGCCTCGCGATGCTGGAGCCGCTGTGCGAGAACTCGGGCGGCAACGTCGGGCGCAACTGCGATGGCGGCTACGCCCAGTACATCAAGCTGCCCGCCCACGTCTTCATCCGGCTGCCGCAGGAGTTGGACCACCGGGCGCACCCCGCGGAGATCGGTGTCATCACCGATGCCCTCGCCACGCCGTACAAGGTGCTGCGCCGGGCACGCGTCAAGGCCGGGGAAACCGTCGCCGTGTTCGGCGCGGGCGGCGGGGTGGGCATCCATCAGGTGATGATGGCGAAGTGGGCAAAGGCGCGCGTGATCGCTGTGGACGTCGTGCGCGACAAGTTCGACGCATGCCGCAAAGCCGGCGCCGACGAAGTGGTCGATGCCTCGGCCGGCGACCCGGCGCAGGCGTTGCTCGACCTGACGCATGGCGAAGGGGTCGATGTCGCGATCGACTATGTTTCGATGACTTCGACGCTGGAAGCCGGCGCGAGGGCGCTGGGCCGCCGCGGGCGGCTCGTCACGCTGGGCGGGGCCGGGCAGATTTTTCGCGCCTCCTCGCTCGACATGCTGCTCAAAGAACAGGACTTGCTCGGGAGTCGTTACGTCACCCGCGTGGAAGTTCTGGAAACGCTGCGGCTCGTCGCGCGCCGGGAGGTCTGGCCCATCGTCACCGACATCCGCCCGCTGGCCGAGGCCGAGGCCTTGCACCAGCGCCTGGAACGCGGGCAAGTCACCGGCCGCGCGGCATTGCTCATCCCCTAGGAATTTGCCGGGCCTCGTCCCGACAAACTCCTTACGCAAAACCGCCTGCAGATAAATGAAATCAGGAATCAGTATGAACATGAGATCGACTGCGTACCAGTGTGCAATCACGATCAATGGAGTTAGCAAGTGATGCAACTTTGCTGCAGATGTACGGGCGGTTTTGCGCTTAGCAGCATGTCGGAACATCATGTCCGACAGGCTGCTACGTCCGAAGGACGCGCATGAAGATCGATCTCCACAATCACGTAGTGCCGCCGACGATCGTCGATGCGATCGCCGCCAATCCTTCCCGCTACGGCACAAAGTTCGAGTTGAAGGACGGCAAGCGTTACTTCAGCGTCCATGGCCCGCTCGCGGAGCTGAAACCCGAGTTCTACGACGTCGACGCCAAGGTCGCGTGGCTGGACCGGGTCGGCCTCGATGTCGCGGTGATCTCGGTCGGGCCGCCGATCTACTTCTACGGGCTCTCCCCCGAGGTGGGGCTCGAGGCGGCGCGGCTCGCGAACGACGGCATCGCACAGATGGTGGCACGCCGCCCGGAGCGGCTCCGCGGCATGGCGCACCTGCCGATGCAGGATCCCGACGCCGCGGTCACCGAGCTGGAACGCGTCGTGAAGGAACACAAGTTCAAAGGCGTCGAGATCGGAACCTCGATCGAAGGTGAGCCGCTCGCGCACCCGAAATTTCGCAAAGTGCTGCGCGCGATCGAGCAGCACGGCTGCTTCATCTTCGCGCATCCCTATCAGTGCCTCGCCGCGGGCGGCATGGACGACTATTACTTGAGCAACTTCGTCGGCTTCCCGCTCGATACCACGCTGATGGTGTCGCACCTCATGTTCAGCGGTGCGCTCGACGAATTGAAACAACTGCGCATCCTGTGCGCGCACGGCGGCGGCTACGTGCCCTATCAGATCGGTCGTTTCGCGCACGGCCATCGCGTGCGGCCGGAACCCAGGAAGCACACGCAGACCTCCCCGCGCGACCTGCTGCGCCGCTTCTATTTCGACGCGCTGACGCACGACGCCAAGGCGGCGCGCCACCTGATCAACATGGTGGGGGCCGACCGCGTCGTCATCGGCACCGATCACCCCTTCGACATGGGCCCCGACGATCCGGTCGGTTCGATCGATGCGATTCCGGGTTTGACCACACAGGAGCGCGAGCAGGTCTACGGTCTTACCGCCAGGTCGCTGCTGGGCGAAGGCTAAGGAATCGCGAAACTCACCAATCTGTTATTGCGAGGAGGCTGGGCCGACGAAGCAATCTCGCGGCGTGCGCGGCGGCGTTGCCTGCAACGGGATTGCTTCGCTCCGCTCGCAATAACAGGATAGTGGGCCGCTCCTTGTGAGCGTCCGCTGACACGCAGGCATAGGAAGAAATATGAAACGCAAGGAACTGGGTGTTGCGGTAATCGGTTCGGGCAGGATCGGCAGCCTGCGCGCGCGTCTTGCCGCGAGGCACCCTTCCGTCGGGTTTCTCGCCGTCTCGGATATCGACCCGGCGCGCTCCCGCGCGCTCGCCGAGCTGACCGCCGCCGACTTTCACTCGACTGACAACGACGAGGTCATCGCGCGGCCGGAGGTCAACGCCGTGATCGTGTCCACGCCGGAACACGAGCACGTCGCGCCGGTGTGCCGGGCACTGGAACTCGGCAAACCGGTGCTGATGGAAAAGCCCCTCGGCCTCACACTGCGGGATGCCGACGCCATCCTCGATACCGTCGAGAAAACCGGCGGGAGCCTCCGCATCGGTTACATCCGCCGCTTCAAGCGCTGCTTCGCCCGCGCCAAGGAGCAGGTGCTGCAGGGCCATCTCGGACGCATCACGGGCGGCACGGCGCGCGTCTACAACACCCGCGCCCAGGCGTTCGAAATCCTCAAGCGCAACCCGGAGGCGACGCCGGTGGTCGACGTGCTCACCTACTTCGTGGACCTCATGCTGTGGTTCCTCGAAGGCAATCCGCCGGTGGAAGTGGTGGCGCGCGGCCAGACGGGAATATTCAAGGAGGCGGGATACAAGGTGCACGACGTGACCTGGGCCATCGTGACGCTCGCCGACGGTGCCGTCATCAATCTCGGCATCAGCTACGCGCTGCCGGCACGCTATCCGATCCTCGGGCAGTCGGACCGGGTCGAACTGCTGGGCACCGAGGGCACGATGATCATCGACGACGACCACCGCGATCACATCCTCTACACCGAGAAGGGCATCGGCCACGCCTACGTTCCCGGCCACAAGATCCACATGGCGTTCAGCGGCAGCAATCCGTCGGGCGACTGGGCGGTCGGCGATTACTGGGGCCCGCTCGGCAACGAAACGCGCTCGTGGCTCGACCATCTCGTCACCGGCAATCCGACCCCGCATGCGACACCGGCGCAGGCGCGCCTCACACTGGAAACCACCGTCGCGATCGAACGCGCGGTGGCGACGGGTCAGAGCGTGCGGCTGCCGATCGAAGCCTGAGTTCTACAACCAGAAGGCCGTGCGGGTCATGATGCCCGATGCGAATCGCATTGCGCGCTTCGCGGGTTCCGGCAACTCCCCTCCGCCGTGATTGAGCGCGCTCGTGGCGTGGCGCGCCTCGTCCTCGCGCATCTGCTCGAGGATCGCCCGGCTTTTCTCATCCCCCGCCGGCAGTATTTCCAGGTGCCCGGAGAGATGTTCCACCACCTGCCGCTCGGTTTCGGCGAGAAAGCCGAGGTTCCAGCGATCGCCAAGGAGGCCGGTCGCAACGCCGATCGCAAACGAGGTCGTGTAGAAGAGAGGGTTGAGGACGCTCTTCCGCCCCCCCAGTTCTTCGATGCGGCGCTCCGTCCACGCAAGATGCTCGGTCTCCTCCTGCGCCGCCCGTTCGAGCGCGCTTTTCGCCGCCGAATCGCGCGCCGTCAGTGCCTGCCCCTCGTATAGCGCCTGGGCGCAGATCTCACCGGTGTGGTTGACGCGCATGAGGGACGCCGCCAGAGTGCGCTCGCGATCCTCGAGTGGCCTCGCAGGCACGGCTTCGCCCGGCACCGGGCGCACGCTCTGCGCCGGCGCAAACAGCGTGCGCAACCCCCTGTCGAAACCGATGATCAGGCGGTCGATGTCGATCATCGCGCGCTGGACTCCGCTGACGCCTCATTCATGGCGAAGAGGCGCGCGAGCTCCTGCCCGGGATCGGTGGCACGCATGAACGCCTCGCCTACCAGGAAACAGTTCACATTCGCTTCGCGCATCCGCGCTACGTCAGGGGGTTTCAGAATGCCGCTCTCGGTGACCACGATCCGGTCGGCGGGAACGTGCCCGAGCAAATTCAGCGTGGTTTCCAGCCGGGTTTCGAAAGTATGCAGATTGCGGTTGTTGATGCCGATGAGTGGGGTCTTGAGCGCGAGCGCGCGGTCGAGTTCGGCGCCGTCGTGCACCTCGGCGAGCACCGCCATGCCGAGCTCGCGCGCGCCCGCCTCCAGTTCCTGCATCCGAATCGGATCGAGCGCGGCAACGATCAACAGGATGCAGTCCGCACCCGCTGCCCGAGATTCATAAAGCTGATACGGATCGATCATGAAATCCTTGCGCAACACCGGCAATGTACAAATCGCCCGCGCCTGCCTCATGTCCTCGATCCGCCCCTGAAAGAACTGCGCGTCGGTCAACACCGACAGGCACGCCGCGCCATGGCGCTCGTAACTCATCGCGATCGCGGCCGGGTCGAACTTCTCCCGCAGCACGCCTCTGCTCGGGCTCGCCTTCTTGATCTCGGCGATCACGGCGGGCTGTCCGCCGGTCATCTTCGCGCGCAGCGCGCCCGCAAAGTCGCGCGGCGGGGGCGCCACCTTCGCCTGGTCTGCCAGCGCTGACAGAGGTATCGCTGTCTTGGCAGCGGCAACTTCCTGTTCTTTAACCTCGAGTATGCGCTGCAGGATATTCGCCATGCACGTCAACCGGGGATGTCCAGTGACAGGTTGCGGTCCGAGCGGCGCGCCCGGCGTGGCGGCTCATTCAGCAATTCTAGTTGCACACCTGACACCTTGGCGCGGGCAGCATCGCAGTACTCGGCACGCGTATCGATCCCGACCGAATTGCGGGCCAGTGACAGGGCCGCCTGCAGCGTGGTACCCGACCCCGCGAACGGATCGAGTACCCAGTCGCCTTCGTCGGTGAACAGCTTGATGAACCACTCCGGCAGTGCGCCCGGAAACGCCGCGCTGTGGTTCCGGTTGCCACACTCGGTCGCCATGTGCAGGACGTTCGTGGGATAGGCCAGGTCGCGTTTCAACCAGTTGGCGATGTTCTTGCCGAAGCCGCTTCTCACCTGCGAATCAAACCGCACGACATCATTGCGGCCAAGGGACTTTAACCGCGTGTCGGCCCAGTCCCCCATCGGCACCATGACCGCCTGTTGATTCATCTTGAATTTGCGGTTGCGGGTGAAATGGAGGCACCGCTCCCACGCATCACGGAAGCGGTTCGGCCATTTGCCGGGGTAACAGTTCTTCTTGTGCCAGATGTACTCCTCGGTCCACAACCAGCCCTGCCGCCGCAGTGCGAGGATCAGTTCGAGCACGAAGGTGTGGCGCTCGCCTTTCTCCGCCTTTTCCTTGATGTTGAGCACGAAAGAGCCGGTGGGTTTCAACACCCGCAGGAACTCCGCGGCGCGCGGCAGGAACCACTCCACGTAATTCTCGGGCCGGACACCGCCGTAAGTCTTGGCGCGCCGGTCCGCGTACGGCGGCGAGGTGACGATCAGGTCGAACTTCTCGTCCTCGAAGCGCTCGATCACATCGAGACAATCGCCCTGATAAACCTCTGACACCAGCTTCATACCTGTATTCTGCCTGAATATCGGCGTTTATCGGCGTACATCGGCGGCCAGCCGTCCTTCCCAAAGTCAAAAGCTGCGCGTGAAGGCGACAAACTGATCGAGTTTTCGGCGCGCCGCCCCGCTCGCAAGCACCGTGCGGGCCTGCTCCACGCCGTCACCGAGGGCGGCGGCGAGCCCCGCAACATAGATACTCGCTCCGGCGTTGAACGCCACAATGTCGCGCGCGGCGCCGTCCTGGTTCTCCAGCGCGGAGATGATCATCGCCTTCGACTGCTCGACGCTCTCGACCCGGATCGCGTCATGACCCTGCACGCGCAGGCCGAAATCCTGCGGCGCGATGGTGTATTCGCGGATATCGCCGTCCTTCAGCTCCCCGATCATGGTCGGCCCGCTGATCGAAATCTCGTCGAGCCCCTCCACGCCGTGGACGATCATCACGCGCCGGCTGCCGAGGCGCTGCAGCACGCGCGCCTGAATCCCGACCAGATCGGGATGGAACACCCCCATCACCTGCTGCCGCGCGCCCGCGGGATTGGTGAGCGGGCCGAGGATGTTGAAGATGGTCTTCACGCCGAGTTCGCGGCGCACGGGCGCTGCGTGCTTCATCGCGCTGTGATGGTTCGGCGCGAACATGAATCCGACCCCGACCTCGGCGATAGAGCGCGCGACCTCCTCGGGCTTGAGATTGATGTTGGCGCCGAGCGCTTCCAGCACATCGGCGCTGCCCGACTTGCTCGATACCGAACGGCCGCCATGCTTGGCGATGCGCGCGCCCGCGGCAGCGGCCACGAACATCGCCGCGGTCGAGATATTGAACGAATGCGCGGCATCACCTCCCGTGCCGCAGGTGTCGATGAGGTTGGGCTCGTCCGGCACCGGCACCCGGGTCGCGAAGTCCCGCATGACCTCGGCAGCAGCCGCGACCTCGCCTATCGTCTCCTTTTTCACGCGCAGTCCCGTGATGATGGCGGCGATCAGCACGGGCGAGACCTCGCCGCTCATAATGTTGCGCATGAGCGAGAGCATCTCCTCGCGAAAGATCTCGCGGTGCTCGATTATCCGGGTCAGCGCTTCCTGCGGTGTCACGCTCGCCCCCCTTCCAGAAAATTCTTCAGCAGCCGGTGCCCGTGCTCGGTCAGGATTGACTCCGGATGGAACTGCACGCCTTCGACCGGCAGCGTCTTGTGCCGCACCCCCATAATCTCGCCGTCATCGGTCCACGCGGTCACCTCCAGGCAATCGGGCAGGCTTTCCCGCTCGATCACCAGCGAGTGATAGCGCGTCGCCTGGAACGGCTGGGGCAGCCCGTGAAACACGCCGGCGCCACAGTGCGCAATGGCCGACGTTTTGCCGTGCATCACCTGTTTGGCGTGCACGATGCGCCCGCCGAACGCCTGGCCGATGCTCTGGTGCCCGAGGCATACGCCGAGGATCGGCATAGCGCCCGCGAAGCGCTGGATGAGCGGCACCGAGATGCCCGCCTCGCTCGGCGTGCACGGGCCGGGAGAGATCACGACGTGCGCGGGCTTCATGCTGGCGATGTCGTCGAGCGTGACCGTGTCGTTCCGGTAGACGCTGACCTCCTCCCCCAGCTCGCCCAGATACTGCACCAGGTTGTAGGTGAAGGAGTCGTAGTTGTCGATCATCAACAACATGATGAGCCTATCGCGTTTCTAATTCAGGGCGTGACAGACGCGCGCTGCAGCGGCTTGAAATGCCTGCTCAGCGCGATCCCCTGACGCTGGTACGATGACTTCACACCGCTCCCATAGAGCCGGTTCGGCTGCGCTGTCAGACGCTCATAAGTCAGCCTGCCAACCACCTGCCCGTGTTCAAGCACAAACGGAACTTCGTACGACCTGACTTCGAGAACCGCCCGCGAACCCTCGCCTCCCGCATCCGGATGGCCAAACCCGGGGTCGAAGAAACCCGCATAGTGAACCCGGAACTCCCCGACCAACGTGTCGTAGGCGATCATTTCCGCCGCGTGCGTCGGCGGAACCTTTACGGGTTCCCGTGATGCCAGGATATAGAAGTCCGCGGGGTCCAGGATGAGCCCCCCACGCCGCGGTGCGTGAACCGGTTCCCAATAATCCAACACGTCGTAGTGCTGCACCTTGTCGATGTCAATCAGCCCGGCGTGGTTCTTGGCTTTATATCCGATGAGCCCTTCCGATGCCTCGCCCCGCACGTCCACCGATACCGGGACACCGTTGCGGATTTCGTCTTCACTGATCGTGGAACCGACGACCTGCTGCTCTTCCTGCAAACGTCTCATGGCCTCATCGGTGCTGGGTGGATTCCCGCGACGTATTCTGATCTGGCTCAACCTCGATCCTTTGCGCACCAATACGCTGAAGGTTCGCGGCGACACTTCGGCATAGAGGGGCCCTTTGTACTGCTCGCGGACCCGGTCAAATTCTGTGCCGTAGTCGGTGATGAGTCTGGTAAATATGTCAAGCCGGCCGGTGGAGCTCTTGGGATTGCCCATCGCAGACGTGCGGCGCCGCAGGGACAAGCCTTCAAGCAACGGGACGATATAGACACAACCACGCTCCAGAACCCCGCCGTTGCTGATGTCCATCTTGTGCATCGCGAGGTCGTCGAGCCTTTGTTCGACGGTCGCACCCTTCCCGGGCAGGAAGCTTGCGCGAACCCGATATGCGACGGGTCCCAGGCGAAGATCGAGGCTGGCGGGCTGAAATTGATCTTCGTGGATCGGCTCCAGGGCGAAGATTTCTCGGGTCAGCCTGACCTGACGTTCGAGCTCCTGCGACGGCAAAATACCGGTCGAATGCAAGGCCTCCCCCGCATCTTCCTCCAATTCATCGAGGAGGCCCTGCCGTGGCTGGGTGTGACGATCTGGGGCCGCCTGGCCCAACAAATCGCTCGACGCGTTCTCGGACATCAATTTCGTGGTACTTCGCATAGCACCCCAGGCTGCAAAAACTACCATCCTTTTTTCTGGCCGGAGCCAACGCGCATGGTCTCAGGGAAGGGGCTCCCGCAGTACGGACACACCCCGCATTCCCGGCAATCTAGCAGATAAGATGCCTCGGTATCAGCCGATTTTCCCGGCTCGGCGTTTGCCCGCTCCGTCAGCAACTTATCGCGGATCATGCGCGAGCCATGCCGGCTGGGTCAAGCTGCTACGAAAGGGTGCGAAGCGCCAAGATAGGCCACCCCAGGCTGTCGCTACGTATCGCCGGAACGGGCTGCAATTGAGCGCGCAATGCTTCCGGTGCGCCTTGGATCTGCCCCGAGATCGACGACTATTGAAAGACCGGCAGCTCTCTCCCGAGAACGCTCTGGTGTTACGCGAGACTCGTCAAACTCCCGGAAGGCCTGCTATTGAGAGTAGAGCTGAGCAAGGCTGTCAACAATCGATTTGGGAAGAGACTTGTCGTACGGGTCGGCTCCGCTCATCTTTTCGGAACCGACAAGCCCTGCATACGTCATCACCTTGGTTCCGTTTACGCTAATGACCAACACCTGCCGCGGGTTCTTATACCACTCGAACGACACATGTCCGGACGGATCGGGCATCACGTCAGGCGG
>Ga0209108_10000361_pt1 | contig 24818 bp, 26 predicted proteins | sample Rifsed10ft1_FD_184003 | JGI IMG/M metagenome (GOLD analysis project Ga0209108, IMG submission 184003) | Soil microbial communities from Rifle, Colorado, USA - sediment 10ft 1 (version 2) | ecosystem: Environmental > Terrestrial > Deep subsurface > Rock core/Sediment | place: Rifle, Colorado...
CTGGGCGACAACGACGGCCATTACCCATCCCTCCTTTCAGGAATTCGCCTGACGTACAGCGTAAACAATCCTAGCATGCGCCGGGCGACCGGGCAACACGGCTCGCGACACCGATCCCGCCCCGGACTGTCCCCGCTGGTCAGGGGCTAGGGACGCAGCCGGACGTGTTTCAGTTCGAGGTACGATTCCAGGCCATAGCGACCCAACTCCCGCCCCACGCCGCTCGCCTTCCATCCGCCGAACGGCATGCGAAGATCGGTGATGTCGTTCACGTTGACGCCGACTCCGCCGCTCTCCAGCCGCGCAGCAGCGTCCAGCGCAGTCTTCAGATCCCGGGTGTAGATATAGGCGGCCAGGCCGTACTCGGTGGCGTTCGCCATCGCCAGGGCTTCGTCGAGGGTGCTGAAGCGGGCGATCGGCGCCACCGGTCCAAAGGTCTCCTCGGACATGCAGCGCATCGCCGGCTCCACGTCGACCAGCACCGTCGGCAGGTAGAAGAAGCCCCGGGCGTATTCGTCCTCCTCGGGTTCCCGGCCTCCGGTGAGCACCTGCGCTCCTTTGGCGATGGCGTCGGCCACGTGCTCCTGGACCTGCTGGCGAGCCGCCTCGCTGACCATCGGCCCCAGATCGGCGTCGGGAACCCTTAGTCCATCGGCAACAACGAGGCGCCGCGTCCGCTCCACGAACTGATCGGTGAACTCGCCGAACAGGCGCTTGTGCACGTAGATCCGGTTCACGCTGATGCAAATCTGCCCAGCGTGGGAAAAGGAGCGGCGCACCGCATCGGGGACGGCGCGTTCCAGGTCGGCGTCTTCACAGACGATGAAGGGGGCACTTCCACCCAGCTCTAGCGTGACGCGCTTCAGTTGCTCTGCCGCCAGCGCGCCGATCCGCCGCCCGGTGGCTGTGGAGCCAGTGAAAGCGATCTTCCGCACCAGAGGGTGTGTGACCAGCGCCTCGCCGACGGTGCGGCCGGGCCCGGTGACCATGTTGAGGACACCCGCCGGAAGTCCCGCGTCCATGAAGCAACGGCCCATTTCCAAGACGGTCAGCGGGGCTTCACTGGGGGGCTTGGCGACCACGGTGCATCCTGCCGCCAGCGCCGGCGCGATCTTCCACGCGAGCAGCTCGACCGGGAAGTTCCACGGGCCGATGGCCGCCACGACGCCCACGGGCTGGCGGAGCACAAAGCTAAACGTGTCGCCCGTCTCTCCGGGAAGCGCCTCCCCGCCCACGCGGCGGGCTTCCTCCGCGTAGAGATCAAGGACGTCCGCGGTGGTGGCCAACTCCTTGCGGCTGTCCCGCAGCGGCTTCCCCTGCTCGCGTGTGAGGAGCACCGCCATCGCTGCGAGGCGCTCCCGCAACAGCGCGGCGACCCGGTGCAGGACCGCAGCCCTGTCCCGTGATGGCGTCGCCGACCAGCGCGGAAAGGTGCCTGCGGCCGCCTCAACGGCGCTCGCCGCCTCCCGCACGGTACCCTGCGTGGCCCGCGCTACCTCCTCCCCGGTGGCCGGGTTGATCACGGGGAAGGTGTCCGTTCCGATATGCCACTCCCCACCGATCAGGTGCCCGTATGTGACCGCTGCCATTTTCATCGCCACACCACCCTCTATCGCTTCCACAACCTCGTCAGGTAGGCGGAGATGTACTCCGACCGCAGTTCGGCCGGCACCGCTTTACCCTCACGATCGATGTGCCCGAGCACGAGCGGAGGTCGGCCCTGCGCCACCAGCAGCGCGGCGGTCTCGGCGATGAGCGCGTGCAAGGCGGCCACGGCCAGCGGTGTGGAGACCGGCCCCACCCGCATCTCCAGGCCCGGAACCTCCACGGCTGCGTCACCGAAAGGCGCACCGGTGTCGATGACCACGTCGGCCACCTCAAACAGCCGCCGCCTGCCGCTGTGCCGGGGGCGGGCATGGTGCGAATGCTCCAGTGAGGTAATGGCGATCACGGGCAGGCCCCGCTGCTGGACCAGCAGCGCCACCTCGACGATGACTGCGTTCACGCCGGAATGAGAGCAGATCACGAACGCGTCGCCGGGGTGGATCGGCTGCGCCTCCAGCAGCGCCCGGCCGAAGCCCTCCGCCGCCTGTAGGAAACGGAACTGGTGGACACCCCCCTCGCCGCCCACGCGCAGGTGCGGGCTGAACCCCGGCTCCACGATGGGATGCCACCCCACAAAGGAGCCAGTGCGAGGGAAGGCCTCCAGAGCGGGGATGCTGCCGTGGCCCGTCCCGAAGAGGTGGACGAGACCACCTCCGGCGATGACCCGGGCACAGTACTGCGCCGCGCGCTGAATCGGCTCCAGTTGATTCGCCCGGAGCGCTTCAAAGCGGGCGATCAGATCATCAAGATACCGACGGCCGCTCATCGTTCGTCCACGGCGGCGCGGAGACCATGCAAGACAGCCGCCACCAGGCGCCGCTCCGCCTCCTCCCGCTCCGCCGGCTCAAGCATCCTGCCCGTATGCCCATCAACTGTGGCCACACAGAGGCTTGTCGTGCGCAGTCCGAGTCGCTGCCCGATGGTGAATACGGCGGAGGTTTCCATGTCCGCCCCCAGGACGTTCCACTCCAGTAGGCGCGGCAACAGGTGCGCCCCCGGCATCCGGCCGTCGGCTCGGGCCACTAAGTGGGTGTAGAATCCGTCACTGCTGGCCACCAGGCCGACGGCAGGATTAGACCCCGAGGCCACCAGTGCCTCGCGGAAGCGGAGGAAGAGCCCGGCGTCCGGCACAGCCGGCACCTCCGGCGGTAGGTAGGCCGCGCTCGTCCCCTCGAAGCGACAGGCGGCCTGGGCGAGGATCAGATCGCCAACCTTGGCCCGGAAGGCCATCATCGTGCCCGCGCGGACGACGACGGAAATGCCGAGTTGGGCCAGTTCCTCCAATACGATGGCCGCCGCCGGGGCGCCGATGCCGGATGCGGCCACCGAGAGCCGCAGCCCCTCGTACGCTCCCGTGATGGTCGTGAACTCCCGATCGCGCCCCACCACTTCGGCGCCGGACAGCGCTTCCTTGAACAGCTGCAGCCGGGCGGGGTCGCCCACCACGATCACTACCCGGGCAACATCCTCCGGCCGGACCCGCAGGTACCACGCTCTTGTTCCCACCGCTAGGCCTCCCCGAGCAGAGACAGGGCTTCCGTCAGGCTGATCACCCGGCCCATGTACCGCTCAATGTCCTCCATGCTGGCCTCGTGCAGGTGCGGGCGGTTCGACCCGGTGCACTCCCGCACCAGCAGCGCCTCGTATCCATAGCCGAAAGCGTCCTGAATCGTCGCCCGGATGCAGACGTGGCTCTTCACGCCGGCGACCAAAAGCCGCTCGATCCCCCGCTCCCGCAGCACCAGGTCCAAGTCGGTACCGAAGAACGCGCTGTAGCGCCGCTTGCGCACCACAACCTCACCGTCGAGGATCTCGATCCCCTGCGCCGGTTCGGCGTCGTGCTCGCCCACGATACAGTGCACGGGCAATTTGCGGTGCTCGAAGTCCACACCGGGCCGGTGCCCTTCCATGCAGTGGATCACGAGAGTGCCCGAGCGCCGTGCCGCCGACAGCACCCGCCGGATGTTGGCCAGGATGGCTTCGTACGACGGATGGTAGTTGCGGCCGGCCGGATCGAAGAAGTCGTTGATTACGTCGATCAACAGCAGCGCTGTGCCCATGCGTCACACCCTCCCCGGCAGCGGACCGAACACCGCCGTGTAGCGCGCCACCGCCGCCTCCCATGCCGGCAGCGCAGTCTGACATCCCCAAGCCTCCACGACAAACGCCGCGACCACAGCGCCCAGTTGCGCCGCTTCTCCCGCAGTCCATCCGCGCAGCATTGCCGCCAAGACCCCCGCGGTGTAGGCGTCGCCGGCCCCCGTCGGATCCACCACCGTCGCGGGTGCTGCCGGGACAACCTGTGATCCGCCAGCCGTGAGGACCTCGCTGCCCTGGGGCCCGCTCGTGATGAAGATCGCTTCCGGCCCGCGCCGGAGGAGATCCGCCACCGCGGGAACCCCGAACACGGCGGCGGCGTAGGCAGCCTCCAGGCGATTCATGAAGATAAAGCGGCTGCCCGCCACAAACTCCCGCACCAGGTCGGGTGGATAGGCGCTGAGATCACCTTTCAACTGCCAGGCGAGAGGTAGCCCCGCCGCCACAGCCTGGGCCGCAAACTGCCGATTGTACTGCGGCGGGCCGACCGTCAGGACCGCCAACCTGACGCCATGCAGATCTACCTCGATGGCCGCCGTCCACTGTGCCGCCGCTCCAGGATCGAAGAACAGGCTGGTCGGGCCCTCCGGGGGGACGAACAGATATGTGCGCGGTGTGCGGCCGCCGGGAACCACATGCACATGCCGCGTATCCACGCCTTCGGCTTGCAGCGCCCGCACGTACTCCCGGCCCTCGGAATCGTCACCCACGACCATGGCCACCCCCGTGGAGATCCCCAGGCGGGCCAGCCCTACCGCTACGTTCGGGCCGCACCCCCCGCGGCTTGGCTCGGGCGCGGTCTGGTCGATGATCCCTGTCCACCCCGGCTCCACGGGCCGGCGGATGCGGGCGATGATGTCGATGCCCGCGTATCCGGTGGCGAGTACCTCAGGCGGCCACGGGGCGCGCACGGTACCTCCTCCATGAGACCCACGTCAGGACGACGACGATGGAAAGAAAGGGAAGGATCTGCGTGATCTGCGGCGGTACGCCCACGGTCGTCTGCAGCCGGATCTGAAGGGCGTCGAAGAAACCGAAGACCACGCTTCCCAGTGTGGTGGCCCATGGCTGGGCCTGACCGAAGAAGACGGCGGCCAACGCCATGAAACCACGGCCGTTGGTCATGTTGTAGACGAACAACTGCAGGTTGCCCAATGACATCTGCGCACCGGCCAGCCCGCAGAGGCCCCCCGCCGCCAGCAACATCCCGTACTGCAGCCGGCGCGCCGGAATCCCCACCGTGGTCGCAGCCTCCGCCTGCTCACCGACGGCCCGGACGCGGAGACCCGTCACGGTGCGATTGAGAAAAATGGACGTCAAGATAACCAGGACCCAGGTGACGTAGACGAGCGGGGAGTGGCCATCCAGGATCGGCCCGAGAATCGGGATCTGGGACAGACCCGGAATGTGCACTGTGCCCAGTCCGCGCAGCCCCGGTGGAGCGAAGGCACCCCGCGTCTGGTAGAGCACCTGCAGCAGGTAACCGGTGCCGCCCAGGGCCAGGATGTTGGCGGCGAGTCCAGCGACGATCAGGTTGGCCCGAAAGCGCAGCACGAAGACCGCAAACACCAGGGCGACGAGCATCCCCGTGACCACGGCCGCCACCACCCCAACCAGAGCGTGCTGCGCGTAGAACGCGCCTAGAACCGCGGCAAAGGCAGCTGCCAGCATCATCCCCTCCAGCGCAATGTTGATCAGCCCGACCTGCTGGCTAAGCAGCCCGGCGAGGGCCGCCAGGATGATCGGTGTGGTCAGCCGCAGCGTAGCGAAGGCCAGGTCAGTGAACGCCTGCATGCCGCCTCCGGGGGAAGGTCAACACGAACTCCGCCGTGACGAAGAAGATGATTGTCGCCTCCAAGATGAGGATCAGGTCCTTGGGGATGTCCACGAAGAGTTCAAGGGTCGCGCCGCCGCTGCGGAGCGCCCCCAGCAAGACGGCGGCGATCAGGCTCCCGAGCGCCGTGTTTCGGCCCAGCAGTGCGATGGTAATGCCGTCAAACCCGTATCCGGGCGAGAAGTTGTCCACGAAACGATAGTTCACCCCCAGGACCTGGCCGGCACCGGCCAGCCCTCCGATGAAGCCGCTGAGCAGCATGACCTGCAGGATAACCGCCGGGACGGGCACCCCAGACCACCGGGCGAAGATGGGGTTACTGCCCAGGGCGCGCAGCTCGTAACCCAGCGTCGTACGGCTGAGCAGCCAGTGTACGAGGGGAACGAGGAGCAGAACGACGATCAGTGCCAGGTTGAGCTGGGAAGGGGGCAGCAGGCGCGGCAATTGCGCCGCTAAGGCGATTTTCGGGCTCATGGCGTTGGCCAGCCCTGGGACCGCGTACGGGTAGTTCACCAGGTACGAGGTGAAGGAAATGGCCACGTAGTTGAGCATGATCGTCGTGACGATCTCGTCGACGCGCAGGTACGCCCGTAGGGCCCCGGGGATCAGCATGAAGAGCGCGCCGGCCAGCCCCGCGGCCAGGAAGGCCAGCGGGATCAGCAGGCCCGCGGGCAGCCCGGTGAGAGTGAACCCTATCCAGGCCGCGGCGAACGCCCCCAGGTACAGCGCCCCCTCTACGCCGATGTTGAACACGCCGGCGCGGAAGGCCACAGCGGTCGCCAGCCCGGTGAAGATCAGCGGGGTGGCTGCCAGCAGCGTGTCTGCCAGGTTCTGGGCGCCGAGGAAGGCGACGGCGAACAGGGTGCGGTAGGCCCCCCAGGCGTCTCGTCCCGTGGCCACCATCACCAGCGCTCCGATGACCAGGGCCGCGCTGAAGGTGACGAAGGAGCGGCCCAGCTCGCCCACCCACTGGGGGCGTACGACCGTCCGCGTCACGCAGTCGCACTCCGGCCGGCCATCAGCAGCCCTAGCTGCTCGCGGGTCGCCGCCGCCGCTGACAGCTCTCCGACGATGCGCCCGGCGAAGAGGACGCCGATCCGATCGGCAAGGGCCATGATCTCGTCCAGGTCCGCCGAGATCAGCAGGACCGCACCGCCGCGGGTCCGCATCTCCAGTAACTGCTGGTGCACGAACCGCGCCGCCGCGATGTCCAGGCCGCGGGTGGGATGGGCGGCGATCAGCGCGGCGGGTTCCCCGCCTAGTTCGCGCGCCACGACCACACGCTGCAGGTTTCCGCCGGACAGCGTTCGTGCGGAAACCCGCGGATGCGGCGCCCGGACGTCGAAGCGACGCATCAGTGCCGCAGACTCGGCCCGCACGGCGACCATCCGCAACACACCCCGTGTGGCTAGCGCCCGATATCGCGTGGCGATCAGATTGTCCTCGATGGTCATGGGCAGACTGAGGCCTTCGGTGTAGCGATCCTCTGGAATCACCGCCAGGCCGGCCCGGCGCCGCGCCGCGACGTCCGCACGCGTGAGATCCTGTCCGTTCAGCAAAAACCGGCCGCTTGTGGGACGGCGCACGCCGGTGGCGACCTCAACGAGTTCCTTCTGCCCGTTCCCCTCTACACCGGCGATCCCTAGGATCTCGCCCCGCCGCACCTCCAGTGTGATCTCGACCAGCGCCGGCAGACCGCGATCGTCAGCGGCGCTGACCCGCTCCAGCCTCAGCATCGGAGGGCCCGGCGGCTCCCCGCCGCGCGCCAGTATCGCCGGCATCGTTTCGCCGACAATCATGCGGGCCAGCCCCTCGCCCGTGGCCTCACGCGTCGGCAGGGTGCCTACGACGCACCCCCGGCGCAGCACGGTGACCCGATCGGAGGCTGCCAGCACCTCGGCCAGTTTGTGCGTGATGAAGATAACCGTGCGGCCCTCCGCCACCAGGCGCCGGAGCACCTCGTACAATTGGGCGACTTCCTGAGGCGTCAGCACGGTGGTGGGTTCGTCGAGGACCAGCAGGCGGGCTTGTCGGTAGAGCAGCTTCAGGATCTCCACGCGCTGCTGCTCACCGACGGACAGTTCGGCGATACGTGCACCCGGGTTGACCGCCAGGCCGAAACGCGCTCCCAGTTCCTGGACGACGGCGCGCGCCCGGGCCCGGTCGAAGAACACGCCGCGCCGCGGCTCTTGTCCCAGCGTGACGCTCTCCGCCGCGGTGAGGGAAGGCACCAGCTGAAAGCGTTGGTGCACCATCCCGATGCCCAGGCGAATCGCGTCGTCCGTCGTCGTGACGGTCACCGGTCGGCCACGCCAATAGATGCGCCCCGCGTCGGCCCGCTCCAGGCCGTACAGAATGCGCATCAAGGTCGTCTTGCCCGCGCCGTTCTCCCCCACCAGCGCGTGGATCTCTCCGTCGGCGACTTCGAAGGTGATCCGGTCGTTGGCCAGCACGCCCGGAAAGGCCTTCGAGATCTCCTCCATGCGCACCAGGGGCACGGCCTCGGCCATCGGCGGATGCGGTCGGGGGGCCGCTGCGGCGGCCCCCTCAACTCTATTACTACTTCTGAGTGATGTCGGTGACTTTGAACTTGCCGGCGATAATGTCCTTGCGCAACTGCTCCACCCGGTCGACGTAGGCCTTGGGGATGATGTGGCGCGTGAACTTCATCTCGCTCAGCCCCACCCCGCCCTCCTTCAGGCCGAGGGTGATGACAGCGCCGCCCTTCAAGCTGCCCTGCACCAGCCGCTTCACCAAGTCATACACCGCCAGGTCGACGCGCTTCAGCATGCTGGTCAGCACGTGTCCGGGGGCGATGTAGTCCTGATCGGAGTCCACTCCAATGGCGTAGCGGCCGGTCTCCTTGGCGGCGGCGATCACGCCTTCGCCGGTACCGCCGGCCACCTGATAGACGATATCCGCACCCTGCTGGAACTGGGCCAGCGTCAGCTCCTTCCCCTTGGCGGGGTCGCCGAACGAGTTGGAGTAGCTAACCAGTACCTTGGTCTCCTTGTCGATGAACTTTGCCCCTTCCTCATACCCCACGATGAACTTGTCGATCCCGACCGACTTGGTCCCACCGATCACTCCGATGATCTTCCGCGGGTTGATCCCCGGGATCTTCGTGTCCTTGGTCACCATGGCGGCCAGGGCACCGGCGAGGAAGGACCCCTCGTGCTCCTTGAAGATGACAGAGACGACGTTGGGTTTCTCCACGGCAATGTTCAGGATCGAGAATTTCGTGTTGGGAAAGTCTGGGGCGACGCGGGCCAGGGGCTCGAAGTGCGTGAACTCGAGCGTAATGACCAGGTCAAAGCCTGCCTTCGCCGCCTGGCGCAACAGTTGCTCGCCCTGGCCGACCGGATCGCGGGACTCGATGGCCTTGATCTGGACCCCGAAGTCCTGCGCCGCCTTGGTCAGGCCAGCATAGCCCGAATCGTTGTAGGAACGGTCGCCCAGTCCGCCCTGGGCGATGATCAGCGCGACCTTCTTGATGTTGGGGCCCGCGGCGGTCGGCGACAGGCCCAACAGCGCGACGGCCAGGACTACTGCCGTAACGGTCACGGCAGCCACAGCCCTCCTCGTACCAGCACCCTTCATCTCACTCCCCCCCTTCGCTCTCGCTGCAACCGGACGGTGTATCGATAGAAGTCCGCCCGGTAGAAGGCCTTGACGAACTCGACGGGCTCGCCAGCCCCCCCACGGGTGATCCGGGAAACCAGCAGGAGCGGCGCACCCGGCGGGATCTGCAACAGGGCAGCCTCCTCTCGGTCGGCGGCGACCGCCTCGATCGTCTCCTCCGCAGAGATCAGGCGGACCCCCTGATCTTCGAGGAGCGCGTACAACGAGCCGCGGAGCTCCAACTCGGCGCGATCGACTCTCACCCCCCTCAAGTAGGTGTCGTGGATGCCCACAGGCTTGCCGTCGGCCAGACGGAGCCGCCGGATCCGCAGAACCGTCGTTCCGCGCGTGATCGCAAGGGACTCGGCGACGGATTCATCGGCGGGCAGCTCGTGGAAGGCCAACATGCGGGCGGAGGGCACCAGGCTGCGGGCGGAGATATCCTCAGTGAAGCTGGTCAACTGGCCGAGGTCGTGGCGCAGGCGCGGGAAGGCGACGAACGTCCCTTTGCCCCGAGCCCGGGTGATCAACCCGGCCAACTCGAGAGCCTTCATCGCCTGGCGCACGGTCATCTTGCTGACCCCAAGCTCTGTGGCCAGCTGGCTTTCTGAGGGGAGCATGTCGCGCGTGCGGAGGGTGCCTTCGCGTATCAGCTTCTTGAAGTGCTCGCTGATCTGGAAGTAGACGGGTACCGCACTGCCGCGCTCAATCAGAACGCTCATGGATGGTCTCACTGTTGCCTGGGAACGTACGGCGTTAATTCTAGAAGTCTAGTCTTTTCCCCTGCACTGTGCACTTCCTCGAACTTTCGGCGGCCTGGAGGGACTTCAGGCTTCCCCGGCTGCTGAGGAACCAGGAACGATGCCTAGAGAGGTTGCCGATCAGGCGTCCGGCAGTTCCGTGGGCGTCGTCTCCACGGTGACGGGCCCGCCGCCCCGCAGCACCTCGAGTACCAGCGGCTCACCCAACACGTGGCGGCCCAGGGCACGCTGCAAATCATCGGGTGACGCGACCCCGACCTCTCCGGCACGGACGATGATGTCGCCGGGCCGCAGGCCGGCGCGCGCCGCAGCGGTGTCCGGCTGCACCTCGGTCACCTGCGCGGCGGACGGGCGGGGCAGCTGGTGGTGGACCACGATCCGGCGATCCAGTTCGATCGGGCGCGCGCCGACGCCGAGATACGCGCGGCGGACGCGGCCCTCGCGCAGCAGTTGGGTCACCACCCACTTCGCGGTGTTCACGGGGATGGCGAAGCAGATGCCCTGGGCTCCGGCGATGATCGCCGTGTTGATGCCGATCACCGCGCCGTGGAAGTCCACCAGCGGCCCGCCGGAGTTGCCGGGGTTGAGCGCGGCGTCGGTCTGGATGACGTTCTCGATCAGGCGGCCGGTCTGCCCCCGCAGGGTCCGGCCCAGCGCGCTGACGACGCCGGCGGAGACCGTGGCCTGGAATCCCAGCGGGTTGCCGACCGCCACGACCAGCTGGCCCGCCCGCAGCCGCGCCGAATCACCCAGCGTCGCCGCGGGCAGGCCGGCCTCGGGCACCTGGAGCACCGCCAGGTCGCTGTGCGGGTCGTGGCCGACGAGCCGCGCCGGGAACTGCCGGTCGTCCTGCAGGCGGACTTCGATCCGCTCCGCGCCGTCCACGACGTGGCTGTTTGTCAAGATGTAGCCGTCCGGCGCGATGATCACGCCGCTGCCCGCGCCGTGCAGTTCGGGCAGCCCCCGGTGGCGTAGCGGGGCGGGCGCCTGCCGGGCCATGCTGACGCTGACCACCGCGGGAGAGACACGCTCGACGGCCCGGATGACGGCCTGGGAGTATGCGTCCAGCGTCTGCGCTTCGTCGACGGGCGCGTCCGGCTCAAGCCGCCGCGCGTCGTCGACCTCGGTTCCGTTCCGTGCGATCAACTTCAACTCGGCCATCGGTCTTGTTACCTCCCAGGAACTCCCTCACGGTCGGGCGTCGGCTCGCCGCGGCGTTGCGCCGCCCGCCGCCGGGCAACCAACCGATCATCAGGCCTTCGCGGCGGCGGCAGCGCGCGAGCCGGCGAATCCCCAGATCCAGCCCGCCAGGATGACGAGCGCGGCGATGATGGACAGGGTCGGCGAGAGCCCCGTCCCGAGAGCCTGATCCAGCGAGAACGCGCCGGGGCCCGTGATCGCCACCGCGAGAACCACAGACAGATAGACGACGGGCAGTTCCATCCCGCCTTCGCTCACCCAGATCTTCGGCCAGTGCACCTTGACGATCGCCATCGTCATCGACGCGGCGATGGCGATGGTGCCCAGCGGGTTGAAGAGTCCCAGTGCCAGCAGCAGACCCCCGCCGAACTCCACCAGGCCCGCCGCCGTCGCCCAAAACTGCGGCGGCCGGAACCCCAGCGACGCCAGCCAGCCCGCGGTCCCTTTGATGCCGTGCCCGCCGAACCAGCCGAACAGCTTCTGTGCACCGTGTCCCGCCACGAGCAGTCCCCCGACCACTCTCAAGATCAACAGGGCGCTGTCCATGCCTCACACCTCCCAGGCGGCATCGCCGCGGTTACGTTTGCACCGCCTCGCTGCGCATCACCGCGTGCTCGTCGGCCTGGGGCGCCGTGGACGGCATCGCCGCGACCTCCCAGCGCCGGAGTTCCGGGCGGAAGATCAGCAGCGCGACGGCCCCCAGCGCCATCAACACCCCGTTGAGCCGAACCGCCGCCAGCGGACCGAGCGCGTGCGCGCTGTACCCGACGGCGAGCGCGGCGAGGGGTTGCGCCCCGAACGACACCATCAGGAACGCGGTCAGCACGCGCGCCCGCATGTGCGGCGGCGCCATGAACTGGATCAGCCCATTGGCCGTGGTCAGCACGACCGGGAAGGCCGCGCCGTTGAGGAACATGGCCAGCACAGAGAACGGCAGCGAGTGCGAGAAGGAAAAGAGCGCCAGCCAGACGCCCGTCCAGATCGCGGCCGTCCCGATTACCACGCCGGTGCGCCGTACTTGTTGCGTCAGGGGCACGACGAAGAGCACGCCCCCGAGCGATCCCGCGCCGGAGGCCCCCATGAGCAGGCCCAGCACGTCCGCCTTCCCCCGCAGCGCCTCGGCCGCCACCGCGGGCAGAATCGTCATCGCCGAAATGCCGAAGAACGTCAACAGCACGCTGAACCCAATCAGGTCCTGCATGCGCGGCTGCCGCTGCATGAACCGCAGCCCCTCGACGAACTCGCCCGCCGCCGTGCCCGTTGCCGCCTTGCGCACCTGATGCGCCCGCACCACGAACAAGCTGCCGAGGACGGCCAGGAAACTGGCGCCGTTCAGCCAAAAGGCCGTCGCCGTGCCGAGGGAGGCGATGACCACGCCGGCGAGCATCGGGCCGACCGTCCGACTGACCTGGAAGATCATGGTGTTGAGGACAACGGCCTTGCGGATGTTCTGGATGCCGGTGAGATCCCCGATGAACGCCTGCTGCGCCGGCATGTCCAGCGCCGTGACCAACCCCAGCAGGGCCGCCAGGACGTAGACGTGCCAGATCTGAATCCAGCCGGTCTGGACCAGCAGCGCCAGCAGGAAGGCCTGCACCATCGCCGTCGTCTGCGAGAGCAGCAGGATGCGCCGCCGATCGAGCCGGTCGGCGAGGACGCCCGCCAGCGGCCCGAGCAGCAGGATCGGCAGGAAGCTGAACATGCCGACAATACCCAGCGCGGCGGAGGAGTGGCTGATCTCCCAGACCACCCATGACTGCGCCGTGATCTGCATCCAGGTGCCGACGAGCGAGACCGCCTGTCCGCCCAGGTAGATGCGGAAGTTGCGCAGCCGCAGCGGGGAGAAACTGGCGCCCAAGGCAGAAACGAGTTGACCGGCCATCAGTGCAACGAGCCCTCCGTTTGTGTCACTTGCTGCCGGACGCCATCCTCTGAGCGATCCGGTGGATTATTCGGTTCCAACAGTTGAAACTGCAACCGTATTCCCGAAAACACAAGCCGCCGGGCTCATCTTACTCGAGGTCCTTGTGCAGTCGTCCCAGCAGATGATGGAGCCGCTCCTGCTCCTCGGACGATAGGCCGCCGAACACCTCGCGCAGCAGCGCCTCCACCTCCGCCCGCGCCGCCGCCAGGACGTCCCGCCCCCGCGGCGTCATGTAGATCCGGTTGTAGCGCCGGTCCACCGGGTCGGGGATCCGATCCACGAGTCCCGTCCGGCTCAGTCGGTCCACGATGCCGCTCAGGTTGGCCTTATCGACGTAGAGCGCGTGGCTGCACTCCTGCTGTGTCGGCCCGTGCGATCGGCTGAGCTGGTTGAGCAGGCCGAACTGCGGATGGGTCAGACCGAACGACCGGAGGCGCTGCTCGATCAGCCGGTCGATCTTCATGTACGCCCGCAGCAGGTGGATCCAGGCCAGGACGGCCGGGCTGCGCGATCCCCGCTCGGGTGACGGCTTGGCCGGTGCAGACGATTTTAAGGGCGTCACCATTTGTTGAAACTTAAACTATCGGCGGGGAGACGTCAAGACGGCGGGCCGGGGCGTCGGCCTCGCCCTCCGGTAGCCCATGGGGTCTCCCCCCGTGGGTAGACGCGATCCAGCTTCTCCGCGGTCTCGATGTTGAAGAAGCGCAGGAGTACGGCATCCGGAGTGTATGCCCGCACCTGCACCCAGAAGCGGTCGCCGGGCTCCCACCTGCCGGCCTCCCGGGTCGTCCGCACCATGTCACAGACCGCTTCCTCGACCGTCATCACGATCATCCCCCAACCTTCGGCTCGTCACGCCGTAGACCGCCGGTCCTCAGCGCAGGCCAGCGATCCAGCCAACGGCCACGTGCACGAGGTCCCCGATGATCTCCGCCTGCGGCCGGCCGCGGACGGTCAGACCGTGGTCGCCCTCCTCGACCACGTGCAGCGTCGCCGTCTTCAGCTTGCGCACCGTCTCCGCCAGGAGATCCGGGCGGGCGAACGGGTCGCGCGATCCCTGCAGGAAGAGCATCGGCGCCGTGACGCGCAAGAGCTGTGCGTCGCGGATGCGCTCAGGCTGGCCGGGCGGGTGGAGCGGATATCCCAGAAAGATCAGGCCGGCGGCGGGGAAGCCATCGGCCACAACGTGCGAGGCGATGCGCCCGCCCATGGAGCGACCGCCGAGGAAGAGACGCGTCGCGCGCTTCCCTACCTGCTGCGCCACGGCACGGTAGCACGCCTCGAGACGGGGCTGACGATCAGGGACTTTGCGCCTGGCTTCGGCGTAGGGGAAGTTGAAGCGCACCGCGCCCACGCCGGCCTCCGCGAGCGTTTCGGCAAAGTGCACGAGTGACGGCGTGTGCAGGTTGCCGCCGGCGCCGTGGGCGAGCACCAGGTAGGTCGCGCTCCGCGTGGGATGGTGCCAGAATCCGGAGACCGCGCCGCCGTCCCAGACAAAAGATGCCTTCTCCACGCTGACGAGCGGCATCGACGCCTCAGCCCCATCCTGGTGCAGCCCGCGGTCAGCGGCGCCGCGCCGGCTTCCGCTCCATGAGGTAGAAGTGCTCTATCGCCGCCGCGATCGCCCCACCGAGTAAGGGCCCGATCCAGTAGACCAGGTGATTGTTCCAGTGGCCGGAGGCGAGCGCCGGACCGAAGGTGCGCGCCGGATTCAGCGCGCCGCCGGTGAGCGGCCCCACCGCCATGATGCCCAACGCGAGGGTCAACCCGATCGCCAGCGGAAAGACGGCGGCCGGCGCGCGCTCGTCCACCGCGGTGCCGAAGACCACCAGCACCAGGAAGAACGTCGCCACCGCCTCGACGACGATGCCCGCGCCGACCCCGACCCCGCGGCCGAGGTCGGGTGTGCCGCCGGCCACCGGGCCGCCGCCGAAGAGCGCGGCAATCAGCAGGCCGGCCGCGGAGGCGCCGACCAATTGCGCGATCCAGTACATGCCGCCGGTCGCCGGCTTCATCCGGCCGGTGATGACGAACCCGAAGGTCACCGCGGGGTTGAAGTGCCCGCCGGAGATCGCGCCCAGTGCGGCCACCATCACGGCGATGGTCAGCCCGTGCGCCAGGCCGATGGAGGCCAGGGTGGCCAGGCCGCCGGGGGCCCCCACAATCCCGGCGGCCGAAATCGAGAGGACACCGACGAAGATCAGGGCGAACGTGCCGATCGCTTCCGCCACCGACTGCTTCAGCCAGTTCTCAGACACGATCCTCTCCCTCCTCGTCTCAGGCGGCCTTGCTGGTCCGGTCGACAATGATCGGTGCACTGATGAACTTCGTCGGAATATAGAGCTGGTACCAGTACCTGAACCGCGTCAGGTCCAACTGGTCGTGCTCCCGGAAGTGCAAGTGGATCTCCGCCCCCTGATCGCCCGGCTGCGGGGGGAACGCTACGAGATCGGCGAGCGTCACGTCACGCCGCGGGAAGGGCCAGGCCGACGGCGCGCGTTCCTCCCGCACGCGGTAGACGAAGACGTGGTGCGGCCGGCGCGTGCGGGGGGAACACGTCACGGGAAGGTGCAGGTGGATCTCCACCGGATGGCCCGCGCCCGGCCCGACGATACTCGGGACAGGCGAGAGGCCGGCGAACTCCGCCGACCCCCGGGTCACCACCGTCCGGCCGGTGGCCATACTCGCCAGCACGCTCGCGCGCGTGATCGGCGCGTCTCCCACGTAAGCGTACGTCGCGTGGCTTAACTGCTCCGCCGCGAAATCCGGAAACACGGCCGTCTCGGGATTGCCGAAGTAGGAAAGGACCGCGCCGGCCAGAAACCGAAATCCCCACGCCAGCGCCGTCCCTACCACAGGAACTCGCAGCAGCGAGTCCAGCCAGGGGAAGACCTCCGGCCCAACATGGTAGTCGCAACTCGCGTAGATCGCCTGCAGCCCGCCCGGGTCGACCGCCTGCGCCGCCGCCCGGACAGTCGGAAACTGCCCCATCTCAAAGAGGTCGGGACGAGCGTATTCCAGCGCGTACTTGTACTGCGTCACCAGTTCGAGATCTTCCGGCTCATGCAGCACGTCCACGCTGCCGGAGTAGAAGAAGTCGAGGTGGGTGCAGCGGCCGATCACCCGCAGGTCGTAGCGGAAGTCGGTGTGTTCCCCGAGGCGCTGGCTGAGCGGGCTGTGCTGGAACTGATGGCTCGCCGCGGCGGGCAGCCCGGCCTGCCGCAGTTTCAGGAGTACGGCCGCCAGGGTGCCGGCCTGATCGTGCTCGTCCTTCCAGTGGTCGTACGGCTTGTTTTCGTTGTCCTCCCAGTCGAACGCGCCGCGCAGCGGGGCGACGTCAAACGCCAGCGTGTGCGCCTCCGAGCCGTCGGCGGGCCGGGGCGGATCTTCCGGCGCCGCCCAATTCACCTCGAACTCCCCGCCGGGGATCACCGGGATGCCCACGGCATCGCCTGCCTGCGCGCACGCCTCCACGTATTCGTCGATGCTGCGGTGCCGCTTGAGCTTGATGTCTTGAATGTGGTCTGTGACGACGAGGAAGTCGTAGCCGTGCTCCTGCGCAATCTCGGCGGCGCGCCGCACGGTCGCCCATCCGTCGGAGAAGCGGGTGTGAAAGTGGATGAGTCCCCGCGCCCACCGTCCCTGCCGGTGGGGCGCGTTGGCCGGACGATAGGCAAGCAGGCGAGACATCTCCCGCCTGTCATTCGGTCAGTGCGTCATAATTCCCCTGTGGGCGATCAGGCGGCCGAACCCTGGCCCGAAACTCCGGACGAGTTGGTCCGCATCCAGGAGCGTCTCGCCGCGGCACCATTTGACCTGTGGCGGCCGGCGGGCGACGCGCCGCGGACGGCGGCGGGATGCTTCGTCTGCTTTCCTCGAGACCGCGAAGGGAGCGGCGCCGCCGGTGATCCCGCCTGGGCCGCGGCAGTCCTGCTGGTGGACGGCCGCGGCACTGCCACCGAGATCGTCCACGGCCGTGCCGCTGCCGCCTACGAACCCGGTCTGCTCGCGCTGCGCGAGGGCCCGCTGCTGGAGGCGGCCGTCCGCCGTCTCCCTGTGCAGCCGGAGGTGCTCATCGTCAACGCCACCGGCCGCGACCATCCCCGCCGCGCCGGACTGGCGCTGCACCTCGGCGTCCGGTTGTCGGTCCCGACGATCGGCGTCACGCGGCGGCCGCTGCTCGCGGTCGGAGAACCACCGCCCGACGCGCGCGGCGCGACCGGTCCCTTGCGCATCGGTGACGAAGTCGTCGGATACTGGCTGCGGACGAAGCGCGGGAAGCGGCCGCTGGCCGTGCACGCCGCCTGGCGAACCGATCCCGAGACCGCGGTCGCCGTGCTGATCGCGCTGACCCGCCGCTGGCGGACACCCGAACCGCTGCGCCTGGCCCGCCGGGCGGCCCGTCTGGCGCGGGACCGTGGCGCGGCGGCGGTATGATGGTGCCATGACCTTCCTGTGGCCGGACGCGCTGGCGGGGCTGCTCGTGGCCGCCGTGCTCGCGGGCGGCTATGCCCGCGCGGCCTTCCGGTCCTCCACCGAACCGGTCGCCTACTCCCAGACGCCGCTGCTGGCCGCGGCCGCAGCGGCCGGCTGCCGCGTCTGCCGTCACGTTCCCGCCGCGCTCTTCCTGCTGGCGCTCGCCGCCCTCGTCATCGCCCTGGCCCGGCCGGTCGTTCCCTGGCCCGCGGCGAGGGGCTGGCCGATCGCGCTGGTCATCGACGTCAGCCGGAGCATGGAGGAAACGGACATTCCGCCCACCCGCATCACCGCGGCCAAGACCGCTGCCGCGGACTTCGTGCGCGGCCTGCCGCGTTCCACGCCGGCGGCGGTGGTCACCTTCGGCAACTATGCGAGCGTGGTTGTCCCGCTGACAACCGAGCGCGACCGCCTCCTGGCCGGCATCATGAACCTGAGCACGCAACTGCGCACACAACTGGGCGATGGGCTCGTGGAAGGCGTGCGCCTGCTCACCGGCGAGGCGGCCGCGGGCGCGGCAGGCACACCGTCCCCCGAGCCGCGGGCGGTCGTGATCCTTCTTTCAGATGGGCGGGCCAGCGACGGGATCCCCCCGTTAGAGGCGGCACAGCAGGCCCGCGAACGCGGCGTGCGCGTCTACACGGTCGGGATGGGCACCGCCGGGGACCCGACGCAGTTTCGCAGCGGCTACTGGGGCGTGTTGGACGAACCCACGCTGCGTGCGATGGCGGATGAGACCGGCGGGCAGTACTTCCACGCGGGCTCGGCGGGACGGCTGCGGGAGGTCTACCGCGAACTCGCGCGCATCGTGGGCTGGACCCGCGCGCCGCAGGAGGTCTCGGCGCTGGCGGCGGTCGGCGCGTTCCTCCTGATGGCCGCGGCGGTCGCGCTGCGACTCCGCTTCCTGCCATTGGCCTGAGATGTGGGAACTCGTCGGCATCTCGCTCTCCTGGTGGCTGGTCAGCCTCTCCGGCGTGATGATGCCGGGACCGGTCTCGGCGATGGCCGTCACCGAGGGCACGCGGCGGGGTCCGGTCGCCGGGCCGCTGGTCACCGTGGGACATGCGGCGGCGGAGGCCGTGATGCTCGGGTTGCTGGTCCTGGGGATGAACCGCGTGCTGCAGCAGCCCGCGGTGGTCGGCGCGATCGGCATCCTGGGCGGCGCGGTGCTGGCCTGGATGGGCTGGGGCATCGCCGGCGCCGCCTGGCGCAACCGCCTCGACCCTCCGGCGGGGGCGGCCGGTCGGTCGGCGGGCCGCTCCCTGGTGCGGGCCGGTCTGCTCACGACGGTGGCCAATCCCTACTGGCTGCTCTGGTGGGCGACCGTCGGCGCCGCCTACTTCGTGCGCTTCACACGGTTCGGGCCTCTGGCGGTGGCCGGGCTGTTCTTCATCGGCCACATCTCGCTGGATCTGGGCTGGAACAGCTTCCTGGCGCTTGTTGTGGGCGCCGGGCGCGGCAAGATCCCCGCCAGGGCGTTCCGGGTCGTGCTGGGCGGATGCGGGGTCTTCTTGATCGGGATGAGCCTGTACTTCGTCTACTCCGGCGTCAACTTCCTGACGCGGTGACCTGGCCGGACGGGTTATGATTTTCGGGAACCGACCTTGCCAAACGGCCGCACGCTTCCTCGATACGGGGTTGTGCGAAACCACTCGGAGGTGAAGTATGGCACGGCTTGTGACCGTCTTCCTGGCAGTGAGTCTGATCCTCGGTCAGGCGGGGATCGCCCTCGCCGCACCGGCCTCGGGCTTCCGCGGGCTGTCGCTGTCCACGCCCTACCCGGCCCAGACGGTGCGCGCGGGCGAGCGCGTCACATTAACCCTGACGGTGAAGAACTTCGGGCTGTCGCCGCAGACGGTCGCACTGCGCGTGGCGGAGGTGCCGCGCGGGTGGAAGGCGGCGATCCTGGGAGGCGGCCGCCCCGTCGCGGCGGTTTACGCCGAGCCGGATCAGGAGGTCGCGGTGAGCCTGCAGTTGGATCCGCCCGCGGGCGCCGGGACCGGCAGCTTCCGCTTCCTGGTGGTGGCGCAGGGCCAGACCGCCACGGCGCAATTGCCGCTGACTTTGACGGTCGGACAAGTCCTCCCGCCGCGGCTCACCCTCACCGCGGAGTTGCCGGTACTGCGGGGACCGGCCACGTCGAGCTTCCGCTATCGCCTCACGTTGAAGAACGAAAGCGACCGCGACCTGCTGGTCAACCTGGAGGCGCGCACGCAGAAAAGCTTCCAGGTGACCTTCACGCCGTCGTTTGCCAGCCAGCAGGTGACCAGCCTGCCGGTGAAGGCGGGCGAATCCAAGGACATCGATACGGAGGTCAGCCTGCCGCGGGAGGTGCCCGCGGGGACCTACGACATCGCCGTGCTCGCGGCGGCGGGCGAGGCTCGGGCGGAGATCAAGCTCGGCCTGGAGATCACCGGCCGCCCCGACCTCACCCTGACCACGCCGGACGGGCGGCTCTCCGGGCGCGCCTACGCCAACCGCGCCACGCCGTTCAAACTCGTCGTGAAGAACCAGGGCGGCGCGGCGGCCCGCGACGTGGAACTCTCCGCGAGCGAGCCGACCGGGTGGGAGGTCAAGTTTGACCTGCAGCGCATCGACGCCCTGCAGCCCAACCAGCAGCGGGAAGTGACGGCCCAGATCAAACCCGGCCCCAAGGCGGTGACGGGCGACTACATCGTCACGCTGCGCGCGAACGCGGGGGACGCTTCTTCGTCGGCAGACATCCGCGTCACCGTCTACACCTCGACGCTGTGGGGCCTGATCGGCATCCTGCTCGTGGCGGTGGCGCTCGGCGTGGTGAGCCTGGCGGTGTCCCGCTACGGACGGCGATGACGGCGGGCGCGGAAGCGCGGAAACGATGACCGCGGTCATCGAGGCAGTTGGGCTGATCAAACGCTACGGCCCGGTCGTGGCCGTGGATGACCTCAACCTCACCATCCCCAGCGGGGAGGTCTACGGGCTGCTCGGGCCCAACGGCTCCGGGAAGACCACGACCATCCTCATGCTGCTGGGCCTGACCGAACCGACCGCCGGACAGGTGCGCGTGCTCGGCGACGATCCCTCGCGCAACCCGCTGGCCGTGAAACGGCAGGTCGGATATCTCCCCGACTCCGTGGGGTTCTACGACGAACTGTCGGCCCGTGAAAACCTGCGCTACACCGCGGAGTTGAACGGCCTCGCCCGGGACGACGCGGAGACGCGGATCGACGAGGTGCTGACCCGGATGGGGCTGCGCGACGTGGCCACCCGCCGCGTGGGCGCGTACTCCCGCGGCATGCGCCAGCGGCTCGGCCTGGCCGACGTCCTGCTGAAGCGCCCGCAGGTGGCCATCCTGGATGAGCCGACGATGGGATTGGATCCCGAAGGCGCGCTGGAATTCCTCGACATGATCCGCGGGCTGAAAGCGGACGGCATCACCGTGTTGCTGGCTTCCCACCTGCTGCATCAGGTGCAGGCGGTGTGCGACCGGGTCGGCCTCTTCCACCAGGGACGCATTGTGCTGGAGGGCACCGTGGATGCCCTCTCCGAGCGGGTCCTCGGCGGTGCGTACCGCATCCACCTTGAGGTGGACGGACAGGCCCAGGCGCTGGAGGGCACGCTGTCCGCGGTTCCCGGGGTGGTGCGGGTGATGCGCGAGTCGCCGCGCGGCTATCTCGTCGAAGCCAAATCCGACGTGCGCGGCGCGGTGGCCCACCGCGTGGTGGCGGCGGGCGGCGCGCTGCTTTCACTGAGACTGGAGCGGCTCGGTCTGGACGAGGTCTACGCGCGCTACTTCCAGGAGGTGCGGCATGAAGGCTGAGCGCCCCCCGCTGAGGAGGCGTGAGGGCTCCCCCTGGACGGGGCTGTGGGCGGTCACGCTGAAGGAACTCGGCGACCACCTCTCCAGCGCCCGGATGCGCCTGCTGGAGGGGTTGATCCTGCTCACGGCGCTGGGGACCGTCTCCGCGGCGATCCAGACGCTGCGCACGACCGTGGGCGAAGATCCCTTTCTCTTCCTCCGCATCTTCACGACCTCGCAGCAGGCCGGGGACATCGATTACTCGTTTGTCCTCTTCCTGAGTTTCCTCATCCCGCTCGCGGCGATCGCGCTGGGATTTGACGCCGTCAACGGCGAGTACAACCGGCGCACCCTCAGCCGCGTGCTCTCCCAGCCGATCTACCGGGACGCGCTCCTCGCGGGGAAGTTCCTGGCCGGGCTGTTCACGCTCGCCATCACGCTGCTCGCGCTCTGGCTGCTGGTGACGGGGCTCGGCATCTTCCGTCTCGGCGTCATTCCCAGCGGCGAGGAAGTGGGACGCGGCCTGCTCTTCTTCATCGCCACCGTGGCCTACGCCGGCATCTGGCTCGCGCTGGCCATGCTTTTCTCGGTGCAGTTCCGGCAGCCGGCCACCTCCGCGCTGGCGGCGCTGGCGGTGTGGCTCTTTTTCGCCGTCTTCTGGCCCATCCTCACCGGCATCGTCGCCCAGGTCGTGCGGCCGGCCGACAACCCATTCGCCGAACTGGCGCAGATCCAGCTGCGGCTGGCGCTTTCCCGCCTCTCGCCCAACACGCTTTATGCGGAGGTGCTGCTGAGCCTGCTCAGTCCGGAGACACGGGCGCTGGGACCGGTGTTGATCACGCAGTTGGAAGGCGCGGTCCGCGGCGCGCTGCCGCTCTCGCAGAGTCTCCTGCTCGCGTGGCCGCAGTTCACCGGGATGATCGCGGCGGTGCTCCTACTCTTCGCCGGGACCTATGTGCTCTTTCAGCGGCAGGAGATCCGGGCCTAGGCGAGCATCTCGAGCATCGTCCGCGCGTTCTTGGCCGAGCTGCCGCGGTAGTGGTTGTTGAACATTAGATGGAGCCGTTTCACTTGCCCGGCGATCTCCCGTGCCTTGGCCGCCCAGGGCTTCAGTTCGGCCTGGGAATACAGGTAGTCGTACACCTCGTGAGTGGAGGTGCCGCGCCGGCCCCAGGCGGCGGCGTTGCGGCCGTGGAAGCGCACGACGGACCAGTCGGACGTGACCAGGACCACCGGCGGCACCGTCCAGGAGAGTTCCGGCTCGTCCGGGATCACGTAGATGAAGTCGTTCTCCCGCAGCACGTCCACGACCGCCGCGCGGTTTTTGTTATCGATCCAGGCGCGGTGGCGGAACTCCACGGCCACCCGGTAGCCGTCCAGCAGGCCGCGGATGTGATTCAGGCGCCGGAAGAGGCCGGGAGACGGGACATACCACCGGGGGAACTGGAAGAGGATGTAGCCGATCCGCCCGGCATCGCGCAGTCGGCGAGTGAGCTCGGTGAAGTGCTCCCAGCAGGCGTCCTCCACCTCGCGCGGGATTTCGCGGAAACTGACCTGGCGCAGCCCGGCGACCTCGCGCGGGAGGAGGCGCCGGACCTCCTGGGGCAGCCGCCGCGGGTCGACGCCATGCCCGGTGAAAAGGCCGAAGGCCTTGACGTGAAAGACGAACCCCTGGGGCGTCCACTCCACCCAGCGGTCCGCCATCTCCGGATCCAGCAGCGCGTAGTAGGTGGCGTCGATCTCCACCGTGGGGAAAACCGTGGCGTAATACCGCAGGCGGGCCGCGGGCTTCGCGGCGACAGGCTTAGGGTAGAATCCGCCCTCTTTCACGAAGTGGGTATCCGCCCAGGAGCACGTCCCCGCGTAGACCTCGGTGCGGTCGATACGCAGCGGCTTCGCCGGGGAGCCCGCCTCCTCGACTTCCTGCGACACTGGGGCCCGTTTCTCTCGCGTCGCCGAGACCGTCCCCTTCTTCACCTAGCTCCGCCCTCCAGCTCGGTTCGCATCCGCTCCGAGACTCCGGCCAGCAGCTCCAGCGCCCGGGCCGCGCCGGACTCTGACAGCGTCGCCAGCCCGCAGGCCGGCGTGAGGAGAGACGCGGACAGGAGATCTTCCAGCGGCACGCCCTTGGAGGCGACCAACCGAAGCGCGCCCCATAGGCGCGCGGTCAGGCTGTCGATCGTCTCGGCCATGACCTGCGTATCACCCGCCGTGGGCACGATTCCCCAGGCGATGATTCCACCGCGGCGCAGAAAAGCGCGCAGGGCTTCCGGGTAGAGCGAGAGTGCCTCGGCGAAGCTGTAGGCGTCGAAGTTCAGAATGTCCACCGAGGTCTCCAACAGAAGCGACCAGTCGGTATTGCCACAGCAGTGAATGCCCTTCAGCCCCTCGATGCCGGCGAAGACCTCCTCGAGGAGTGCGATGACCTCGTGACGCTCCACGGCTAAGTAAGACGAGCCAAAGGCCGCTAGATACGGTTCGTCGACGAAGATGATCGTCCGGGGCGCCAGCCGCCGGAGTTCGCGCTCCTGCCAGGCCGCCTGGAGGTTCAGGTGTTTTGCCACCGCGTCGGCCAGGACGTCGTCGTACAGGACTGCCCGCCGATCTTGATCCGTGACCGTCAGGCCGAAGCTCAGCGGGCCGATGATCTGACCCTTCACGGCCTGCACCGACTTAAACCCTAACGTGAGAAAGTGCGCCAGTCCGGCGGCGCACCGCCCGTCCAGGGCCGAAGCGTCGAGATCCCTACTGAGATAGCGGGTGTAGAGGCGCTCGAGGTCGGCATCTAGATCCCGGCCGCGATCCACGAAGACGCGCCCGTCCTGGGTAACGACACCGGGGAATCCCTGGCTGAATTGCACCTGGATGCTCTCGCGGACGCCGCGCCGCGGAAGCTGCGGCCAGGCGGGAACGTCTAGCAGATATCGCTGCACCAGTTCGCAGGCCGCCATTGGGTCGGTGTGCGGGAGGCTTCCCACCGCCGTCGGCAAGAACCCGGGGAAGGTGACCATAACCACGGCCGTCCTTCGCCGCACACGTAGCGATTATCCTCTGGCCGATGTTGGCGCCAAGAACTAGGTTCCCGTGTCCTGTACCGTCCGGTACCCTATATCCTCCCGCGCTCCGTTCGCTGCCCGTCTGCTGCGAGGGAGGAGTCTTCATCTAACAGACAAATCCCATGAGTTGGGACAACAGGCCGGATTCGCGGAGGCGGGCGGCGGCCAAAGGATGCACTTCATGGAGCGACGCACGGACAGACGCGTAGTGGTCACCGGGCTCGGGGTGGTTAGCCCGGTGGGCATCGGCATCGACAGATTCTGGAACGCCCTGATGGAGGGACGCTCCGGGGTCCGCCGCATCACGTCCTTTGACCCGACGGGGCTGAACACCCAGATTGCCGCGGAGGTCCCGGACTTTGACCCCACCGACTTCATGGACCGCAAGGAGGCGCGCCGCAACGACCGCTTCGTGCAGTTCGCCCATGCGGCGGCGCGGATGGCCCTGGACGACTCCGGGCTGGTG
>Ga0209108_10000363_pt1 | contig 24775 bp, 23 predicted proteins | sample Rifsed10ft1_FD_184003 | JGI IMG/M metagenome (GOLD analysis project Ga0209108, IMG submission 184003) | Soil microbial communities from Rifle, Colorado, USA - sediment 10ft 1 (version 2) | ecosystem: Environmental > Terrestrial > Deep subsurface > Rock core/Sediment | place: Rifle, Colorado...
CCGCGCCCTGCCGCTGCGCCTGGCCGAGTACGGGACGTGCTACCGCTACGAGAAGAGCGGCGAGCTGTTCGGTCTGCTGCGGGTCCGCTCGATGCAGATGAACGATGCCCACATCTACTGCTCGGAGGAGCAGTTCGAGAGCGAGTTCCTGGCCGTGGTGCGGCTGTACCTGGAGTACTTCCGCATCTTCGGCATCGAGAAGTACGTCATGCGGCTGAGCACGCACCATCCGCGCGGGCTGGGGAAGAAGTACGTCGACAATTCGCGGCTGTGGTTGAAGACGGAAGACATGGTGCGGCAGGCGATGATCCACGGCGACGTGCCGTTCGTCGAAGTCGCCGACGAGGCCGCCTTCTACGGACCGAAGATCGACGTCCAAATCTGGAGCGCCACCGGCCGCGAGTTCAGCCTGGCGACGAACCAGGTCGACTTCGCTCAGCCGGAACGCTTCGAGCTGAGCTTCGTCAACCGCCAGGGTGAGGCGGAGACTCCGCTCGTCATCCACCGGGCGCCCCTCGGCACGCACGAGCGCATGATCGGATTCCTGATCGAGCACTATGCCGGCGCCTTCCCGCTGTGGCTGGCCCCGGTGCAGGCGGCCCTGATCCCGATCGCCGACCGGCACATCGAACCCGCCCAGCGCGCGGCGGCACGCCTGGCGGAGGCCGGCCTGCGGGTGCAGGTCGACGACGGCCCGGAGCGGATGAACGCCAAGATCCGCAACGCGCAGCTGCGTAAGATCCCCTACATGCTGGTCCTCGGCGACCGCGAGGCGGCCGAGGGGGCGGTGGCGGTCCGCCTGCGCTCGGGGGAAGACCTGGGGGCGATGCCGCTGGAGGCCTTCGTCGAGCGGGCGGTGAAGGAGGCAACTGATCGGCGGTAGGACTCATTGCCCTGCCGGGGATCCCTCGCGGGGCCGGCAAGACCCCGCCTGACCCGCGCAGCGTCCCGCAGGGAAGGCGGGGACCACCATCTCGGGCCTGGCCAGGTCTCACCGGCGTCTCATCCGATCTTGGGCCCCCGCGCGGGTAGAATGCCTGCGAACCGAACACCACGATGCGCGTTGACATCGCCCTCCTCCTGATGCTGCCGTATCTCACAGGCGGCGGCCTGCCCGAAAGCCACCTCTGCCCGCCGCGTCTCCAGCTGCGGCACCCGGAAATGTGCCAGGAGGTCGGGCCGGGCGCGGCCGTGGTGGAACTGGCCGAGCGCGGCCTGTATCCGGCGATGCCGCTTCCCACGACGCCGCTCGACCCGAGCCTGTATTACATCCCGATGACCTATCTGCGGGCGGGCAACAAGCCCGTGCGGCTCTATGCCAGCGCCGAGGACGCCTTCAACGGCGGCAGCGGGGTCGACCAGATCCCGAAGGGTTTCGTCTACCTGTACTACATCGACTCGATGCAGAGCGATGATCGGAGGGTGTACGCCACCAACCGCGGCTACGTCCGTTCGGGCGACGCCGGCGACTTCGATCCGCCCACGTACCACGGCCAGGCCTTCAGCCGGACTCCCGAGCGACCCTTCGGCTGGGTCATTTCGGGGACGTTCGCCTCGGCGGCGCCCGAAGGTAACCTGACCGAACGCTGGCTCGGCAAGTTCGAGGTCGTGCAAATCTTCGACATCCAGCGCGTCGGCGAGTGGGATTGGTATCAGGTCGGCCGCAACGTGTGGATCGAGCAGCGCAACGTGGCGCGGGTCGTCCCTGATTCGACCCCGCCGGCCGGCGTCGACAGCGACAAGTGGATCTCGGTCAACCTGTACGAGCAGACCATCGCCGCCTACGAGCGCGGCCAGCTGGTCTATGCCACGATGGTCTCCACCGGCCGCAACGGATTCTGGACCAAGCCCGGCCTGTTCCAGGTGTGGGCCAAACTCGAGCGAGACCTGATGACCGGCGGCATCCCCGGCGAAGAGGGCTTCTACTATCTGGAGAGCGTGCCGTGGGTGCTGTACTTCGACAAGGCGCGGGCGCTGCATGGCACCTACTGGCACGCCAAGTTCGGCACGACGACCTCGCGCGGCTGCGTCAATTTGCCGATGACCGACGCCCATTGGTTCTTCAACTTCGCCGAGGAAGGGACCTACGTCTCGGTGACCGATCCGTCGGGCATCACCCCCACCGACCCCTCCGCTTACGGCGAAGGCGGCGCATAACCCTCGCCTCATCTGGGGTCGACTCCTTCCCGCTTGACACGAGCGCCAGCGGTGCCGTCCCGTTCTTGGCGACCCGCCACCCCTGGTACCAAAGTACTGTCGCTGCCTGACTCCTCCGGACTCTACAATTCCCGCGAGACCTCGCCGGCGTCCTGCAAGTGCGCGACGGAACCGGGTGGATGTACGCCGAGAACGAACTGCTCTTCCCGCCCTACGTCATCCCGCATCTGGCGCGTGCTCGCGGGGAGCGCTGGCGCGCCCTGGTCGACCGCGTCACGGCGCTGCCCCCGGATCACGCCGAGGCGCTGGCCTTCTCCCTGATGATGATTCGCCTCGACGGCTGTCTGAGCTGTGAAACCGATTCCTATCGCGCCATGCGCGGCTGCGCCGCCTGCGCGCTGCAGACGCTTCACCGCTTTAAAGGGACGGAACAGGACTTGCTGGGGCGATACCAGAAGGCGCTGCACGACGTGCAGAGCTACCTGTCCACCCATCCGCTCCCGGCCCCGATCGAAGCCCCCGAACGAGCCATCGCCGCCTGACTGCGGCCATCACCCCCTCAGGCGCGCCGAGCCCTTCGCACTGCTCAGGACAGGCTGCGTCCCTCGGCGGCCTCGGGATCGTATCGAAGCGCGCCGGGCGACTTGACGGCCTCCTTCGACTACGGTCAGGATGCCTGCAGGTGATTCAGCAGGGTTGACCCCCTCGGCCGCGCGCTGCATCCCGGGAGACTCCTGAACCTGAGGAAGCCGCGCCGATACCGCCGATTGCGTTTCCTGGGTGTGGCCCTGCCTCACCCTGGACGGAGGTGACGGCCATCGCGGTCGGCCGTCGTTGGGACGGCGTGGGCGCTGTGATACACTCCAGCGGCAAGAGCGATCTGACACTTTTCCCCGCCCGTCTCCCGCCGGAGAAGAATCATGCTCACCCCTGTCGAGAGAATCCTCTTCGTTGTGGCCGCCCTGCTCAGTCTGACTCTCACCGCCATCGCCGTCCGCCGCATCGTGCGCACGATCGGCCGCGGGCAGGGGAAGCCCGAACTTGGCCAGCTCGGCCGCCGCATCGTCGAAGCCGCGGTCACCTTCGTCACCTTCTCGCCTACTTTTCGCGTGCGCCGCTGGACCAGCGTCTTCCACGCGCTGGTCGGGTGGGGCTTCACGTTCTACCTGCTGGTCAACGTCATCGATGTCACCGAGGCCTTCCTGCCCGGGTACGTCTTCCTGGAAGGCGCCACGCTGGGCGACCTCTTCCGCATGGGGGCCGATGTCTTCAGCGTATTGGTTCTGGTTGGGATGGCCTACCTGATCGTGCGCCGGTTCGTCGTTCGACCGTCGTCGCTCGGCGTGCGGGATTCCACGCTGCTTCACCCCAAGGCGCGCTCCGGCATCCGTCGCGACTCGGCCATTGTGGCTGGGTTCATCGTGCTGCACGTCGGCGGCCGCTTCGTCGGACAGAGCTTCCTGCTGGCGCGGGAGGGACCGGATGCCTGGCAGCCGTTCGCCTCGGCCGTGGCCGCCGTCTGGAGCGGCTGGAGCGAGGCCGCCTTGGGGGCCGCGCTCCACGTCTGCTTCTGGCTGGCCCTCGGCTTGATCCTGGCCTTCCTGCCGTATTTCCTTTACTCGAAGCACCTGCATCTCTTCTTCGCGCCGATCAACTTCCTATTGAAGCCGCGCCGCCTGTCGATGGGCGCCCTCGACCGCTTGAACTTCGACGACTCGTCGATCGAGCAGTTCGGCGCCTCGCGCCTGGAGCATCTTTCGTGGACCGGGTTGGTCGACGCGTACGCCTGCATCATGTGCAATCGCTGTCAGGACGCCTGCCCGGCCTATACCACCGGCAAGGTGCTTTCGCCGGCGGCGTTGGAAATCAACAAGCGCTACTTCCTCAACCAGGAGGGCGGTCGACTGGCCGCCGGCGAGGCCAGCTCCCAATCGCTGCTCGAGTTCGCCATCACGCCGGAGGCCGTCTGGGCGTGCACCGCCTGCGGAGCATGCGTCGACGTCTGCCCGGTGGGGAATGAGCCGATGCGCGACATCCTGGAGATCCGCCGGCATCTCGTACTGACCGAGAGCGCCTTCCCCGAGCAGCTCCAGGCCGCTTTCCGCGGCATGGAACGGACGTCCAACCCGTGGGGCATCGGCCCGGAGAAAAGGCTGGAGTGGGCCGCCGGGCTCGACGTTCCCCTGGCTTCGCAGGCGCCCGACGCCGAGATTCTGTGGTGGGTCGGGTGCGCGCCGGCCACCGATGCCCGCGCCCAGAAGACGGCCCGCGCCCTGGCGCAGGTGCTGCACGCCGCCGGAGTCCGTTTCGCCGTGCTCGGCTCCGAGGAACGCTGCAGCGGAGATTCGGCTCGACGAAGCGGCAACGAATACCTGTTCCACGAGCTGGCCCAGGCCAACGTCGAGACTCTCAACCGGGTGGCGCCCAAACGCATCGTGACCACCTGCCCTCACTGCCTGCACACGCTCAAGAACGAATACCCGGCCTTCGGCGGGCACTATCAGGTGATGCACCACACCGAGCTGCTGCAGGAACTTGTGGCGCAGGGCCGTCTTCGGCTGCAGGACGCCGTGCCGTCGGAGCTGCTGACCTTCCACGATCCGTGCTTCCTCGGCCGACAGAACGGCGTCGTCGAGGCGCCGCGTCAGCTGCTGGGATTGGCCGGAGCATCGCTGGCGGAGATGACCGATCACGGCCGCCGCTCCTTGTGCTGCGGCGCCGGCGGCGGTCAGATGTGGAAGGAGGAGGAACATGGCGATCAGCGGGTGAGCCAGCTCCGCCTGCAGCAGGCGCGCGCCACGGGCGCCAAGGTCGTCGCCGTGGGATGCCCCTTCTGCCTGGTCATGCTGGGCGACGCTGCGCGCGAGCAGGCCGACCCGCTGGATGTGCGCGATGTCGTCGAAGTCGTTGCCGAGCGCGTCGTGCCGCGCGCCGGTTGAGCAGGGGCGGGAGCGCTCGACTGCTTCATGACCACGCCGCCTCCGCCTCCGCCCAGGCTGAGGAACATCCTCCTCGGTATCCTGGTGGTGGTCGTCCTGATCGTCTCCCTGTGCTCCGCCTCCGTCCTCGTCAAATGGGCGGGCACAGCGTTCCTGGTGCTGCCCCGGGTGTTCGGCGTGGTGGAAAGTGTTCGTGGCCACGAGATCGTCATCCTTCCGCTGAACTCGTCGCCAACCGCCGTCGTTTTCCCCTACCCGGAGAAGTACCTGGTCTACACCAGCGACCTCGCACTCCTTGAAATCTCCGCCAACCTGCAGGCCTCCGATGCCAGACCCTGGCTCGTCGTGCAACATGCCGGGACGGCCGAGATCGTCCCGGTGACCTTCCTCCAGCGAGGCCTCATGCCGTACGACGACCCCCGGGCGCCGGGCCGGCCGATCCTGGCGTTCGAGATCGCGCAGCCGGGGACCTACGCGTTGTCCCATCCGCGGCAGGACCTGGCCGTCGCGCTCGTTCCCGATCGGACAACCGGCCAGGAAGGCCTCATCGCGCTCGGGTTCCTGGCGCAGCTGGCACTGCTGGCCGTGCCCATCGCCCTTGTCTTTGGCCGCCCGTGGTGGGACCAGCGACGGGCCTGGCGGCGACACCAGCAAGAGCGGCGACGCGCCTCCGAGACGATGCTCCGGCGGCGGACCGGCCGGCTGGACTGAGGCGGGCACGCCGCCTGCTCGTTTCATCGACCTTCGCAGCAGACTCCGTGGCGATTGCTTGAGATTCCGGACCGAACCGGATAAGATTTCTCCGACTGCCGCGTCCGACTCTTCCAAAGGTAATGTGAGCATGCCGTCGCCAGCCGCCCCGGCGTTGCGCCAGCGGATCGGTCGACGGGCTGGGCCGGCAGCAGCGAAAGTCCGAGGCCAGCGGCGGAGGCGGTGGATGGCGCTGCCGAAAGAAACGCTTCTCGAAATGTACCGGGTGATGGTGCTCTCCCGCCGATTGGACGAGCGAGCCTGGGTGCTCCATCGTCAAGGGAAGATCGCCTTCCATATCTCGGCCATCGGGCACGAGGCGGCGCAGGTCGGCACCGCCTTCGCCTTGCAGCGCGGCAAGGACTGGGTCGTCCCCTACTATCGCGATCTGGCGATGCTGTTGGCCTTGGGCCTCTCGCCGCGCGAGTTCGCCCTGGGGCTCATGGGCAAGAAGGGTGAGCCGTCTTCGGGGGCGCGCCAGATGCCCAGCCATTGGAGTCTGCGCCGGGCCAACGTCGTCAGCCATTCGTCGCCGGTGGCCACCCAGACGTCGCACGCCTCGGGGATCGCGTTGGGGATCAAGATGCGCGGGGACTCGGCCGTTGTGCTGACCTCGGTCGGAGAGGGTTCGACCTCGCAAGGTGAATGGTACGAAGGGGTCAGCTGGGCGGCGGTGCATCGCCTGCCGGTGATCTTCTTGGTGGAGAACAACACCTACGCCATCTCGGTGCGGCAGGAGATGCAGATGGCGGTGGCCGGCGCCGCCGGCAAGGCGGCCGGCCTCGGGCTGCCGGGCGTCCGCGTGGACGGGCTGGACGTCGTCGCCGTCTACGAGGCGGTGGCCGCTGCCGCCGAACGCGCCCGGCGGGGCGACGGGCCGACGGTGGTCGAGCCGCTCGTCCATCGGCTGACCCCGCACTCGTCGGACGACGATGACCGGAGCTATCGCCCGCGGGAAGAGGTCGAAGCGATGAAGGCCGGCGATCCGCTGGCCGCCTACCAGCGTCAGCTGCTCGGGAAGAAGGTCCTCACGCCCAAGGCTCAGGCCGAGATCGAAGCCGAAGTGGTCGAGGCAGTCGACGACGCCATCCGTTTCGCCGAGGCGGCGCCGTATCCCGACCTGTCCGAGGCCGCCTATCCGGTCTACGTCGAGGACGTCCGCCGTGACTGAGATGACGCTCATCGAAGCGCTGCGCCAGGCGATGGACGAGGAGATGGCGCGCGACGACCGCGTCTTCCTCGTCGGCGAGGATGTCGGGCCACGCGGCGGCGTCTTCCGGGCGACGGAGGGACTGTACGAGAAATTCGGGGCGGGGCGGGTCATCGATTCGCCGCTGGCCGAGCTGTCGATCGTCGGGATCGGGATCGGGGCGGCCCTGTACGGGCTGCGGCCGATCTGCGAGATTCAGTTCGCCGACTTCATCCATCCGGCGTTCAACCAGATCGTCAACGAGGCCGCCAAGATGTGTTATCGCTCGGACGGCGAGTGGACCGTTCCGCTCGTCATCCGGGCGCCGTACGGCGGCGGCATCGGCGGCGGGCTCTATCATTCGCAATCGCTGGAGGCCTTCTTCGCGCACGTGCCTGGGTTGAAGGTGGTGATCCCGTCCAACCCCCACGACGCCAAGGGTCTGCTGAAGGCGGCGGTACGCGATCCGAACCCGGTGCTCTTCTTCGAGCCCAAGAAAGGCTACCGCCTGATCAAGGGCGAAGTTGCCGGGGAGGGAGAGATCCTGGAGCCGTTGGGGGTGGCCCGCGTCACGCGCAGCGGCACCGACTTGACGGCCATCGCCTACGGGATGATGCATCACTACACGCTGCAGGCTGCCCAGACGGTGGCCGGGGAAGGGCTCTCGGTCGAAGTGATCGATGTGCGCACGCTGCTTCCGCTCGACAAGGCCACGCTGCTGACCTCGGTGCGCAAGACCGGGAAGGCCCTGGTGATTCACGAGGACAATCTGACGGGCGGCTACGGGGGCGAGCTCGCCGCCATCCTGGCCGACGAGGCCTTCACCGCCCTGGACGCGCCCATCCGCCGATTGGCCGGGCCCGACGTCCCGGCGATGCCCTACAGCCATCCCCTCCAGGATTGGTTCATGCTCAACCCGGAGAAGATCGCGGCGGCGATGCGGGAACTGGCGTCGTACTGAAGTGGTCAGTGGTCAGTGGTCTGTGGTCGGTGCAGAGCGTAGGCCCAATAGGCCCGAGGAGGGGGAAATGAGCGTCAAGAGTTATCGGGACCTCATTGTGTGGCAGAAGGGGATCGAATTGGCGAAGGAGACGTACCGCATTACACGGCGGTTCCCTGACAGCGAGAGATTCGGTTTGGCGGGGCAGGTGCAACGCGCAGCCGTCTCCGTCCCATCCAATATCGCGGAAGGGCAGTCGCGGAGGAGCACCCGCGAGTTCCGCCAGTTCCTGTATCAGGCTCTTGGTTCTCTGGCTGAAGTTGATACCCAATTGGTGCTTGCGCGTGAATTGGGCTACCTCAAGCCTGGCGACTCTGATGCCGCCGAGGCGCTTGTCACAGAGCTTCGCATCATGACTTATTCCCTCGTGAACCGATTGCCCGAGCGCCGTCCGCCGGGTCGGTTACCGACCACCGACCACCGACCACCGACCACTGGCAGGAGTTAGGCCATGGCAACCCAAGTCATCATGCCCCAGTTGGGTGAGTCGGTCGTCGAAGGCACCGTCTCGAAGTGGCTGAAGTCGGAAGGGCAGTCGGTGGACGAGTTCGAGCCGCTGCTCGAGATCAACACCGACAAAGTCGACACCGAGATCCCCGCGCCGGCCAGCGGTGTGCTGCTGCGAATCGTCGTGCCCGAGGGGCAGACGGTCCAGGCCGGGACGGTGTTGGCGATGATCGGGGCCGCCGGCGAGGCCGTGCCCGAGGCCCCTGCGGCGGCGCCGGCGGCCCCGCGCGCGGCGTCCCAGGCCCCGGCGCCTGCGCCGGCTGCCCCGCCAGCGGCCTCCCCCTCACAAGCCGATCTCGGTTTCATCTCACCCGTCGTGGCCAAGATCGCGTCCGAGTATCAAGTCGACGTGTCGCAAGTGCGCGGCACCGGGACGGGGGGGCGGATCACGAAGAAGGACATCCTGGCGCACGTGCGCAACGTTCCGGCGGGGGGGTCCGCCGCCCCGGCGTGGGAACAGCCGGCCTCGGGGGAACTCTTCCGCCCGTCGGAGGAAGTCTTCGGCGCGCAGCCAGCCGCCGCCACGCCCGCGCCGGGTCAGGTGATTCCCCACGACTCGGTCCGGCGCCAGATCGCCGAGCACATGCTGCGCTCTCGCCGCACCAGCCCGCACGTGACGACGGTGATGGAGGCCGACCTCAGCCGCGTGGTGGCGCATCGCCGGGCCCACAAGGAGATCTTCGCCCGCGATGGGGTCGGCCTGACGTTCAGCGCCTATTTCGTCCTCGCCAGCGTGGCGGCGCTCAAGGCCGTGCCGTGGGTCAACGCTTCGTGGGCCGACGAGGGGATCGTCTTGCACCGTCAGGTCCATATCGGCATGGCGGTGTCGCTCGGCGACCAAGGTTTGATCGTTCCGGTGATCAAAGACGCCGACCAGAAATCGCTGTTGGCGATCGCCGCCGCCATCCAGGACCTGGCGGCGCGGGCGCGGTCGCGCAAGCTCAAGACGGACGAGGTGCAGGGGGGCACTTTCACCATCACCAATCACGGCGTCAGCGGATCGCTCTTCGCCACGCCGATCCTCAACCAACCGCAGGCCGGAATTCTCGGAGTCGGCGTGATCCAGAAACGGGTGGTCGTCGTCGAGACCGCGGCTGCCGACGCCTTCGCCATCAGGCCGATGGCCTACCTGACGTTGACCTTCGACCATCGGATGCTCGACGGCGCCGTGGCCGATCGTTTCCTGGCGGCGGTGGTGGAGCGGCTGGAGACGTGGGCGTGATGTCGTTCTCCCCTCACCCCCTGCCCCCTCTCCCCGTTGGGCGCGCCTCGGCTACGAAGTGAACCGGGGAGAGGGGAAGCAATTCGAAGGGAGGAGGGGGCGCTTTGCGCCCCCTCCTCCCTTCGAAAAACCACAGCCCTCCCCCGGCCAACCCAGCGATGGTGGGCGTTGCCAGCGTGCCGGGGGAGGGGGAAGCGGTGGGGGTAAGATCGAGCCACCAGAGCTCAAGGGAGTCATTCATGCCGGACTATGACGTTGCAGTGATCGGCGCCGGGCCGGGCGGATACGTCTGCGCCATTCGTGCGGCGCAACTGGGGTTGAAGACGGCCGTCGTCGATCGGGAATGGCTGGGCGGGGTGTGCCTGAACATCGGCTGCGTCCCCTCCAAGGCGCTGCTCCGCAACGCCGAGATCGCCCACCTGCTGCGCGAGCGCGGCGACGACTTCGGATTCAAGATCGACGGGCTCTCGCTGGACTACGGCGCCGCCGTCCGCCGCAGCCGACAGGTATCCGACCGCCTGGTCAAAGGCGTCGGATTTCTGATGAAGAAGAACAAGATCGACGTCCACATGGGTGCGGCCCGCGTGACCGGTCCGCACAGCATCGAGGTCAAAGGGAAGGACGGCGCCGTCACTCTGCAGGCGAAGAACATCGTGGTCGCCACCGGCGCCAGCCCGTCGAGCATCCCGGGCGTGACGCCCGACGGAGATCGAGTCGTCACCTACCGCGAGGCGATCCTGCAGGAGCGCCTGCCGAAATCGATGGTGATCATGGGCGCCGGCGCCATCGGCCTCGAGTTCGCCACCGTGTGGAACTCCTACGGCACCGATGTGACGCTGGTCGAGATGCTGCCGCGCATCGCTCCGACCGAGGATGAAGAGGTCAGCAAGGAGTTGACCAAGGCGTTCACCAAGCGCGGCATCAAGGTCCTGGCCGGAACGCGGGTCGAGTCGGTCGAGGTGCTCAAGGCGAAGGTCAAGGTGAAGGTGAGCGGGGCGGGCGGGGGACAGGAGATCGAGGCCGAGCAGGCCCTGGTGGCAGCCGGCTTTCGCCCGAACACGCGGGATCTGGGCCTGGAGGCGGCCGGCGTCCACCTCTCCGAGCGCGGTTTCGTCGAGATCGATGAGCGCATGGCGTCCAACGTGCCCGGCGTATGGGCCATCGGGGACGTCACCGGCAAGCTGATGTTGGCCCACGTGGCCTCGGCCATGGGGATCATCTGCGCCGAGCACATCGCCGGGGCGAGCACGGTGACGCTGACCTATGAGAATATGCCGCGGGCCTTCTACTGCCAGCCGCAAGTGGGTGCCTTCGGCCTGAGCGAGGCCCAGGCCAAAGAACGCGGCCACGAAATCAAGGTCGGCCGGTTCCCTTTCCAGGCCAACGGCAAGGCCCTGGGTCTGGGCGATTACGGCGGCTGGGTCAAGATCGTGGCCGACGCCAAGTACGGTGAGATCCTCGGCGCCCACATGGTCGGTCCGGAGGTCACCGAGCTGCTGCCGGAACTCACCCTGGCGCAAATGATGGAATTGACGCCGGCCGAGATCGCCCGCAACGTCCATGCCCATCCGACGCTGACGGAGGCGCTGATGGAAGCCGCCCACGACGTCTCCGGCCACCCGATTCACACCTGAGCGGCTCGCCGCCGAGCGCCATGAACCCGTCCGGCGACCGCGATCATGAACCGATCCGCACCCGCCTCAGCCGGGTCGACGGTCAGGCGGGGGAGTTGATCATCGGCGGTTTCCGACTCGAAGACCTGGCGCCGCGGGCGTCGTTCGAGGAAGTGGTCTTCCTGCTGTGGAACGACCGCTTGCCGACGACGGACGAACTCCGTTCCCTGCAGCAGGGACTGGCTCGGGAGCGCAGCCTGACGCCGGAGGCGGGCCGCGCCCTGGAACGGGCAAGCCGCGCCGGCGCAGGATCGATGGACGCCCTGCGACTGGCGGTGGAAAGCCAGGCTCTGGAATCGGACGCCTCGGCCGCCGATGACCTCCCCGCCTGGCAGGCGCAAGCCATGCGCATCGTCGCAAGGATGCCGATGTTGGCCGCGGCCTATGCCCGCCTGAGGACCGGCGGCCAACCGGTCGAGCCGCCGTCCGAACTGGGCCACGCCGCCGCCTATCTGCATGCGCTGCGCGGCGAGCCGCCGGACGCCGAGGCGACGCGCGCCCTGGAAACCTACTTCAACACCGTCGTCGATCACGGCCTCAACGCCTCGACCTTCGCCGCCCGCGTCGTCGCCAGTACCCATTCCGACATGGTCGCCGCCGTCGCCGCAGCCTTGGCGGCGCTCAAAGGACCTTTGCACGGCGGCGCCCCGGGGCCGGCGCTGGCGATGATGGAAACGATCGAGCAGCGCAGGCAGACTTCGGGCCGCAGCCTGGAGGCCGAAACCGAGGCTTATGTGCGCGAGATCGTCGCCGGCGGAGGCCGCCTGATGGGTTTCGGCCATCGCGTCTATAAAGTGCGCGACCCGCGCGCCGACGTCCTCGGCCAGGCGGCCGACCGGCTGGCGTCGGATCCGCAGCGGGCGGATTTCCTGGAGCGGGCGAAATCGATCGAGCGCGTGGCGCTGCGGGTTCTGGAGGAGCTCAAGCCGGGACGAAACCTGAGGACGAATGTCGAGTTCTATACGGCGCTGCTGTTGCAGTGCATCGGGCTGCCGCCCGATCTCTTCACACCGACGTTCGCCGTCGCCCGCGTGGCGGGGTGGACAGCCCACATTCTGGAGCAGCGAGTCGTGGGGCGGCTGATCAGGCCGCTGGAAGCGTATGTTGGGCCGCTGGGGCGCGCCTGGGTGCCGCGGGAGGCGCGCCGGGCCCCGGAGGGGTGACGATGGATGGTTTTCGCCAGGCCGCGCGCGCCAAGGAACTTCACCTGCCCAGTTTGCTCAAACGGCCGAACGTGGTCGGGGTCGGCGTCGGATTGCGCCGGCGCGGCGGCCGCCTGCAAGACGAAGTGTGCATCATCGCGCTCGTTCGCCGCAAGCGTCCGGCGACGGCGCTGGCGCCGGAGGCGATGGTGCCGAGCGAGATCGACGGCGTCCCGGTCGATGTCCTGGAGGTCGGCGACCTGATTGCCCAAGTCGATCGCAAGGCCCGGCTGCGGCCGGTGCCGGGCGGGGTCAGCCTGGGGCACTATCAGATCACGGCCGGTACTTTCGGCTGCGTCGTGCGCGATCAAGCTGGTGGCGGACGGCTCATCCTGTCGAACAACCACGTACTGGCCAATGGAAACGAGGCCTCCCCGGAGGATCCGATCCTGCAGCCGGGCGCGGCCGACGGCGGCCGCGAAGAAAGCGACACGCTGGCGTTGCTGGAGCGTTTCGCGCCGCTGGCCTACAACCACGAGCCGGCGACCTGTAGCGTGGCTCGCTTCGTCGTCGCGGCGGGGAATTTCATCGCTGGCGCCATCGGATCGAAGCATCGTCTGGAGTCGTACCGGGAGGATGCCCAGGCGGTCAACCGGGTCGACGCCGCCGTCGCCCGCCCCCTCCTCGACAGCGACATCAGCGACGAGATCCTCGAGATCGGCCGCGTCTCGGGCACGACCGCCGCCTCGCTGGGGATGGCCGTGCGCAAATCGGGACGGACCACCGGCCTGACGACCGGGCAGGTGACGGTCCTGGAAACGACGGTCGACGTCGATTACGGCGGCAAGACGGCCCGCTTCGAGGGCCAGATTCTCTCCGGGCCGATGTCGCAGCCAGGGGACTCGGGCTCGCTGCTGGTCGCCGGGACGTCGCAGCAGGCGGTCGGGTTGTTGTTTGCCGGGTCGTCGCAGGTGACGATCTATAACCCGATCGCCGACGTGCTGCAAGCGCTGGCAGTCGTCCTGCCGTGAGCGCAGAGCAGGAACGCACACGGCGGGCGGTACGCGTCAAGCAGCTCCACGAACCGGCGCTGCTGGCCAAGGCCAATGTGCTCGGCGTGGGGGTCGGCCTGCGTCAGCGGTCCGGAAAACAGGGCACGGACGTGGCGGTCGTCGTCCTGGTGCGCCGCAAAGTCCCCGCCTCGCAGTTGGCGCCGCAAGATCGCATCCCTTCGGAGATCGAAGGCATCCCGGTGGACGTGCAGGAGGTCGGGGTGGTGGAGGCCCGCGACGATGAGCCTTCGGCCGGGCCGTCCCTATCGTCTCTCGACGACCCAGAAGTGGGATAGCCCCAGCCTCCGCAGCGGCGTGCGTTCAAGGCGCTGCAACAGCCGGCGCACGGCGCGGCCGATGTGCGGCCAGCGGGCGATGACGTTGTCGTAGGCTCCGAACACCACCCGACGATCCACGACTCTCGCCGGTAATCCCTCGAACAATCGGCCGACATCGGGAGCGCCATAGGCGCGCACGTGCGGTGCCAGGCGGTCGCGCCAACGGCGCGGCAGGTAGTTGATCAGCGGCACGTTGCCGAAACGGTAGCGGCCGCGCCAGTAGAGGCCGTGCGTCTCGAACGGATAGCCCCGGTTGGGGACGAACAGGACCAGGCGGCCCCCGGGTCGCAGCACGCGCAGGATCTCGGCGGCGGCGGCGCGGTCGTCGGCGACGTGCTCGAGCACTTCGTGCGACAGGATCAGATCGAAGACGGCCGAAGCGTACGGGAGGGACTCGCCCTGCGCTCGCAGGACGGCGGCGCGCGGGGCGCGCCGGGCGGCCTGTTCGGCGCGATCGGCCTCGAGCTCGACGCCATGGGAGGCGCGCGCCGCCGTCAGCCGCGCCAGATACTCGCCCACGCCGCAGCCGTTGTCGAGGATTCGCCCCAGGGCCAGATCGCCGGCGGCCGCCAGGATCATTTGCAGCCGCCGCTCCTGCCCGGCGCGCCAGATGTAGGAAGGTTCGCCGCGCAACGCGGCCTTGTCCCGATCCGCTCGTGGCGCCGGTGGCCCGCCGGCGGCGTGGGGCGGCGCCGCAGGTTTCTCCATCGATCCTGGCCGGCGCCTAGGGCGCGGCGCCGACCGCAGTCCGGACCCTGGAATGGGGCTCGGGCCTGGAGGGGTCGCGCACGGGCGAACCCGCGGGCAAGGATCGTCTCGATTTAGCGATGGCGAAGTGGGCCAGCACCGGTTGCGCGCATTGTAACATGCGGGCCGATTTCTCCTTGGTCGGCGCCGAGCAGACTCATCGTACAATGCGGTCTCGCCCGGCAGGTGAGGTGGTCCATGGACTTCGACAGCCGTCTGGGGCGCAAGGCCCTGCGTAAGCTGAAACGCGAACAAGTCGTGTGGTTGACGAGCGTCGACGATCAGGGCCGACCGCAACCGCGGCCTGTGTGGTTTCATTGGAACGGCGAGGACGTGCTGGTCTTCTCCCAGCCCAGGGCCGGGAAAGTCCGCCAGATCGCCGCCCGACCGCAGGTGGCGCTGCACTTCAACAGCGACGACGCGGCCAACGAGGTTGTCGTCTTCCTGGGCGAAGCGTACGCCCTGCGGGAGCCGTTGGCGTCCGAGCGAGTGAAAGCCTACCTGCGGAAGTACCGCAGCGGGATCGTCGATCTGGAGATGACCCCCGCCTCCTTCCAAGCCGAGTACAGCGTGCCGATCGCGATCCGCCCGACGGCGCTGCGCGGTTTTTGACCGCGTGACGCGGATGGCCGCGGCCGCCGCGTGAAGTCGCCCCTGCCCGACGGCGAGGTACGGCGGTGAAAGTCTCCCGACAAACGTTGCGGCGCTTCGTGCTCGGCCGGCAGGGACTGTGGCCGGGACGACGCTGGCGCGGCAAGGCCGGGACGGCGCAGGCGCTGCGGGCGGTGGAGGCGGTGCAGGTCGACCCGCTCAATGTCATCGCCCGCAATCATGATCTGGCGCTGTGGTCGCGCGTGCTCGACTATCGACCGCAGCACCTGACCGAACTGCTCTATCAGGATCGGGCCTTCTTCGAATACGGCGGGGTGTTGTTCATCTACCCGATGGACGAACTGCGCCTGTGGCGCAGGCATATGCTCGCCCGGCGGCGCTCCCCCCGCTGGAGCGCCTTTGCCGACACCCATCGGGGCGCGCTGCGCGCGGTGCGCTCGGCCCTGCGCCGGCACGGCGCCGTGGGCAATCGCGCTCTGGCCGGCGAAGCGGTTCCCGATTCCTACCGCGGCCGCAAGGATACCTCGCTGGCGCTCTACTACCTGTGGCTGACCGGCCAGACGATGATCCATCACCGGGACCGATTCGAGCGCGTCTATGCACTCTTCGCCGGGACGGCCCCGGCGGAGGCGCGCACGGCCGCACCCCGGGCGGCGGTCGAGGCCTTCTTCGCACGCAAGATCGTCGCCTTCCGGGGCGCGGTCCGCGAGAGCGAGTGGCGTTCCCGTTTCAACGATGCGCTGCAGATTGAGCTGGACCGGCCTCAGGCGCGGCGCAAGATCGAGCGCTGGGTGCGGCGCGGGATGCTGACCTGGCTCGAGGTCGAAGGCGCCAAGGAGGGCCTGCTGGTCCTGGCCGAGGATGAGCCTCGGCTGGCAGAACTGGAAGGCGGAAGGGCGCCGGAGGCGTGGAGACCCCTGGAGACCAGCACGGACGACGAGGCGGTCTTCCTGGCTCCGCTCGACATCGTCAGCGCCCGCGGCCGCGCAGGACCGCTCTTCGACTTTGACTACGTCTGGGAAGTCTACAAGCCCGCCCACGCCCGCCGCTGGGGTTACTACACCCTCCCGATTCTCATAGGGGACCGACTGGTGGGGCGGCTCGATCCGTGGCTCGCGCGCGAGGCGTCGACGCTGGAGATCCGCGGCTTCTGGCTCGAGGCGGGGACGATCGCCGACGATCGCCTGGTGGCGGCTCTGGGAGGCGGCCTTGTCCGTTTTGCGGAGTTCCTCGGCGCCCACACCGTCGACCTGACGGCGATCTCACCCGCGCGGCTCAGGTCGCGTCTGCGAGATGCCGTCGCCGGGCATGTCCGGGTCGTCCCTGTACGGCGCACCGCGTCGAGGTCTCGCCGGTCGTAGGCAGGAGTCCGACGGACCTCAGGGGTCGAAGGGCGCGGGCCTCCCCCGTGGAGTAACAGCTGGCTGAGGGCTGTTGGAGCCCGCGGCTAGGCCGGTACCCGCGGGGCGCCGGGACCGGCGACGATGGGCAGCAACTGACCCTCCAGGTGCGCCAGAACGAGGAACAGCGCGCTGATCATTGCCGCGTACAGCAATGGATAGGCCAGCGTCCCCAGGCAGGGGATGAAGCCGAGGAACACGCTGGCCGGTCCCACGATCATCCCCAGGACGAGGCTGAGGGCCAGTGTCCAGCCGAAGACCTCAAGATGGGGTTTCGGGTGAGCGCGGAAGTGCCCCCAGATCGCCGGGAAATCGAAGCAGGCGGCGAGCGTTCCGACCTCGAGGTAGCGCACGGTCACGGCCGGCGAAACGACGGAGACGAGCAATCCGAAGACAATACCCAGCAGCATCCCTCCACCGCAAACCAGGCCGAACAGCCAGCCCCACGCCTCATAGCGGGTGTCGATGGTGAAGAGCGTGGCGCTGGCGGCCACCAGCGACAAGGCCATCAGGAGCAGGATCGGAAGGAAGTAGACGTAGCGGGCGATCGCCAGCGGCAGGCCCCGGCGAAAGTGATCGCCCAGATCGGCCCAGGCTGGGAGAAGCACCTTCTCTCCCACCGACACGCGCCGGGCGATCTCGACCTCGTAGCCCACGGCGGCGAAGTTCAGGATCGGGATGAACGATAGCAGCGCCAGCATCCCCGCCTTGCCGGCCCAGCCTTGCTCGCGGAACGGATAGCGGACGGCCTCCCCCATTTGGATCGTTTCAGGCATGCTTCGAGTCCTTCCTGATGATCGTCGATTCGGGCGGCAGGCTGGCGTCCGCGGCCGGCGCGGAACCGTCACCGCAGCCCATCGCCCACGACCGGCCGTCGACGCCCAGGAACGACACCGCCGCCGACGGCCCCCAGCTTCCCCGCGCATAACGGTGGAGCTCCGGTTTTCCGGCATCCCACGAGCGGCGGATCGGATCGACCAACGCCCAGCCGAGCTCGATGCCGTCGGCGCGCATGAAGAGGGAGGCGTCGCCGTTGAAGGCGTCGAGCAGGAGGCGCTCGTAGGCCTCGGGGATAGCCTGCGGGCCGAAATCCTCGGCGTAGTGAAATTCCATGTCGACCGAACGGAACTGGCGCAGGCTGTCGGGGACCTTGACCTCGAAGCGCAGATGGATCCCCTCATCGGGCTGCAGACAGATGAAGAGGGCGTTGGGTCGGATCGTCTGGCCGGGCGGCAGGGGAAACATCAAGTGCGGCACGGACTTGAACTGGATGGAAACCTGCGTGGTCTTGGCCGACAGGTATTTACCCGATCGCAGGTAGAAGGGGACGCCTTGCCAGCGCCAGTTGTCGATGAACAGTCGCAGCGATCCGTAGGTGGCGGTCTGGGAGGTCGGGTCGACGCCGCCTTCCTGCCGATATCCTTCGTACTGCCCGCGCAGCGTGTGGCGGGCGGCATCGGCCTCGGAAATCGCCCGGACCGACTGCAGGACTTTCTGGCGCTCGTCGCGCAGGGCCTCCGGATCGAAAGACGCCGGCGGTTCCATCGCCACCATCGCCAGCAGCTGCACCAGGTGGTTCTGGAAGACGTCGCGCAGGATCCCGACGGAGTCGTAGAAACGACCGCGGTGCTCGATGCCGACGGCCTCGGCGACGGTGATCTGCACGTTGTCGACGTAGTTGCGGTTCCAGATCGGCTCGAAGATGCTGTTGGCGAAGCGGAGCACCAGGACGTTCTGAACCGTTTCTTTCCCCAGGTAGTGGTCGATGCGGTAGATCTGATCTTCGCGCAGGTCCCGATGCAGGGCGGCGTTGAGTTCCTGCGCCGTCTCCAGGTCGCTGCCGAACGGTTTCTCGATGACCACGCGGCGCCACCCATCGCGCTCGACGGTCAGCCCGGCGGCGGTCAACGCGTCGACCAGGCCGGTGTAGGCCTGGGGCGGGGTGGCGAGGTAGAAGAGCAGATTGGACCGGCCGCCGCCGCCGGCGATTTCCACCAGCCGGTGTGCGAGCCGCCCCGCCTCCTCGGCGACGGCGAAGTCGCCCTCCAGATAGTGCAGATTGGCGGCGAACGGGCCCCAGGCGTCCTCGTCGAAGGTCTCCGGGGCGTAGGTCAGGAGCCCCTGGCGCGCCTGGTCGCGGAAGGAGTCGTCGGAGGCCGGGGTGCGGGCGGCGCCGAGCAGGCGGAAGCCATCCGGCAGCCGTCCCTTGCGGTGCAGTTCGAAGAGCGCCGGGATCAGCTTCCGCCGGGTGAGATCGCCCGAAGCACCGAAGATGACCAGAATCGTCGCTGGGCTCATCTTGCCGTGCTATTCTAGCAGGGGACGCGCCGCCAAGACGTCGATCCGAACACCTCGGCAGGAGGCATCCTCGAGAGGGCTAGTTAGACTCGACGAGCGACCCGCAGGTTGCGGAGAATGGGCGACCGCCATCCAGCTCCCTCCCCCTGTCCCTCGCGAGGCAGCCCGTACCGCAGCGGAGGGCCTCCCCCTGCGCCCCCATGACCTCGCCGTCCAATTTCCTTTGCAGGGAGAGAGCAGGGTGTTTCTGGGGGCGGGGGGAGCAAAGCTCCCCCTCGGACTTCGTACCCCCTCCGCGCTATGTGGTTGGGCATCCTGGCCTCGCAGTCCGCGTAGATGGGGGTAGGCGGTGAGGCCGGAGGCGGGTTCTTTCACAGCCTCCCAGGTTCGACAGATCGTCGGGTGTTGGTCAAGACCGGTGCAGCACAAGGAGGTCGGCCATGAGCCGAGTGTTGATTCTGGGCGGAGGTTTTGGCGGACTATCGGCGGCGCATGCGCTGCGGTCGGCGCTGGCGGCAACCGACGAGGTCGTGCTGGTGGAACGGCAACCGACCTTCGTTATGGGGCTGCGCAAGTCCTGGGCGCTGGTGGGAAGCGGGGACCTGGCCGGCGGGGAACGTCGGCTGGATGTCCTGACCGGTCGGGGGATCGAGGTTGTGACCGGGGAGATCAGCGCCATCGAACCGGAGGCGAAGGCGGCGGTGGTCGACGGGCGGAGGCTGGCGGGGGATGCCCTGATCGTAGCCCTGGGCGCCGCACGCGCACCGGAAAGCATCCCTGGATTCGCCGAGCATGTCCACGACGTCTATGAGCGGTCGTCCCTGGCGCGGGCGGCGGAGGCGCTGCGATCGACCAAGGGCGGCGCCATCGCCATCGGAATCTTCGGCGTCCCGTATACCTGTCCGCCGGCGCCGTACGAGATGGCCTTCTTGGTCAGCGACCTGCTGCGGCGCCGAGGCGTGCCGGCGAGAGTGGAGGTCTTCACGCCCCAGCCGATGTCGCTGCCCGTCATCGGGCAGGCGGGCTGTGACGTCTTGGAGGCGCGTCTGTCCGAGGAAGGCATCGACTTTCATCCGAACCACCAGGCGCTCGCGGTCGAGCCGGGAGAAGTCGTCTTCAGCGGCGGCCGGGGCCGCTTCGACCTGCTCCTGGGAGTGCCGCCGCATCGCTGTCCGGCCGTGGCGGCGTCGGCCGGATTAACCGACGGAGGATCATGGGTGAAGGTCGACCCGTCGACGATGGAGACGCGCTTCCCCGGCGTCTACGCCATCGGTGACCTGGTCGAGATCCCGCTGGCGAACAAGATGATGTTGCCCAAGGCCGGCGTGTTCGCCGAGTCGCAGGCGCAGGTCGCGGCGGAGCACATTAGCGCCGCGCTTTCCGGCGGCGGTCCGGCCGCTGCCGCCTTCAACGGCCAGGGGTACTGCTACCTTGAGGTCGGGCGAGGGCTGGCGATGGAAGTCCGGGGCGATTTCCTGGCGGCGCCGGCGCCGGCCGTGTCGATTGGCGCGGCTTTGGCCTCCCGCCTGAACGAGAAGCGCGACTTCGAAGCGACCCGCCTGAAGAAATGGTTTGGCGCCTGACCTGGCGCGGAGAAGGGGCACGCGCTCGCGGCTCCCCACTGCTCGCCCTTTGCCACGGTCCGGCGCGAGGTTGTTATAATGCCGCGGCGGTGGCAAGCCGAGTCGCGTGGTTCCTCGTGGGGGCCGCCATGACGGCCCTCCTCATCTTCCTGGTCTATCAGGTGCCCTTCGTCAACGACCGTCTGGAGTGGCGGCTAGACGCGGCTTCGGGGATCGTGCGCGGCTGGTTACGGCCGGGCGACTCGCTGCCGACTCCGCGGGCGACCTTCGTCGTGGTCACGCCTACGGCGCGGCCGGCCACTCCCACCCCCCAGGTGTCGGCGACGCCGGCGCCGACGGCCACGCCGCTGCCGCCCTCGGTATCCCTGACGGCGCCGCAGTGGGAGAAACAGGATTGGAACAACTGCGGCCCGGCGACGTTGGCGCTAGCCCTGCGCATGTTCGGCTGGGACGGCGACCAGTTCGACGTCTCGGACCTGCTCAAACCGGACCGCGGCGACAAGAACGTGAACATCGAGGAGTTGGTCTACTACGTCCGCAACCGGGCCGGCTGGTTGAACGCCGATTTTCGGGTGGGCGGCACCATCGACGGACTGAAGCGCTTCCTGGCAGCCGGCTACCCGGTGGTGATCGAAAAAGGATTCATCCTGGATGACAACGACGGCGGCGGAGGCTGGGCGGGACATTACCTGCTGCTGACCGGGTACGACGACGGTGAAGGCGTCTTCCTCACACAGGACTCGAACAAGGGGCCCGACCGCCGCGTCCCCTACGAGGAAGTAGACGCCGGGTGGAAAGAGTTCAACCGGGTGTTCCTCTACCTGTACGCGCCCGAGGCGCAGGCGGAGATCGATGCCCTGCTCGGGCCGGATGCCGATCGCGATCGCAACCGAGACCGGGCGATCGAAGCGGCCGAGGCCGAGGTCGAGGCGGATCCGCAGGACCCCTACGCCTGGTTCAACCTGGGCAGCAACCTGGTCTACTTCGAGCGCTACGGCGAAGCGGCCGACGCGTTCGATACGGCCCTGAACCTGGGCCTGCCGTGGCGTTTCACTCGCTACCAGTTCGGCCCGTATCTGGCTTACTTCCACCAGGGGCGCTTCGACGAGCTCGTCGAGCTGACCGATTACACCCTGTTCCGCACGAACAAGGCCGAGGAATCACGCTTGTGGCGTGGGTGGGCGCGCTACCGTCTGGGAGACCGTTTCGGCGCGATCGAAGACTTCCGCGCCGCGCTGGGGGTCAACCCCTATTACCTGGACGCTCACTACGCGCTGGAGTTCGTCGGCGCGACGCCGTGAGGGGGAGCCCGGTCGAAGCGGTGTAAGATTGGCGCGAGATCCGGTGCGATCATTCGCCCAAGGAGCCTTCCCATGATGATCAGCGAGAAGCTGGCGGAGGCGATGAGCCTCCAGGTCGGCCGGGAGATGGCCGCCGGCAACCAGTACATCGTCATCGCCGCCTACTTCGAGCGCGAGATGCTCGAGAAGCTGGCCGGTTTCTTCTATCGGCAGGCGGCCGAAGAGCACGAGCACGCCATGAAGTTCGTGCACTACGTCACCGGCGCCGGCGGTAAGGTCGCCTTGCCGGCGGTCGAGGCGCCCCGCCAGGACATCGCCTCGGCCGAAACGGCGGCCAAGCTGTCGGTCGACTGGGAGAACGAGGTCACCCGCCAGATCCGGGGACTGATGGACCAGGCCGTCAAGGAAAACGACTACCTGGCGCAGGATTTCCTGCGCTGGTTCATCAACGAGCAATTGGAAGAGGTGACGACGATGGAGGCGCTGCTGAAGGTCATCCAGCGCGCAGGTCCGAACGGTCTGCTGTTCGTGGAATCCTATGTGGCCGGACGAGGCGCTCCGCACGAATAGAAGCGGTGCCGTCGACTCGTCCGCCGCTCATGCCCCTCCGACTGGCCGCTGGTTGGAGGGGCATTCGTTGCCTGTTGCCTCTTGACCGGCTAATATACCTATAGTATACTACTGATGGTGCAGTAGACATGAGCCATGATCTGGACGATCTGCTCCTGACCTGGGAGTCGAACTACAAGAAGGGCCTGCTCAGCTTCTGGATGCTGCTTGTGCTGCGCGAGCAGCCGGCCTACGCCCTGGAGCTGGGTGGACTCGTCGAGCAGGCCAGCGCCGGAAGCTTGTCGGCCGATGACAATAGCATCTATCGCGCGCTCAACCGCTTCGAAGGTTTCGATCTGATTCGCGGGGAGTCACGACCGTCGAGCCTCGGTCCGGACCGCCGCTACTACCAGTTGACGGCCAAGGGCCTGGGGCTTCTGCGCCAGTTCGCCGAGCGCAACATCCTTGTCTTCCAGCGCGATGAGGTCCAGCAGCGTCTAGAGGCGTTGTTTTCTCCTGCGGAAGCGGCCGAGGAGGTTTGAGATGGAAGAGACGATCGAGCACCGGCTGCAACCCCACCGCCTGGCGGCGGCGTTCTCCCTGGGGATGTCCATTGCATTGCTGCTTACCACGCCCGTGATCTGGCCAGGACCAACCTCGGTGCCAGCGGGCTGGTTCGGGCTGTGGCTGTTCTTGACCCTCGGCACCGCGCCGCTCGGCGTCATGCTACTGGCGGCACCGTCCTGGCGCAGGCTGCCGATCGAGGGGCGGCGCGGCCCGGCGCTGGCTTACCTGACGGCCTGCTTCATCGATCTGCTGGCCTTGGCGGTGTTGATCGCCTCGCAGTTTCGTATCGGAGCGGCCATCTGCCTTCCGGCAGGCTTCGCGCTGGCGATCGCCTATCTGTTCATCCGGCTTTTCCCCGCCTCGCCGCCCAAGGCTGACGACATCTTCCCGTGAACCGCGCGCAAGCTTCCCGCGAGCTTGAAGCTCGCGGGAAGCTTCGACATCAGGTGACGCGCGCCACGACCAGCGTGATGTCGTCGGCCGGTTCGCCGCCGGCGAGGAAGTCCTCCACCGCCTGCGTGATGGCGCGCACGACCTCCCCGGGCGGCGCCCGTCGCACCCCGGCGACGACCTCGGCCAGGCGGGCCGCCTCGAATGGACGGCCCTCGCGGTTGGTCGCCTCGACGACGCCGTCGGTGTACATCACCAGCAGATCGCCCTGGCGCAGGACGAGGCGCTCCTCGGTATACGTGCCTTCCTCGACCAGACCGATGGCCGCCCCGGTCGGTTGGAGCCAGCGGGCGGTCGCGTCGGAGCTGCCGTCCCCCGAGATCAGCAGCGGCGGATTGTGCCCGGCGTTGCAGTAGGTGAGAGTCCGACTGGAAGGGGCATACGCCGCCAGGAACAGGCTGACGAAGGTGGTGTAGCGCGAGTTGTGCACGAACAAGCGCTGGATCTGCTGCGCCGCCGCCGCCGGCCCGTCGCTTGTGGGGATGATCGCCCGGCAGAGCGCTTGCAGGCCGGCCATGTGCAGGCTGGCCGCCACCCCGTGTCCGGCGACGTCGCCCACTGCCCAGCCGACAACCTCTCCCTGGTAGCTCAGGAAATCGAAGTAGTCGCCGCCGATGATCTGGGCCGGGCGGGTGAAGGCCGCCACCTGGAGCCCGGGGAGGTCGGGCGCATCGCCGGGAAGCAACGCCCGCTGGACGACCTGAGCCATCTCGAGCTCCTGCTCGAGGCGGGAGGCCTCCTCGGGCGAGAGATGATCCAGGCAAACCTGGGCGGTGTAGTCGGCCACCAACCTCTTGCTGTCGACGAAGTCATGGCACACGGTGCACAGCCCGAGCTGGCCGGCATCGGCCTCGGCAATGTACTCCTCCAGGCTGTCGAGGTGTTCCGTCACGGCCGCCTCGCCGGCCGGTCCCAGGCTGATCGCCCGGGCCGGGGCGGGCGTACGAGCGAGCCACTGGCTGAGCGCGGCGCGCTTGTCGAGCAGGCTGGCGCGTACCTGTTCAAGGATGGCTGGTTGCATGATGTCCCTCCGCTCCGGCCTTCTGGCGGTCCGGCGGCTGGCTCAGGTTGACTCGGCACGGCGGTCCCCGAAGGGCATCGGGCGCTGCAGGGGAGGCCGCTTTCCGTCCAGCAAGATGTACGGCGCCGCGCGTTCGGCCAGGATCCCCAGGGAGCGCAGGTGCCCGGTGTCACGCAGTCGGTGCGTGCGCCTGGCGGAGAGGATCTTCTCGATCGATCGCGGGCCGATACCGGGCACGCGGCGGAGCTCTCCCGGGGAGGCGCGGTTGAGTTCGATCG
>Ga0209108_10000364_pt1 | contig 24680 bp, 22 predicted proteins | sample Rifsed10ft1_FD_184003 | JGI IMG/M metagenome (GOLD analysis project Ga0209108, IMG submission 184003) | Soil microbial communities from Rifle, Colorado, USA - sediment 10ft 1 (version 2) | ecosystem: Environmental > Terrestrial > Deep subsurface > Rock core/Sediment | place: Rifle, Colorado...
GGAAACTGTTCGGCACGGGCGGGTGGCGCCGGACGGGCTCCCGGCGGAGCGAGCGCGAGGCGTCGCGCCGTAGCGAGCGGGGGCCGGGAGACGCCCGGCGACAGGACCCGCGCCTGCGGGGAACCGGGCCGCCTGACCCCTACGCCGCGAGATCCCTCCGCCGGAAGACCCACAGGGCGAGCAGCCAGCCGAGGGCCGCGGTCACCAGGAAGATGGTCGTGTCGACCACCGGGTAGACGCCAGTGTCGATCACCTCGCTCAGGTCGAAGTAGTGGAACGCCGACAGGCGTGCGGTCTCCTTGAAATCCGGCGAGAGCTGGGCGATCACGTTCAGCAGGTACATCAGGATCAGGATCCCGGCCGCCAGGCCACCCGCCTTGCCGCGGTCCAGCAGGATGACCGCGAGCGCGCTCGACACGCCGGCGATCGCCGCCGCCATCGCGAAGGCGTGGAACCCGGCCAGCGCGAGGCGTCCAGTGTCGAAGTCCGGCTCGATCAGCAGGTCGACGGCCACGATGGATCCGATCGTCAGCGCGGCGATGACCGCCAGCGACGCGATCTGCGCGACGATGCTGGCGCCGAGATACCGGACGCGGGGCAGCCGGCTGGAGAGTGGCAGGTCCAGGAAGCCGCTGTCCGCATCCGCGGCCACGCGCGTGGCCAGGATGATCCCGGCGACCGCGGCCACCAGCGGCCACAGGAACTGGAAGACGTACGAGTTGATGAACGTGCCCGGGTCGAAGAGACTCCCGTTGATCCCGAAGGCGGCCATCAGCTCCTTCGGATACACCTCGAGCATCTGCTCGAATGCGGCCGCGTTCTCGATCATGGTCGGGTAGAACAGCATGATGAAGCCCGCATACGCCATCGAGACCACGGACACCCAGATGACGAGCATCGCACCACGGCGGAGCTCGAGTCGGAAGGCCGGGATCATCGGGCGACCTCCAGATCGGCTGACGTCCCGTCGCCCTCGTAGAGTCGGAGGAAGACATCCTCGATCTCGAGGGTGCTGATCGACACGTCGCCCACGTCGATCGTCGCGATCCGCCGCAGCAGCGGGTTGACGTCGCCCTGGACCATCAGGTGCACATCGCGGGCCGCGGCGCTGACGACCTCGACGTTGGGCAGGTCGAACAGGTCGGGCGGCGGCGGTCCGTTGAGCACGAGGTTCACCGAGCGCCAGTGCGACGCCTGCAGGTCGCTGACCGTCGAGACGTCGACGAGGCGGCCCTCACGGATGATCCCGACACGGTCACATGCGCGCTCCACCTCCGGCAGGTTGTGCGACGAGAGGAAGATCGTGCGACCGGCGGCACGGACCTCCGAGACCATGGTCAGGAACTCGCGCTGCATCAGCGGGTCGAGCCCGCTCGTGGGCTCGTCCATGATCAGCAGCGGCTCCTCGCCCATGAACGCCTGGACGACGCCGACCTTCTGTCGATTGCCGCGCGAGAGCTTGCGGACCTGGACCGTGGGGTCGAGCTCGAGGCGCTCGGCGATCTGGCGCCAGGCACCGCTCCGCAGACCGCGCAGCCGCGCCATGTAGTCGAGCTGCTCGCCGGCGGTCAGCTGTCCGAGGTACGCGGGCTCGCTGCTCACGTAAGCGAGGCCGTCGTGCGCACGTGGCGCGTCGAGCCAGCTGTCGTGACCGAGTACGGCCGAGTGGCCGCCGGACGGTCGCAAGAAGCCGAGCAACAGGCGGATCGTCGTGGTCTTGCCCGCGCCGTTGGGCCCCAGGAACCCGAAGACCTCACCCTGGCCGACGGTGAAGTCGACATCGATGATCCCGCGACGCTTGCCGTACCACTTCGTGAGGCCGACGGCCTCGATCACATCGGTCATTCCGTGTGCGCCCTCCGCTGATTCGCCGGGGAAGTTTCTCCCGGTGGGTCGCGGGCGGTCCAGAGCCGATGTGCCTGTTGTGCGGCGCTAGAGGGGTCCGCTGATCCCGCCGTCCTTGCGGATCCGCCAGAAGTGGACCGCAAGGAACGCCGCCGCGACGAGGGGCAGGACCATGATGTGGGCCACGTAGAAGCGCAGGAGCGTGTTCTGACCGACCTCCACGCCGCCGAGCAGGATGCGGTTCACCGGCGTGGCCACGATCGGGAAGTACGACCCGAAGTTGGTCCCGATGGTGATGGCCCAGTAGGCGATCTGGTCCCACGGCAGCAGGTAGCCCGAGAACGACAGCATGATCGTCAGGAACAGCAGGACCACCCCGACGACCCAGTTGAACTCGCGCGGCGGCTTGTAGGCGCCGTGGTAGAAGACCCGCATCATGTGCAGGAACACGAAGAAGACCATCAGGTGGGCGCCCCACCGGTGGATGTTGCGGGTCAGGAGGCCGAACGTCACCTCGGCCTGGATCTCGAGGATGTTGTCGTAGGCCTGGGTCGCGCTGGGGACGTAGAAGAACATCAGGTACACGCCGGTCACGGTCAGGACCAGGAACAGGAAGAAGCTCAGGCCGCCGAGACAGAACGTGTAGGCGAACTTGACCGCGTGCTGGCGGACGCGCACCGGGTGGATGTGCAGGAAGACGTTGTTCATCACCGCGTACGCCCGCGAGCGCTCGTCGCGCGGGTACGGCTGGCGGAACAGCGAACGCCAGACGGGGCTGCGGCGAATGGTCTGATCCATCCGCTCGAGGAAACTCACCGGGCTCCTCCTGCCACGCCGGGGGTGCCGGCAAGTTGGGCGTCACGGTAGGACTCCTTGTAGAGCCGACCGTCCGTCGAGATCTCCTGCAGCTCGAACCGCTCCATCGTAATGGCGTCGAACGGGCACCGCTTGACACACAGTGCGCAGCGGATGCAGCGCTCCTCGTCGAGGATCATCGCGCCGCCGTTCTCCCAGCCGTAGGCCTCCTCGAGCTCCGGCAGGAGCCCCTCCGACTTCAGCTGGTTGATGTCGACCATGTGGATGACGCCCTCCGGGCAGACATCCGCGCAGGCGCCGCAGAGGACGCAGCGGAACGGGTCGAACCAGATGTTGTAGTTGCACATGAGGCAGCGGGTGGACTCCGCGACCGCACCATTGGCGTCGTATCCGAGCTCGACCGGGGTGTTGAAGTTCACCGCGGGCTCGGTCGACGGCATCCGCGCGGCGAGCGGCACCATCGGGATGTGCTGGCGCGGGAGGACGTCGTAGAACTCGGGCATGTCGTGGCGCCACGAGCTCGTGACCTTGACGTTGGCGGCCACCGTGACGTCCGTCCGGCCGGCCAGGTATCGGTCGATCGCGTAGGCGCACTTCTTGCCGTGACCGGCCGCCTCGATGAGCGTCGTCGGGCCGGTGACGAAGTCGCCGCACGCAAAGACGCCGCGGACGTTCGAGGCGTAGGTGGCCGGGTCCACCTTGACGCGCCCACGGTTGATCTCGAACTTCGCCTCGACGGGGAGGAACGTGAGGTCGGCAGCCTGGGACACGGCCGGGATGACCGTCTGGGCGGCGATGACGAACTCGGAGCCCTCGATCGGCACCGGCGAGCGCCGACCCGAGGCATCGGGCTCACCCAGGCGGTTGCGGATGAACCTGACGCCCGTGACCTTGCCGTCCTCGCCGAGCACCTCGATCGGGCTGGCAAGGAACTCCATGCGCACGCCCTCGCGCTCGGTCTCGCCCAGCTCCTCCTCGTCGACGACAAGCTCGGACCGCGTGCGGCGGTAGACGATGGAGACACGCTCGGCACCGTGACGGAGGCTCGTCCGCGAGCAGTCCATCGCCGTGTAGCCGCCGCCGATGACGACGACGTCGTTCCCGACCTCGATCGGCTGGCCCAGGTTCGCCTTCTTCATGAAGTCGACGCCGTACTCCACGCCCGCGAGATCCGCGCCCGGGATGTCGAGTGCGACCGCGTCCATGGCTCCCGCCGTGATGGCGACCGCGTCGTAGTCCTTCCGGAGCTGCTCGAACGTGATGTCCACCCCGATGGTCGTGTCGTAGACGAAGGTCACGCCAAGGCGTTCGACGAGGCGGACGTCCATCTCGATGGCCTCGCGCGGGAGACGGAAGGCCGGCACACCGATGAGCATCGTCCCGCCGGCGAACGGGAGGCTGTCGAAGACCGTGACCTGGTAGCCCTTCGTCGCCAGCTCGCGGGCGACCGCCAGGCCAGCGGGCCCGGCGCCGACGACCGCGACGCGCTCGTCGCGCGGCGTGATGTCGGGCATCACATCGGGGATCCCGGATGCCTCGTGCCACTCCACGAGGAACCGCTTCATCGCGCGGATGGCGAGGGGGCGGTCGATGTCGCCCCGGCGGCAGGCCCGTTCGCACGGCGCAGAGCAGACGTACGAGCACATCGCGGCGACCGGGTTCGGGTCGCGCGACAGGATGTAGCCCTCCTCGAAACGGCCCTCTGCGGCCAGATTCAGGTACCCGCGGCAGTTCGTCCCGACCGGACACGCTTCCTGGCACTCGATGTTGCACTGGAGCCAGGAGGCGTCGACTGGCTGGACGAGGAAATCCTGGGAGGGGTCGATGGCCAAGCGGGGACGTGCCTTTCCCTGGTGGAGTGGGGCCCGGGCGCCAACGGAGGATCGGCATGGCGCCGACGGCCCGAATCTACCATCCGCATCTTCGGGGCTGCAAAGCACGACGCCCCGCGGAGGGCGCTCGCGAGGTTGACGCGCTCACACCTCGCAGCTACGCTGCCGCCGAGCGCGAACGCGTGACCGAGGAGTTATCCCCAGCGTGACCGCCAGTGAGTTCGTGTTCCTGGCCATGGGCCTCGCCCTGGGTCTCGCCAGCGGTGCGGCGCTGGTCGAGATCCTCCGTGCGCGACCGTCACCGCCACGTCGGGTGCGCTTGACAGTCTCGCAGGATGCGGTGCCACGGCGGCGGGCAGCCACACTCGCGGACGACGCCTTCGTTGCCGACACGGCAGTCGCGCCAGGGGGGCCGGCAGACCATCTCGAGGCTGGGGCGACACCCGCGCCGGGCGCCCGGGCGCGAACGCCTGTTCTGTCCCCGCGACCGGACGTCCCAGGTTCCAACGGCCTGGTGACCGCCCACGACGACTCGGAGCCACAGCCCGGGCGGGTGCTCCAGCCGGCCTTTCGGCTGACCGGGCCGGCGGGCGCCGAGTCCGGGGACGATCTCACGCCGGTCGCCGTCGATTCGGGTGTCGACCCGATGCTCGCCGCGCTCCGAGCGAGTGCCGCCGCGACAGCGGTCTCCGCGATGCGGGTCGGGGCGCCGACCGCGACCGCCGAGGCGCCGCGACCGGTCGCGATGGCGGCGGCTTCAACGGGATCAGGATCGGAGTCAGGCTCGGGGTCCACGTCGGCGTCGGCCGCGTCCGCGTCGGAGTCCGCTTCGGGGTCGGGATCGAAGTCGGGCTCGGGGTCTCGTGCCGCCTCGGCGGGAGGCGGGTCCGCACCGGCGCGCGGGAAGGGATCGCCGCCACCCGCCGATCCGAGCGGACCGTGTGCCGACGATAAGCGCCTTGCCGATGAGCGCTGTGAGCTGGCTGCGCGTGCGCGTACCCAGGCGCTCGCCGCGGAGGACGCCGTCCGTACCGCGCAGCGTGCCTACGACGAGCACGAGGCACGGGCCAACGCCGCCGCCGCGGCAGCGGATCCGCGCGCCGTGCGTCGGGCGAAGGACGAAGCCCAGGCCGACTTCCGCGGTCGACGCAGCGGCGCGACGACGAACGAGGAGGTCGAGGCCGCCGCGCGCGAATGGCTCCTCGAGGTGAACCGGATCAACAGCGAGGCGCGCGACGCAGCGGTCACCACGCAGCGCGAGCGCGAGGCGGCGCGTGCCGTCGGGACGAGCCTGGAGCGCGTGGCGCTCGAGGCGGAAGCGGCCCGCATCGCGGCGGAGACCGCGGATGCCGCCTGCCTGGCCGCTCGCCAGTCGGTCGCCGATTGCGAGGAGCGCGCCGCCGGCGTGGCGCCGAGTGCGGTTCCGGCCGGGCCGGCCGGGGCGCCGTCCGACGACGACGCTGCGGTGCACGAGGAGGAGACGCTCGCACTGGCCTTCGGATCCGGCCGCACGCCGCGTGTCTTCCGTCTGCTCCGTGGCGATCGTGCGGCGATGACCGAGATCCTGGCGGTCCTCGCCGGCGACGACGCCGCCGACCGGCGTCGCTGGCAGCTCGCCCTGTCCGACCTCGTGGACGCGATCCTCGCCGACAGCATCGAGCACGCCTCGCTCGAGTTCCCGAGCGAGCACCCGTTCTGGGGGCCCTTCACCCTGGAGCAGAACCGGGACATCGCGTCGGCGCTGTCGTCGCTCGGTTACCGGTTCGACGGCCTTGGTGGCTGGATCGACGGGCGGGTCCCGTCACAGCGCGACCTGTCCCTCGCCATGGGCTATGCGGGCCTTGACCCGATGCGTATGCGCCAGTGGCCGACCGAGCGCGACATGGCCCAGCTCTACGCGGAGGTGACGGTGGCGGCGGACGAGCACCTCGCCGGCCGCGCCGGGGACCTCACCCTCGGTGAGCTCGTGACCATGCTCGGCCGACGGGCGGATGGCCTCGCGGAGGTCTGGAACGCCTGGGGCCGGCTCCGGCCGCTCCTCCTCGAGGAGGTCTGACCGAGCGGCTCGTCAGGCCTGCGCCGCCTCGATGTCCTGGACCAGGGCGGCGTCCTCCGAGCCCGGCCCCTCCACCTCGTCGTCCTCGTCGATGACCACCACGCGCAGTGCCTCCGCACCCTCCACGCCGATCCGTTCGCCTTCCTCGGCCGCCCAGCGGCGGATCCATGTCTCGAGCCGCTCCGGGTCCTGGATCTGGCTGCGGTGCTCGCGTAGTGCCGCGAGCTTGCGGTCCAGGGTCGCCGACACGTCGACCCAGGCCGTCGGGGCGTTCGACCAGAACAGATACAGCCGGCGGACCCGATGGGCGGCGAGGCCCCCGCGCGCCAGCGACGGGAAGGCCATCGGGTTGCGGGCGGCCGGATAGACGGCATCGACGGCCGCGATGCCCGCGGCCCGGTGGTCCGTGTGGTTCACGCCGCCGTCGGAATAGAACAGCGTCTCGGGGTCGGTCGCGAGCACCGCGTCGGGCCGGAACGTGCGGATCTCCGCGACGAGGAGCTCGCGCAGCGCCAGGTCGTTCACCAATGCGCCATCGGGCGCATGCAGGAAGGTGACGCCGTCGTAGCCGATGACCGCGGCGGCCGCCCGTTGCTCGGTCTCGCGGAGCGCCGCCAGCTCGAGCGGATCCGCGTCGGGGTCCTCCCCGCCCTGATCACCGCTGGTGCAACAGACCAGCCAACCGACCGATCCGGCATCGATCCAGCGGGCGGCCGTCCCAGCCGGCCCGAACTCCGCATCGTCGGGATGGGCCGCGATGACCATGAACCGTCCCGGACGCCATGCGTGGTCGGCAGGGGCGCCGGCCGCCCCGGTCTGGTCGGTCACTCGACGGTCGGGCTGCCCGCCGAGCACGCGACGGCGCCTTGCGAGCCACCCGGCGCCAGCGTAGTCTTCGCGCCGAGGCTTCGCTCGTCTCCCCCCACGAGCGAAGTCTCTTCGTCCCTCCGGGACCTCACGCGGTCGCCCCCTGCGACTCGTCGAGCGCCGCGATGACCTCGGCGGCGTGCCCCTCCGGCTTCACCTTTGGCCAGACGCGGGCGATCCGGCCGTCCGGGTCGACCAGGAACGTGGTCCGCGCGGTGCCCCAGTAGGTCCGCCCGTGGTTCTGCTTCTCGACCCACGATCCGTAGGCCTCGGCGACCCCATGGTCGACGTCGGCGAGCAGCGTGAACGGCAGACCGAACTTCTCGCGGAACGCCCGTTTGCTCCCGGCGCCCTGCGGGCTCACGCCCCAGACGTCGGCGCCCCGCTCGACGATCGTCGCGTTGGCGTCGCGGAACTCGCACGCCTCGACGGTGCAGCCGGGCGTGTCGTCCTTCGGGTAGAAGTACAGGATCGTCCAGCGCCCGCGCTGGTCGGCGAGGCGGTGGATGGTACCGGTCTCGTCCGGCAGGGCGACATCGGGCGCCTGGTCGCCGACGCTTGGCAAGGGCATGGTCGAGAGCGTAGCAGGCGTTTCGGCGACCAGGAGTCGGCCGGAACGGAGCGTGACGGTCGCCATCGTCGCGGTCCGGACGTTCGAGAGGCCACGCGTACGACCGACCCGCAGCACCTCGTCACGCAGCGGATAGCGCAGCCCGTCCGTGGTCACACCCTCCGCGTCGGCACCTACCGGCAGCAGCGAGACCAGGTCGCCGACGCGGCCGTCGAGGATCACACCCGCGGGGCCGCCGTCGGATGGTGCGTGCAGCTGACGGATGCGGACGTCGGCAGCCAGGAGCACGGTGTCGCGGCCCTCCAGCTCGGGGAGTGCCAGCAGCCCGAGGTTCGCGAGGGCGTGGTCGAGCCGCGGACCACCCAGCACCCCGACGAGGATCAGCGTATCGGCGCCACGGTCCAGCGCCGCCCGCACCGCGAGCTCGGTGTCGGACTCGTCCTTGTCGACCGGCGCCCGTTCCATCGGGACGCCGGCCGCGGCGAGTCCCGCCAGCCCTTCGTCACCGAGCGAGTCACCATCGCCCACCCAGAGGTCGATGGTCAGACCGAGCGAGGCGGCGTGGCGCGCACCCCCGTCGGCGGCGATGACGACCGCGCCCGGGCGCTCCCACCCGGGCCACGCTGCGTCGAGGCGGGTCCGGGCGGCCACGTCCCCATCGGCCAGGATGATCGCCTGCATCGGGCGATGGTAGCGGCACGCGAGCGCGGCGCCGGAAGGGGGGCCCCGGCCCGATGCTAGACTCCGGCCGTGCTCCGACCGAACGACCATCCCGCGATCCAACGCGTCCGCGACGCGGCCACCCGCAAGGGTGTCACGCTCGACGTCCTCACCTTCGACGAATCGACGCACACCGCCGCAGAGGCGGCGGCCACGCTCAACGCCGAACTCGGCCAGATCGTCAAGTCGCTGGTCTTCGTCGCACCGCGCGACGACGCGACGCTCGAGGCGATCGTGTGCCTCGTCTCGGGGCCTGACCGGGTCGACCTCGCACGGTTGGCGGCGGTCACCGGCGAGCAGGACATCCGCCGGGCGACGGCCAGGGAGGCAAACGAGCTGACCGGCTTCGTCATCGGCGGCATCCCACCGATCGGCCACACGCGACCGGTCCGGGTGATCATGGATCCCGGCCTTGGGCGATACCCGACCGTGTGGGCGGCGGCAGGCCTGCCGACGGCCGTCTTCGGCGTGCCGCCGGCCACGCTTCGGACCCTCGCCAACGCGACGGTCGCGCCGATCTGCGAGGAGTCGCGGGTCGCCGATCAGGAGGCGTCCGCGGCCGGGCTCGCCCCCGGCGATCCCGGAGCGTGACCGCACCCAGACCCGGCAGCATCCCCGAGCCGCGCAACGCGACGATCACCTACCCGGGCGGCCTGCGTGCGCGCTGGCGCTGGGGCGGGAGCGGCTCCGCGGCCGCGGTCTTCGCGTTGTCCGAAGCCGGTGGCACGCTCCTGGACCTCGGACCTCGGGTCAGCGCGGACCCGGACGCCCTCTGCCGGGCCGAGCTTCGCCTCGAAGGTCCGCGCGGCGCTTGGACGGCTCGGTTCGCGTCGACGATCCACGATGAGCCGCGCGGACTCCATTGGGACACGACGGGTCTCCTCGTCGTGGCCTACGGCTTCCATGCGTTCGGGCTGGACGTCGATACCGGAGCCGCCCGCTGGGAGCATCGCTCGGCCACGCCACTCATCGCGCTGCTCGGGTCCCCGCGGCTGGCGCACGTGCTGCTCCAGAGCGAGATCGAGACGTTCGCGATCGAGCCCGACGGCACGGTCGCATGGCGGGTCGCGCACTCGGATGTCGTGATCGCCGCCGAGCTGATCGGCGGACGACTCGTGCTCACCGGCTTCGACGGCCAGGTGAACGCCCTGGACCCCTCGACCGGCCGACGGGCAGCCTGAGGCGCGACGCGCCGACCTCCCTCGGGGTCCGGGTCGGTGTGGACGCGTGGTGGATAACCAGTTGCCCGACCGCGAATCTGGTGGACGGCGGTCATTGACCGTCGGGCATGGCGGACCGTAGCGTTACGGGTAGCCCGGAGGGGCCGGACGATACTAACGGCGGCGATCGCATCAACGCCCACGTGTCGCGCAGGTTCCTTCGGGCCATTCTGTGTCCGGCGCGTATCATCGCCGCCGTGAGTCCCCTCGTCCTCGTCCTCGCGGGCGTCGTCGCGCTCGTGATGGGCGGCCTCATCCTGCGCAGCTTCGGGCCGCGGTTCCGGGTGGGACGGCTGCTCTCCGCGACGCGGACGATGTCGATCGCGGAAGCGGCCGCCCTGGCCGCCGGGCCACCGCGCTACATCGGCGTCACGGGACGGCTGGACGCCGAGGCGGAGTTCCAGGACGACGCGCACCGCCCGCTCGTCTACCGACGGACGCGCCTGCAATTGGGCGACGGGCGGTCATGGCGGACCGTCGACGAACGGGTCGAGGCCGTCGCCTTCGAGATCCGCGAGGGCCTCGAAGCGATCGCCATCGATCACGGCGCCATCGGCGAGGGACTCGTGGTCGTCCCGCGCGAGTCGGTCGGCGTTGCCGCCGACGCAGCTGAACGGCTCCCATCGGGAACCGATCCCGCGACACCCGTCCGGTTGCGCGTCGAGCAGGTCTCCTCGATCGAACACGCGATCGTCCTCGGCGTCCCCGCGCTCGGCGCCGACGGTGTCGCCCGGATGACGTCGGGCATGGGACGGCCGCTCGTCCTGACGACCCTCGAGCCGGCCGAGGCGATGCGTGTCCTGACCGGCGGACGGTCACGCCGGCCGCTGCTCGCGGCGGTCGCCCTCGGGAGCGGACTCGTGCTGCTGACCCTCGGCCTCGCATGGGCGGTGCTCGGTGCGGTGACGGCCACGGCACTTGGCGCCTCGCCGAGCCCGACCGCGGCCGCGGGGGGGGACCCGCGCTCGAGTGGCGAGGGTCCAGGCCTCGTCGGCGACCCGCTGTTCGCGCTCGTCGCGGTCATCGGCATCGGGCTCCTCGCCGCCGTCGCGACCCTCGCCTATGTCCGCCTGACGGGTGGTCGCCGGACCTGAGGCCGCGCGGGACAGCGCCACCCACAGCCCTCGCCTCGGCGTCGGGACCTTCGGACTATTGGCAAGAACTGTGAAGCTGGTAGCCTCCGCGCCGTGGACTTCACAGTTCCTCCATCGCACCCATGACCGCGATCATCCCGCCCAGGCCACCAGACGCCACCCTGAGCGTGACCAAGGCTGCTCGGATGCTCGGCGTGCACCCGAACACGGTTCGTGCGTGGAGTGACGCCGGGCGCCTCCGGTACTACCGGATCAACCCACGCGGGGATCGGCGCTACCGGATGGGCGATCTCCAGCGTTTCCTGGCGGCGGCCGAGAGCGCGGCGATCGAGGGGGTCGCCGGCCACCGCGGGGCCCGTCGTTCGTTCGACCCGGTCGTGGTCGCTGCAGCGCTGGGCAGCGTCCGTGGTCGTGACGGCGGCCGGACACGTTCCGAGCGGCACCAGGACGACCTCTCCCTGCTCGATACGATCGCCCGCCTGACGCTCACCGCGGGTGATCTCGACGACGACCTCGCCCGGGCGGCCCAGGAGATCCGCGACGCGTTCGACCAGCCGCTCGTGTGTGTCTGGGAACTGCGCGGTGAGCGGCTCGTGGCGCGAGCGGTCGCCGTGCCACCTGGCGTCGCGTCACCGCGCCTGCTCGATCTGCCCCGCGGTTTCGGGATCCTGGACCGCGCGCTCAGCGTGCCATCCGGGACGGGGTCACGCCGCGCACGGCACGACGACCGGCCTGCGGTCGTGACCGCGACCGATGGCGGGGACCGCGCCACGCTGACGGTCCTCCCTGGACCGCGTACGGAGCTCGCTGCCGTCATCCCGGGGGCCGACGGGCCGTGGGGCGTGCTGCTGGTCGTGGCGGATGGCCAGGTCGAGCGTTCCGCCGAGGAGCTCGCGCTCGTCGGCGTCGTCGCCGATGCCCTCGGCACGATCGTCCGGATGGCCGGGCGCCAGGATGAGGTCTCGCACCTGGTCCATCGGGCGGAGGCCCTCCGGCGCGTCGCGAGCGACATCGGCAGCAGACTCGACCTCGACCGGATCCTGTCCGGCCTCGTCGACCACGCGATGGTGCTCTTCGAGGCGGATCGCGCCGCGGTCTTCCTGCGACAGGCCGACGGTCGCGTCGTCGCCGAGGTCAGTCGAGGGCTCTCGACCACGTTCCTCAATGCGGTTCGCGACTTCCCGGTCCGGTCGCTGCCGTCGGTGGCGATCGCCGAGCGCCGGCCGCTGTTCGCGGTCGACTACCGCAACGATCCGCGAGCCACGGATGTCCGGGCGGCCGTCGTCCAGGAGGGATTCGACACGCTCTGCACGGCGCCCCTCGTGGACGGGACCGAGATCCTGGGGCTCCTCAACGTCTATCACGACGAGCCCCACCCCTGGAGTGCGGATGACATGGACACGATCGCCGCGCTCGCCACGCAGGCGAGCGTCGCCATCCGGACTGCCCAGAACTTCCAGCAGATGGCGCGCTGGACGGCGCAGCTCCAGTCGATCCAGCAGCTGGGAGCACGCCTGAACCACCTGACCAGCGTGGTCGAGATCGGCCACGGCATCGCCACCGAGCTCCGCCAACTCATCGACTACCACAACGTCCGCGTCTATCGCCTCAACGACACCGAGCTCATCCCGGTCGCGATGCTGGGCCAGGTCGGCGAGTACGTCGACGAGACCCCGGATCAGCTCCGCGTCGCACTCGGCGAGGGCATCACCGGTTGGGTCGCCGAACACGCCATCGCCCAGAACCTGCCCGACGCGGCCGCCGACCCACGGGCCAACACGATCCCGGGAACGGAAGACGACCTCGACGAGTCGATGCTCCTCGCGCCGATGACGTTCGAGGACCGGGTCCTTGGCGTCCTGGTGCTCTCGAAGCTCGGTCTCAACCAGTTCAGCGACGACGACCTTCGCCTGCTGGTCATCTACGCGAGCTTCGCCGCCCAGGCGATGGCCAACGCGGACACCACGGAACGCCTGCGAGAGCAGTCGGCGGCACTGGAGCGCCAGCTCCGCAGTCAGCGCGAGCTGATCCAGATCACCGAGTCGATCCTGACGACCCTCGAACGCCGGACCGTCCTCGAGAGCATCACCGATCGCCTCGGCGGCCTCATCGCCTGCGACAACATCGCCATCGAGGTGGTCGACCCGACCACGGGGCTGCTGACCCCGCTCACCGCCCGCGGCGTCCACGCCGACTACTACCTGGAGCCGTGGGAGCCCGGCGAGACCGGGATCGCAACCTGGGTCGTCGACCACAACGAGCCCGTCTATATCGACGACGAGCGCAACGACGAACGGGTCAACCACTTCCGCGACCAGGGCGCGATCGACGGCAGCCTCATCGTGGTTCCGCTGCGTGGCCGCTCCGGCGCGATCGGCGTCCTGACGATCGAGCGCATCGGGGCGGGCAACGCGTTCGCGCCGGAGGAGTTCGACCTGGTCAAGCTGTTCGCCGCCCAGGTGTCCATCGCGATCCAGAACGCGGAGGTGTTCCGCGCGGTGGAGATCCGGGCGCAGACCGACGATCTCACCGGTGTCCTCAACCACGGGACGTTCCAGGAGTACCTCGCCCGGAGCGTGGCGGACGGGACGCCGTTCGGTCTGATCATGCTCGACCTCGACGACTTCCGGCACATCAACAACTCGAAGGGCCACCAGGCCGGCGACGAGATCCTCCGGGGCATCTCGCGTGCCCTCGTCCGGGCAGGGCGCGACAGCGACCTCCTCTTCCGCTACGGCGGAGACGAGTTCGTGTTCCTGCTCCCGCACGCCGACCAGGCGGGAACGATGAGCGTCGCCGAGCGGGCCGGTGCCGCGGTCGGCGGCCTCGACGGGACGGTCAGCGCTTCGATCGGCGTGGCGAGCTTCCCGGCCGACGGCGACACCGCCGCGGAGGTGCTGCTTGCCGCCGATCGCGCCTGCTTCGTGGCAAAGCGCAGTGGACGGGGGCGGGTCGCGACCGCCGCCGACGGGCTCGCCCTGGCGGCCGAGTTCACGCTCCAGCGGCCGACGCCGGTCGACTCCGCGTCGAGCGCGGGAGCGGCCTGACCCTGACCCTCGCGTCACCGCGCGGCTGCGAGGGGCGTCACGATGGCCGAGATGGGACACCGCTCGCCCCACGCCGTCGTCCGCGTCGTCGCGCTCCTGTTGCTGGCAGGCGGCCCGGCGCTGGCCTGCGTGCCGGCGCCAGCAGGTCGACCCTCGCCGACGCCCCCGGGCCCCACGTCGGCCCCGACGCCGACGCCGTCACCGACCCCGGCAGGGCCGACCCCGACGTTGTCGTTCGTCCGCCCCACGCCCACACCGCAGCCGACGTTCCTCGCGCATGTCGTCGTCGCCGGCGACACGCTCACCTCGATCGCGCGCCGCTACGAGACGACGGCGCGCAGCATCGCCTTCTGGAACCGTGCGAGCTATCCATCACTCGACCCGGATTCGCCGGTGTACGCGCCCGACCGGATCAAGGTGGGTTGGACGCTGATGGTCATCCCGGGTAAGGAGGTCGTCGAGGACGAACTGCCCGAACCGTCCAGCGAGCCCGGCCCGTCCGGATCGCCCGACGGCTCATCGAGTCCGGAGGCCGTGGTCTCGGCGCCCTGAGGGCCGGCCAGACGTATCCTCCGGCGCATGGAGCAGCGCCCACGCATCGCCGTCACCGTCGCTGCGCCGGCCGCCCAGTCCGAGCCCTCGCTGGCGGTCCGGAAGAACGCGCTGTATGTCGCCGCCGTCGAGCGGCACGGTGCGCTGGCCGTCGTGCTCGACGCCGGTTCGGACGATGCCACGCGGCGCGCGGCGTTCGACGCGATGGACGGTCTGCTCATGAGCGGCGGAGCGGACATCGATCCCGGCCGCTACGGCCAGTCGATCGACGGTGCGGTGGCGGTCGAGCCCGACCGCGACCGACTCGAGGCGGAGGCCTGGGCGGCCGCCCGTGCCCGAGGGCTGCCGGTCCTCGGCCTGTGCCGCGGGATGCAGGCCATCAACGTGTTCTCCGGCGGCACCCTCCTCCAGCATGTCGATGGGCATGCCGGCGCGGCCTATGGGCACGGCGCCGCAGCCACCCATCGCGTCCACCTCGTCCCCGGATCCCGGTTGTCGGCCTGGATGGGCAGCGCCGCCGAGGTCGAGGTGAACTCGTACCACCACCAGGGCATCCGCGCCGGCGACCTCGGGCCGGACCTGGTGGCAACGGCCTGGGCGCCCAGCCCGGCGGGCGACCTCGTCGAGGGGCTCGAGGCCGCGGACGGCAGCTTCGTCGTCGGTGTCCAGTGCCATCCGGAACGGACCGAGTCCACTCCCGAGACCTTCGAGCGCCTGTTCGCGGCGTTCGTCGACGCCTGCCGAGCGCACCGATCCGGGTGACGGCCGTCGCTAGCGTTGGGCGAGGTCGAGCAGGAACGGGAAGACGTAGAGATCCGCGGTCGAACCGACGAACCCGAGCACCGTGAAGGTGACGAGGAGCAGGACGACGACGACCAGGATGAGCTTGTCCGTCCGGTCGTAGATGAGCTCCCGCAGCCACGTGCGACGTCCGGTCCCGAACGCCCGCAGGTCCATCGCGTCGATCGTGTCCTCGGCGTTGACGATCGCGTTCATCGTCAGCGGGATGACCAGCGGCACGGTCCGCTTGAGCTTCGCGATCGGACCGCCCTTGCCCTTGTCCCACTCATGGCCGCGGACGCGCTGCGCGTCCATCGTCGCCTGGAGGTCGACGGCGAGCGAGGGCATGAACCGGAAGGTCATGTCGATCGCATATGCGAACTTCTCGGGGATCCGGAGGCGCGCGAAGCTGACTCCGAGATCGGCTGGCGCGATGGCATAGGCCATCGTGAATCCGAGGGCGGCGAACGTGAAGAACCGGGCGTACTGGGTCGCGCCGTAGGACAGCGCCTCGGCCGAGATGGGCGTGCCCAGGATCGGCAGGTAGAAGATGACGTGCAGGTCCTCGGGCGCGAAGTTCCCGATCTCGCCACCGGTCAGGATCGTGTTCCAGAGCACGATGAAACTCAGGAAGATGCTGACGAAGATCCACTGCCGCTTGACCTGGCTGAACGGGATCGCCGCCGACCGGTACCACACGAACGCCCCGGCGAAGAACAGCAGCACGATCCGGATGTCCCAGATCTGGATGACCGTGATGCCGACGAGGGCGACCACGAGGATGATGGTTCGAGGGTCGCGGCGTGCGAGCCACGACCCTCGACCGAGATAGCGCGGGGCGATGTTCACTCAGGCGCCGCCGTCGGACGACGTCGAGCGACGGTCATCGCCCGATCGACTCCTTGAGCGGTTCCCAGGCCGCCGCGAGGAGCGGTGTGATGATCACGGCCGCGATGAGGTTCGGCACGATCACGAAGCCGTAGCTGCCGGTGATCGCGGCCTCGACGCTGTTGCCGAAGACCCAGATGTCCGTGAGGACGAACAGGAAGCCGATGAGCGTCGCGACCGCAGCGATACCGGCAGCGCCGATGATGCGAGCGGTCGGGGTCGTCATGCGATCCGTCATATAGGCGGCGAGGATGCCCGCGATGAGGCCGGCGAGGCCGTTCGCGATGCTCCAGTTCCAGGCGGTGAACGCGCCGTAGCCGGTCAGCTGGTCGAGGATCATGTTCCCGACCAAGCCCGTGAAGAAGCCAACGATCGGCCCGAAGGCGATGCCGAAGAACGGAACGAGCGCGTACGCCGGTCGTACGGAGACGTTGTTCGAACCCGGGATGACGATGTTGATGAGATAGCCAAGGACGCCGTATAGCGCTGCGCCGATCGCCGCGTAGACGATCGTGCGGGAGTTGACCTCCCACATCCCGCCCCGCGTCATGGTCGCGCTGCTCATGGACGAAACCCTCCTTCGTTGATCCCTACCCTCACGAAGCGCAGATCACGATCCGTCGACCGATCCTCCTTCCGCCCCTCGGGTGACGCCGCGCTCCCGCGCGACGATCCCGCGGGCCAGTGTCTCGGCGTCGAGGAAGCCCTGCTCCCGGTCCCCCCACCGGGCATTCGCTGCCATGAGCGACGTGGGCCGCAGGTTGCATGCCATCCAGCGATCCGAGTCTTCGATGACCTCGTCCGGGGGTCCGTCGGCCACGATCCGACCATCCCTGATCAGGAGGATACGGTCTGCGTGCGTCAATGCAAGGTCAACGTCGTGCGTGATGAGGTAGACGCTCTCGAGCCCAGGGATCGCCAGGACCTCGCGGATGAAGGCTTCGGCGGTGCGATGGTCCTGGCCAGCGGATGGCTCGTCGAGGATGAGCGTCCGGGGCTGCAGGGCAAGGGCGATGGCCAGCGCGAGGCGCTTCTGCTGCCCGAACGAGAGCGAGAGGGGCGGCCGCTCGAGGATCCCTTCGAGGCTGTCGAGCGAGACCCGGCGCAGGACGTCGGCGATCAGCTCGTCGAAGGTCGCCGGGTCCCGTCCGAGGTTTCGCGGCCCGAACGTGAGCTCCTCGCGCACCGTCCGCGCGAAGAGCATCTGGCTGGGGCTCTGGAAGACGTACCCGAATTCGGTCGCGAGCTCCGCCGTGGTCCGGTGGGCCGCGTCCGATCCGTCGACGTAGACGGTGCCTGCGGTGACGGGCAGCAGGTGCATCGCCGTCCGGAAGGCCGTGGTCTTGCCCGAGCCGTTCGGGCCGAGCATCGCCACGATCTCGGTGCGACCGAGCGCGGCGTCAATGCCATGGAGGATCGGCCGCCCCTCGATGGCGGCGTGGACGCCGCGGAACTCGAGCCGAGGCGGGCCGTCGGCGGCTCCGTCCGTCGACCGGCTGGTTCGCTCCACGGCGGGGGCCGGCGGCGTGGCGAGGCCGTCGGCACGGACACGTTCGAGGACCGTCTCGAACGGCACCTTCACGCTCTGCGGGTCGGCGACCGCGAGGAAGCCGTCGACGGGCCCGTGGTAGCGGGCCACGCCATCGTCCAGGTAGAGGACACGATCGGGCCGCAAGTCGAGCGCCTCCTCGACGCGGTGCTCGACGATGACGACGGCGTCACCGCCGTCGGCGAGGTCGCGCAGGACGGCGAGCAGGCGGGCCGCCGTCGCCGGATCGAGGTTCGCGAGCGGTTCGTCCACGACGTACAGGCGTGGCTGCATCATGAGGATGCCGGCCATGGCGAGAAGCTGACGCTCGCCGCCCGACAGGGCAGAGGTCTCCCGCCCGACCAACGGCTCGATCCCGGCCCGCTGGGCGACGCCGTGGATGCGCTCCCGGATCGCGGCGCGGGCCATGCCGAGGTTCTCGGGTCCGAAGGCGAGCTCCGCCTCGACGGTGGCCCCGACGATCTGCTTGGCCGGGTCCTGGAGGACGGTCCCGACCGTACGGGCGATGTCCCGGAGCTTCAGCTCCGTCGTCAGGCGTCCGTCGACGCGAACGGAGCCGCCGAGGTCACCGGGGTAGGCGTGCGGGATCAGGCCGTTGATGGCCCGGATGAGCGTGCTCTTGCCGCACCCCGATGGGCCTGCGACCAGGACGACCTCGCCGCGCCCCACGGTCAACGACACGTCGCGGACCGCGGGCTGGGTCGCTCGCCGATAGCGGAACGTGAGGCCCTCCACCTCCACCAGCGGCCCGTTCCCGCCGGCCACGTCGCCGGTACCGAAAGATCCGACCATCCAGCTCAGACCGGCTCGATCCGGACCGGCATGTCGAGATCCAGCCCGAAGCGCTCGGCCGCGGACGCCTGGTTGGTGGCCAGTCCGAGCCCACCGTAGTCGGCGTCCTCGTACAGCAGCGGATCGCCCGGAGGGACCCCTCCGAACGTGGCATGCCACGGCACCACGATCGCCGCGCCCCGGATGACGACCCGGTAGCGGCGCCCTTCGACCAGCGGCCCGCCGACCGCCTCGAGGTCCGTGGGCTGCCCTCCGAGGCGGGCATTCCCGAAGGAGTCGATGTAGAGCACGGCCGTGTCGAGGCCGCCGTCGCTGACGATCGCCTCAGGGAATCGCAGATCCACGAGCTCGGCCGGGTCGAGAGCGGGTCCGACCTGCTCCAGCGGCACGCCGGATGCCAGGTGGGCAGCCACCGGAGCGAACACGTCGCGACCGTGGAACGTGGAGGACACCTCGGGCAGGAACAGGTTCCGCTCCATGAGCTCACGGGCTTCCGCGATGCCACCGAGGGCGCGAACGGCCGGCTGGAGCAGACCGTTGTCCGGTCCGACGAACAGGTCGCCGCGCGCTGCCCGCACTGCCACCGGACGCCGTCTGGTCCCGACGCCTGGGTCCACCACGGCCAGGTGGACGCCGACCGGAAGGTACGGCATCGCCCGGCTGAGGAGGAACGCGCCATCGCGGACCGCGTACTTGCGGACGTTGTGGTTGAGGTCGAGGATGCGCGCCTCGGGGCAGATCGACCACAGCACGCCGCGGCAGACCGCGGGCGCCGACTCGCCACCGAAGTCGCTCAGGAACGAGATCAGCGGTCCGGCCACCGTCAGCCCGGCCGGATTCGGACCGGGCGGTCGAGCGACAGGCCGAGCCGCTGTGCCGCATCGCCCTGGTTGTCGGCGAACGAGAGATGGCCCTCGGAATCCGCCATCAGCAGCGAGGACCCGACCGGCACCTGCCCGAAGGTCCGCTCCCAGACCGTGCGCTCCTCGACCGCGTCATGACCATCGACGCCCGGGAACTCGAGGTGGATCGGCCGGCCGGGCGACAAGGGCCCGATGGCCGCCTCGAGGTCGGCCGGCGTCCCGGCGAAGGTGACGTTGCCGAAGATGAGGACGTGGACGATCGTCGTCTCGAGGACGCCGTCGCGCACTGCCGGCCGGATCTCCGGCAACCGGACCAGGCCAGCGACCGGCACGACCGGACCGACCGATCCGAACGGCACCCCCGCGGCGAGGTGCCCCGCGATCGGCGCGAAGAGGTCCCGGCCGTGGAAGGTCGATGTCACGACCGGGAGCATCAGGTCGCGGTTCACGAGCCCCCGCGCTTCGACGATCCCGCCCAGGGCTTCCGCCGCGGGGATGAGCAGGCCGTTGTCCGGGCCGATGAGCACATCGCCGCGGGCGACCCGGAGCCCGACCGGCAGGCGTTCGGTGCCCACGCCCGGATCGACCACCGCCACGTGGGTCCCGACCGGCATGTGGGGAAGCGCGAAGACCAGGGTGCCGGCACCTTCGCGGATCGAGTACCGAGGGACCTGGTGACTGACGTCGATGATGTTCGCGTCCGGACAGATCCCGAACATCACCCCGCGACAGACGGCCGGTGCCGCCGGACCGAAGTCGGTCAGGAAGGTGATCACGGGTCGCATCCGCGGATGGTAGCGAAGGCGGAGACACCCGAAGCGGCGCCGGGAGGAGGGTTCGGCGCCGCTTCGGTGGATCGATCGTTCGGGCGGGAGGAGGGTTACTCGCCGTCACGATCGGGAGGATTCTGTGGTCGGCCCCTGGCCGGCTGATCAGTGGGGTCGAGGCTGCTCCCCGTCGAGTGCTCCGAAACGCCCCGTGGCCGCGAGCCTGCGCAGGAACAGCAGCTGGTTGATCTGGCGCAGCGACCAGCGGACCTCGGCGATGGGGATACCGCACATGAAGGCGGTCAGGGCGGCGGCTTCCTCAGGCGCCAGCCCCCGCACGAGGAGATGCCGGTACGTGGAGCGCGTGATGAGATGCTCTTCCGGTGTCATCGGGTCGGGACCGGCCTGGAGCAACGGGCCGCTGGCCGAGCCGGGGGTGAGACCGAGCCCGGCGACGCGCGGCATCGAGGAGGAGCCCTGGCGAACCGATCGCCCGCGGCCTCGTGCCCCTCGTTGCGCCTGCCCGGCCATGTCGCATGCTTCCCTCGGTCCCCGTTCGGCCGCCGATGGCGGTGTGTGCGGTGACGGCATGTTGGCAACGGACCTCACCGGTCGCGATGACCCATCGGTCCCATGGTCGCCGGTACTTGCGGCGGACGGTTGCCACGGCCGGCAACGGACCTTCGCGGAGGGCCCGCGGCGCGGTGTTCAAGCGCTTCCCCGGCGGCTCGCTAGACTCGCGCGGTGCGTGTCCGACAGTTCGAGCTCCGCCTCATCGCGGCCACACTCGTGGTGGCCTGGATGGTCGCAGCAGCGCTCGTCCTGCTGGCGTACCGCCCCGGCGGGCCGCTGGACGTCGTGGTGGGGGTCACCTCGCTGGTTCCGACGGGGATCGCGGTCGCCGCGCTCGCGTGGCCGCCGGTCGCTCGCGGGCGCGGTGCCTACCCGCTGATGGTGGGCCTCGGGATCGGCTCGCTGCTGCTCCTCCTCCCGTCGATCGGCGGGGTCCTCAACCAGCTCCGGGCGCTCGGACCGCAGACGCTGCTGCCGTCGCTGGAGGCCGCCTACCCGTGGTTGCTCGCCCTGGTCGGGACGAGCCTGTTCACGGGGTTCGGTGTGGCCCGACGGATCCAGGGCGGCTCAGCGCTGCGTCGCCGGCGCCTGGCTGCGGGCATCATGATCGGCGCGGCCTTCTCGGTCGGGGCCGGCAGCCTGTTCGCCGGGGTGGCGGTCGCGAACGAGCTGGCGCTCCGCGACCCGAAGCTCGTCCCGGCCAGCTCGCGGTTCGGCCCGACCAGCTTGGCCGGTGCGCCGCCGGCGTGCGACGGACCGCTCGATGTCGGTTCCAGCGCGCGGCTCTCGGCTCGTTTCGACGGCGAGATCGACCTGCGGAACGCCGGCTCGGTGGAGCTCACGGGCGTCCGCGAAGGTCGCGACTTCCGATGGCTGGCGTACGTCGCGACCGACCGCGAGCTCGGCCAGTACGGGGCAGCCATGCTCGGGGACCGCGCCTGGACGCGGACGCCGCGCGGGGGCTGGCGGCGAGCCGCGGATCCGAGCGGGACCTCGGATGCATCGGTGGACCTGCGGGCCCTCGAGGTCGCGCTCGCACCGGGCAACCGCTCGACCGCCGAGGACCACGGGGTCGAGGTCATCGAGGGCGCCCGGGCACGGCACTGCCGCCTCGCCGTCGATGGACCGACGTTCCTCGCCGCCTTTCCACAGATCCGCTGGCTGGTCGGCGACGTCGATCTCGCCCACTGGCGCGGGCAGCTCGACTACTGGGTCTTCCTCGACGGTCAGCTCGGCCAGGTGGCCGGTAGCGGCAACGGCGAGGCGATCGGCATCGAGCCCGAGGCGCTGCTGGCGACCGTGACCGTGCTCCTGACCGCGACGGAGCGTGGCCGCGACGTCGTCGTCTATCCTCCGGCCCCATGATCGGCACCCCGACCGCGGCATCGGCGCCGTGACCGCCGACGACGAGACGAGCCGGCCCTTCGGGAAGCGCGACCGGCTGGCGCGGATGCTGCGCGTGGTCACGGTCCTGCGCGGTCATCCGGAAGGGATCCGGCCCGCGGAGATCGCTCGGCGCGTCGGTGTCACCACTCGTACCGTGTACCGCGACCTGACGGCGCTCGAGACGGAGGTCGGTGTCGCCGTCTGGTCGGAGGACGGGCTGTGGGGGGTCGTCAACGAGGAGTTCCTGCCGCCGCTCAAGCTGACGCTGGACGAGGCGATGGCGGTCGTGCTCTCGGCGCGCCTGATGGTCCGCTACGCGGACAAATACGACCCCGACCTGGCTGCCGCATTCGAGAAGCTCGAGGAGGTCCTGCCCCGGCCGCTCGCCGAGCACGTCGAGCGGACCCTCGACATCCTCGCCCAGCATCCGCGTGACCCGGCATTCAACGAGCACGTCCACCGGTTGACCCGGGCCTGGGCGGAACGGCGCGTCGTCACGCTCGAGTACGAGCCCGCGCGGTACGCGCCGGAGGCGGCGGCCCGGCAGGCCGTGGTCCGGCCGTACCTCATCGAGCCGTCACTCCAGACGCATGCGTTGTACCTGATCGGGTGGGACGAGACGCGCGACGCCCTGCGCACCTTCAAGGTGGAGCGGATCCGCGACGTCGCGCTCACACCACGGACGTTCGAGCCGCCGGAGGCCGGCACGGTGGAGACCGCGCTTCGTCGTGCCTGGGACATCATCGCGGACCAGCCTCCGACCCGGGTGGTGCTGCGCTTCGCCCCGTCCGTGGCGGCGCGTGTCGCCGAGACGACCTGGCACCCGACGCAGCAGGTGGACCTCGGGGCGGACGGCTCGCTGACCTGGCGGGCGACCGTCGCCGGCACCATCGAGATCCGCCTCTGGATCCTGTCCTGGGGCGACGAGGTGGAGGTTCTCGAGCCTGCGGCGCTGCGAGAAGACGTTGCCTCCACGCACCGCCGAGCGGTCGCCCGCGCAGACGGTCCGGAGCGGCCCTTGGCGGATTAGGGTAGGGTAGGTGCTTACCGGCCGACGTGCCCCCCACACGCCGAGGTGATCCCCATGCGCCATCGTCCCCAAGGCCGACGTCTGTCCGCCGCGCTCGCCGCGACCCTCCTGTCCATGATGATGCTGGCGGCATTCGCCGCCCCCGCGAGTGCCGCGACCTCCGCGACCGAAGCCGAACGCATGATCATCGGGTGGATCAACCGCGACCGGAGCGCGCAGGGCCTCGTGCCCCTGGTGCGGCTCTACGACCTCTCGGTGATCTCGGGTCGTCGGGCGACCAGGATGGCGCAGCGCAACGTCCTCAGCCATACCGTGGCCGGCAGTCTCGCGTCCCAGATCAACGCACGCAACGTGAGCTGGTACGCCTACGGCGAGAACATCGGCTACACGACCGCCACGTGGTCGGTCGAGGCGGCCAAGAGCCTCTACCGGATGTGGAAGGCGAGCTCCGGCCACTGGCGGCTGATCATGAGCGACGACTTCAACTACATCGGCGTCGGGCTGGCCTACCGTTCGTCCAACAAGCGGACGTTCGGCTCGATCGTCTTCACCGAGTCGCCCGATCGGACGGGGGCCCGGGCGACGATCACCAGTGCGTCACGCAATGGCGACGACATCCGCTGGGCCTGGACCGGCGCGGACGTCAGGCTCCAGACGCACACCGCCGGACTGCGCGACTACGACGTCCAGTACCGGATCGGGTCCGGGTCGTGGGTCCTGCTCTACAACAACACGACCAGGACCTCCCTCGCCCTGGCGGATCGGATCGATGGCCGCAGGTACGGCTTGCGCGTCCGCGCGACCGACCGGCGTGGCAACATCGGCGCATGGACCGCGGAGATCCCCATCTACATCCCCTGATCGCTCGATGAGCCGCCCTGCGTTCACGGCGGTCAACCTGATCAGCGATCCGGTCCACGGATACATCGAACTGACCAAGCGGCTGACCGCCGCCGAGTCTGACGCCGCCGGGCTGCCCCCCGAGGACGTCGCCGAGCAGGACATGCTCGACACCGCGTGGCTCCAGCGGCTGCGCCGGATCAGCCAGCTGCAGAGCGCACGATGGGTCTTCCCGACCGCCGAACACTCGCGGTTCACCCACGGTCTCGGGGTGATGCACGAGGCCGGGCTGTGGGCGCGCTCCCTCTACCCGAGCCTGCGTGAAGCCGTCGTGTCGGTGTCGCCCCGGGAGCCGGTACCGAGCGAGGGGCTGGTCGTCGAGACCCTGCGGATGGCGGGTCTGCTCCACGACGTGGGTCACGGTCCGTTCGCCCACTTCTTCGACGAGCAGGTGCTCGCCGCCTTCACGGCGCCCGACGACCCCCGTCGTCCCGGCGACAAGCCCCTGACCCATGAGGATCTCGGTGGCCGGATCATCGAGGACGAGCTCGGGCCGTTGCTGCGCGGCCTCCGCCGCGCGCCGGGTACCGCT
>Ga0209108_10000365_pt1 | contig 24620 bp, 32 predicted proteins | sample Rifsed10ft1_FD_184003 | JGI IMG/M metagenome (GOLD analysis project Ga0209108, IMG submission 184003) | Soil microbial communities from Rifle, Colorado, USA - sediment 10ft 1 (version 2) | ecosystem: Environmental > Terrestrial > Deep subsurface > Rock core/Sediment | place: Rifle, Colorado...
TGCCGTAGACGCCGCCTGCGCTACCGAGTCCGAAGACGGCAGCCGTAAGCCATTGTCCGTCGGTCAGGTCTGCGAAGCCGACATCACCAACCATGACGACGGTGAGTGCGCCGCCGAACGCCATGACGCCGGCGAACGCGGCCTTTGCGAACTGAGCGAAGTTCATGGTTCCTCCTTTGTTGGACTCAACATTCCGTGGCTGCGAAGCGCCTCAGTCGCTCATCGCGCGAGGATTTCGCTGACGCCACGATCGCGGCCGTCTTCGGGATCCCGAGAATGCGCAACGAGCGATCCAAGTTGCGGAACGAGGAGACTGCGTCCTGGCGAAGAGACGCCTTGATCTCCTCGATCGCAAGACAGTTCACCTCTCGCCCTTCTTCGAGACGCGCCTGGTCTGCGGCCCGCCAGGCGAGCGCCAGGCCGAGCGCGACCATCGCGAAGCTCGCGAACGCGGCGGCGACGAAGAGCGGCACGTTTCGCACAATCTGCCTCACCCTCCACCAGTGCCAAGCACCGTCACCATCGAAACGACGAGCGTGATCCCGAAGAACGCAAACGTGATGAGGAAGCCGAGGAAGGTCCGACGTAGCGCTCGCACGTCCCCACGCAGCTCCAGCACGTCATCAGACAGATGCGACACCCGCTCGGCCATAACCGCCGGCTGCCCCTGCTTCAGCTCCCTCACGTCGTCCTCGAGTCGCCCGACGCGCCAGGTGATGTTGTTGCGCGGCTCGATGTTGCTCACGCGAGAGCCTTCGTCAACTGGTCGCCTACAGTCGGTGCGCCGTGCGTGTAATCGGGGCCGGTTCCGTCTCTGCCATAGAGGAATTGCTTGCCCTCGCCGAGATGCGCCTCGCCATTCACCGCCACGTGACCGTGTGGGCCTCCGCCCTTCGCCGTGTCCACGGTCTTCGCGATGAACTGTCCCTTGCTGAACTTCTTGCCAAGCGGGTAGTCGCGGTCGAGATGTGCGAACCAGTAGCGAAGCTTGGACTTCCCCGTGAGGTAGAGCGCCTCGCCGGGGCTCGCGCCCGTGTCTTTCGTGTCCACCTCCACGTCCTCCGGGGCGTACATACGGACGCCCGCTCCCCAGGCAAGGTCGACGGCGGGCCAGAGCGTGACTTCGGCATCGTTCCTCGGAAGCCCGGAGGACTTATGCGTGAGCGAGTGATCGAGCAGCGACTTGTCCCAGATCACAGGGAGGAAACGACGCTTGGTCACAGCTCCCACGTGGCTCCATGGCAATACCCGCTCGGGCACCTTGAAGGCGCGATAGCGCATCCGTCCGTACGCGTCGAAGTACGGCCACAGTGCATCGAGCGTCGACTGCGCGAAGCGCCCGTCGTTCGGGATGAGGCTGTGCGCAACCTCGAACGAGCGCACGCGGCGCTTGCTCGTCTCGCCGTAGATGCCATCGATGAGGATCGTCGTCCGGCTCGGCGCCTTGTTGAGCGCACGCTGGACCATGCGAACGTCGGCCCCGCGCTCGGAGCCTCGGAGGGGACGCTTCAGTTTCATGCGTGCTCGAAGTAGCCGTCGCCCAGAACCAGAGGGCGCTGCAGATAGATCGCCATCGTCACCATTCCGAGTTCCATCGCCGCGCCACTCAACTGGTAGACGTGCATGTCTACCCCTGGATCAAGGTCTCCCCACCAAGTCGCCGCCACGGTGCAGCGTGAGTGAGGTATCAGCCCGGAGGCAGGGATCACGAACGAGTTCGTGTAGAAGAAGTTGTTGCTGCCTGCGAACTTGAGAGAGACCCCAATCGTCTCTCCGCCCACGGTCCCCGGAAACGCCGCGGAGCCAAAGGCGGTATAGAGGCCGAAGTCTTGGCGAGTGATGATTCCCGTATCGAGGTCGTATGTCCACCCCTCAGTCGCCTGGCCTTCCAGCCACCAGCGAGTAGGGCCGGCCTGCGCGACCGCCTCCCACGTGTCGTCGGCAACTAGATTGTCCCCCACGCCGGAGAAGTCGTATCCACTGAAGATGATCGCGGGGGTGCTCAAGCACGGAATCGGATCCGGCCCGCCGGGGCAGTGGTCGGCCCCGTGGATCGGGAGGATGACGCGTTCGGTCACGGGATCGGCGTCGTCCAGTAAGTCGCGGGGGAGAGGTCAAGCGTCATCTCGACGAACGGGTAGCCCGTGTCGAGATCGGCGACGAGCGGTCGCCACGTCTCCGCGATCCCCTCGACGAAGTAGACCTCCGCGCTGAAGCCGCCGCCGCCAGGATGCGAGCGCGTCACCGTGATCTGATCGGAGATATCAACCTGCGTGACGAACTCCCACAGGTCAGCTGCACGAATATCATCGGGGTGCAGCGCCTTGAACGTGATCTGGTCGATGCGTGTCTGCGGGCTCGCGTAGTTGTCGACGATGTATTGGGCGAAGGCGAGACACTCCTGCTCACCGGTGTTGCCAGTCGTTATGCCGTCCTTCGTGATGAGGTTCTCGGCTGCCCAGGAACGTACGCCGTGATTGCCCGGAGCTCCGATGGATGCGAGATCCGTGACGACCTGATTCACGCGGTTTGCCTGCGCGATCGACTGCGGGTAGCACATGGCCGCGTTGCGGATCAGTCGCCTCGAACGAGTGCAAGCGAAGGGCGGTCGGAGCTGAATATTCCCGACGCCCGCCGTCCACTGGTTGAAGTCCCAGTGTGTCGCCGTGGCCGCAGTCGCTACCGGATCGAAGCGAGCGTTGCGCCCGTGGAAACACGCCACGCCGTACTTGTCGATGAAGAACTGTCCAATCCCAGGAAGTTCGGCGTCGGCTGCGTCGCGGATGACGGCCAGGAGCGACTCGCCGGGAGAATAGACCGTCTCGAGTAGGTTGACGTTCCCGGTGAAGATGGAGGAGAGGCCCGCGGGCCAACCTGCATCGGCGAGCGCCTGGTTGATCCGGATCTGCGGACCGGTGACCGCCGTGTCCTCGTAGAAGACGTAGCCCTCCGACTGCGCGGGCGGCGTATCGCCGGCCAACCCAGGCGCGAGCTCGAAGTTCGCGAAGTAGTCGAGTGCATCGACCGCCTCGATGACCACCGTCCCTTTGACCGCCGAGGGATCGAGGTCGTAGTGATGATCGTCCACCGATCCCCGGAAGCGAGGATGCCAGACGTCCGCCACAGGATCTCGAACAGCGAAGGCGAACGGCCGCGAGATCCAGTCCACCGATGTCGGGTCGACGTCGCCGTCGCGATCGTTGAAGGTGACCGTGCAGGTGCCCGTGTCTTGCCGCTCGAACTCGTCCTGCCGACCCCTGCGGATCTGGACCACCGGCACGCGCAGGTTTCCGAGGTTGTCTAGGCGCGTCCACGTCGGCGCGACGGTGAAGAGCGTGTCCGAGGGTGCGACTGAGACGCCTTCCCAGTTGAAGACGTTGAGGACTCCCAAGGCTCAGCTCAGATCCCCGGTCGCACTCCGCGACGAGACGCGCTGCCCCGCCCTCGCTGCTTCTGCTGCTGACGCGTGACGACCGCTGTAAACTCTTTGCCGTCCACGACGAGAGTCGCGTTGAGGTCGATGGCGATCGGCGCACCGGCGCCTACGCCGGCTGGCAACGCGAGGCCGAAGGCACTAACCCCGCGGCCGGGCACCGTGCCGCCAGCACCGAACTGCGAGAACGACTGACGAAGCTCCTTGATTTGGGCAGGCGTCAGGCCGGTGACGTTCTCGATCAGCTTCCCGAAGCCGCCCTTCTTGAACTTCGTCTGCGGCCCCTTCTGTGCGCCACCCTCGAGCGCACCCGAGATCGAGTTGAACGCCTGCAGGATCGCGGCGCGCACGTCGCGACCAACCTTCCCAAAGGCTCCCGAGAGCACCTTGCCGATCTGCGCGAGCTGTGTGCGCGTCTTATCGGTGTCGAGGAACGTGCCCTTCACCTGCTCGCGCAGGTTGCCGAGACGCTTCGAGAGCGCTCCGACACCGGGCACCCGTTGTTCTCCCGTGGCAGTCAAACCGAGCGCCTCGAACTGCGCCCCCTGCCGTCGCGTCCGTCGCTGCTCCGCGATCTGTCTCTGGATGTCCGCGCGCTGCTGCTCGACCTGGAACAGCTGCCGTTCGAGGTCGGTCGTGCGGCCGACCGCCTTGATGCGATCGCGGATCGCTGCTTCCTGGTCGCGAAGAGCTCGGAGATCGTCGCGCAGACTCTTGATCGCCTGCGCTTGTTCGAGGTCGAGACTCAGAGCGTCGACGAGCGCCTCGAATGCCTTGCGCGCCTTGGCGGCTGCCTTCTTCGCTTTGTCCGCCGTATTCGTCACGACTCGGCTTGATGTCTCGACAGCCTTCCCTGCGGACGCCGCAACGGTCTGAACAGCCCGCGCCTGCTGCTCTACGGCTTGCCCGGATGCGCGCGCTGCTCCTTCTTCCGGTCGCCTCGGACCACCCGGCGCATTGACCACCGTGTCGATGACGATCTCGATGCGGCGACCCTCGATCTTGTCAATGGCTGTCTGGATGCGCCTAGCAGTCGCTTCGGCGCCTGCGCCCATCTCATCGAGCTGCGCCTGAAGCGCGTTCTTCGCATCGCGGAACTTCGTACCGAAGATGCTCGGCAGGTGCGTGAACGGCTCCACGACGTCGAGTGCAGCACGGATCGCGTCGCGTTTCATCGCCTCCCAAGCACGATCCAGCGCGCCAGCGATGGAACGGCCGAGGCTTGCGAACACTCCGGCGACCTTCTGCGCGAACCCGGCTACAGCATTGAGCGCCGCCTGTATTCCGAGCACGGTAACGACGAAGCGCGCGATCCGGCCGAGCCTTCCGAAGACACGCGCAACAAGGCGGGTGAGCGGTGCCAGCGCGCGAGCCGCGATAGCAGGCAGCCGCGAGAGGCCCGCGATGAGCACGCCGCCCAGACGCGGGAAGGCGCTGAGCATCCCGACACCGATGCGCAACACGAGGTCTGAACCGAGACGGCGTAGCGGCGCCACCACCTTGGCGGCGAGACCAAGGATGCGCGCTCGGAACACCGTCGCTGCGACCGCCAGCGTGAGGTCCCAGTTGCGAATCCAGAATGCCGGATCGGCGAGCGTTACGAACGCGGTGACAATGGCAGCGGCGAGCGCCGGCCCGAGTCGCTTGCCGAGCTCCTCGAAGTCGATCTCTCCCACAGCCGCGTTGACGCGCTCAGCCATCTCCTTCGCGGCCGGAACCGCGACCTTGACAGCGTCCACGAAGGCATCCCCGATCCGCTCACCGACGATCGAGAAGTCGACTTCCTCAAGCCGCTTCTGCAATCCGTCCGCGATCCCGCGTGCTTCAGCAAACACCTTGTCGAAGTCGACTGCGCCGATCGCTCGCCCAAGAAGATCCTGCGCGCCATCGGCAGCGTCCTCAACGCCCTCCCACACGACGGCGAGCTTGGTCCGGATCGTCTTCGCCTCGGAGAGCTCGTCGAGGAAGTCCTGCACGACACCGAGGGCAGCATTCGCACCCTTGGCGATTACGTTCGCGAGCGGGGAGAAGATCGCGCCGAGCTGGATCCCGATTGCCTGCAGTGAGGCCATCGTCTGCTTGAACCGAAACGCCTCGCCCTTCGAGACCGCATCGAAGGCGTGAGCAAGAGCGCCTGTGGAGTCCTTCATCCCGTCGAAGACCTCGCGCGTCGAATCCGCGTTCTCTCCAAGAAGTGAAAGCAACCCGCGAAGTGCCCGGATGTTCGGGAACGCTTCGGCCATCGCCGCGGTGTTGTCGCCGAAGCTCGTTTTCAGCGTCTCGAGGATGGCGAGCAAGCCCTTCTCCTTGAGCTCCTTGCGCAGCCCCTCTGCGCTGAGTCCCACTGAGGCCAGCGCATCGGCCTGCTTCGGCGTGACCTTCAGCAGCGACGAGAACGTGGCCTGCAACTGGATCGCAGCCGTCTCGGCCGTAGTTCCGAGTCGTGTCTGAGCCGCGAGCGCTGCGCCAACCTCCTCGAAGCGCACTCCAAGCGTTGCGGCGAGAGTGGCTACGGTGCCTATGACGGGAGCGAACGCCTCAGCCTCCCCCTTGCCGAACTTCACCGTGTTCACGAGTACGTCGGTCGCGCGCGCGGCGGTGATGACCGCAGGCCCGTAAGCGTTCAGCGCGGAGGTCACGGCGTCCGCCACCTGCTGCGTCTGTCCGAGACCCGCTGCCGCAGCCTGCGCCGACAGCTTAACCACCTGCATCTGCTTGTCGACCGCGATTCCCGCGGATGCGACGAAGTAGAGCGCTTCGCCGAGTTCCTGCGGCCCCTTGGCTACCTGCGGCCCGAGTCGCAGGATCTCCTTGGAAAAGCCCGCGACCGACTCTCGCGCCCCGCCGGCCAGACCGACGACCCTGTCCATCGTCTGCTCGAAAGACGCGAACGCCTTGCTGGTGACGATCCCGATGCCGGCTGCGGCTACGCCAACGGCCGCGAAGTTACGCGCGAGCCTGCGGCCGGTATCGCTTACCCGAGCATCGAAGCGTCGTGCTGCTCCGGATGAGCGGGCGAAAGCACGTTCCAGAGACGCCGAGTTGCCAACGATCGAGACCTCGATCTTCCTAGCCAGTGGCCGACTCCTTCACCGAGTCCCACATGGCGACGTACGTCGACCAGCGCAGCTCGATCATCCGTTCAGGTCCACCAGCTCCGGGGAACCAGTGGCCGACCCAGGGCTGCCAGAGGAGGCTGGGATCTCTGACGACGTCGGCCGCAATGAGATCACCTCCGGGGTCGACGACGGTGAGGACCCGTTGGACAGTTCGTCCGAAGTTGGCGGCTCGAGGCCGCCCTCGGCCGGGGGGACTGGCTGCTCCTCCGCGTCCGAGTCGACGAATGCGACCTCACCGAGAGAGACGCCCTGCACGAAGCGCACGACCCGCTCCACCGACCATTCGGTGTGTTTCCCCCTGATCGAGGTCGCCATGAGCGCGAGCAGAATCGGTGCCCGGCCACGATCGAAGTTGTCCTCGATCGTCTCGAAGAACTCAGCGACCGGCATCCCGGTAAACCTGTCGATGAGCATAAGGTCTTTCCCGGTATCGGTGACAGCCCAGCGGTAGAACTCGCCCTCTACCTCGAAGCCGTCCTCGTGCCGGTCGATTGTGTCGACCATCGCTTACCTCCTTCGCTAGCGCTCGAAGTGATCCGCGACCTTGTCGATCGCGTCTTCCATCGCGTCCTCGATCTCGCCCTCTTTCGCATCCACGGCGGGCTCGAGTGCCTTGCGCATCTGCAGCGCCCCGAAGTCGGAACGCTTCCCGGTTGTCTTGCGAAGCGACTGCTCGACCGAGACGCCGCGTTGCCTGACGACGGTTCGGTATCCGGCCGCCGACTTCGCGTCGACTTCGCGGAAGCGCTCGGCGGCTTCCACCTTCACGATGTCCCCAACCTTGCGGAAAGTCGCGCGGACCTCTCGCTTGGTCTCCCTGCCTGCTAGGTCGCAGGCACGGAGCATCCCTCGAGGGCCAAAGATACCCCTCGTGACGAGGGAGGGCTGGGCCACGTTACGTCGCGGTCCAGACGAGCCCGGCCGTGTCGGCCGGCAGGAACTCGGCCGTCACCTCAGCGCGCGCATTGAGCGCACCCGAGAGACCGTTGTACGTGCGCAGCTTGACGTTGCCTGCGAGCTGCGGATTGGTCGCGGAGACCGCTGCCGAGGTAGGGCGGATCACGATCCCGACCGTCGTGGCGTTCTGGTAGATCGTCCACAGAATGTCGTGGGGACCACCGGCCGCGAAGTCCTGCGTGAACTGTGAAACGACGCTGTCGGCGCGCTGCCCGACGAGCGACTCCTTCGTGTTGTTCGGGTTGAACCCTGAGACGTCTACCTCGTCCTTCTCGGACGGCGTGTCGATGTTGAAGCCGTAGTTCGACAGGTCCTCTCCGTCGACTTCGATGTAGACATCGGTGAGCAAGAACTTGCTCATCGCTACTCCTCCTTGTGTGTTGGCCTGGTCATGCGATGACGGTGAAAGCCCAGGTCGCGAGCAGAACGCGCGAGCCGTTGGTGAGCACGAACGGCGTCTGACCGCGGTACTCGGCGAAAGCCACGTTCTGAGCGGCAGCTGTCTGCCCGGTGGTCACAACGCCTTGGTCAGAGAGTCGCTTCGTCAGCGTCGGCGTCGCCTCGACTGTCGCCACGAGCGACGTCTCCCCGGTCGGCGCAAGCAACTTGTTCAGGAGCTTCTGCGCACCGATGTCCGTAACCAGCCCGAGGCAGGCCTCGACCAAGATCGTCCAGATCACGTCCTCGCGGCCGTAGGTGTGGAAGTCCATGCCTTCTGAATCGACACCGGCAACGAGCACAGCTGGAGGCGTCGGGTTGTCGAGCATGTACGCGCTCACCTGCCCGATAAGCGGTTGGTTGGGAGCGACCTCTACATCTCTCAGGGCAGCCAGATTCCCCGCGAGCGCCTCGCGGATCGTCTGCAGGTCTGCCATGTGTCTCTAGGTGTCGGTGTCGGCGCTCTCAGGATCCGCAGACGCGGGTTCCACATTCGGCGCCTTGACGTTCTTCGGGTTGAGCTTCACTTCGGAGCGTTCGAGCAGGCGAATAGCCCCGCGAGCGAGGGCGCGCTGTTCCACGTCAGGCTCGAGCGTGGCCTCGAACTCCTTGCCGGGCTCGTGCTCGCGGTAGCGGTGTGGCCAATCGGGATTCACGCGATAGCGACTCATACGAGCAGCGTCCTCCTTCCAAGACCCTTGAGCAGGAAGTTGATCTGCGGGTCGTTGCGGATGATGTAGGCGGCCGTTTCGCCGTTGAGCGCGAACCCCATCGGCATCGAGCGCTTGCGCTGGATCAACTGCTCGGCGATGAGTCCTGCCGCCTCGATGATCTGAAACGGAATGGAGGGCCAGCCGAAGATGCCCGACACTTCGACCGCTCCGGGGTATCGCGTTGGGAAACGGTGAGTGCCAGCGGGGCGCACGTTGATCTTCGTGTACGGCTGACTGTCGAGCGAAGCGTTCAGCGGCTCGAGCACGTAGTCCGTCGCCGCCCAGGTGATCTCGAAGGTGCCGTCGCCGTCCTCGTCCGTCTTGAGAGTGGTCAGCGACACGAGATCGTTAATCGTGAGCGCCTTGGGATCGAGCGCCGTGTAGAGCCGCTCGACGTCCTCCTGATCCTGGCCGAACACGCGCCCGAGCTCCAAGTCGAGACCTGCGCTCGCAGCAAGACACGCGTTCTCCGCGTCGTCGTCGAGGAAGGTGGTGCCTGCCGCCGCCAGTGTCTTCTTGAGTTCATCTGGATCCACGTACAGCGAAGTCACACGAGCACCTCCTCTCGCTCACCGATCAACTCGTCGATCCACGTCTGGATGCCCTCGGGGATCTCCGTCGCCCGAAGATCGGTGAGGATGCAGCGACCTTCCCACTCATCCCCGGCGCGCATCTCAGCAATGCCGAGTTCCATCGGAATCCCCCAGGCGTAAGTCGCGTGCTCGACGAAGAGACGGTCATCGGGACGAGGGATCGCTGCCGCCTGACGCGCGAACATGAGCGCTGCGTCGTTCCAGCCGTTGACCCGGCACTGACGCGCGGCCACGTACAGCGGCTCGGCGCGCGTCGGACGTTCTTGCCATGCCTCAATGCAGGCGCCGATCGCGCCCTGCGGTTCGCGCTCGCACATGAGTCGAGCACGCCTGAGCTTGGCGACGAAGCGCTCCTGGTCGTAGCCTCCGAGCAGGATGCGTCGGCCGTACTCGCGCAGAGCGTCTGATGTTCGGCCCAGGTCGTCATAGGTCTGCGCGAGGTAGAAGCTCGAGCGCGCGTCGAGCGGATTCTTCTCCAGCTCGCGTTCCAGCAGCCGCGCGTCCTCTTCGAGCTTCCCCGGCCGCCAGCCGCCCGGTCGACGATCCTCGATCCGCAGACCACAGACGTCTTCGCTGTAGCGGCCGTCGCCGTCCTCGCAGGCGAGATAGGAATGGGCGACGCCGCGGTAGCTCCAGCGGCGCTTGCCCGAGACGAGCACCGGCAACACGTACTCCCACGATCCCTCGACGGTCGCGTGGTAGCACTCAGCCTCGCGTGGCTCGGGAGGTAGCTCGCCCTTGATCGTCATATCCGCGTCGAGCATCAGGAACCAGTCGGCCTTACCGTGCGCGAGCCTTAGAAGCTCGCTGCGCGCCTGCCCGATCGACTCGAACGCGATGTCGTGGAACTCGCCGGGGACGCCTGCGAGAGTCTCCTCCGTCACCTCGCGCGTCTTGTCGGTGGAGCCGGTGTCGCAGATGACCCAGTGGTCGATGCCGAGTGCGAGCGCTGAGCGCAGCGTCTCGAGAAGCCACTGCTCCTCGTCGCGAACGATCATTGCGAGGCAGATGCTCATATGTCGTAGAAGCCCTGCACTTGGAAAAACTTGTTGCCTGAGGCAGTCCATGAGGCGTTTGCCAAATCCTTGTTTGCCGTGGCAGTCGCACTCGCGGCGGGGAAATTAAACTTGGCCGGCGCCGTCATGTTCACACCGTTGTCTTGACCGCGACAGGGGACGACCTGAGCTGTGACGCAAGTAATGGGCAGCGTGCAAGAGACGCTAGTAGCGTTGCTGGTACCGACATTCGTCGCGATTGTGATCCAGCATTGATTGCCTACTACCGCGAACTTAGCGAGCGTCACGCCTGGATCGGCAGACCATCCAGTTAGCGTCGGCGTGTAGTTGAAGTATCCCGGATACCCCTGCGGGTTGGCCGCATACGAGTAGGAGTTCGCGCTGATCGCGGCGTTGGCAAGCGTGTAGTCGGTGCCGCCGGTGATCGTGACGGTCGTCGTTCCGGCGGCGTGCAACGAAGCCACGACGACGAAATACTTGACCGTCGTTTGGGTGAGTTTAAGCCGTGTGCCTTTCGAGAACACGGCCGTCCGGTCGCCTGTGACGGTGAAGGTCGTGGCCGAGACATATGTCCAGGTTGCAGCGGTGTCGTCGGTCCAGCCGTCGGTCGCAGCAGCGCTCGCCGCCGGTAGCTCGAACGCCGACACTCTTCTCCTACGCGCTCGCGAAGTTCGCTGCCAGGGCTGCCGAGCGCTTGCGCTGCGTCGCCTGCGAGTCCGCGGCCAGGTCGGCGAACACCGCGACGTTGCGCTGCCCGGAGATCGCCTCTGCCGAGGCATCGGCCAAGACTGCCGCGAGCTCAGCATCGGTGAGCGTGATCCCGTCCTTGTACGAGTAAGCATCGACGTCAGTGCCGCCCGCGTTGATGTTCACGAGCTGTGCATCCGAGCCGTTAACGACCGTGTACGTTGCGATGGTAATCGCCTCCCTAGTTCGGCTCGGAGTCGCTCGTTCTCCTTCTTGAGCCGCTCATTTTCGGCCTTCAGATGAGCGAGGCCATTGCGGTGGTGACAGTCACGACACAGCAAGTCGCACTTCAGCAATTCTGCGATGAGTGGCTCGTCTGCTCCCGCAACTAGCAGAGCGACAGCCTTATGCTTTTCTTCAGGATCGCGATGGTGCCAGTGAAAATCTCGTGATCTTCGCTCATATGCAGCACCGCACCGCTCACATGCCCAGCCACGCCTAAGAGCCTCAGCATCAACTATCGCGAAACCACGATCACGAGCACGATCCATCCTCTCAGCCTTCTTTACACGGCAGCTCCATGTGCTCTTCTTGCCGTTGTAGTCCATCGGCTCACGGTGAAGCTTGCAAAGCGGACGGTCATCAATCATCTCGTCCGTTTTGCCACATCGCTCTACCGTGTACGTTGCCAAGGTCTTCCTCCTTTTACGTTCGCGTGTACGTGATCATCACGCCGACCAGAATCGCGTCGATTGCGGTAAGCGTGTCGCTGCCGTCTGCCGGATCTCGGGCGATGCGGAATTGGACAAGCTCGCCGGCAGCAGGCGTGCCTTCGAGAGTGATCGCCGAGGTCGCCGCACTCTTGAGCATCTGCTCGGTGGTGCCGGAGCCAGCGTCAGCAACCTCTTGCGGAGTGCCCCATGCCTGGTCGAACGTCTCGGCGTCTCCGTAGCTGCGGCCCATGCACTGCCACACGGCTGAGTTGGTCGACGTCGATGTGATGTACCAGTAGAAGATCGCGGTGACCGTGCCTCCATCCCAGTCGCTGGGCATCGCGATCGTTGCCTGAGCGAACTCCTGAGCGGTGCCGTCGAAGGCCAGTCCGTAGACGTCGACATCGTTGGTGACGAACTCACGCTTGGTGTTCGTCGCCGCGCCGGAAGTGGTCGAAGGCCACATGCCCGCAGCAGAGAGGAAGATTTGCCCGCTCGGTGCCGTTCCAGTGACGCCAGTGAGTCCGGTCGGGCCAGTCGGTCCTGTCGCTCCCGTGATGCCTGTCGCTCCGGTGGGGCCTGTGGCACCGGTAGCACCCGTTGCGCCAGTGGCTCCTGTCGAACCCGTTGCTCCGGTGATGCCGCGAAGGCCATCGAGGCCGACCTCGCCGGTCGTGCCCGTCGTGCCCGTCGTGCCTGTGAAACCCGTGGCTCCCGTAGGACCTGTCGGGCCGGTGGCTCCGACCGTGCCGGTATCTCCCGTCGCGCCTGTCGGGCCGGTAGCACCCTGAGCCCCGGTATCGCCTGTTGCACCAGTCGGCCCGGTTGGGCCAGTCGGGCCAGCGACCGTAGAATCAGCACCCGTTGGCCCTGTTGGGCCGGTGAAGCCGGTTGGCCCGGTCTCTCCTGTCGGCCCGGTTGCGCCTGTAGCTCCCGTCGCCCCGGTCGGACCGGTGATCCCACGAAGGCCGTCCAGACCGATCGGGCCCGTCTCACCAGTGCTCCCCGTTGGCCCTGTAGCGCCAGTAGCGCCAGTCTCACCGGTAACGCCCGTAGGCCCGGTGGGGCCTGTAGCGCCCTGAGCCCCCGTGTCACCGGTCGGGCCCGTTGGGCCGGTAGTTCCCTGTGCGCCAGTGTCTCCGGTGACACCTGTGGGCCCGGTCGGGCCAGGAACGGTCGAGTCTGCTCCGGTGATTCCCGTCGGCCCTGTCGCCCCCGTAGGACCAGTTTCACCCGTAGCGCCTGTCGGACCGGTACTGCCTGTCGGCCCGGTAGCCCCAGTCGGGCCTGTGCGTCCATCGAGACCAGGGAGTCCCTCGACGCCTGTCGCGCCAGTGACACCCGTAGGCCCGGTTGCTCCGGTGCTCCCCGTTGCTCCCGACGGCCCCGTAGCACCTGTCGGACCAGTCGCACCAGCGACGCCTGCGTCACCCGTAGCGCCTGTGGGCCCCGTTGGGCCTGTCGCCCCGACTGCTCCGGCATCTCCAGTCGGTCCTGTAGGCCCAGTCGGCCCCGTCGCGCCAGCCTCACCAGCAGCGCCGGCAATCGCGCCTCGCCAGTTGAAGAAGTAGCCCGAGCTTCCGGCATCAGCAACGAGCAACGGCTTCGAGACATCGCCCGCATCAGGCGGCTCCGTTGAAGTGAGAAGCCCCGCCGTGTCGTCGTCGAGGTAGTAGACGACACCGGCCGTGAGACCGGTGAGACCGGAGATCCAACCGCCATAGTGGACGGTGAAGTTGTCGGTGTCAGGGACAGCCGAGACGATGCCGATCGCCTCAGCGTTGGCCTCCGAGTCCGCCTGCGCCTTGATGAAGGTGACGCCGGAGAGACGGACGACGTCCTGAACTGAAAGGCCATGCCCCGTCTGTGCGATGTCACGCTCGAGGAGAGCGCCGTTACCAGCGCCCGCGTCGCCTGTAGCGCCCGTCGGCCCAGTCGGGCCAGGGACAGTCGAATCCTCGCCCGTGAGTCCTGTCGGCCCGGTTGGGCCGGTGGCTCCAGTCTCGCCTGTGATACCGGTCGGCCCAGTCGCGCCTGTAGCACCTGTAGCACCTGTCGAACCCGTAGTGCCAGGATCACCATCGAGACCAATGAGGCCCGTAGGGCCAGTGACACCAGTCGCACCTGTTGCTCCAGTCTCTCCCGTGGCACCCGTTGGACCAGTCGCGCCGGTAGGCCCGGTAGCACCTTGCACACCAGCGTCTCCAGTCGGCCCGGTTGGGCCTGTTTCGCCCTGGATACCCGCGTCACCGGTCTCTCCAGTCGGGCCGGTAGGCCCTTGGATTCCGGTATCGCCCGTCGGGCCTGTCGGACCCGTTGCACCAACTGCTCCGGTATCGCCAGTGGCTCCGGTCGGGCCTGTTGGCCCAATGGGGCCGGGAACCGTGGAATCGGCGCCCGTCTCTCCGGTAGGGCCAGTCGGCCCTGTAGGACCCGTCGCGCCGGTCGAAGCCGCCGTACCAGGCTCGCCGGTCGCTCCCGTAGCGCCCGTAGGCCCCGTCTCTCCAGGCTCTCCATCAAGGCCGATGAGACCTGTCGGGCCAGTGTCACCCGTAGCGCCCGTCGCTCCTGTTCCCCCAGTCGGGCCGGTGGCGCCAGTTGCACCCGAAACGCCTGTGGGGCCAGTGCTTCCCGTAGCGCCTGCGTCACCCGTAGAACCCGTAGGGCCAGTCGGGCCACTGACACCTTGAGGCCCGGGAACGCCGACATCGGCGATCTCAACGGTGGTCGGGGATTCCGTGAGATCAACGGTCTCAGTGACCGTCTCACGGATGATGATGGTGTCGGACAAATCACCTTGTCACTTCTGGAGAGACCACGAACTTGCCCATCAGCAGTCGCCGCACCTGCCCGCCGGCCGGCACCATCTCGAGGTCGTAGCGCCAGCGACGATCGAACGGCGTGGCAGGAAGCGCGGCCGTCACCGTGGCTGACATCTCAAGCAGGATCTCGCCGTCCGCGCCGCCGAGGGTGATGTCTCCCTCAGCGGTTACATCCTCGGCCGTCGCCAGCGTGACGATGACGAGGGAGGACTCGATGCGCTTGCGTACCTTCATGCGCGCCGTGTAGCCCGTGTTGTCGATCGGGACGTCCAGCTCGTCTTTCCAGATGAGCAGCTTCGCGAAGTACGCCCCTTGCGTCACATCGAGATCGAAGACGGCAGGGGTTCCGGCGAGCTCGACGGTCGACACTAGGCCGCCACCTCCAGACGTTGCTCGACGAGAGCGAGGGCACAGGGGTTGTCCCCCTGATGCGACCAGTACGCAACCTCGATGCCCATCTCATCGAAAGGCTCCTCCGACAGGTACTTCTTGCCGCTTGGCCCGCTGAGGTACACATCCCCACCAAGCTCCGCGACCATCGAGGCGAGCTGCCACGAGATCGGCTTAAGTGCTTCCTTGTCGTCAGAGACGACGGGAACGGTATGGCCACCGGCGAGGTGAGACTGGAACGCCCAGAGAATGTCCGGCGCTAGTTCTCTGAGAACGATGTCGAGGATCGCGACGTTCAGCCCCACGAGCAACTTGTACGGACGCAGGATCTCGCGACAGACCGCGGCCGTCGCATCACCCGGCCAGGCGTCGACCAGCCCGCGGATGAGCGGCTCGCGCCAGTCCTTCGCAGGCTCGCCGATGCGTACGCGGTTGATCGGCTTGAACGCGCAGTGTCGCTCAACCGGGACGGTGAGCCAGCGGCCGTCGGGCAACTTGTTCCTGTTCGTCCAGCCGTTCTTCGTGAACTGCACCTCGTCGAGCAGGATCACGGCGTCAGACGCTTTGATCTTCGAGACGATAGAACCCGCGTAGAGGAAGTTCGGCTGGTGCGCAGTCACGACGAACGTCATCTCCGCAGCACCACCAGCACGTCGTTTTCGAGATAGCTCGCGTCGAGCGTGAACGTCGAGCAGCCGAGTCGCCGCGCAAGCTCAATCAGGTCTTCGGGCGCGTAGCGCAGGCAGGTCGCGTCGTGACCGCGGTAGACGCTGAGCGCGAGGGCCTGTCGCGTGTGCTCCGTCCACAACTCCGAGACACGCTCCCAGGTTCGCTCCTTCGTCCAGCCATCGGCCAGGTTGAACGGCCCGATTGCCACGACGAAGTCGAACAGATCGTTCGGTAGCGACTCGAGCGGACGCGCGCGCGGGTGCTCGTGAACCATGCGATCGAGCATCCCCGGTGCCCAGTCGTAGCCGTGGTAGAGAACGGCTGGCGGGAGAAACTCACAGAAGCGCCCGGAGCCGCAGCCGAAGTCGAGAAGGGTGTCATCCTCGCGTAGCTCGAGGTGGCGCAGCACGGCGAGGAAGCGGCGCGTCTGTCCGCCCTCAGACCAGAGCGCGGCCTCCCATGAGGCAGGCCGAAGCGCCCGCTCGCTCCATGCGCGCGGGCTGTTCTCGACGAGAGTGGTCATCGCTTCCGGGGTCTCTTGATGGACTGTGGTACGTGACGCTTCTCCCACCGCCGTCGCGCGCGTTCGCGCTGGAGCTGCTCGCGTGAGCGCCACGGCGTCGTAGTGGCAGGGACGCTGCTCACCAGGAATCACCGCGCCTTCGCGTCTCGCAGATGTGGATGCCCTGGCGCTCGGTGCCGACCATGACCCAGCGGCGGAAGTGGAGCAGACGGTCGTAACGCTTCCAGATCTCCGAGACGGACCGGAAGACGCGCACATGCGACTCGGAATCGAAGTTCGGAACGGAGAAGATGAAGCGATGGCCTGGCGGGATCCTGCGCACGAGCTCGCGGTCCTCCTCGATGTGTTCGAGGACCTCGGTGCAGACGTAGACCGCGTTGCCTGACCGCAACGGGTCCGGCCGCCAGTCCATGAGATCGCAGAGCAGCCACTCTGGTGGCGGTGCATCCGCGTGCCGCGGCTTTACGTAACTCGCCGATTCGAGCAACGCCATCTGGCTCCAGTCGATGCCCGTGACGCGGCCGTAGTGGTTCCGGCGGTACAGAAGCTCGAGGAAACGCCCGGTGCCGCAGCCGAGGTCGACAACCTCCTCGTGCGGGTCGATCATCTGCGCGACCTCGAGATAGGTCGTGAACCAGGGCGAATCCTCGAGCGGGATCATGGAGGGCGCATCCGCTTCGGTCATCGCGACGTCGTACCAGGCCGCGTCGTAGGTGGTCACGCGAACACCCTCACCCCGCGCCGTTCGTACACTTCGCGCGCGTCCGCAACGGACTCTTCCGGATAGTGGTCGCAGAGCTTGTCCCAGTGATCGGCGCGCTCCGGCCCCACCTGGAAGGCCTCGCGCAGCGTCTTGTACGTGTTCAGCTGCTCCTCGTGCGACTGGAATCCGACCACCTGCATCGGCTGTACGTCGACGTAGTGGAACGGGGGGCGGCCGCCGTGCACACGTCCGAGCCGGTTCCAGATCGACGTGTCCACCGCACGCTCTCGATCCTCCTCGGCCGGCCGATAGCGAAGCGGCTCCAGCAGGTAGGACGGGATCGTGCGCATCCCGTCGCCGCCATCGTAGTGAATGTTGAGCGGAACCGAGCGATCGCCCGACTCGTGGATCATCGTGAACAAGCGGTGGGCGCCGATCATTCCCTCGGGCGGCATCTGCGCCAGCACGAGCTCGTGATCGATCCAGTTGTCCGTACCCATCGGCATGACGTAGTCGCAGCCGAGGTACTCGGGGGAGGCTCCGTACTCGATGCCGTCGTTGAACTTGCGCCCGAGCGGCTGGTTCTCCCGCCGCACGGTGGCGAAGCCGAGCATTTCGGCGAAGTCGAGGTTCTGATCGTCGCCGACCACAACCGCCGTCGCCTCGATGTCGTATTGGGAGAGCGCATCACAGGTGCGCATCAGTTGCCGGAGACACACGCGCGTCAACTCGAAGCGCCTGTACGCCGGGACGACGAAGCAGAACGTGGCCTTGCGCATCGGAAACGCCGCGAGCTTGGCCCGCCGCTCGTCCTGCATCCGCTCCGACAGCGCCTGCGCCTGCGCTACCAGTGGCTCGGGATAGCGCTCCCTGAGTGCCGCCCACGGATCAGCGATCTCGTCTCCGACACCGGCAATCGAGGTCGTCCGCCTGTACGGCGTGAGATTCTGTTCCGACTTGAAGTCGACTCGACAGAGGTTGTGCGGGTCCGTAAAGACCCATTGCGGGCGAACGCCCAGACCCGCGACCAGCGACCCGTCGATGCCGCGCTGCAGCGTGTCCTTCACCGGACGGAACTTGCTCGGCTCGAGCGCCTTGCGATGAATGATCCAGGGGATGACCCCGTAGCGCCCGCGCGAATGGCAGTGCTGCATCCGGCCTGTCGGCAGATCCACGAGCGTGATCTCGCGCCCGCTGACGATCTCTGCCTCAAGGCGACCGACTACCACCGGCTGCTCGCGCGAGAGCGCGGGAAGCTCTGCCACCGGCAGCGGCAGCCGGTCGAACATGTCGATATGCATCCAGTCGTCCGAACCGATGAGAACGACACAGTCCGCCTCCAGCTCGCGGCAGGCGTGCTCCAGGCCGTCGTTGAAACGCCGACCGAGGTAGGCGTTGTCCCGCTCGACCGTGTGAAATCCGAACTCCCTGGCGATGTCCAAGTTCTCGTCGTCGGCCACGATGACGCAGGTCGCCTCGATGCCCCGCCCAGCGAGCTCGCCGCAAAGGTGAGCCCGCTGAGCAAGGGCAAGCCGCGTGACGTCGAAACGACCCCACGCGGGGGAAACGAGGACGATCCTCACGACTAGGTTGCCGTGACGGTGACCGATGCCATCGCGAGCGCCTCTGCGCGCACGACCTTGGCGCCGTACAGATGCAGACCACGAACACCGTCTCCGAACTGATCCTCGAGCCGGATGGCCTCGGTCGAGGTGATCTGCTCGGCGAACGTCGTGGCGATCGGATGTCCAGCGATGACCGCGAACACCGATGCCGTCGGATCCGGCGTCACGTTGGACTCGAACACGTCGAAGCCGGCGATGCGCCCGACGATTCCGTTCCGAAGCCCCTGCGTCGTGCCCGAAGCGTCGGCCCGAATGAAGCGATCGTCCTGCAGCAGTGCCGCCGTGACCTCCGGTGGAACGACGACCCAGCGACCCTGCACCGGCACGTTGTCACGGTTCAGGATCGTCCGCAGCTCGACGAACAGCGCGTAAGCATTCGCCGCTGCGATCGTGGCTGCGTACGCTCCGAAGTCGTTGGCGGTGCCGTTGACGGCCGCGTACATGGCCGCCGACAGGTACCCGTCAGCCTCGGAGGCGAGGTTGTAGGCCGCGCCACGCGAAGCCGCCGCGACGAATCCCGGAAGCGCCTGACGCCGGTCGATGTCGTCGACCGTGAAGGCGAAGTAGTCCGCCTGGTCGATGAGCAACGCCCGCGTTGCATCCGTCAGCAGATCCCAGGAGATGTCGGTGTTCTTCGTGTAGTCGCGGACCGCCGGATCGGTGAACGACGTGATGTGGACGGTGTCGCCAGCGGTCGCGATCTCGCCCTCGTAGTCTCGGTTGATGATGCCGGCCTGGCCGTAGACGAGTGACGCTCGCAGGTTCGCGAGAATCAGCCGCGACCAGATCTCCGGCTGGAAGTTGGTGATTGCCATGCGTCAGAGCTCCTTCACTTGACGCCCAGAAGGCTGTCGGCGCGTCCTTCCTCGACGGCCTTAGCTGCCTCCTCGGGACTCATCCTCTGGATGTCCGCAGCCGTGACTTGCTTCTCGCCACCGCCGCGGGCTCCCTGATCCGCGTTTCCGCGTGCGCCTCCGTCCTGAGCGACCAGGAACGACCGCTGCTCGAGGAGTGAGTCCATCGCCTTCGCGATGTTGGTCGGAGTGCCGTCTTCTGCCAGCTCGAGCGACGAGCGATCGAGCAGAGCGACGACGGCATCCGGATCGACGACCTTGCGGTCGGGCTTGGCGGCCTCGGCGATGATCGCGGAGCGCAACCGCGTCTCCCTCGCTTCGGCCTCAACCTGTGTGGCGCGCTTCTCAGCTTCGTCGGCACGCGTCTGTGCCTTCTCGAGCTCGGTCTGGTTTTCGGCCTCGAGCTCAGCGAGCCTGGCAGCCTTCGTCTTCAGCTCGTCGTAGTCGGCGGGAGGCGCCGCTTTCACGCGCGCGACGCGATCTTGGACGATGCGGTCGACGTCGGCCTGCGAGAACGTGCGCTCGGGATCTGGCGTAGGATCCGGCGTCGGATCGGGGGTAGGTGTAGGTGTCGGATCGTTGTCCGCCATCTCTTCTCCTCTGTCGAGTCCGGCCGCTTACGCTGCCGTGGGGGTGGGGGTGGGCACTCCGTTTGGAGGCACGGGTCCAGGTACGGGCTCCGCGAGCATCCGCGCGATCTGCGTCTGTGAGTAGCCGCAATCCTCGAGCGCCTGCGTGCGCGTGATGAGACCTTGCTGGAGCTTCTTGATCGCTGCGTCGGTAATCTCGGCCTCGGTGCGAATCTCCGGGTCCGCCCACACGATCTCAGAGTCCACCGCCGCGTCATCCTCGCCAGCGAAACGACGGGCGAGCCGCAGCGCCTCCTCGAGTCCTTCGCCGAAGGGCCGCATCTTGCGCTCCACCTTCTTCACGAGACCCGACTCGGCCGACTTGATCGCGTCGCCGGAAGGCGACTGGCCCTGCTCGTGCAGGTAGTGACGCGGCGTGCGCGTCGTGACGGCGATGTGCAGGATCTTCTGCTCGATCGCGTTGATGTAGCCCGCAAGGTCGGTCTGCGAGAACTCGCCGAACTTCGTGTTCGGGTCCTCCGATTGCCACAAACGATCGATCGCCACGTCGTAAGGCTCCTTCGGCTTGCCATCCGTGCCCTCGAAGATGCGCAGCCCCACAGCCCAGCGCTGCCGATGCGCTCCGAAATAGCCGGCGAGCGCGAGCAGGAAGAGGAACCCGTTGATCTGGTTCTGCACGCGGAACACGTCGGCGAGCTCGGACTCTCCCTCGAGCATCAGCCGCGGCCGATTGCGCAGAGCGATGATCGGAACCTCGCCGAGCGGATTACCGACGAACTCGTCTGGAAGCTCCTTCCAGTGCGACATCGGCGCCTCGCTCGTTCGCAGTACGGGGTAGCGCGGGGACTCGAACGAGCGCGAGCCCGACACCATCGCCATCGTCTCCGCATCGGAACTCGTAGCCGCGAACTTGTAGATCCCGTTCGGCAGGTAGACGTTCGCGCGGTCCTTGCCGGACCAGTCGTCACGCCAGACCTTGAGCGCAGCGGCGCGCTTGCGGAAGTTGGAGCCGGGGACGTAGCCGATGATCGTCTGTAGAGGATCCTCGATCGCGATGTCTGGGAAGCCGTCGCCGTCACTGTCCGCCCACACGCTCAGGTAGGAGACGCCTTTGACGAGCGCCTCGACGAACGCCACCTGCGACTCCGAGTCCATCTGGTTCGCCTGCCAGATGTCCCATGAGTCCGCGTCGGCCTGATCCTCAGAAGATGCCGAAAGCCGAAAGCCCTCGACGCGCAATCGCTCCTCGACGACGTCGACCACCAGGCGCATGAAGTTCGAGCGCGACTCCTCGAGTAGTCGCCGGAACTCCGTCCGCATCTTCGATTCGTGAGTCTCGGTCAGGAACGGGAGCGGGTGGTTGCCGACGTAGTAGTCGTTCATCTGCTTCATCAACACCTGGCGGCCGGCGAGCTCATCCGAGAGCTTCCCTAGCCACCACTCAGGCGAGCCCGTCTGAAGCGGCAAGGCCATGCTCATCCGAAGCTCACCGCTCGGAACTCCTGCTTGGCCGGCGTCGACAATGTCCCCCAAAGCGCGATCGTCACGGCCTCCAACGGCGAGATGTCGACGGCGGACGCCTTGCGTGCCCAGGCCCACGCCTCGCCGAGCGAACGCTGCGATGCGCCCTTGATCGCTTGCAGCAACTCGGTCGTACCGAGGTGGCGCAGTTTGCGGTCCTGCGTGACGTCGAAGAACATCCCACACGCCTTGGCGAACTCCGTGCCGGTGATGGTCGTCACCTCGACGCTCACGTCCGTGAAGCCAGGAATCAGCGACGCCGCGGGGCCGCCGCCGTCACAAATCACGGCGAGCGGCTGGTGGCGCTCAACGAGTTCTGCCATGCGATCGACGATCCAGCCCGTTCCCGGTCTGTGGTCGATGATCTCAATGTGTCCCTTGCCGTCGGGGCGAAGACCCGCTGCAGCGATGGCTCCGCGCGAGCGGTCACGCTTCACGGCAAACGCGAGGCACACCGGATCGAGCGCGTGCGAGTTCGTGTCTATGAGGTCGCGCCAGAGATCCAGATCGATGAGCGCCGACTCAAGATCAGTGCTCGGCCAGTCGCCTACGCCCAGCCGCTCGACCGCGAAGTTGCGCGCGGACATCGAGCGCTGCTCATGCGCGACGTGCTCGGCGGCGATTCGCAACCCCATCGCTGGGTTCGCCTCGGCCCACGCAGCCTCGTCAGTGGCTACTTCGTCCGGCACCTCGTCTGGGTGCTCGAAGGGCAGCGACCACTCGAAGTACGCGAGAGATGGGTCGCCGGCAATGCCACGCTCGCGAACACGTGCCAACACGATGCCGTTCTCGTGCGTCTCCTGGTCGACGGACGAGCCCATGTACCAGACCTGCGGGTTGTCGCGCGCCGACAGCGTCGGTAGCAGCGCCGAGTGCGCAAAGTCCGGTAGGAACATCGCCTCATCGAGAAGCAGGCAGTCGCAGGAGAAACCGCGGCCACCGCCGCGCGTACGCGTCCTGTAGCGAATGCGGCAGCCATTCATGAAGTCGAAGCCCTGTTCGCCGTGGGCGTTTCGGACTCTGCGGATCGCGATCCCGGCAGTCTCGAGGAGCGGAAGCATCCGGTAGAACGCCTCCAGCGAGGTCGCGTACTCGTGAGCGGAGTGGATCAGGAGCTCTTCGCCGAGCAACACGATGCCGGCGAGTTCGCGCGCTTCGAGGATCCCGCCCTTGCCGTTCTGCCGGGGCTCCACGACTCCGATCTCGAAAGCCGCGAATGTGTCGTCGTCGCGGAGGCCCATCGCGGCGGTGATGACGAGTGACTGATGGTCGTCAAGGATGAGCCCGGCCGATGCGCTCAGTTCGATGACCTCACACCCGAGGGAGCGGACGTACTCCGGCACCGACTGAACGCGCGGGGCGGCGATCACGGCTACCACGCTCGGGATGTCCTCGCCTTCTCACGACCAGCCGTGGCTCTGTTGCAGTGGCGATGTTCTGGTCCCGAGTAGCGCGAGCGATCATCGTCATCGTGGCCGAGATCCCACGGTTCTCCGGACTCAATGAGACGCCCGCAACGAGCACAGCTCACGAGACCGGCTGCGACCATCGGCGCCACACCTTGCCGACGACGGTGATGAGGCCGTCCGTACTTCCGGCGGCTCACGATCGGCACTTAGGCCGCGACCCTCCCGCCTGCGTCGCCGGGGTTCAGCGCGAGCATGAACAGTCGTGCCCGTTCGCGGCGGTCCTTCGCCTCGCGCGCACACTCGCCCGCCGCTCGGATTCGGACCTCTCGCGGTATGTCGGCAAGGCGCACGAGTCTCGTCCCGGTCGGTTCGGGCTTCGGTACGACGGGCGGTGCGGGCATGAAGAAACCGACCTCTCGGTCGGTATGAAGAGACACCTACGGAAATGGGTGGTCGGCTGGTCGGTCAGGTATCTCGATCCATTGCCGAGCGCCTAACCGTCTAGCTGGTGGGGAGTCTAGCGCACCCGCTCGGACGCGAGAAGGGCGGCGAGCGGATCGGTGCCCGGGGCGGTCCCATTCACGCCGCGACAGAACATCGGGATACCGCGCAGGCGGCGGGTGTCGCCGGGCAGTGTGGCTCGCGGTGCGGTCTCGGGACTCATCGACTCGCGGACGGCTTCGTCGACGGCGGCGCTGTCCTCGGCCTCGAGTTGGCGCCGGTAGAAACGCGGTAAGTGCAACCCGGCGGACGGCTCCTTCCATCTGTCACTCACGTCGCCGCCTCCTCAAACAGTGTCTTGATCCAGACGGTGACGACGGGAACCTGTGAATCGAATCCCCGACCAACTTGCCAGCCTCGCTCCACCTGAATGATCTCCTCCCCATCCTCGAGGTCGACGACTAGATCGAGGTCGTCGTAGGTCATCCCCACGCCCTGGGGATACTCCCGCTCCCCCACGAACGAGACGCTACGAATGCGGAACCTCTGTTTCACGCCGCCACCTCCTCCTCGACGAACCATCGGCCCGACGCATCCTGCCGCACGCCGGCCTTCCGCAGCTTCAGATGCGCACCTTCGATTCGTGACACCGCCGCTCCCTTCGTGATCGAGAGATGCCGCGCGATCGTCATCATGCCGTGCCCGCGCTGCTCGAGCTCGAACGCCTCGAGCTGCTTCGCGGTCAGCACGCGCTCGGCGATGACGCGGACGTTGGACGGAAGATCACCACACACGCGAGGTCTTCCGCCTAGAGCGACCCGCCGTAGCTCGGTTACATCTTCGATGTGAGGGGCCAAGGTAGCCCGAGCGATCATCGGTGTGGTCGAGATCCCAAGGCTCAGCTGGATCTATGGCAAGCCCGCAGCGTGCGCAGCGTGCATCGCCCCTTGCGACCACCCTGGCTACCTCAGCACGCACTCGGGCATGCGGCCTCCCGTACTTCACCCGCGCTTTTCCTTCCTCGCGATACCGTTGCTGCCGCTCATCATCAAGTTGCCGGGCGCGGCGCAGAGCTTCCGGAGACATGGAGCCGCGCCCTTGCAAACGCTCGTCACGCTTGATGCGGCGATGTGTCGCGCAGTAGCGATGCCGAGATGTAACCGCCGGCTGGTCGCAGAGATCGCAGATCCGCGGCCCTCGCTCAAGCCGAAGTTCCGCGTTCCGAGCATTCTGTCGCGTTCTCACTCGCTCGGTATTCTGCGCGTAGTACCGCCGCGATTTGCAATTGTCGCACTCGCGACACCGACTCATTCGGCCGCTCGCCTTGGTGTGATCTAGCGGAAACGCCTGAAGCGACAACTCGCGGCGACAGACGGGGCAAACCTTTGGGGGGGGACGCGTGAG
>Ga0209108_10000369_pt1 | contig 24577 bp, 19 predicted proteins | sample Rifsed10ft1_FD_184003 | JGI IMG/M metagenome (GOLD analysis project Ga0209108, IMG submission 184003) | Soil microbial communities from Rifle, Colorado, USA - sediment 10ft 1 (version 2) | ecosystem: Environmental > Terrestrial > Deep subsurface > Rock core/Sediment | place: Rifle, Colorado...
CGGCCGAGACGCTGACTCTCACGGCGTCCGCGAACGCGCCGTGGTCGGAGAGCTGGCAATTCGCCGTCGGCCACATCTGGCACGCGGACTACGGCGGTATCCCTGCGACGGCGCCCGAATTTCCCGACCCGTCGTTCTACGTGCCCGAGTATTACCCGCGGCCCGGCGAGATGTTGACAGTCACTCTGCGCAGGCCCGAGCCCGCGAGCGGCGATACGATCGCGATCGATACCGTCGATTATTTTCGCGATGTCGGCGCGCGCGCTTCGGAATCGACGCTCGGGCTCACGTACCGCAGCACGCGCGGCACGGAGCACGTCATCACGTTGCCCGAAGGAAGCGAGCTCGAAAGCGTCGCGATCGACGGCGACGCCGTTCCGCTCGAGCTCGACGGCAATACGTTGGGTCTACCGGTGACACCCGGTGCGCACGATGCCGAGATCGTTTGGCGGAACACCGGCGGGCCGGCGTTGCGAACGCATGCGCCCGCCGTCGATCTCGGCGGCGGCGCGAGCAACATTCGCACGATGTTGAGCCTGCCCGCGGATCGCTGGGTTCTCTTCACGTTCGGTCCGCGCCTCGGTCCGGCGGTGCTGTATTGGCCCGAGCTCTTGGCGCTCGTGATCGCTGCCTTCGCGCTCGGCCGGCTCGCATGGAGCCCGCTCGGCACTTACGAATGGTTGTTGCTCGGTTTCGGTCTCTCGACGTTTGCGTGGCCCGTGCTCGCCTTGTTCGCGGTATGGGCGTTCGCCATGAGTTGGCGCGCCCGCACGGAGCTCGTCCTCTCGAACCGCTGGTTCAACGCGGTGCAAGTCGCGTTGGCTGCATTGGCCGTGATCGCGCTCGTCGCGCTCATCGGCGCGATTCCGTTCGGCCTGCTCGGCCGCCCGGACATGCAGATCGTGTCGCCCGTCGATTACAACGCCTTGAGTTGGTTCGCGGACCGCACCGCGGGGCTCACGCCCGATTCCGGCGCGCTGTCCGTGTCGCTGTGGTTCTATAAGGCCGCGATGCTCGCCTGGGCGCTCTGGTTGAGCTTCGCACTGCTGCGCTGGCTGCCGTGGGCCTGGCGCGCCTTCAGTCGCGGCGGCATCTGGCGCGGCCGTGTCGTCACGCCGCCCGCTTAGGCGCTTGTAGGAGCGAGCTTCGCTCGCGATCCTCGCTCGCGATCTTCGAAATAGGAATCGCGAGCGAAGCTCGCTCCTACAGAAGAGGTCCGAATCGTGAGCGGAAGGTCGCCGGAAAAAGTGACGGCGACCCGGCCGTCCCTGGCCGGATCACCGTCGTCACGAGCTCCGCTTAGAGGAAACCATAATTAGGGCGAAACGATCGTGCCTTGCACGATCGCGGCGAACGCCGTGAGGCGATCGAGATTCGTGGCGTCACCGAGACCATGATTCGGGAACGCGTTCGCGAACAGATTCGTTTCGCCGTGCAATGCCATGTAATTGAGCGCCAGCATCTCGACGAGCAGATTGACGTTGTTCGCGCCCGGCGTGCCCGCGCGTTGCACGTTGCCGTCCGCCGAGAAGAATCCGATCTGCTGATGTTGGGCTGCCGACAAGCCGCTCGTCGTCAACAGCTGCGCCCGGCCTCCGGGGTTGTACACGAGGAAGAACGACGCGGCCGTATCCTGGTTGTCGCTCGTCCACTCGCCCTTACCGCGGCCGTTGACGGAATCGTCGATCGTGCCGTTGCTCGACAGCGATCCGTCGCTGAACACGTAGAGCACCAGAGGCACGGCGCGGCGCGCCGCGTACTCGAGGCACGCGCCCATGCAACGGCCGGCGCGAAAGTCCTTGACCTCGCCCTCTTGGCGCATGCCGCCGTGATAGTCGTAGCCGCCCATCGTGACGCAGCCGGCGCCCGCATAGCCGTCGATGACGAGCTTCATGATCGAGGCCGTCTTGCGGAACTCGGACTCGTCCGCGCCGCCGCCGTTCCACTCCGCATCGCTGAAGATGCCGCCGGCACCGACGATGCCGTTCAAGGACGCGCCGGGATCGAGATTGACGTTGCCGAAGCGATCGGCCACGTCCGCCGACTTGAGATAGCCGCACTTGACGAGATCCTTGATGACCGCGTCCTGCGTGACACCGGTCGCGACCTGCGGATCGTCCATCTTCGCGCGGCTCAAGCGGTAAATCGACTCGAGCACGGCAGTCGCATCCTCGGGGCCGAGCAAGCCGACGAGCTGTCCCGTATCGACGAGACCCACGGCGTCGCTCGGACGGTCGACCTTGGTCGGACGAAATTCCGGATTGACCATCATCAACGGCGCCATCGAGTTGCCGCCCGAATCGCTGTTGCGCGAGCCGCATAGCGTCAGGATCGAGCCGTCGGCGCCCGCGCGCTGGATCGCGTAGAGCGGATTGTGCGGGTTATTGCCCGTGTCGTTCTCGGAGCGGGCGGGAATGACCGCGCCGTTGACGTTGGCCGTGCTGATCGTCGAGAAGCTCGCTTGCATGCCGCGCAAGAACGCGCTGTCGCTGTGAAAGCCAAGACCTAAGCTCGTATCCGTATGGTCGCCGTTGCTGGTCGCCGTCGGCGTGACTTCGGCCACACCCGGCACTTGGTCGCCGGGCAGCCCCTGCTTGCGGTAGCCCGCCGTGCTCAACACGTCGAGCTGGCCCTGCTCACGGCCCACGAGCACGTTCGAGCCCACCATGTTGGCGCCGCCGGCGAGATCGAAGGCGATGAACGGAATCTTTCCGGCACCGTTGGTGATGCCGCAGCCCTGCGTAAGCAACTGCAAGTCGGCTGCGAGATCCGCATACACGGCGCGCGGGTTCGCGAACAGGCCCAAGACCCCGCCGCCGAGCACGGTCGCGGATCCTGCGATGAATCCTTGCCCGAGCAACTCACGCCGCGTCATCGGGCGGCCGTGATTGTTGTGGCGTTGCGGAGCGTCCGGATGCCTGAGCTTGCGTTTGACCTTGATCAGCATCGCTGTTACCTCGATCCTTGGGTTTTCGCTCTATTCGTTACTGCACGAGCATTGCGGCGCCGCCGAGCACGGCCGAGCACACCGCCTTGCCGATGTCCTCGGTGCGCTGCGGCGTGTCGGAGCCCGTGTTCGCCAAACCGGGGCGAGTCGGATCCGTGGGAATGCCGTTGATGAGCTCGTCGAGCTCGGCTTCGACCGCGGCGCGATCCGGCTGCGTCGCAATTTGGGTCACGCCCAAGACGCGGTCGAGCAGCGGATCGAACAATGCGTCTTGCGACGCCGGGAACGCGACCGACGGCGGGCTCAGCCAGTTGAAACCGACCACCCCCCACAAGGCGGTTCTCGCCACGGGGTCCTCGACGACGGCGTTGCAGTACTCGATCGCGAGCTGGGCGATCGAGACTTGATGCGACGCGAGCACGGCCTCGATTTTCGGCACGGCCGGCAACGATTGGCGCACCGTGCCGAACGTGCCTTGCACGCCGGCGTCGAGCGGGCTCACACCCGTGAAGATCGCCATGCTTGCGTTGATCTCGTCGAACGTGCGCACGCCGATATCGGACGCCGGCGGCAGATCGACGGGCACGGGCGGCGGTGGCGTTACGGCCGGCGGGCGCGCGTACGTATTGGCGCCGATGCGATCGAACGTCAAGAAGAATTCGTCCGCATTCGGGCCCTTCTCGAGCGAGATGACGGCGCCGAGCGACGCGAGCGGCTGCCCGGTTTCCGGGGTATAGAGCGCGCTCGAGATCGCCGTGTCGAGATTCGCAAACGCCTGGCCGACCGGCGCCTCGGCGCCGTTGAGCCCGATGCGGATGCCCTCGAGGTCGATGCCGTCGGGGGCTTGAGTACCGTCGAGGCTCACGAAGAACGGCGCGCGGAACAGATACGCGTAGGTATCGAACACCGCGACCTCGTAGACGACGTAGCTCTGCGGCACGTTCGTCAACTCCTCGACGCTGAACAGCAGGAAGAATTTCTCGCCGACGCCGGCCTCCAAATTCTGCACGATCTGCTCGGGCGTGAGCACGCGGTTGTGTATGGCGACGAGACGGATCACGCCGTTCCACGTGCCTTCGCCGTTCGCACCCGAGGAAACTTCATTGCCGAGCACGAACGCATAGGTGTCGTCCCAGTCGGTCAACGTGCCGCCGGGCGCGGGATCCGCCTGCGTCACGAGCACGCCGTTGACGTAGATCTTGCGGCCCTCGACGGGATCGAACGTCGCGACGACGTGCTGTAGCGTCGCCTGCAGCACTTCGGCCGCCGCCGGCGTCGACAATTGCGGGTTGCCGTTCTCGTCCGAGCTGTCGGTGCGGTTGAAGAAGTCGTAGTTGTACATCGTCTGGCCGAGGTTGAAGTTCCTCTGCATGAGGCCGGCCGAATAGCTGACGATGCGCGCATCCTCTTGCACGACGTTGCCGGGCGCTACCCAGGCTTCGATCGAGTACTCGCCCGTGGCAGAGAGCAACGCGCGCAGCTTCGCGCTGGTGGCCGTCGAGGCTTGCGCCTTGCCGCCCGTGAAATTCAGGCCCCAGCCGCCGAACCACTCGACGGCGCCGGACAACGTCAGATCCATGGCCGGATCGACGCCGCTCGTATCGAACGTGGTCGAGCCTTGGCCGGTCTTGAACTCATACAGCGCGACGACGTTGGCTTCGTAGCGGTTGCCGCCCGACGCAATCGTGCCTTCAAAGAGCGTCAAAGCTTTGCTCGTGAGAAGAGCGGGGTCGACCTGAGTCAACGGCACGGCTTGCGCGAACTGAGTGATCGCGTCCTCGAGATCCTGCGCGTCGCTCGCGCAGCTCGTGGTCCAGCAGTTGTGGAACTCGTCGCGCAAGCGCACGACGAAGCGCGAGTCGGCGGGATCGTCGAGGTTCATTCTCGCCTTGGCCGCTTCGTACGCCGTGGCGACGTCGTCCTCGGCGAAGAACGGAGACTGCTTGACGCCGGACGTCGACGAATGACAGTTCGAGCAAAAACTTTCGAGGAGCGGATAAACGGTCGCGCCGAACAGCGCGCCGTCGTCGTCCGGATAGTTACGGCTCGAGCCGGGATCGCGCAGCACCGGAGCTTCGAGCTCGATCTTGCGGCCGCCGCTGCCGGCGATGTCGCCGGCCCAGTTCGTGATCCACAACGTCAGAATGTCCGCGCAAGCGTCGTCGTCCGTGAGCCAGCAGTTGTGGCCGCCGCCGACCTTGCTCACCATTTCCGAATCTTGCGGCGAAGGCAGCGTGACGACGGTGTTGGCTTCGGAGTAGGCGAGGTTGACGTCGTCGCTGCGCGCGAACATCGGCGCCTGACCGCCTTCGACGCTATGGCACGAGCCGCAGCGGTTGTTGCTCACGATGTTGTCGTACAAGTTGATCTTGAACGACTGAATGTCGGCCGTCGCCGGCGCCGGGCCGCTGTAGCTCGAGCCGCCCGACGGCGGTCCCGCGGGATTTTGCGTAGTGTCCGCGCCGCTGCCGCCGCCGCATCCGGCCAACGCCGACACTGCAATTGCCGCCACGCCCAGACTCAAGAAGCGCGCGCGATTGCGTGCGATCGCCTTTTCCGTGACATGCGGGTTCATAGGGATTGCGTCCTGCATTGTTGCGACTCCGTCAATTGCCCATGCAATACACGGCAGACTCGGCGAACACGCGCTTCAGGTCGTAGTCGGTTCTGAAGCTCGTCGTCATCGTCTCGACCTGGTCGCGATCGGGCTGATCGACGGGATCGCGCAGGCAAACCGCGGTGAATACTTTCTGCACTTGGCACTCCGCAAAAGTATCGGTCGCGGCGAGCTCCTCGCCGAGCGATTTCGCGCCGCTCCCGGAACCGGGCAGCGACGGGCTCCAACCGATCAGCGCATTGCGGCCCTCGCGCCAGTAGTTGTTCCAAGAATCGTCGGGCGTCACGAAGCCGTCCGCGAATGTCTCGTTGTTGTTGAAGTACTTCGGGTGCACTTGAGCCGCGTCGTATTGGATGCCGCCCGACACCGGATCGAACGTGTAATGCGCAAAGGCCTGTGCCAGCGGATCCATGCCCGAGTGACAACCGATGCAGTTGTTCAGGAACACGCGGCTGTCGCCGCCGGGACTGCGCGACACGTCCTGACGAATGCGGTCAGGGACGATGCTCGTGTCTTGGACCTGCTCCATGTCCATGCACATGTGATTAACGAGCGTGAAGCGGAACATCGCGCGATTCGTGCCGGCGATGAAGTACGCTTCCGCCGCGGCGCGCGTCGTCATCGCGCCGGCTGTCGCCGCCGGCGGCAAGCCGTACATACCGGATTGCGTCGTCGGAACGATCGAATCCGGGTCGAAATTCGACTGCAGCATCGCCGACTCGAGCGCCTCGTAGTGCGCGTTGCTGGTCGCGCTCGGCGCCGGCGAGATGCCTTGACCGACGTAGAGCAGGTCGGCGGAAAGAATGTCGTCGAATCCAACGCCGTCCTTGACCATGCCGATGACGAGCGTCGTGTAATCGTTGAGCGGCACGAAGACGTTCTGGTCGCGGTTCGTCCACGGCGCCGCGAAGTTCTTGACCGTCACCGTGTAGAAGTGCGGGTTGTCCATTGCAATGTCCGCCGCAGCGAGCGGATTGCTGCCGATCACGGCGACCATGCTGTCGAGCACGGCCGGCGTCGGCGGTACGCCGGCGAGCCGATCGTGGATACGCTGTGCTTGCTCTCGCTGTCCGGCCAGAGCGAACGAGACGCTCGACAAAAGCAGAGCGCCGACAATGAAGAGTCGCCACATGACGCGATGAGTGTTCAGCGTCGTGAACGTCGGCATCCAATGCATCCTGCTGTTGATCATCACCATCGTCCCGTAGGTTGGTTCATTCGGCGGGCGCAAGTACAGCACAAACGAATTTCATGCGTAATGTGGAGATTCACAGACGTCTGCCTTCCGCGACAGCTACGTTGACAAGCTATCCGACGTGTAAGCTCGCTTCGATGATCGAGCGCAAGTTTTTGCGTCGCAAATGATTCCGCACGGTAGTTAAGTGAAATCGTTTGCAGCGCCGAGGACGTGATGGGGGCAAGCATGGAGAACCTCATCACATTTATTACGGAGTGAAGATCGCGATGAGTTCTGTGATCGCGTTAACGGCGAAGCCGATTTGACGTGCCCATTATTACGGGGCGCAAGCATTACGTTGAATCGAGCTTCAGAGCCGCGCGATGTTATGTCGTACTGCTCTGCTGCCGCTTGCGGGGCCACGACGCGCAGAACCTGGTGATCGACCCTCATGGTTAAAAGGGATTTGACGCGAGAGGGATTTCCTATGAGCAAATCAGCCAGGAACGATCACGGCAGCCTGCCGCGCGCCCGCGTGCGGAGCGCGGTGCTTGGGCTCATGTCGACGCTGCTCGCGGCCTGCGGCGGCGGCGACGGCAGCGTAGGCATCGGCACGGGCCAGGACCCGGATCCGGTCGCGCTCGATTTTCCGATTGCCTACACGAAGGGTCCGCTCTTCGACGCGCAGATGCAGTTGCAGAGCGCCACGGACTTGCGCGACACGCAGCGCTTCAACGTCGGCACCGATCTCTACTTGCTCGACCGTGCGTCACCGACGGCCGTGGAGCAAAACGTGACGTTGGCCGAAACCCAAGGCATGGGCGACGTCATGGGAGTCGAGATCTCCGACGACGGCGCGCGCGTCCTGTTCGCGATGCGCGGTCCGTTCGATCCGAACCTCGCCGACGAGGACCAGCCGACCTGGAACATCTGGGAGTACGACATCCCGACGGCGACGCTGCGGCGAATCATCACCTCCGACATCACGGCCGAGGCGGGCCAAGACGTCTCGCCGCACTACTTGCCGGACGGGCGGATCATCTTCGCGTCCACGCGCCAACGGCAATCGAAGGCGACTCTGCTCGACGAGGGCAAGCCGCAATTCGACGCGTTGGACGAGGACCGCAACGATCCCGCCTTGGTCCTCCACGTCATCGATTCCGACGGCAACAACCTGCATCAGGTCTCGTTCAACCAGAGCCACGACTTCGATCCTACGGTGCTCGACAGCGGCAAGATCATGTTCAGCCGCTGGGATCATGCGAGCGGGGTCAACGGCATACATCTATATAGGATGAATCCGGACGGCTCGGAGCTCGAGTTGCTGTACGGCGCCGAAAGCCACTTGACGGGCACGAACAATTCCGAGGTGCAGTTCGTCGGCGCTCGCGAAATGCTGAACGGCGACATCATGGCGATCATCCGGCCGTTCGATCACCCCGATCTCGGCGGCAACATCGTCATCATCGATGCCGGGACCTACGTCGAGAGTACGCAACCGACGGCCGCCAACACCGGCTTGCCGGGTCCGGCGCAGTCTCCGGCGACGCCGAATCAGGTCACCACCGAGCTTGCGCCATCGCAAGGCGGGCGGTTCAGCTCGGCATTTCCGCTCTGGGACGGCACCGGTCGAGTGCTCGTGAGCTGGGCGATCTGCCGGCTCGTCGAGAACACCGTCATCGTGCCGTGTACGGACGCACGGTTGGCGGATCCGAATGCGGTAGCCGCCCCGCCGCTGTATGGCATCTGGATGTACGATCCCGCGAATCAGACCCAGCTCCCGGTGGTCATCGGTGAGGAGGGCGTGCTGATCGGCGACGTCGTCGCGGCACAGCCGCGCACGCCGCCGCAAGTCATCCTCGACAAGATTCCGGGCGTCGACCTCGATCCCGATCTCGTCGCCGAGAACGTCGGCATTCTCAACATCCGCAGCGTCTACGACATCGACGGCGTGAGCGCCGTGAACATCCCGGCGCTCGCCGACCCGGGCGTGACCATGGCCGCGCAGCGGCCGGCGCGGTACCTCCGCGTCGAGAAGGCCGTCTCGATACCCGACGACGACGTGCACGATTTCGACGACACGGCATTCGGTCCGAACATTCAGCTCGGCATGCGCGAGCTCGTCACGTATACACCGATCGAGCCCGACGGCTCGGTACGCGTGAAAGTGCCGGCCAACGTCGCGCTCGCGATCAGCGTGCTCGACGCCGACGGCCGCCGCATCTCGGCGCGTCACCGCAACTGGATACAAGTGCTGCCGGGCGAAGAGCTCCGGTGCAACGGTTGTCACGCGCCGCAGAGCGGCCTGTCGCACGGGCGCCGCGACAGCTTCGATCCCGCCTACGCGGGCGCGCCGAGCACGGGCGTGCCGTTCCCGAACACCGTATCGACCTTCGTGCCCGACTTCGGCGAAACCATGGCCGAGACGCGCACGCGCGTGAGCTGCCAGACGGATTGTGCAGCGCTCGAAGCGAGCCTGGACGTGGTGTACACGGACGAATGGACGGATCCCAACGTGCGTGCGCCGGATGCTCCGGTCGAATACCGCTACTCGGGGCTCACGACGAGCCCGCCGACGACGATCGGCTGCGTCAACTCGTGGAGCAGCAACTGCCGCGGCACGATCAACTACGAGATGCACATTCATCCGCTGTGGAGCTTGACGCGGCTCGTCATCGATCCCAATGACATGGTGACCGTGCTCGAAGACAACACCTGCGCGCGGAGCGGCTGCCATGCCCCCGTCGATGCGATGAACGCGACCGCGGTGCCCGCGGCGCAGCTCGACCTGACGGACGGCCTATCGGCCGACGAGATGGCGCACTTCAACGCGTATCGTGAGCTCCTGTTCGCCGACGACGAGCAAGAGCTCGTGAACGGCGCCCTCCAGCCCCGTCTCGTGCAGAACGGCGTCGACGCCATGGGCAACCCGATACTCGTGACCGTCACCGTGAATCCTTCGATGTCCGCGGCCGGCGCCAACGCGTCGTCTTTCTTCGACGTATTCGACGCGGGCGGAACGCACGCAGGCCGTCTCACGGTTCACGAGCTGCGACTCATATCGGAATGGCTCGACATCGGTGCCCAGTACTACAACAACCCGTTCGATGCACCGGAGAACTAGATGCGGCGATGGATGCTGTGGGTTTCGCTGTGTCAGTTGTTGTTTGCAGCCGCCGCCGAGGGCCAAGAGCGACATCGGGAAGTCACGGTTCAAGATCCCTATCTGGAGCTGCATACGGGGCCCGGTCGCGGGTATCCGATCTTCTACGTGGCCGAGCGCGGCGCGCAAATCGCGCTTCTCAAGCGCAGGACGGAGTGGTTCAAGGTGCTGGTGCCGCGCGGCCAGAACGCCGAGGAAGGCTGGGTGCACCGCGACCAATTGCAGAGCACGCTCGGGATCGACGGCGCGCCGTTCGACGTGCCGGGATTCACTTTGGACGATTTCGCGGAGCGGCGTTGGGAGGTCGGAGCTTCGTACGGCGACTTCGGCGGCGCCAATGTGATTTCGACGTTCGCCGCCTACAGTGTTACGCCGAATCTGTCGTTCGAGCTGTCGCTCTCCCAAGCGTTGGGGCGGTTTTCGGACAGCACGATGGCGAACATAAACCTCCTGCACACGATGTATCCGGAGCGCCGCGCATCGCCTTACTTCACGCTCGGCGGCGGAAGCATTCATACGGAGCCGAAGGCCACGCTGATCGCGACGACGGATCGCACCGATTCGATTGCGCACGCCGGTGTCGGCGCACGCACCTACTTGACGCGGCGCTTCGTGTTGCGCGTCGAGTACAAGACTTACGTGGTATTCACGAGTCGAGACGACAATGAGGAAATAAGGGAATGGAAAGCAGGCTTCTCGTTCTTCTTCTAGCAACGGCGCTCGCCCTTATGTGCCTTACCGGCTGCGGCCGGCAGCGCGTCATCGACGAGACCGCGGGGCGCGAGCCGCCCGTCATCGAGCCCGACGTAGACCGGCGCGAAATCGAGCCGGCAAAAATCGACACCGAGGACTTCGAGGTCGGTATTTTTGCGGGGCAACTCAGCGTCGAGGATTTCGGCGTCAACACCGTGGTCGGCGGGACTTTCGCGTATCACATAACCGAGGGATTTTTCGTCGAGTTGGCCGCCGGTCAGACCGACACCGGCCTCACGAGCTTCGAGCGCTTGAGCGGAGCTGCGCAGTTGCTCACAGATGATGAGCGCGAATACACCTACTATAACTTGTCACTGGGCTACAACATTTTTCCCGGTGAGGGGTTCATTGGACGGAATCGAGCGCTGAATACGGCGCTGTACGTCATCGGCGGAGTGGGCAAGACGAATTTCGCCGGCGACGATCGTTTCACGGTCGATGTCGGTTTGGGTATCAGGATGATGCCGCTCGATTGGCTCGCCATTCACGCCGACGTGCGGGATCAGATTTTCGACATCGACCTGTTGGGTCAGGAAAAGACCGCGCACAACATCGCCGCGCAGCTCGGCGTGACGTTCTTCTTTTAGGGAGTCTTCGAGGAGGGAAGGGAATGACAACGTTGAATGGGTTGGGCCGTTTGCGTTTGTTGATCGTGCTTGCAGCCGGCATGGCTGCGACGGCGTCCGGCACGGGCGCGGAGCTTTCGGGACCGGCGCCGGATTTTCGACTGCCGGCCAGATCCGGCGAGCAAGTCGCTCTGTCCGATCTCAAGGGACAAGTCGTCATGCTGAATTTCTGGGCCACTTGGTGCGGCCCGTGCCGGCAGGAGATGCCGCATCTCGAGGCACTTCACCGGCGATACAGCGACTTGGGCTTCACGCTGCTCGGCGTCAACGTCGAGGAGGACTCGAGCGGCGCCGACAAGTTTCTCGAAGAGACGCCGGTGACGTTCCCCATCCTTTTCGATCCCGAGAGCGAAGTCAGCAACGCCTACGAAGTCGTCGCGATGCCGAGCACGGTGCTCGTGGACCGCGCAGGCAACGTGCGCTTCATCCACCACGGCTACAAGCCGGGTTACGAAAACGAGTACCAGACGCAGATTCGCGCGCTGCTACGGGAGTGACATTCATGCGAGCCGTTGACATCGTTCGCCGCTCGATGCTGCTCTTGACAGCGGCGGCACTGCTCGGGGCCTGCAGCATCGAGCCCTGGGTCAAGCCCTACGAGCGCGACCACTTGGCCGATCCGATCATGTCGTTCGATCGCGATCCCGTCTCGAGCGCCTATATTCATCACGTGTACGAAGCGCGCGAAGGCGCGCGCGGTGCGACCGGCAGCTCCGGTGGCGGCTGCGGGTGTAACTAGTGGCGGCAACGGCTCCCCAGGTTGGAGCGAGCTTCGCTCGCGACTCTTCATTCCGGCCACGCGGCATTCTGGCTCTGGCGCTGATCGCGCTGGTCGCGCATCCCGCCTTCGCGGGCGTTCTCCCGGAAGATCGCGCGGACGTCTTGTTTCACTCGTACGACGGCGGCGGCGTCACGATTCAAGGGCCATCGCTCTTGGTCCGCAAGCAATTCGCAGGCAAGTTCTCGGCATCCGCGAACTACTACGTCGACAAGGTCAGCAGCGCGTCGATCGACGTCGTGACGACGGCGAGCCCGTACGACGAAGAACGCACGCAGTTCTCGGTCGGCCTCGATTATTTGCACGATCGCTGGCTCATGAATATCGGCATGACGAAGAGCGACGAGAACGACTACACGGCGGAGACCTTCAGCTTCGGCATCAGTCAGGACATCTTCGGCGACTTGACGACCGTCTCGCTCGGCTACTCGCTGGGGAACGATACCGTGGCTCGCCGCGGCGATGCCGCCTTTGCCGACGTCGTGGAGCGGCAGCAGTACCGTCTCGGTCTATCGCAAATTCTGACCAAGAACTTGTTGCTCGGGTTATCGTTCGAAACGATCACCGATGAAGGCTTCCTGAACAACCCGTATCGGTCGGTGCGCTACGTCGATACCGGCAGTCCGTTGGGCTACAGCTATGAGCCCGAGGTGTACCCGCGCACGCGCGCGAGCGACGCGGGATCGATGCGCCTGCGCTACTACCTGCCGTATCGTGCCGCCATCCACGGCGAGTACCGCTCGTACGCGGATACGTGGGACATCAAGTCGGATACATTCGAGCTCGGTTATACGCATCCTCTCGAGAGCGGCTGGGTCATCGAGGCCAAGCTCAGGGTCTATTCGCAGGAGAAAGCTGATTTCTTCAGCGACTTGTTCGCGTATGCCGAATATCAGAACTTCCTCGCGCGCGACAAGGAGCTCAGCACTTTCTCGAGCCAAACGCTCAGGCTCGGCATGACTTACGACATCCTGCGCGGTGGGTGGAAGTTCGTCGAGCGGGGCACCGTGAGCGTTTTCTACGACCGCATCGAGTTCGAATACGACGACTTTCGCGATCTCACGCAGGCCGCCCCGTTGCCGGGCCAGGAGCCGCTCTACAACTTCGGCGCCGACGTGCTCCAAGTATTCGTCTCCTTCTGGCTGTAGACCCGCACGATCTCCTGTAGGAGCGAGCTTTGCTCGCGATTTTCAAGATTAAGAATCGCGAGCGAAGCTCGCTCCTACGAAAGAAAGGCGGTTACCAGCGAAACAGGCGTGCCACCGTGCCGGCGGCGTGCACGCGCGGCCCCGGCGGCAGCTCGACGAATCCGTCCGTGTAGGCGAGCGATACGAAGTCCCCCGAGGTATTCGTCGGGCGCGGCTCGGCGACCGCCACGCCTTCGTCCGACGACGACAGCTTGACGGGCAAGAAGTACGTCATGCTTGCGGGTGCGGCGACGTCGCCCGCGAGCCGCACGCGTTCGGGAGGGGCGTCATCGAGCCCCGCCGCGCGGCGCAGCGCGGGCAGCACGTAGCGAGTCGTGCAGACGAGCGTCGACACCGGGTTGCCGGGCAGCGCGAACACGGGCTTGCCGCCACTGCTCAACCCGAACCACATCGGCCGGCCCGGCTTCTGATTGATGCGGTGAAAAACGATCTCGGCGCCGAGGCTTTCGAGCACCGCCGGCACGAAATCGAACTGCCCCATGGAGACGCCGCCGCTCAATACCAAGACGTCGTGCGACTCGTGTAAGCGCCGGATCGCGGCGAGCATCGCCTCCGGATCGTCCTTGAGACGCGCGCGTGTGACCTCGGCGAGGTCCATGCGACGCAAGCTCGCTTCGATCGCAAAATCATTGCACGAACGGATTTGAAACGGCTCGAGCGGCTCGTCGACGCCGACGAGCTCGTCGCCCGTCGAAACGGCGGCTACGCGCGGGCGCGCCGCGACCTCGACGCGCGCCTTGCCGGCGCTCGCGAGCACGGCGATTTCGGCAGGCCCGAGCCGCACACCGGGCTCGAGCAGCACGTCGCCTGCGCGTCGATCGCTGCCGCGGCGATGCACGAATTGCAGGGTCGCGACGACCGCGTCGGCGGCAACGGTGACGTCGTCCCCCGAGACCTCGAGTCGTTCGACGGGAATGACCGTATCCGCGCCGTCGGGACAGGGCGCGCCCGTCATGACGCGGATGCAGTCGCCGCGTTTCCCGAGCTCGAGCGCCGCCGTGCCTGCGGCTTGAGTGCCGGTTACGCGGAAGCGGCGCCGGCCCGCCGCCCAGTCGGCGTGGGCGATCGCGATCCCGTCCATCGTGACGCGATCGAACGGGGGCTGATCGCGCTCCGCGCGCACCGTTTCGGCGAGCACGCGACTGATGGAATCGCCGATGGCGACGGCGCGCGGCGGCCATGCCGGCATGCGCTCGAGGATCAATGACTCGGCTTCGGCGACTTCGGTCATGCGCTATACTCGAAAAACGCTCGCGGTCATGGAGCCGTATAGTAACCAACGAGGAAGCCCCTATGGGTCGCGCCATTCTGAGCGGCCTGGCCACGTGTCTCATCGGCGGCCCCGTTTGGGCGCAGATCGACGCGCAGCCGGACAATCGAACGGTGATCGGCGGCGGCAATCAGCTGCTGTCATCGGGCGCGGACGCGATCCGGGCGGGCTTCTACGACGAGGGCATTCGCCTGACCAGCCTAGGCTTGGAGCGACGGGACAACACCGATCGCGACCGCGCCGCCGCGCTCTCGAATCTCTGTGCGGCCTACGCAGCGAAACGAGAGCCCGATACCGCGATCGGCCACTGCACGGAGTCGCTGGCCGTCAACCCGAGCAACTGGCGCGCGTTCAGCAATCGCGCTTACGCCTATTGGCTCAAGGGTATGTTCGCGGAAGCGAGCGTCGACCTCAACGCCGCGGCCGCGTTGAGTCCGCGTGCGGAACAAGTCGCGCAGATCCGGGCGATGATCAACGAAGCGACGTTGCGGCCGCGCATCACGTTGGAGGAGCACCAATAGCAACGTTCGGACGTGGGTCTTGCGCGGCTGCCGGCATCCTGTTGCTGGCATGCGCACCTTTCGGTCCGTTGATCGCCGCACGCGAAGAATCGCGACTCGATCCCAGCGGAATCTGGGCATGCGTCGCGTACGCCAACCGAATTCTCGAAGACCAACGCTTCGCGCTGCACTTGACGCCGGCCGGCCGGACGCTCTGGGCGCGGCAATATGCGACGAGCATGGGTCGGTGGGCTGCCATCTCGGATTGGGTCGCCGACGACGGGCGGATCACATTCACGGATTTTACCGGCGGCCGCGAATTCGCGGCGCCTTTGACGCGCGCGACGCTCGGCGGCCTGTGGAGGTCCGGTACGGCCACGGGCGGCTGGTGGTGCGTGCGGCGCGAGGACGCGGTCGCGGCCGAAACTCGCGGTCCGTACACGTCCGCCGCCGAGTTCTTCGTGCCGCCGCTCATTCCGGACATCAGCGCGACGCCGACTTATCCGCGGCAAGCCATTCGCGACGCGAAGGAAGGCCGTGCCGTCGCTTGCTTCCTGGTGGACGCAAGCGGGACCATCCTCGAGCCGGAGATTCTCGAGCTCAGCGACGAAGTGTTCCGTTACCCGACGATGGTCGCTCTTTATCGCTCGCGTTATTTCCCCGGGGGTACCGGGGTGCGTCCCGGTTGCCGCAGCTACATGTACCAGCTCGACGCGGCCTATTAGGCCGCTAGCGCGTCGGTGCAGTCTTCTACTGGCTGACGGCGCGCGCCGACTCGATCGCTGCCTCGTAGGATTGCGACGACGCGAATGGGCCGAGGCCCGTCGCCCACCGTTGCGTGCCGTCCGGCGGCAGCGGTCCCGGCAACACGCGGCGCGTCTGGCGCACCGTGCCTTGCGGATCGGTGTATCTGACGATGACGGCGATGTCGGCAATCGGCACGCGGGTTGGATTGCCGACCTCGACGATGAGCTGTCCGGCGGCATCGACGCCGGTTCTAAGGGCCACGTACTGGCCGGGATTGGCGGGCAAGTCGAGACGCACGACGGCTTCTTGCGCGGCTTGGCCGGCCGGGCCCGCCGACGTCGCGGCCTGCCGGTAGCTCTCGAGCGCGCCCGCGCGATCACCGCGGCGCTCTGCGATCACGCCGAGCCCGTAGTAAGCGTCGGCCGTCGGCAACAAGTCGAGGCTCGCCTGTAAGCTCGATTGCGCCTCGTCCCATTGGTTCAAGCGCTGGTGCGCCATACCTTTGCGCAACCGATAGTAGAAATATCGGCCGTTGCTTGCGATCGCGTCTTGATAGTGGTTTACGGCATCGGCGAATCGATCTCGCTCGAAGTCGATGTCGCCGAGCAGCGCATGGAAATGCCCCTCGTTGGGGACGAGACCGGCCGCCTCGCGCGCGAGGCTTTCCGCATTCGCGACGTCGTCTTCCATGAGCGCCATGCGCGCGCGGTCGTAAGTCTCATACGCGCCTTGAGCGCGGCGTAACGGCGCGGTCGCGGCCGCATATCGCTCTTGCCCGAGCTCGCCCGCGCGCGGCAGCGTCGCCGCCGTCTCCCGATTGCGCGCGACGCGCTCGTCCGACGGCGGATGGCTCGCGAACAAACCGGCGAGCCACCCCTGCTCGGCGTTGCTCTTCGACAGACGCACGAACGTCTCTTGCAGCGAGACCGCGGCTTGCGGATCGTAGCCGGCCCTCGACATGTACCGCATCCCGTACAAATCCGCTTCGAGCTCCGCCTCGCGACCGTTGCGCTGATTGATGAGCTGTGCGCCGATGCCGGCCGCTCCGACGGCCAGCCCCGAATAGTCGTCGTTGCGCGTCGCGGTCGCCGCGATGAGCACGGCGCCCTGCAACAGCAGGCCGCGCTGCATGGCCTGCGCGCCGTGGCGGGCCGCGGCATGCACGATCTCGTGGCCGAGAACGGCGGCGAGCTCCGCTTCGGATTCGAGCTCGACGAGCAAGCCGCGATTGACCGCTATCTTGCCGCCGGGCAGTGCCCAGGCGTTCGGCACGGAGCTGTTGAGCACGACGAATTCGTACGGTAATGCGCGGTCGCTGACGGCGGCGAGCTTCTGCCCGACCTCGTTGACGTACTGCGTGAGGGCGGGGTCGCGAACGTAATCGCCACCTTGCATTTGCTGCGACGGAAAATACTGCGCCTGTCCGATCGCCACTTCGTCGGTTGCCGACACGAGCGCGAGCTCACGCTCCCCCGTCACGGGGTTGATCGTGCACCCCGCGAGCGCGGCCGTCGCGAGAATCATGCCGACGATACGATTCATAAAGATGCTCCGCACGCACGTCTGCGCGCTCGACATATCATAAGATCATTCGGCTGCCACTGCGCATCGGGTAAAGGCTTGCCGCGCTGCCGGCGCGAGCTCGGCGCTTGCCTGTCGTTGAAGGGCGACACGCCGGCGCTTGTTTTTCGCGCCTGCGGTGTCAGCATGACCGCCGTAGGAGCGGCCTTAAGGCCTTAAGGCCGCGAATCTTCATCATGGTTGGACCCATGAGTATGCGGATACCCGCCATCTTGATTCTTTTGACGGCCGCCGGCTGCCACGGCTCGTCCGATGACGGCTCCGGCAACAATCCGCCGAACCCGCCGGGTCCCGCCGCGGGGCTCGACCAGCGGCCGTCGAACCTCACATGTCTCGCGCCGAGCACTAATGGCGGTGCCGGCGTCGACATCGAGCTTACGCGCGTCTTCACGAGCCTGCCGCCCAACCTGTCGCAGCCGCTCGCGATGCTGCAGGCGCCGAGCGACGCCTCGCGCTGGTTCGTGCTCGAGAAGACGGGCCGTGTGCGCGTGTTCGCGAACGCGCCGAACGTGGCCGCGTTCGATGCGGATTTCATCGACATTCCGGCGTCGTTCCCGACCTTCAACGACGCCTCGGAAGGCGGCTTGCTCGGCATGGCGTTCCACCCCGACTTCGCGACCAACCGCGAAGTGTTCTTGTCGTGGACCGAAGGCACGCCGATGGTGTCGGTGATCGCGCGCTTCACGAGTCTCGACGGCGGAGCGACGCTCGATCCCGGCAGCCGCGAGGACATCATCCGCGTCAACCAGCCGTTCACGAATCACGACGGCGGGCAGATCGCGTTCGGCCCGGATGGCTTTCTCTACATCGGCTTCGGCGACGGCGGCTCGGGCGGCGATCCCGACGGCCATGCACAGAACACGCGCGATCTATTGGGCGACATGCTGCGCATCGACGTCGACGGCGCGGTGCCCTATGCGATACCCGCGAGCAATCCGTTCTCGGGCGGCGCACGCTGCCCGGCCGACCACACGAGTACCACGAATTGTCCCGAGATCTATGCGTTCGGATTCCGCAATCCGTGGCGCTGGAGCTTCGATACCGCGACGGGAGAGCTCTGGGTCGGCGACGTCGGACAGAACGCCTTCGAGGAAATCGATCGCGTCGAGCTCGGCGGCAACTACGGCTGGGACTGCCGCGAGGGCAGCAGCACGTTCGGCAGCCCCGCTCCGAGCTGCGCTGTAGCCACGAATCTCATCGATCCCGTGCATGAATATGGACGTAGCTTCGGCTTCTCCGTCACGGGGGGCTATGTCTATCGCGGCAGCCAGATACCGGCCCTCGTCGGCGACTACGTGTTCGGAGACTACGGCAGCGGCGTGATTTGGCGGCTCGTCGATGCCGGCAGCGGCGGCTTCGCGGCTCAAAACCTGCTCGATACGAGCTTGTCGATCGCTTCGTTCGGCGAAGACGAGGACGGCGAGCTCTACGTCGTCGATATCGCGCAAGGGCGCCTTTACCGCATCGACGATGCCGGCGGCGGCGCGCCTGCACCGCCGCCCGTCGCGACCCTGCTCTCGGACACGGGTTGCGTGAATCCGCAGAATCCCGCGGCGCCCGCGGCCGGGCTCATTCCGTACCGCGTCGCCGCGCCGTTTTGGTCGGACGGGGCCGACAAGGAGCGTTGGCTCGCGATCCCGAACGGCACGACGATCGCCGTTCAAGCCGGCGGCGATTTTGCGTTCCCGCCGGGCAGTGTCCTCATGAAGCATTTCCGTCTCGCCGGCAATCTCATCGAAACGCGCTTGTTCATGCGCCACCCGAGCGGCGATTGGGCCGGATACAGCTATGAATGGAACGCGCAAGGAAGCGACGCGACGCTCATCCAAGGCGGCAAAGTCGCGCCGATCGGCACGCAGAATTGGATCTTTCCGAGCGGCAACGATTGCCTGACTTGCCACACGGCCGCGGCGGGATTTGCGCTCGGCCTCGAGGCAGCCGAGCTCAATCACGCGTTCACGTATCAAGCGACGGGCCGCACGGCGAATCAGCTCACGACGCTCGATGCCATCGCATTGTTCGCCGCGCCGCTCGGTGACCCGAGCGCGTTGCCGGAGCTTCCCGATCCGGCGGATGCGTTGGCATCGCTCGACACGCGCGCCCGCGCCTATTTGCATACGAATTGCGCGCACTGCCACCGCGCCGGCGGCCCGACGCCGAGCTCGATGGACTTGCGGTTCGACACGCTGCTTGCAATGACGCTCGCATGCGATGCCGTTCCGCAGGCCGGCGATCTGAATATGGGCCCGGCTGCGCGAATCATCGCGCCCGGCGCTCCCGGCAGTTCCGTGCTGCTCGCGCGCATGAACCGCCGTGATGCCGTCGCGATGCCGCCGCTCGCCTCGAGCTTGGTCGACGACGCCGGCGTCGCACTGATACGCGATTGGATCGCAAGCCTCGCGAGCTGCCTGTAAAACTCCCTCTGGGAATCGCAGCGGGACGCCGCTCCTACCCCCCCTTCGTGTGGATGGCGGATATCGTGCGGCACCTGGAGCGCATGCGCGAGCGAGCCCACCTCGATGTAGCCAAGGGCGAAGCCGACAGACGCCTGAAGTAGGCCTAGCGCTCAGCGTTCGCCGGGCGCGTCGCCGAAACCGAGTCGTTCCCGCAGCCGCCGCAGAATGGCCTCGTCGGGCGGCGGGCTCATGCGACGAGAGTCGCGCTCCATCTGCCGCAATAGCGCCTCCACTCTCTCCCGCCCGTCCGCGTCCTTGACCGCATCGATCGGCCGGCGATCGCCGAGCGCCGGAATCTTCTGCATCGGCCTTCGTCGCCGGCGGCGTCAGCCGCAGCAGCGGAGCCCGCGGCCGTCGGAAGCTCGGATCCTCGGTACCGCGCGCAGCCACCGAGCGTGTCCTCGACGATCTTGCGGAACGCGTCGGCCCGTTCGGCCGAGTTGACGTCGGCAACGAGGCGGTCTCGCGTGATTTCGAGATGGCCGAGCACCGTGTTGTCCCAGCTCGCGTGCAGCCGATTGCCCGCCTTCCGCCAATCGAATCGCAGGCACACGAGCGTGCCGTCCTCATCGCGCTCCGCGTCGCGGAGGACGTCCTCCTCGGTTTCGCCGAGCGCCAGGTGCTTGAGCGCAGCGAACGCGCTCTCGGCGCCGTCGATATCGAACACCACGCGCTGCGGAAGAATGAACTCGCCGTCCGTGTTGTTGATCACCGGCGGCGTCGGGTCCACGACCTCCGCGACGAGATTGAGGTAGAGCTCGCGGAGCTCGATGTTCCACGCGTGAAGGAGATCCTGTGCGAACAGGTCGCGGCTCGGCGCCGAGGCGATTCGCTTGCGGAGCTCGACGATCGTAATCTTGTCCGCCGGGCGAAGCGGAAACGGCGAGCACGCCTCGAGCAGCACGATCCCCTCGATCGGCACGAGCTGCCCGAAGAGGATATCGCCGGCTTGCATCATTGCGGAGGCCGAGCGCTCGAGCACCTCGCGCTCCTCACCCGTGATCACGTCGCGCGCGCGGAAACCGTGCCCGGCATCGCAGCGCCGGATCTCGTGGAAGCTGAACGGAGCGCCGAGGCACGCTTCCAGATAGCGGCGGTGCAGCGGATCGAGGCGCGCGCCGCGGCGCGCGAGGAACACGCTCGTGGGCGGGCGACCGTGCAGGGACGTATCCGCTACGCACGTCTCCTCGAGCGGGTCCGGCGCCCAGCAGTGGTACATCCACGGCAGAAACACGGCCCCGAGCGGCGACTCGGGATCGAACTCGTCGCCTTCCCAAACCGTGAACGCGGCCCAGGCCTCGTCGACGGCCTCGGCCCCGTAAACTTCCGCGACGAACCGCGCCATCCGGCTCGGGAAGCCTTCCGTCGCGCGCCGCACGCGGCGCCATGTGACCTCCGCGGGAGACTCGTGTCCCTGCCATTCCGCGGCGGAACAGCAGTGCTTGTATTTCTTGCCGCTGCCGCACGGGCAAGCATCGTTACGGCCGGGTTTCACGGTCGGAATTCCGCTGGGTGTGCTCGTCGGTTTATCGTGGCTGAGCGTCGACAAAGCCTACGCCGAATCGCCGCGTGCTGTCATGGCGAACGCCCTACACCGGCTTCCGTGCGCTACGTCCAAAGGGCGGCGAGCTCGAGCTCGATCGCATCGAAGGGTTCCGCACGCACCGTCGCAGTGCCTTCGTGGATCGCAAGCACGGCCCATCGTTGCGACTCAAGACGCAGAACCTCGAGCGTCTGAGACGCCGGATTCACGAGCCACGCATGGCGGATGCCCTCACGCGCGTAGATAGCAAGCTTCTTGGCCCGATCAATGGTCTCGGTGCTCGGTGACAGAATTTCGCAAACCCAATCAGGAGCGAGCGCGAAATAGGGAGTGGTGGGAAGCGCTGGCAGCCGCTCGCGCCGCCACCCCGCCAGATCGGGCACCAGCACGTCCGTGCCGAGGTGTAGCTCCGGCTCATCCAGGATCCACCAGCCGCCCGGCCCGCCGCGGCCTCTGTGGAACGGGCCGCTCAACTCGCCCCCTAGAACCGACGCCGCGTGAGCGTGGGGCGGAGCCGGCCGAGGTGTAGCGTAAAGCTCGCCATCGAAGATTTCCGCGACGAGGTGCTCCGGCACTGCGCGCAAATCCTCGTAAGTGGCGCCCGTCTTCAGCGCGGTCACTCCCATGGGCCGGCAGCCTAGCACACGACCCGGTGTATCGAGGCCGCCCTATTCTCAGAGCAATGGCTGGGTTTTGAGCGATTCTCGCGTGAACCACGATGGACTGTGTCCGCAAAAGATGGTATCTAGACAATGTGTCTAGAAACAAACCTCGGCTCAGCCTATGGCCCTGAGTATCAAGACCACCGAAGCCGACCGCCTCGCTCGCGAGCTGAGCCAACTCACTGGAGAGACCATGACCGAAGCGGTGACCAAGTCCCTTGCCGAGCGCCTCGAGCGTATACGGCGGGCACGCGAAGCCGATCAGGATTTGCCGGCGCGCCTGAAGAGATTTGCGGAGCGAATCGCGAAAGACTACGACATCCAACCGGTGACGAAAGGGGAGTGGGATGCTGCGAGCGGGGATCACGAGTGATTGTCGTTGACTCTTCCGCGATCGCCGCCATCATGTTCGACGAGGTGCAAGCCGCCGCGTTGGCGTCCCGTCTCTCGATGGACTCCGAACGCCTGTTGTCCGCTGCGTCTTATCTCGAAGTGGGGACGGTGCTGGCTGGACGTCGCAAGAGCGCCCCGGACAAGGCGCAACACGACCTTGATACATTCTTGCAGGAGGCACAGATCGGCATAGCATCCGTTGACGAGCGTCAAGCCCGTTTGGCGCTTCAGGCCCGAGTGAGATACGGGCGTGGGTTCGGTGGGCCAGCCGACCTCAATTACGGCGACTGCTTCTCCTATGCGCTCGCGAAGTCGTGCGATGCGCCTCTGCTTTACGTCGGCGACGACTTCGCTCGTACCGACATCGCGTCCGCTCTCGAGGTGCCTAGGAACCCCTGATCGCCAAGCGCGCCGGCTTTTGCTTTGCACACCGCGTGAAGCGATCGGTAGTACCAAAGAACGTTGCTTCGATTACTCGCGCGGAATCGCGCCCACAGAGCGTCCCCGAGTTCGTGCAGGTCGAGCAGAATGTTGTGCAGTTTGTCCGCGCAAGACATGCGCAGCAGACCGACGTCGTTCGTGCGCTCCAAATGCTCCACGTATGCCTGCTTGCGCGTTCGCCAATCCGCGATCGAGCCGCGCTCGCCTTCCGGCGGTTTCGAATACGCCTCGTCATCCGTGCAACCTTGCACGATTGCGAGCACGGCAACCCATGCCCGTCGAATTCGCGGCGTTTCGCCGCGGCCTCATTGAAGCTGGATCACGGCGACACTCTGGGGCAAGCGCGCGGCGCGTTATCCGCGGCGTTTCGCTATCGCAAGCCCGACTATCGAGCTGTAGGAGGGGCGTCTTGCCGCGATCTCGTAGGAACCGCGGCCGGACCCCGCGCCCACGAAGATTCAAGCGTGCGCGGCGAACGCGAAAATATCGCAGGAACTGCCGCTGGCCGGCATCGCGGCAAGGGTGTCCAAGAGCTCCTGTCCGCGCACGGCGTTTGCGAAATGAAACACGTGCGTTTCTCTTGGGAAGAAGTTGAACCGATATGGGGCGAGCCGCTTGAGAAACCCTATCGCTTCCGCAGTCTTTTCGAGGAGAGCGGGCAGGTGCTCGAACGAGATGATCGCAATGGGATGCAAAAGCGATTCGAGGACGGCGACATCAAGCCCTTCTATGTCGATCTTGCAGTATCTCGGTACGCCGTATTTCTCGATGAGTTGCTCGATGGTGATCGTTCTGACCATGTGCCGTTCGCTGAAGCCGATGTGGTGAGGGCGCGCGCCGTGCAGCAAGTCGGGCCACTCGACGTTCAGGCTCGAGATCGTCAAATTGCCGGGAGTGGAGTAGAGCGTCGCTTCTCCGCGTGTTTCGCTCACGCCGACTTCCTCGACAATGACGTTACCGATCTCGGCGAACTTGTTTCTGAGATACGTCGCGAGATAGGGATGCGGCTCTACGGCGATCACCTTGCAGCCGAGCTTCGCGAGCACCCGAGCTCTGTTGCCAAGATGCGAGCCGATGTCGAATGTGAGATCGCCGGGCGCGACGATATTTCCATAGAACGACGTCATGCGCCTTATCCTTCCGGGGAAGTACTCGTAGATCGCCTTCGATTTGAGCAAGCCGAGGAGGTATCTCACGTTCATCTCGTAGGAGCGAGCTTCGCTCGCGATCTTCCAATGATAGGCGACAGCCACCCCGGGGGTGGCCGATTGGAGGTGGCCGGTAGTACGATTGGAGCGAGCTGTTTTGCGAAAAGAACAAGAAGGAACAACAAAAATGAACGCCAAACAATTCGTGATTGCATCCATCGTCGGTACTGTTGTCTTGTACGCGCTCGGCTACGTTATTTGGGACATGCTCTTTGCCGATTTCTTCGCCGCAAATGTAGGGTCGGCGACGGGCGTCAATCGAGCGGAGCAAATAGTCTGGGCGCTGATTCTCGGAACTCTCGCCTACGCTGTGCTCTTGACTTTGGCGATCGGGAAGCGCGCCAGTCCAGCTTCGATCGTCGACGGCATCAAAATCGGCGCGATCGTCGGCTTTCTGGTTTGGTTCACGGCGGATTTCACTAGCTATGGAGTCCGGGATATCGGTAACCTGACGGCCACCGTCGTCGACCCGCTGCTCGAGATCGTTCGCGCGGGAATAAGCGGGGC
>Ga0209108_10000371_pt1 | contig 24493 bp, 22 predicted proteins | sample Rifsed10ft1_FD_184003 | JGI IMG/M metagenome (GOLD analysis project Ga0209108, IMG submission 184003) | Soil microbial communities from Rifle, Colorado, USA - sediment 10ft 1 (version 2) | ecosystem: Environmental > Terrestrial > Deep subsurface > Rock core/Sediment | place: Rifle, Colorado...
CTATCCAGCGCAGTCCGATTGCCAACTTGCTCGTAGCAGGGGCCTGGACCGATACCGGATGGCCTCCCAGCCTCGAAAGCGCCATTGTCAGTGGCAACCGCTGCGCCGATGCGATAGCCTCCGATAGGTCAGCTTGACAATTGCCATATCCAATGGTGAGTCATATCGTTATGAAAACGCCGTCAGTGAGAAACGCTTTTGTGGGAGCACTAGCAGTCTGTGGCCTTGCATGGGCCAAGGCGCGTCCCTGGGCGAAGAGTCTGTCTTGGCAGACTCAGGGTGGGCGGGTGAAATAACCGCCAGGGTTGGCGGATAAGAACAGAGACCTTTTTGACCGTCATGAGGAACAATTCACCGACCTGCCATCCGCATATAGCACTGATCTTCAAACCGCTCGCCACGTAGGTATTTCGCGATCACGATCCATTCAGCACGCCCATCCGTCAGACTGACGTACGCACTCCCGTCCAGCATGAAGGGCTGGACCGTAAAGACCCCTGTCAATGTCGTCCGACTCACGCCTGTTTCCTCGGTAGGAAGTTGCGTCAAGGGATAGGCCCCACCCGTCCGCTCGAACTTATCCGGCGTCGCCAGCAGAGGCGATAGGTCCTGCCAATTGGCTTGCTCAAGGACAGCACTATCGGCAGGAAACATATAGAAACTGTCGCTTGGACTCCCCTTCATGCAGAACGTCGTCTTGACTACTAAATCCGGTTGCCCATTGTTATCCAAATCAAACATCGCCTTATCGAGACTCGAACAGTGCCTCGTCTTTGGCCCCTGCCCCTTCAGCTCGACCGGCTTCCAGGCAATCTGCCGAAAGATCTCGTGCTGGTATCGCAGCCGCCATCGATCGTCCACATCCTCACGAAACGCTTCCAGCACTCTTGCGCAGAGCTTGCTGGCCCTGCCTGCGACAAGCTGATACCCTCGCTCACCAGCCCAGGCCGCGCTTACGCTAATCATGAAGACAAGGAAACCGAACACAAGCCGTTTCATGAATACCATGGCTCCCTCCTCTGACTCCACCCACACTTGGAAATGTGTGCAACCATTTTTCCCACGTTTCTCTTCCATTGACAAGAAAAGTCGGCCCGCCTAAAATCCTTTTAACTTTTCAACTGCTCCACTTCGCCATTATGACCCTCCTTGAACTCAGTAAGTCTCTGCATGACTGCCAACGTTGCAAGCTAGCGAAGATGGGCCGAACCCAAGTGGTGTTTGGTGTGGGGAATCCGCACGCGAGCGTGATGTTCGTGGGGGAAGGGCCTGGTTTCCATGAAGACCAGCAAGGGGAACCGTTTGTCGGAGCTGCGGGAAAACTCTTGAACGATTTGCTGCAATCCGTAAGCTTGTCACGCAGTGATATCTACATCGCAAACGTGATCAAATGCCGGCCCCCGAACAACCGCGATCCTGAACCGGATGAAGTCGAGACGTGCAAACCGTTTCTGATGCAACAGATCGCGATGATCCACCCGAAACTGGTCTGCACATTAGGGAATTGGGCGACGCAAACATTGCTGGAACGGAAGGTGGGGATTACAAAGGTTCGCGGCCAGGCGTTCTACTTGAAAGACTTTGTCCTCTTCCCCTTGCTGCATCCAGCAGCAGCCCTGCACCAAGGCAGCATGCTCGAACCGCTTCGTGAGGACTTCAAGAAGCTGAGAGAGTTTCTTGACCGCCACTCCCAACCGGCCCCAGTAGAAACCACAACGCCATCCGCACCAACCCTCAACATCGAACCGCCGCAACCGACCCAGATGGATCTGTTCGGGTCATAACTCGCACATTTTTCTCATCGCATTTGTTGACGCCGCCCGCCTGAGAGCGTTTCCTTTCCATCTAGTACTCAACAGCGCAGAAGAAGGCCTCGGCTGACGAAAGGCGGGCAGCTCCAGCTTCGCCATGATACGACGGAGCAAGACTGCAATTGAGTGTTTCGCCGTTGGCCGTGCGCCTTACCGGCCCAGAAGAACGGCGCCACGGCGAAAGCCTTCGTGCTCATCCCTTCCATCCGAGGCTCTGACTAGAGATAGACTCGTCATGCTCGAAAAAGTAGAATGTCCCTGTTTCATCTGAATTCAATACTTTTGGGCAATGGCAAAAATCCTTCTTCATATAATCGCTTTCATACTTGTCGCAGGCTGTTCGACGTTGCCCGACGACACAACTTCTACTGGGGATCTCGCGTTCTCGTCCGCGCCGGAATCGTCGGACAAGCTAATCGTATTCGTTCACGGAGTCTTTGGCGATCCAGTCAATAGTTGGACAAGCCAAGCTGGCGTCACATGGCCAGATCTGATCAAAGGCGACGAACGGTTTCGGGGTTTCACAGTCGCAACCTATCGTTGCGACAGCCCATTCCTCCACCGCTCCTCAGGTATCGCAGAAATTACGGAACGCCTGTTACACCAGCTTGAAGATCAGGACATCTTTGGGAAATTCCATGAGGTCTACTTCATAGCACACAGCATGGGCGGGCTTGTGGTAAAGGGCGTTCTGGTAAATCTCAACCGTCCGTCTCAGATCAAAAAACTCCGAACCGTCAAAGCAGTCCTATACATTTCTACACCGGCACAGGGAGCGAACATGGCTGAGGTTAGCTCCTGGCTAAGTGCGAACCCACAACTCCGTGATATGCAGCGAGCTGACTTTAACAGCTTTCTTCAAGCCCTCGAAAACCAATGGCAGAACTTGATCCGTGATCGTGGCACTCCTCCCTTTCCTCAATCCTTCTGCGCTTACGAGACCAAGCCCACTCATGGAGTCGTTATCGTTAACCGCATATTTGCCGCAACATTTTGCGATCAGAACCCACACCCAGTAGACGAGGACCATTCCAATATCGCCAAACCTTCGAGCAGAGGAAGCGACATCTACATCTGGGCACGGGCAAGGATCCTAGATACCAGCACTCTCACCCAAGACGCGAAACTCGAGTATTTCCTTCGGAAAACAAGATACAACTATCGCCCAGGGTTGGATGTAGAAGGGGTAGAGTGGAAAGAGAGTTATCGTGAGTATGAATTTACTATGAGAAACCCGAGTAAGACTGAAAGGGTTGTTGACCTACGACTCCGCTTTGCATTTCCATGGCCTGTGATTGCATCACGGTTGTCCTGCCAAGAAGGATGCGAAGGCCTAGCGTTCACAGGCATTGAAGATGCATCTTTCAAGATAGAAACTCAGCATCAGATAACCAAACTGCAGGGCTACTGGACTAACCTCATCAACATCGGTGCAACGACGATGTTTCCAGAGGCCGTATTCCGTGGCAAGATTATCATGACCACTGAATTCCCCCCGTCAGATTCTGCGAGCCTGACAGTGGGTTATCGTGATGGAACCGATGCAAACAAGAAATCCTTCTTCCACAGAATTTCAGTGCTCGATACGGCCACCGGTACCGTTAAGATTGAACCCGAGCCACTGAAGGGCAAGCAGAAGACAAGTATCCAGTTCATGCCAAAGGAACCGATAGAATTCAAGGGGCGCTAATTACTGGTCGATGGGGACCTTCTACTTTCTCCGGTGCGATGCCGAGGCTCAGAGTAATCTTCACCGTAAGAGGCGGAGCCTCATTGAGGCTCCGCTGAGAAGAAAAGCGGAAACTGACCGAGTCGGCGAGGAAATTTCTGAAGAATTCCGCTCGGCGAAGCCTGAACGGGTTGCTCCGGGATGTGTGGGAGCGGTTAAGCCTCGATATCACATCCATCTAACAAATTCTTCCTGCATACCACCGCTTTCCCCCAACGACGCCCGCTGCTGCTGACGCATGCATCAGCGCCCTGCTGAGCCTCGCCGTAGTGAAGTCACGCGGCCCGCGCCCAGCGGGTGGCACAGACTGTTCGACGCTCCGTTCGACCATCGATCTGAACGGAGCTAGTTTCTGGGCCAAGCGTGGCTGAACGTGAGGGCGAGCCAGCAGGGCGCCGGCAAGATCGGAGGCAGCAACGGGCGGCGTCTGAACTACTCCTAGCAGGTTGTTGACAAACTACTTGGGCACCCCGAAACCATGAGCATATTAATGCCCACAGACTCTCTCAGAATTCTTCGCAGGCTGTTCAGAAAGGCCGTCCAGCAAGGCCGCAGCGAGTGAAGACCGGAGGCGTACCCTCTGGGGTACGTTGAGGATCTGAACGATGCGAGAACGAAGCTGGCGGACTTTATCAACAGCCTGCTAGGATTTTGCTTTGATCGTGGACGCGGAGTCTGACTCGGCGGCTTCGCCGGCTTCTTCCTCAGCAGGCTTTTCTTCTTCCGGCACATCGAACCAGGACACAAGCATCTCGTCCCACCAGGCTTCATCGATCTCTTTCCCAGGATCGCTACCGAGACACGCAACATCGTCCTTCGTGATGTCTGGACCGACCAGCTGAGGCTGGAACTTCGCTCGCTCGACGATTTCTTTCGTGGCATACCCTCCGACAATCCAGGAATCAGGATCGGCGCGACGGGATTTGTAGGCCTTGAGCCCGATCTTGAGATACATGAAGATCTGCCGTTGCGCAGGATCCCCGACACCGGATTGAGGCAGACCCAAGGTCTTTTCAATCTTCTTGCGCCAATGCCGGTCGTCATATCGCGACGTAATCAACTGGAGCATGGTCTCTCCAAGTTCGGCATCAAGCGGCATGGTCCTCGTGACTCCTCTTACGATCTCAGATGCTGTTTGAAAAATGCTGTGGCGCGCGCCCAGGCGTCTTTGGATGCCTCAGGCCGATACACAGTCTTATCCATATCCCGGAAAAAGGCATGAGGCGCGCCTGGATAGGTTTTGATTTCGCCTGACTTATTATATTTCTTGAAGCCTGCCGCAAGCCGCTGAACATCTGCTTTGGTAATCCAGCCGTCATCCTCTCCATAAAAATACAGCACAGGAGCCGACAACTGTTGCAGCGGAGCATCCGGATTCGGCACCTGCCCGTAGAAGGGCACGGCTGCCTTAATGTCTTTGTTCACACAAGGCAACATAAGCGCATAGGACCCTCCCATGCAAAACCCGGTGACTCCGATTCTGGTGGGGTCGACTTCAGGAACGGACTTCAGATAGGCGACGGTGGCGTTGAGATCCTTGAGTCCATCCTCCTGCTGCAGCGTATTCATCAGCCTGCCTGCTTCGCCAGGGTCTGTCGTAAGGACATACCCCAACCGGGAGTATAGATCCGGGGCGATCGCCACATAACCCTCAGCGGCATAGCGCCGTGCCACGTCCTTGATGTGTTCGGTCAGTCCCCACCATTCCTGAATCACAATAATCGCGGGGCGTCGCTCCTTGGTCTGCGGAGCTGCCACATAGGCCCGCATCGTCACCTTGTCGCTGGAATACTGGACCAGCGTTTCTCTGATTGAGTCGGCCATAAGGCACCTCCAACCTGGCGCAATTATGAATGAGGAATTTTGAATTATGAATTGGGATGCGAAGCCATTCAACACTCATAATTCAACATTCAGAATTGCAGCTGATCGCTAAAGCGATCAGCTGCCGGCCACCATCATCTCTGCAATCTTCACGGTCGGGCTGGCAATGCGCCCGCGAAACACGAGATCGCTGCCGATCATCTCAATCCCCGCAAACATGTCTTTCAGATTGCCCGCAATCGTGATCTCTTCTACGGGGTAGGCCAGCTCGCCCCCTTCGATCCAAAACCCGGCAGCCCCCCGTGAATAATCACCGGTCACCATGTTGATGCCGAAGCCGATGAGGTCCGTGATATACAGACCCTGCTTCACGGTTTTGATAATGTCCTGCGCCGTCTTCACCCCTGGCGCGAGATAGAAATTCGTAGGACCGACCGACGGATTTTCACCGACGCTGCGCGAGGCATTGCCGGTCGAGGCCAACCCGAGCTTCCTCCCGGAATAGGTGTCGAGCAGATAGCTCTTCAACACCCCTCGTTCCACCACTGTCGTCTTCCTGGTCGACAGACCTTCGCCATCGAACGGTCGAGAGCCCAGCCCTCCGACCACTCGTCCATCGTCATAGACCGTCACATACTCAGGGGCCAGCGGTTTGTCCAATTGGCCTGCCAGAAATGACGCCCCTTTATAGAGCGAATACCCCGACACCGCGCTGCAGAGATTCCCCATAAGACTGCCCGCCATCTCGGCATCGAAAATGACAGGAACTCGTTGGGTGACCACCTTCCTCGCCCCAAGCTTTCGGACCGTTCGCCGCGCTGCTTCTAGTCCCACCGCCTCCGGGGAATCCAGCTTGGCGAATTTCCGTTTTACATCGTACCAGGAATCGCGTTGCATGGCCCCGGTCTCCGGATCGGTGGCGACCGGCGACACCGACATTGAGAAACTGGAACTCTGGTACTCCCCCAGGAATCCGTGACTGTTGCCCAGCACGACACGCCCCGAGGAAGAGTCGAAATCCCCCCCTTCAGAATTCGTCACGCGCTCGTCTGTAGACATGGCGGCAGCCTCTACCCGCTTAGCCAATTCAATCTGTTGTTCCGTATTCAGTCTGGTGGGATCGTAGAGATCCAAATCCGGTCTCTCTCCCGCCATCTGATCCGCCGCCGGCAAGCCGGACACCTGATCTTCCACGACGGCCTTCGCCAAAATACAGGTCTCGGCGACGAGTTGATTCAAGGAGTCCGCTGAAAAATCCGAGGTAGAGGTACTGGCAGAGCGTTTTCCAACAAACACACGCAAGCCGAGATGCTTCTCCCGCGCTTTCGTGAGGCGATCGACGGCACCCAACCGGACTTGCACTGAAAATGTTTCTCCGTCGGCAATAATGATGTCCGCTTCCGTCGCCCCGCTATGCTTCGCCTTGACCAAGAGATCCATGGCGAGCTGGCTATATCCATCGCGCTGTTGTATCTGCTGACTCATCGTTGCGTCCCGCCCACGGTGATTTCGTCGATTCGAATGGTCGGCAAACCTACGCCCACGGGAACGGATTGCCCCTCTTTGCCACAGGTACCAATGCCCTCGTCGAGCTTAAGGTCGTGGCCGACCATCGAGACTTTGGTAAGGATCTCCGGCCCGCTGCCGATCAAGGTCGCGCCCTTGACAGGCCTCGTCACCTTCCCCCCCTCAATCAAGTAGGCTTCGCTGGCGGAAAACACGAATTTACCGTTGGTGATATCCACCTGCCCGCCACCGAACGACACGGCATACAGCCCACGATCGACCGAGCGGATGATCTCCTCAGGGTCCGACGTCCCAGCTAACATAAACGTATTCGTCATGCGCGGCAGCACCACACTTTGGTAACTTTCTCGTCGCCCATTGCCGGTCACGGGAATGCCCATCAGACGCGCATTTAATTTATCGGTGATGTAGCCGCGTAGAATCCCCCGCTCGATGAGCACCGTGCGACCAGTCGGAGTCCCTTCATCATCCATGTTGAGCGAGCCCCGCCGGCCCGGCAACGTTCCATCATCGACGATCGTACAGACCTCGGAGGCCACCCGTTTACCGAGGAGGTGAGAGAAGGCTGAGGTTTTCTTGCGATTGAAGTCCGCTTCCAGGCCATGGCCAATGGCTTCATGCAACAAAATCCCCGGCCATCCTCCGCCCAGCACGACAGGCATGACACCGGCCGGCGCTTCGACGGCAGACAGGTTGAGAATCGCTTCACGTGCCGCTTCACGTGCATACCGCAGATACCGGTCGCCCTCGTGATAGAACTCAAACCCGACACGGCCACCCCCGCCAAACGAGCCGGCTTGGCGTTGACCATTCTCCTCGGCGATACAGGTGACTTGCAGCCTCGAAAGCGGCTGCACATCCCCGATCAGCGTGCCGTCCGAGGTGGCGACCAGCACCACCTTATATTCCGTATTAAACGAGGCCATGACATTCTTGATGCGTGGGTCGTACCGGCGCGCTTCGGCATCGATCGCATTCAACAGGGACACGCGCTCTGCCGTTGCGACTTCAGCCTGTGCCCGTTCGATCGGATAGAGATCACGCGTTGGGCGTTGACGGACAGGCACTGGAACCGCCTCGGTCCCGCTCGGCGAATTGGCAATGTAGCGGGCAGTATCGGCGGCCAGTTCGAGATCCTTCTTCGTCAGCTCATCAGAATAGGCAAAACCGGTTTTTTCTCCCGCTGTCGCTCGCACCCCGACACCCTGCGACACACTTTTCGTCGCGCGTTTGACGAGGGATTCCTCCATAGAGACTGATTCGGACACACAGGATTCAAAGTAGAGATCGGCATAGTCAACATCACGAACTTTGACCCGCCCGAGCGCCCCGAGCACCTCTCCTTCGGTCAGACCAAAGGCCGTCAACTGAACAAGTTCACCCATGGTTTAGAAATCCTCACGACGGTTGGTATGCGAATAGACGTGGAAGTATAGCTGATCGCTTTCCGCAGGCGCAACGAGAATTCGTCCAACTCATCGCTTTTACAGGACTTTTACGAAAATTAATTTGACATTCTTCCTCCTCACCAGTAGACTTTGCTCGCCTACCGCACGATCCTTATGAGAAGGGATCATCACCAACAGTACACTTATGGACACGAAAGACTCGTCGGCCGTGGACCAGCTATCCGTCGAAGAGCTTGTCGCAAAACTCGAACCAGACCTCTTGCCCAAGCACATCGCTATCATCATGGATGGCAATGGCCGCTGGGCAGAGCTGCAACGCCTCCCTCGCATTGCCGGTCATCGAGAAGGGATCAAGTCCGTCCGGGAAATGATCACGGTCTGCTTGGAACTGGGCATCCACGCCCTGACAATTTACGCGTTCTCACAGGAGAATTGGAACCGTCCCGTCCAGGAAATCTCCTCACTCATGGGCTTGCTTGAATACTACCTTTCGACGGAACGAGCGAAACTCATTGAGCAGGGTGTCCGGTTGCGCACGATCGGCCGACTCGACTCCCTTCCGGCCTCCGCCCTCCAATGGGTCCGGGCCGCCGAACAGGAAACCGCCCATCTCGACAGACTGCATCTCACGGTCGCCCTCAGCTACGGTGGCCGCACTGAGATCGTGGACGCGGTGCGTGAACTCCTTCATGAAGTACAAGACGGAAAGCTGCATCCGGACGAAGTGGATGAGTCGCGTATCCAACAATATCTCTACACTCATGAACTGCCCGACCCCGACTTATTGATCCGCACCAGCGGCGAATCGCGAATCAGTAACTTTCTCCTCTGGCAGATCGCCTACACCGAGCTCTATTTCACTCCGACCCTGTGGCCCGACTTCCGTCGCCGCGAACTCTTGCTGGCCTTGCTGGAATACCAGCGACGCGAGCGACGATTCGGTCGTGTCCTCAGTACCATATCTTCATAGTGGCCGATCTCAACCTCCACATGCAGGAATACAAAACCACCGGCCAACAACAGGCTGAACCAACGCCGGTTACGGCGTCCAGATTTGATCCCCGACGGATCTATACCATTCTGTTCCTCGCTCCACTCTTGTATGCCGCCATTCGCTACCTCCCACCCCTCGCATTTTCTGGCGTCGTGGTGCTGGCGGGGGCGCTCGCCCTCTTCGAGTTCTACAGATTATGTTTCAGCGACCGCAGCCACTCCTGGCTGATAGGGATCGGCCTGACTGGATTCGCCGCCCTGATTCTCGCAACACACCGGCCGGACATCGTCGTTCCCACCCTCCTGGCCATAGTGGTCTCTATTATTTCGGTCCCGCTCCTCAGTCGTTCGCCCCTCGAACAGAGTCTGAGGGATGGTGCCATGACCTTGTTCGGCGTGCTTTACCTGGGCCTCACACTCAGTACTCTCTCGATGACGAGACTCTTGCCGTCGGGTGAATGGCTGATCTTCTTTCTCCTACTGGTGACCTGGGCATCCGATACCGGCGCCTACCTTGTCGGCACACTGTGCGGACGGCACCGCTTGGCTCCCACGATCAGTCCAAAAAAAACTGTCGAGGGCTTGGTGGGTGGCTTGATTGGTGCCATAATTATCGGGTACGCAGCGCGATGGTGGTTTCTCCCTGAGTTGTCCGGTCTCGATTGTCTGGTCTTGGCTATCCTACTGACCATCACTGGTCTCTGGGGTGACCTGACCGAATCGGCCATGAAACGCAGCGTCGGCATGAAGGACTCCGGCGGGATACTGCCGGGCCATGGGGGCATGCTCGACCGTCTGGATAGTCTCTTGTTCACCGCCCCCGTCTTCTACTACTATGTAACGATGGCGAGCCAGCTACGGGTCATTGAGTGAAGGAGCCCCTATGAAAACGATCGTCATCCTCGGATCGACTGGGTCGATCGGCACCAGCACCTTAGATATCGTGGACCGATTTCCCGATGAATTCTGCGTAGCAGGACTGAGTGCCGGCAGCAATGATGAAAAACTCGAGGACCAGATCCGCCGGTTCAAACCCCGCGTAGTGGCCCTATCGGATGCCTCCGCTGCCGCCAGGCTCCGGCATCGCTGTGCGGGACTGCCGGTCGAAATTTTGTCTGGGCAAGAAGGCTTGATTCAGGTCGCCTCTATGCCCGAAACGGAACTCGTCATCTCCGCCATCGTCGGTGGAGCCGGTCTCGTGCCCACCCTTGCGGCGATCCGAAGTGGAAAGCAGATCGCCTTGGCCAATAAAGAGCCGATGGTCATGGCGGGGAAACTGATGCAGGACGAGGCGCGACGGCATGGCGTTCGTATCTTCCCGGTCGACAGCGAACACAGTGCGATCTTCCAGTCGTTAGAAGGCCATCGTAAAGAGGACGTCCGTCGCCTGATTTTAACGGCGTCCGGAGGGGCCCTCTGGACTCTAGGCCGGGAAGAGCTGCAAGACGTCACACCTGAACGGGCACTCCAGCATCCCAATTGGAAGATGGGCGCCAAAATCACGATCGATTCTGCCACCCTCATGAACAAAGGGCTCGAAGTCGTCGAAGCCCGGTGGCTCTTCGACATCCAGGAATCCCAGATCGAAGTCATGATCCATCGGGAAAGCATCATTCATTCTCTGGTAGAATATGTAGATCGTTCAATGATCGCGCAGTTGGGATTGCCGGATATGCGAACACCTATTTCCTATGCGATGAGATATCCAGAGCGTCTGCCTTTGGATCTGCCTTCGTTGGATCTGACGGAGATCGCGAGGTTGACGTTCTGCAAACCAGATCACGACCGATTTCCGTGTCTAGGCCTCGGATATGAATCCTTGCGGATCGGCGGTACGATGCCAGCCACGATGAACGCTGCGAATGAGATCGCTGTTGAGGCGTTCCTGAATGGAGGGATTCGGTTCACCGATATTGTGGAGATTATTCGCAGCACGATGGATGCCCATAGCCCCAAAGAGGTGGATACGTTGGAAGAGGCGTTGGAAGCGGATCGCTGGGCCCGTGAAAAAGCCGAATCTTTGGTTGTGTCGTTGGCACGCTAGCAAGATGCTGAAAAAGTCCGCCAGCAGCGTTCTCGCATCGCTCAGGGGCTCAACGTACCGAAGCGTACGCCTCGCCTCTTCGCTCGCTGCGGCCTTGCTGAGCGGCCTTTTTGAGCATCCTGTGAAAGTTTTCTTATGTTAGGCCATTGTACAACGCATCTACGTTCTGGCGTGTCTACATAGTTTTTCCGTAACCTGCTAGGTCTACACGAAGGAGCATATACCGTGTTCATGGCATTCACCTGGTCCCCCGATACTGTCTGGTTGTTATTGCAGAAGGCGTGGTGGTTCCTGGTCGTTCTGGGCGTGTTAGTCGCGTTCCATGAACTCGGGCATTTCCTGGCTGCTCGCTGGGTCGGCGTCAAGGTGCTCAAGTTTTCTCTTGGATTCGGCCCGAAGCTCTTCGGCAGGAAAATGGGCGAAACAGAATATCTCCTCTCGGCCATTCCGCTCGGTGGCTACGTGAAACTGTTCGGCGAAGATGAGACTGAGGCGACCACACAGGAGGATCGTGCGCGGTCGTTTGCGCACCAAGGATTGTGGGGCAAAGTCCTGATCGTCGCTGCGGGACCTGGGTTTAACTTCATTCTGGCGTATTTCATTTTTGCCGGATGGCTCGCGACCGGCGCTCCGCTTTTTGTCCCAACGTTCCAGGATTTGACCCCCGATATCGAAGCGATGGTCCCCGGCTCTCCGGCCGATACCGCAGGCATTCAGATCGGAGATCGTGTCAGCCGAGTCAACGGGCACGACATTTCGACCAGAACAGAACTATTCGACGCCGTGGCGAAGAGCAACGGACAGGCGCTGACGCTCGAGATCAAACGAGGCGAACAGGTCAAAACGTTGACGGTCACGCCCACCACCCCCCCTGGACCACAGGTCTCTGCACAAGAGCCAGGATACTACCTGGGCATCGAAGAAACACCGCCCCTCGTCACGTCAGTCACGCAAAGCTCTCCGGCAGCGAAAGCCGGGCTTCAAGCCGGGGACCGTGTGGTCAGCATCCAGGGCCAGACGATCCATACGTGGTCCCAAATGACCGGTATCGTGAAAGAAAGCCCCAACCGTCAGTTACAGGTTGATGTCTTGCGGGAGGGGCAGCGAATTTCGCTGACCGTGACGCCCTCTGTTGAGAAGGCGATGGTCAACGGTGAGTCGGTCGAAGTCGGCAAGATCGGCATTACAGGACCAGGCCGTTCGATCATGCGTTCCAGCACCCCTCTGCTATCCCTCTATGACGGCTTGGGAGCCACATGGGGCTGGACCGAGCTGACCGCAATCGGCCTCTACAAGATGGTTGTGGGGGATATCTCCAGCAAGAATATTGGCGGCCCGCTCACAATCGCCAATATTTCCGGAGAAGCCGCTGCGCAGGGAGCCTCAAGTGTCATCTTTCTGATCGCCATCCTAAGCATCAACTTGGGCGTCCTCAACTTGCTCCCTATTCCCATTCTCGATGGTGGCCATCTGTTGTTTTTCCTGATTGAGGGCATCCTCCGGAAACCCCTTGGTGAGCGCCAGAGAGAAATCGCGCAACAGGCTGGGCTCGTGTTATTAGTGGGCGTTATGATCTTTGCATTTTGGAATGACCTTGAACGAATCTTCACTCGTTAGAGAATGGGTCCAAAAGTCTGAATGTCGGACGTCATCATGTCAGCAAAACATTTTCTCCCTCACCGGCACTTCAGACTTGATGACGTTCGGACTTGATGACTTTTTGACCTTTCCCACAGAATCATGCGGACCTCTCAAGTTTTAATCCCCACATTGCGGGAAGACCCAGGCGAAGCGGAAACCGTCAGCCATAAGCTCATGCTCCGGGCCGGTCTGATTCGCAAGGTGGCCGCCGGCATCTACACGTACCTCCCGCTCGGCCTCCGGGTCATCCGAAAAGTCGAACAGATCATTCGTGAGGAGATGAACCGGGCTGGCGCCCAAGAGCTCCTGATGCCCATTGCCTCCCCCGCTGAGTTGTGGCAGGAAACCGGCCGATGGAGCTTCTACGGCAAAGAGCTGATCCGCTTTAAGGATCGCCACGAGCGCGACTTCTGTTTGGGGCCGACCCATGAGGAAGTGATTACGGACCTATTCAGGCGCGAAGTCCGTTCCTATCGACAGATGCCGCTGAACTTCTATCAGATTCAAACAAAGTTTCGCGATGAAATACGCCCTCGCTTTGGACTCATGCGGGGACGCGAGTTTATCATGAAGGACGCCTACAGTTTTGACCAGGACGAAGCGAGCGCAAGGCTCAGCTATCAGAAGATGTATGAAGCCTACCATCGTATTTTCACGCGCTGCGGCCTCACCTTCCGTGCCGTGGAAGCCGACACCGGCCTGATCGGCGGCAGCTCATCTCACGAGTTCATGGTGCTCGCCGATACCGGTGAGAACACCATCGTCTACAGCGATGCCGGCACTTACGCCGCCAACGTCGAACAGGCCGAAGTGCTTCCTCCTACTGATGTGGAGACCGCAGCCCCGCGTCCTCTGCGCACCGTCCAGACGCCTCGCTGCCGGACAGTTGAAGAGGTCACAAGATTCCTGAACATCTCCCCTACGCACCTCGTCAAGACACTCCTCTATTCGACAGGAAAAAGCACGGTCGCCGTCTTGCTACGGGGAGACCATGCGGCGAATGAGGTTAAGATTCAACGACTCCTTCGAGTGACTGACCTTGAGCTCGCGACTCCCAGCGTCGTCGAGCAAGTCACTGGCGCACCGATGGGGTTTGCCGGTCCCGTTGGCCTGAAAGACATTCGGATTATTGCCGACCATGCTATCAAAGCCTTACGCAATGTGGTCGTCGGCGGTAATCAGAGCGATACGCACTATGTCGATGCGAACTGGGATCGTGATTTTCAGGTTGAGCAGTTTGCCGATCTCCGTTGCGCCTGCGCAGGAGATCCGTCACCGAGAAAAGACGGGACATTGAAGGCGACGAAAGGCATCGAAGTCGGACATGTCTTTATGCTCGGCACCAAATACAGCGAAACCATGAAAGCCTCCTTCCTGGATCTTCATGGTAAAGAGTGCCTCGCCGTCATGGGATGCTACGGCATCGGTGTCGGACGCACTGCGGCGGCGGCGATTGAACAGCACCACGATGCGAAAGGTATTATCTGGCCCTTCCCAATCGCGCCGTTCCACGTGCATCTCCTCCCGCTCACCCAATCAGCCCAAACCGCCCAAGTGACCGCGCAGCTCTATCACGAACTGCAGGCAGCAGGGTTCGAGGTACTCTGGGATGATCGGGACGAGCGAGCGGGCGTGAAGTTCAACGATGCGGATCTGATGGGAGCCCCCTTTCAAATCGTCGTCGGAGACAAGGGCCTTGCCGAAGGAGTCGTGGAGGTCAAAACTCGGAAGGACGGGGTCAAACTCAAGCTGCCTCCGGCTCAAGTCTGTGCTCATCTGATTCGCGCACAAGCGAGTTGAAAACCCTACCGCCCGCCAACGGCTTCTTTCATACTGACCCTCCCGTAACCCTACCAGCCTGAAACCGTGTTTTCCTTGCCTTCCATCCCTGATCAGCTAGACTGAACTTCGATCGCTGCCTCAAGGCACTTCTGGTCACGTGGATCGTACGCACTCTTCATTGAGTATACGAATCCGGCGACGACCTTCCCAGTCGATGGTCAGGAGCCCATGTAATGCAAGCCAATCCCATCCCACAAAATCTTCAGGATCTTCAGCAGAAAGTGGCATTCGCCGAAAACGTCAAGCGTGTCACGGACCAAATCCATGCGGCCAGCAATCTTGACCATATTCTCCTCGATCTGCGTAAAGAAATTCTCAGCATCTATGATGCCGAAGACCTCACCATCTTCGCGTTCGATTCGGAGAAGAAAGAGATTTTCTCCAAAATCCCTCACATCGACAGCGTCGAGGAAATCCGCATTCCCATCACTGAGCAAAGCCTGGCTGGGTTCTGCGCAAAGTATCTCCGCCCAGTGAGCATTGCCGACGCCTATAATATCGCCGAGCTGCAAGGCGTCCATCCCTCACTCCTCCATGACACCTCCTACGACAAGCGGACCGGATTCAAGACGAAACAGGTCCTGACCTACCCGATCGTGGCGGACAACAAGTATTTGATGGGCGTCTTCCAACTCCTCAACAAGAAGAGCGGCCCACGATTCACCAGAAAAGACGAAGAATCCGTCGCGGAGATTGCAAAGGCACTCGGCATCGCCTTCTTCAATCTCCGCAAAATCTCGAAGAAAAACCCAACCAAGTTCGATCGCCTGGTTACGAATAACCGCATTACTCAGAACGAATTGGAGCAGGCGATTGCCGAGTCCAAAAAAGGCGTGTCGGACTTCGAGAGCATCCTGATTGAGAAGTACAAAATACCGAAACTCGAGATCGGTAAGTCGCTCGCCCAGTTTCACAAATGCCCCTATATCGAGTACAGCGATCGAACGATTGTCGATATCGAACTCCTAAAAAACCTGAACGTCGACTACCTCAAAAAAAACCACTGGATGCCCCTCAAGCGGGACCGGACCGCCATTGAAATTCTGACGGACGACCCGGGCGATCTCGATCGCGTGGCGGATATTAAGCGGACCTTCCCTGGCCTTAACATTCGCTTTGCAATCAGCCTTCGTCGTGATATCGCTCAGTTCCTCGGCTCCGCCACAGGACAGGGACAGGCAGATACCGGCAATACGCGAAAGTTGGATGAAAATGTCTCCGACATTCTCGGCGAACTCGTCAACGAGGCCCAAGAAGCGGCAGCGGAAGATGCCGGAGGCGGACTCGACGAAAACGACAATGCCATCGTGCGGCTGGCCAATCAGATCATCGCCGATGCCTATCGACAAGGCGCCTCGGATATACACGTCGAACCCTATGGCGAAAAGCGTGAGACCCTTGTCCGATTCCGGGTCGACGGCGACTGCTTCGAATACATGAAGATTCCCCAAAGCTATCGTCGCGCCATCGTGTCGCGTCTGAAAATTATGGCCAGCCTCGACATCGCAGAACGGCGCAAGCCCCAGGACGGCAAGATCAAATTTAAACTGTCGGATAGCAAGGAAATTGAGTTGCGCGTCGCGACGATTCCGACCGCCGGATATAACGAAGACGTGGTCATGCGTCTGCTCGCGGCCAGCGAGCCTTTGCCTCTCGACAAAATGGGGTTCTCGGACCGGAATCTCGCGGGAATCAAGGAGATCGCCGCAAAACCCTACGGCATCATTCTCTGCGTCGGACCAACCGGCTCAGGAAAAACCACAACCCTGCACTCCATCCTCGGCTTCATCAACACGCCCGACATTAAGATCTGGACGGCAGAGGACCCCGTCGAAATCACTCAATATGGTCTCCGGCAGGTTCAGGTTCAGCCAAAGATTAACTTCACATTTGCCGCCGCCATGCGCGCGTTCCTCCGGGCCGACCCAGACGTGATCATGGTCGGAGAAATGCGAGACAAAGAAACGGCTGAAATCGGCATTGAAGCCTCACTGACCGGCCACCTTGTCATGAGCACACTCCATACAAACAGCGCGGTGGAAACCGTCACCCGACTGCTCGATATGGGCTGCGACTCGTTTAGTTTTGCCGATGCGATGTTGGGAGTCCTCGCCCAGCGCCTCACTCGCCGGATTTGCAAGGACTGTAAGGAGCCGTACGTCGGGACACCGGAAGAATATGAGGAAATCCGCCAGGGCTATGGACCTGAACATTGGGACAAGCTCGGCATCCCGCAAGATAATACCTTCCGCTTGTCACGCGGGAAGGGATGTGAAATCTGCAATCGCACTGGCTTTAAGGGACGCGTGGCCCTACACGAGTTGCTTCTGGGATCGGACAAACTTAAACGCATGGTTCAGACAAAGGCGAGAACTGAAGAAATGCTAAAGGCTGCCATTGAAGAGGGTATGACCACCCTCATGCAGGATGGAGTTCAGAAGGCCCTGCTTGGCCAGACCACGTTCAAGGAAGTGAAGGCGGTGGCCATCAAGTAATCGGACTCAAGGAACACAGCTCACGGCAGCTCACGGAGGGATGCTTCAACCCATCGTTTCTATCTCACGCGGAACACGTCCGCTCGCCCCTTTATCTGCATCTACCTGCATCCCTGTAACCTTGCAAACCTTGGCCGAACCACACGATCAGAAATAGATCGTTCCTCCGCCGTTTTATCGACAAGTGCCCCTCTCACGATGTTACCGACACCCCTGTAAGAGGGGGAATGGAAAAATCGGAGGTGAACATGCCAGGGGTCAGGATAATGTCGGTAAACAACGCGTTCACGTTGAAGACAGTACAGTTGGTGGGTGAGTCCACCCACCCGGTGGCCCAGGTAGCTCGGGACCTAGGGATTCCTGACAACGCGTTGTAACGCTATACCGACCAGCATCGGCAGGCTGAGACCCATGGCAGCACTTGGGCCGCTCAGCGCACGGAGACCGAGGACCTCGCGCGCGTGAAACAGGAGCTGGTGCGGGTCACCCAGGAGCTGAATTTATTACGTCGATCGGCGGCGTTCTTCGCGAGAAAACCCCACTGAGATATCACGTGATCCAGGAGCATGACTGTCGCATTATCCCATCCGGCGCATGTGCCGCGCACTCGCCGTGTCGGCTACTGGCTATTATGCCTGGCGCACACGGGAAGAGGCGACACAGGGCATTTCGAGTACAGCGAAGTCTTCTACAATCGGCTGCGTCGCCCCTTCACACTCGGCTACTATTCCCCGGCCGAGTGTGAGGCGAGCACGGCTGTGGCTTAACCAGGTGTCCACGGAATGAGGGAAGGTCAATTCCCCTTCAAGAGAAGCACGATGCGGAAGTGCAAATGCTCACGAATGAACGGGGGACAACGCGGCAATCGTTGAAGCGATAGCCACATACTTTTTCAGGCGATTCTGGGCTGCGGGGGATAATTCCGTGAAAGCCAGGCCGAAGAATTGATCCTTCGTCCACCGCACGGTGGCGACGGCAATATCGGCAGGCTTGATTTGCTTGGGAAGATGTAGGCTCAATGTGACCTCATCCCCTGGCCTGATCTCAGCCTCCGTGCTGACTCGGGCGCCGCGTATCGAAAGATCGTAGACCACGCCTAAGTCAATACTAGGCCTCCTCAACCAACGACGAGACTGGCAACGCGACAGGGCGCAGACAAAAGGAGCAGAGATACGGACCCGAGGATGCCGGCGAAACCTATTCAAGACAGGGGATCGATGTGAGATCTTTTCCATAGAGCGTCCCTACTATGTATTTATCGTACATCAGGACACTCTATTCACAAATATAATTCCTCCATTGCACCAATTGAATCGTAGCATGCAGTGAAGAGCTCATCCACAATGTCCATACGTTCAACATCTCTGGCTTACGGCGTCCTTTCCTTACTGGTCTCGACTGTCCGATCGCCTACCTCTCCCAACGTTGTCTCAACTTCCTTGGCCTTGTCGGTCGCGCTCCTGGCCATCCCACCAACCGCTGTGTCAGGAATCTGCGACAATTCGTGCACCGTCTTCGAGGGAGGGTCCTGACGATCACATCCGTTCAGGCCCATCAGCGACACCACCGACAAGGAAAAGACCAGTCCCGGTATCCACAGTTTCATCATCCATCATCTCCTCTCTCCACGGTAAGTGCGCCCCGGAGGACAACGGTGTGTCATTGAACTCCAACGTGTGGCCAGGCTCAACCCATCCACACGGATGCCGCACATACGCAACACCCACAGGCGACATGTCCAAATTCACCCAACCGATAAATTCTGTATTTCTCCTCGGTTCATTGCCAATGACTCGATCAGCGTTGGTTGTGCGACGCGTATGCGTACTGACTTTCGATGGCTTCTTTTCCTGACTATTAATTCATCCTGTACATGCGGCACGCGATACACCAGCTATCGCTCAACGATGGTTGTGTCAACACAGGGCGAGGCGCATGTCCACCATACAGATTTATATAATTAGCTAAATACCCTATTTGACTCTCGCCATGACCCATGGTATCATTTCGCGTCAAAGGTGGCAGCACTAGCCTTCGCGCGTCTTGAATCTCATTTGATTGTTTCAGCGCGATTAATCTTGTAGAAGATGTTGCTCATACGTTCCAGCATTTTCTGCGCTTAGACGCCTGGCAGGAATATGGACGGAATGATGTTGGTAGTTCTATCCGACCCCCTCATCTCCATCGAGCGTTTTTTCACTTGGAGATGCCAGGTTCTATATAAGGAGCACGTATGAAGCTATCCACTGGGTGGCGAGCCGACAAGACGAGAAAGAACCGAGCACGAGCGACACGGAAACCAAAAATCCGATGGGAGGTCCTCGGCCTGCCAAATCCTCTTGATACCAGTCTGACGACCTCAATGGAAGACATCCGCCGACAAGTGTCGAGCATGGCAAGCCGTGGGTTCGGCCAGGGCACTCGCTCCCGCACAGCTGAACGAGAAGCCAAGACCACCAATCATGCTCCTGACTCAAGCAGCAAGAGACGTCGTGGAGCGACGGAGTCGCCGCAATCATAGAGGGGGCAGGATCATAAACGCCAGGCGATTGGCGACTCCATACGACTAGTCGCCACGAAAAGGAGGACACCATCGGACGAGCAGGAAAAACGACCATCGCAAAACGTGACCGCGAGAAATCGAAGCAAATTCAGCGGCGCGAAAAAGACGCCCGTCGAGAACAGCGCAAGACCGAGAAGCCCGCTCGCCCCCTGAACACAGAGGGAGAGGATCCAGATTTAGCCGGGCTTCAGTGGGGCCCACAAGAGCCGCTGTATTAGGGATGATGTGAGCGCCCTTCCGGGCATCACCTCAGTGAGGTCCTATACCGCGTTCACATGATCAGTCGCATACACTGCCTTCAGCTGTTGGGTACCCACGCGACGATACTCTCCGTTCTGCCTCACCGTTAGCACTACGATGTCCGCGTCAGTCAGGAGTAGCAAATCGTCTTAGCGTCCGTCCTCGCGAAATGTAACCTTCGTACCGTCCGGAATTCTCACCCAGCTCTTCCCCCAGTGAGCTACTCAGCCTTCGGGTGTACCATGGTGACACTTCTCTGATTGCTCACAACACCTGCCAGTAGCTACGCGTCGCTGACATCTCCCCAGCCATTAGAGTCTGTCCTAAGAAACCTAGACTCCCTCCGGCACGGCGGGACTCGGCTGATGCTGGCGTCGGTCCTCGCCTGGACGCCCCCACCGCTGACGGTCACCTCTGGAACGTTCAGGCATCCTCAAATGCGGACGATCACCGGGGCGGGGGCTTCCCTCTGCCAACGGCACAGGATACCCCAACAACGTTTCGATTGCGCGCAGCTGATCACGTTCCTCGAAGGTCACGAAACTGGTGGCTCGCCCGGTCATCTTCATCCGGGCTGTCCGTCCAACACGATGAATATAGTCTTCCGGAGAATTCGGCAAATCGTAATTCACCACGTGGCTGATATTCGCCACGTCAATCCCGCGGGCTGCGATATCTGTCGCGACGAGAATTCTGACCCGCCCTCGTTTAAATCCGTCGAGAGCGCGGAGGCGCTGAGGCAGACTTAAGTCTCCGTGGATGACCGCGACGCGGTGACCGGCCTGTTCAAGCGTCTGACCGAGTCGATCGACCCGATTCTTTGTCCGAGCGAATACAAGGACGGTCCCTCGCTCCGCCCCCAGCAACGACACCAACAGATTCGTCTTCTCCTGGGAGGTCGTATGATGCATCGCCTGGATCACCCCTTCAGCCGTCGTCGAAGAAGGCGTCACCATCACATGAACGGCACCGTGCAGGCTCGCGTGAGCTAGGCCGGTGACATCCGTCGGAATCGTGGCGGAAAAGAGTAACGTCTGTCGCTCCAACGGCAACGCGTCAAGAATCTGATTAATCTGTGGAGCAAATCCCATATCGAGCATGCGATCGGCTTCATCGAGCACCAGGATTTTAATCGGGGCCAAATTGACCGTCCCGTTCCACATATGGTCCAGCAAACGCCCCGGTGTGGCAACCAGGATATCGGGCCGCTGACGCAATCCTCTGATCTGCGCCTGCATATCGCTCCCTCCGACAATGACCGTGGCAGAGATGCGGTGGCTACGACCGAGTTTCTCGATTGAAGCAAAAATCTGCAGCGCCAATTCCCTCGTCGGTGCGAGAATCAACGCTTGCGGCTGACCTTTCGGCAGGACCGCGAGCCGTTCGATCATGGGGATAAGAAACGCGGCCGTCTTGCCAGTACCAGTTTGCGCACAACCGATGACGTCCCGGCCCTCAAGGGCAGGTGGAATCGCCTGAGCTTGAATGGAAGTGGGAACCAGCAAGCCCGCTGCCGTCAAATCCCGCAAGAGCAGATCAGACAGACCAAGGGTATGAAAACTCGTGTGAACAGAGGTATGCAATGCACTATCCTTTCAGTGTGATCGCATTAAGACGGGATCAGAGAACCGAGGGGAGAGAAACCAGGAAGGCATCAACTTCCGACAGGACCTGGTCGCGATGCGATCGCGAAGTCCGTTATGGTGTATACAGCCGTGCCGCCGGACTACTGCGACAACGATGTGGTAATCATCGTACAGCAAGCCTCCTCCGGCGTCAACTCTCTTGCAAACAAAAGAGCCCGATAATGCCGAGGGGATACTTTGACCTCTATTTTCAACGCATTGGGCCATTGTTATCATGTCGTGCTAGACTTACGCATTCGCTATCCTAGCGAGACTGTGCTATGGTAGCCCCAGTTGAAGTTCGGTCACTACTCTATCCCTCGCGCCTTCATTCCCTCCCTCAAGATTCTGCGCGATCGATGCTCTAGTTTCCGCCCTGCACAACACTCGGTCTCTCTGGGGAGATCGCCTAACCATCACCAGTCCCTGTCGCTCTCGCCCCTGTCCGATAGCACGACAGCACAACCGGCAGAGCCCCAAATGACCGTGCAGACCTTGATCGAATCGAAATGCAGCGTACAAATTCCCTGAGATTAAGATCCCCTATGAGCCAAACAGCACAACAACGCATGACTCCACAATCACCAACCATCGCCATCGCCCACACGGGTGTACCGATCAAGATCAGCAGTCGCCGCGGGATCTGGACCGCCATACTCTTTTGCACCATTACCATGGGTGCCGTGATCGGAATCCCTCTCTATGGATATTTCTACCACTACACTTGGCTGGACTGGTCCCTGTTTGGACTGCTCTATGTCGTCAGTGGACTGGGCATTACAGTCGGCTACCATCGGTTGATGGCCCATCGGAGCTTTGACTGTCCGAACTGGGTCAAGGGGTTACTCTTGATCGGGGGCGCCTGGGCACTGCAGAATTCCGCCATTAAATGGGCGTCCGACCATCTGCGTCATCACGCACACTGTGACGAGGAGAAAGATCCGTACAATGCGCAACAAGGGTTCTGGCATAGCCACTGCGGATGGCTCTTTACCTCCGACCGATACGCCGATCCAAAATATGCGACACGCGTCGCGAATGATTCTGTCGCGATCTGGCAACACAAGTACTATCCCCTCCTCCTCCTCGCGGGCCTGGCCGGCACTTTTCTCATCGGCTTACTCTTCAACGGCGTGATGGGTGGAGTAGGCTGTTTTCTCCTCGCCGGCCTGGGACGCACATTCGCCGTGCTCAATTCGACATTTTTCATCAACTCCGTCTGCCATCTCTGGGGACAGCAGCCACACGGAACGTCAGACTCCAGCCGGGATAGCTGGCTGGTGTCCCTCGTGACTTTTGGTGAGGGGTATCATAACTACCATCACATGTATCCGACCGATTACCGAAACGGTCCTCGCTGGTACCACTTCGATCCCTCAAAATGGCTCATCCACGGACTCTACTCGCTAGGACTTGCGACGTCGTTGCGGACAGGCTCGTATGTCGAAGATTCGCTCGTTCGAACGAACTAACGCGTCACGAAGGGAATTTCGATGGGGAAGCGGGTCCTGTATGTGGGAGGACTCCCGGACAAGGTCTCGGACTGCGAGCTACGTGGCATTTTCACCTCCTACGGTCTGGTTGCCAGAGCCTATGTGGTCCGATTCAAACATACGGGAAAGTCAGCTGGATATGGATTCGTCGAAATGGGGTCCGGCGAACAGGCTTTGAATGCCGTGGTCGCCCTTGAAGGAACCGAATGGGAGGGACACCTCCTCAGACTCTACGTGACCCCCTACGCCAACCAGGCCGTATAAGATCGTGCACGTCAAGGAAAAGGAACACACATGGGCCGTACCAACTTAGACCCGATCATGACCTTTCCAGATGGATCGCACCTCTTGATCAGCACCGCTTGCTCAAAAGAGGGGAGCTTTTCCTGTGCCCTCTACATGGCGACCATCGCAGCGGATGATCGAGGGGCCTTCCGCGTCGTATCCAACCATCTCGCCGCCGCCACCTGCTTAGTTGCGCAAGAAGACGCCTACAGTTATGCCCAACGTCTCTACCCACGTTCAGCTGAGACTATGAAAAAGCCACCCTACCTCATCTGGCCAGGCCCCGGTCCCACCGGCAATGCGGATGTGTAGGACGGTTGCCTGACCATCTCGCACCAGACAGCAACCTCGATCTTCGACCCACCCACACAATCACCCCTCGTCCTGCAGGCGCCATAAAATTTAGGAAACAGGGACTATAGCTTTTCACTTGCGCCTCTGTTATTATGTTCCTGTTTCACGCGGCGGGCCTCGCATGAAACAGCAAATAGAACGGCCCATCACCGATATTGTTGGTACCGAGAATCTGATCGGAAGCTCGACCCAAGCCGCCCCATTGTTCGCGTCTTCGGCCCGTTCCTTCCCCTCGTGTGTACGTTCTCGAGTCTCAGACAATATCAATTTCAGAAGGAGGAACCCCCATGGGTTCAAAACTATATGTCGGCGGGTTGCCCTATGCGGCAACTGAATCACAGCTCACCACCCTCTTCGCCGCGCACGGCACCGTCGAGTCTGCGCGTGTGATCACGGACAAGTTCACCGGGCAATCACGAGGCTTCGGCTTCGTCGAGATGGCCACTCAGGAGGAAGCCAAAGCTGCGATTGCCGCGTTGAACGGCTCACAGATGGACGGACGTCCCCTGACTGTCAATGAAGCCAAGCCACAAGAACCCCGCACCGGCGGCGGTGGCGGTGGTGGCGGTCGCTTTGGCGGCGGCGGCGGTGGCGGAGATCGCGGCGGTCGCGGTCGCT